>Ga0209717_1003101_pt1 | contig 14927 bp, 5 predicted proteins | sample AD_UKC048_MetaG_FD_184418 | JGI IMG/M metagenome (GOLD analysis project Ga0209717, IMG submission 184418) | Active sludge microbial communities of municipal wastewater-treating anaerobic digesters from USA - AD_UKC048_MetaG (SPAdes) (version 2) | ecosystem: Engineered > Bioreactor > Anaerobic >... | reverse complement strand
TTCATTTTATTTTTTTCTGTTGTTCGACAGGAGGAAAAAAACGCCCGATTTTGGTCCATTTTCTGTGTTATACCCAATTTTGTCTCGATTCTTTTTCCAGTACCGGGGACTTTTTCATTAAGCCCTATCGTAGGAATGGAGCTTTTGCAAGACGGACGGTTTTGCAGATTTGGCAATCTCGGCTCTCGGTGGAGCTTCTTCTGCCATAGCTTCAAGCGGTGTCTTATCGTCGATGTTCAAAGCGATGTTGAGTTCAGCCAGCCTTGCGGATTTCGCTTTCAGCTCTGTCTCCTGCGGGAACGGCCTGCCGAGTTCCTGCTTTGCCGTTTCCATCTGTGCATACAAGCTGTCGAGCTTGCCCTGCACGGTGGTGAGGCGTTCAGCCATACCGTTAAGAGTGTTGTCGATTCTCGTCAAATTACCACGAGGGTCTTTGCCGAGCGTGACACGATGGGTCATTTGTCCTTTGAGGGTCAGAACGTAATCACGCCCGAAGTCCTCCAGGGTGAGCGACATCGTAAAGCCTCGGTAAGTGCCAATCTGCACAGGGTCAAGTCCCTTAACATCTTTGAACGCATCGACGAGGGCGGCACCGGCATTTTCCTTATCGGTAAGCACATCGCCTCTGACCGTCATACCGGCGAAGCCGTCAACGGGGTGCGGATGCTCGGCAAGAGTTTTCATATCGGCATTAAAGCCTTCAATGAATTTCTTGTTCTGTTCAATCTGTTCGGGGAAATAACGAAGCAGATTGTCCTCCAAGCGGTACTGCTGACTTTGGTGGTTCGCCTTCATCAGCTTCAAACGAGCAACATCCACATCCAGGTCCATCTTTTCTTTGATACGCTCGTCGCCTGCACACAGAGCCTTGATTTCCGCATAGGAAAGTGCGGTTTCATCAATGTCGTCGCAAGCTCTCACAGGAGATTTGCTCGTCATAATTTGCGAGATAAACTTCTGCTTGTTCTCCAAGGTCTGCCACAGGTACGCATCGAAGGTTGCCTCCGTCACATAACGGTAAATGTGAACTTCTGGATTCATGTTGCCCTGACGAATGATACGACCGGAACGCTGTTCAAGGTCGCCGGGTCTCCAGGGTGCATCAAGGTCGTGGAGAGCGATAAGTCTGTCCTGGACGTTCATACCGGCTCCCATCTTAAAGGTAGAACCCATAAGAACACGGACTTGACCCGAACGGACTTTGCTGAAAAGCTCCTTCTTGCGAGCTTCGGTGTTTGCCTCGTGGATGAAAGCAATCTGTTCTCTCGGAATACCACGCTCCACCAATTTGTCTCTGATGTCGTCATAGACGGTGAAACGCTGTTCTTCCTCCGTGCCGCCGTCCTTTTCTGCAAGATGCTCCAATGCTCGGATTTCCGGGCTATCAAGGTTTCCTGCGGGAGCTTTGGCAGCTCTCTTGGACGGTGTGTTTTTCGGTGTGCTCAAATCGCAGAACACGAGCTGGGTCAGCTTGTCAGCGTGACCGTCCTCCCAAATGCGATGAATGTTATCCACGCACATATTGACCTTGCTTGTCGGTTCATCGGGAAGGTTGGGGTTAATGATACGTTGGTCGAGACCGAGCTTGCGACCGTCTGAGGTAATGCGGAGCATATTGTCCACGGACGGGTCAACCTTACCCGAATGAACCGCAGCGGCTCGTTCGGACAACTCCTGCACCATAGCCTTTTGGATTTCCGTAGGCTGTGCCACTTCGTTGTGGTAGATAGGTGTCGGGGTCGGTAGGTTGAGCTGGTCGGCTGTCTTAATGTCTGCCGCTTCTTTGAACAGGTTCATCAGTTCGGGCAGATTGAAAAACTTTGCAAATCGGGTTCTTGCTCGGTAGCCCGTACCCTCCGGTGCAAGCTCAATGGCGGTTGTGGTCTCACCGAAAGTGGAAGCCCAACAGTCAAAGTGAGCGAGTCCCTTGCCTCTGATGGTGTCGTGCTGAAGGTATCGCATCATCGTGTAAAGCTCCGTCATCGAATTGCTGACGGGTGTGCCCGTTGCGAATACCACGCCTCGGTTGTCGGTTATCTCGTCGATATAACGGCACTTAAGCAGCATATCCGAGGACTTCTGTGCATCGGTGGTCGAAAGACCTGCCACGTTTCGCATCTTCGTGTAGAGGAACAAATTCTTGTAATTGTGTGCCTCGTCCACATACAGACGGTCAACGCCGAGCTGTTCAAAGGTGATTACATCATCCTTGCGGGAACTGTCCTGCAATTTCTGTAGTCTTGTCTCCAAGCCCTTTTTGGTTCTCTCCAAGGACTTGATTGTGAAGCGTTCGGCTCGGCTCGCCTTGAGTTCTTCCAAGCCCTCCTCAATCTCCGCAATCTGCTCCTGCAGAAGTCGCTCCTGTCTCTCCTGGGAAACAGGAATACGCTCAAACTGGCTGTGCCCGATGATAATGGCATCATAGTCGCCGGTGGCAATTCTGCCGCAGAACTTTTTGCGGTTTCTCGGCTCAAAGTCCTTTTTGGTTGCGGCAAGAATATTGGCAGAAGGATAAAGACGGAGGAACTCACTTGCCCATTGTTCGGTCAAGTGGTTGGGAACGACAAACAGCGGCTTTTGGCAAAGCCCAAGGCGTTTGCTTTCCATAGCGGCGGCGACCATTTCAAAGGTCTTGCCTGCGCCAACTTCGTGTGCAAGCAAGGTGTTCCCGCCGTAGAGAATGTGAGCAACGGCACCCCGCTGATGTTCACGGAGCTTGATTTCGGGGTTCATACCGCTGAACACAATATGCGAGCCGTCGTACTCACGGGGACGGTTGGAATTGAAAAGCTCATTGTACTTTGTGACAAGCTCCTGTCGTCTGTCCGGGTCTCTCCAAATCCAATCCTGGAACGCATCTTTGATTGCCTGCTGCTTCTGCTGTGCAAGGGTCGTTTCCTTGGCGTTCAGCACACGTCTTTCCTTGCCGTCGGGGTCAGTTACGGTGTCATAGATACGAACATCACGCAGATTCAGAGTGTCCTCCAAAATCTTGTAGGCGTTGGCTCTGTCCGTGCCGTAGGTCATATAGGCGTTTACGTCGCTGTAGGACGGCTGAGATTTACCGGTGATGTTCCACTCTGCCGAGAACGGCGAGTAGTTCACTTCAATGCTTCTGCGAAGATAATACGGAGGCTCAAAGGTCTCCACCATAAACTGCTGAATATAGCTCTTGTCAATCCATGTCGCACCAAGTCGAACTTCGATTTCAGAGGCATCCAGCTCTTTGGGCTGTGCCATTTTCAGAGCTTCCACATTGTCGGCAATCTCGTTGCGGTGGTTCGCATCTTCGGGAAGAAGGTCAAGAGCTTTCTGATAGTAGGCGAGCTTTTCACGGACGTTACCGGAGAGGAAATCATCAGCAGTACGCCAAGTATACGAGCCATCGGGCTTTCTGTTGAAGTCCATATAGATAACGCTACGCAAATCGCTTGCCAGTTCTTCTTCGCTCTTGCCGGTGAGAGAGGACATATACTCCATATCCACACGGGCTTTCTCTGCGATAGAAACTGCCAGAGCTTCCGCAGCCGTGTCAACCGAGGTCACGACCTCGCTGGGCTTAATGGTACGCTTGGTGAACATATCCGCTTTGCGTTTAAGGTTGTTGTCCTCGTCGAGAACTTCCAATGAGCAAAGCAGATAATAGGAGCTGTCGTCTGCAAAGGCGAGAGCGTTGCCACGACTGTTAATCAAGCCGTGTTTTGCTGTGAATTTGTCGTAGAGGTCGTTCAGCTCTCTTTGGGTCTCACGGATAGAGGCATCCGAAACGAAACCGTCCATCTGCTGACCGATGAGCTTTTGAACGCAATCACGAAGCTCCACCATACCCTTAACACGCTCCGTTGCCGTAGCGTTGAGTTCGGGTTTTACCATTCGGCTGTTTTCTCTGTAGTAAACGTCGCCGTCCACTACGGTGTAGCTGTAGTTCTTTACGTTCGGGTCTGCAGGGATAGAGGTATCAATGGCTTCACCTTCACCGAGTTCGGGAAGCTCGGCTTCGGTATAAGTGCCATTGATGTTTTGGATAGCGTATTTGAGCTGAACGCCAAGGTCTAAATTCTCATACGGCTCTACAGTAAAATCCTGTTTGCCGTACTGTGTGCTTTCCGAGGTCTGGCGACCAAGCACCATTTCGGGGTTGTCCAGAAAATAGCTGTTGATGGCAAACCCGTCGTCGTTCTTGCCAAGATGCACCCAATCGGGTTCAATCTCAATCGGTCGGTCACGCTTCTGCAGGAAGATGATGTCAGATACGACTTCCGTTCCTGCGTTTGCCTTGAACGCATTGTTCGGCAAGCGGATAGCACCGAGCAGGTCGGCTCTCTGTGCGATATACTTACGCACTTCGGGAGATTGCTTATCCATTGTGTAGCGAGAGGTCACGAACGCAACCACGCCGCCCGGTCGAACTTGGTCAAGAGCTTTTGCGAAGAAATAATCGTGGATGGAGAAACCGAGCTTGTTATAAGCACGGTCGTTTACTTGGTACTGACCGAAAGGCACGTTGCCGATAGCGAGGTCATAGAAGTCTCGTCTGTCGGTGGTCTCAAAGCCTGCGATAGTAATGTCTGCCTTGGGGTAAAGCTGTTTTGCAATTCGCCCTGTGATGCTGTCCAGTTCCACGCCGTAGAGCTTGCTGTTCTGCATCGCTTCGGGCAGACAGCCAAAGAAGTTGCCGACGCCCATAGACGGCTCCAGGATGTTGCCGGTCTCAAAGCCCATATTGCCAACGGCTTCATAGATTGCCTTAATGACGGTAGGGCTTGTGAAGTGAGCGTTCAGCGTGGAGCTTCGTGCTGCGGCATATTCTTCGGGAGAAAGGGTTGCGTACAGCTCTGCGAACTCGTTCTTCCAGTTATCCTTTGTTTCGTCAAAGGCATCTGCCAGACCGCCCCAACCGACATATTTCGACAAAATAACCTGTTCTTCCGGTGTAGCTTGTCTGCCGTCAAACTCCAATTCTTTTAGAAGATTGATGGCATCCATATTCATACGGAACTTTGCTTTTGCACCACCTTCGCCCAAGTGGTCGTCAGTGATTTGGAAGTTGTGAAGCTCCGGTTTCGGTTCTGCGCTGGTCGGCTCTGCAGGCAGCTCCGCAGTACGCTGTGCTTCGCTGATCTCCACGAGCCTACGCATAAACTCAATAGATTCGCTCCTGAAAATCGGAAAGCCCGTTTGGTTCTGGAAGGTCACGTCCTGCAGGCTAACGCTTCCGAAGTCAAGATTTACGCTATCAACGATAAATCTGCGACCGTCAATCTCATAGGTGGACTCACGAGGGACAAGGTGTTCGGCTGCAAACTCCGCATCGGTCATACGAGGTGGTTCATCGGGATGAAGAACCGCTTGTACTTTGTCACGGAGACCGGGTTCCAGCTTCAGCTCGGCATTATCAATCCAGTCGTACGCATCGTTCCAGTTTGCAAAGCTGATAGGATAGCTGTCCGTGTTGGCATAGAAAACGATAGGCTCGCCGGAATATCCAACGTTGTGCTGATACACATAGCCTGCCACGTTCATAGCTTCCACAATGGTCTGCTGTTCATCGGTCAACCTTGCAATCGCTTCATTTCGTTTCGCTTCCTGTTCGGCTTCCCACGCTTCAACGGACTCGGAAAGTGACTTCACATCTGCGTTTACCTGCTGAATAAAAGGGTCATTGTCGAGCTTTTCGGGTTCGACCAATTCGCCGTTCACGATACCACGCTGGGCAAGCTCCGCACGGATATACACGGGGTCAATATCGTCCAGACGGTCGTATTCCTCTTGGGTATAAAACCTGTCCTCCTTGATGAGTTGTGCCACTCGGCGCTGTACCTTTGCCCAGGACATTTCATAATCAATGTCCGTTCCTGTCACGGTGATGTGCAGGGGCTTCGATACGTCGCCGCCGTATTCCTTGGAGAGCCAAGCGGCTGTGTCACGCTCACGGGCGTGGTCTGCCATATAGCGAACCACGGAACGCTTGCTTTCTATATCGCCATTCCATCTTTGCAGAGCTTCATCAATTTCAGCTTGCGTGATTTCACGGGAGACAACGGGAGCTTCAACTGTCGCAGATGGGGACTCATTTGGGGCTTCAGTAACGCTTACAGGCTCGATTTCGGGTTCTTGGGATAATTCCTCAACCGCAGGGAGAACGGGCAAGGAACGGCTTATATGCTCGTTTACGATGCCGTTAAACTCCGAGACAGTAACGCCGTGGGTGGCACGGAGTTTTTCTACGGACTGCTCCAAATTGTGGGCAGGAATACCGCACATTTCCACTCGACCGGCACCGGCAACGGGGTGTGTAGTCAAATTAAGGTCAAGCAGCTTTGCAGCGGTTTTTGCATCCTCGCCGTACATTTCAAAGAAATCTCCGACTTGGAAAAGCACAATGTCATCGGGGTGTTCGTGCTTGATGTCATTGTAAGCATCCATCAGCTTGCGGAACTGTCCCTCACGGGTCTGCATTTCCTCATACTTGGCTTTCTGTTCGGGGGTGAAATATCTGCCGTTTCGGATAAGGTTTTCAAAGCGTGTGAGAACCTTGTTCCAGTTCAGCTCCACATCGGCACAATCGGGCTTCTGCAAGCGGATGCCCTTGCCGGAGCTGTCAATCCATCCACGACCGGATACAGAGTGAGAGCTGCCGCCGATACCGTACTCGTTCTTTAGGAAGTCTGCCTTTTCCTTAGAGTTGTGAGAACCGGTAAGATAACCGTAAATACGACCCTTGCCGCCCTCGACATTACTGCCTCGGTTCAAGGTCGCATCAATCTCGTCCTCGGTGATGAACATTCCCACCTTCGGCACTTCTGCCATATCGGAGGTATATTCACGCCTTGGCAAGTCAAGGTCTTGCAGAGCGTTCCAAATCTCAACGGGCTTGTGGTAGTGGAAACGCATCACATCACGGTCTGCTTTGTAGGCATCCATAAAAGCGGAGTAATCGGCAGACAGCATTTCACGGAAAGTGTGGTCTTTCAAATCCTCTGCGAGCCTTGCGGTCGCATCGGGAAAACCGCCTCTGCGGTAGTCCTGCAAAGTGCCGAGAACATTCTGCTCCCTGGCTTCATCGCTCAAATCCCCACGGATATACCACAGCTTATGAGAAAGCTCGGTACGCTCGTGAAGCTCCGCTTCGGCAAGCTCCACATTGGTGGCGTATTTACCCTCGTCCATAAGCTGACCGATACGCTCGGCGGCATCCTCCCAGGAAATGACCTGTGCGGTCTTGGAATATCTCGCCGTTCTGCCTTTGGCAAGGTGAATACCGTCCTCGGCATACCATACCGAGAACTCACCACGCTCGGACTTTAAGCCTGCACCACCGTAATATTCTTTTTGGAGCAGGGGCACGATTTCCTCCATCGGTTTTTGCTTCTGGAAAGCGGCGGCAACGACCATACGAGTATTCTCGGAGTTGCTTGCAAGGCGAAGCACATCGTCAATATCCTCCTGGGCAAAAGAAAAAGCGAAGGGTGCAGGTTTTACACTCTCCGCTTCATCAATGAAGGATATTTGTTCTTGTTCACTTGGGAATAACCCTACGTCAAAGAGGGTTAGCTGACCGTTTATGCGTAAATCAGTTCTGCGAGAATTGTTTCTTCGGCTTGTGCTTTGAGGTTGTTCATCAAGCCCGTCCACATCATCGGGTCGCTGGCTTTCAGTTCCTCCGTCACGCCGTTCAGCTTCATCAATTCGGGCATCATCTGTTCCATTCTGCGGTTCGCCGTCTCGTCGATTTCCCTCAGATGCGGGTACAGGGTCTCCGACAGAATCATCTGGTTCCACAGCACTTGTCTGTGCTCCTGCAGATACTTCTTCCTCATCCTGCCGTACTTGCCCAGGGGCTTCGTCTCGGTGTCGGATAGAGTCAGATTCGGGATGAAGTAATCCCCGTTCTTCGTGTAATTCAATGTGTTCTCCATAATTCTGTGTCCTTTCTGCCTGATTCTGCAGGCTTGCTTCTCGCTCATAATTTTTGACCGTAACTGCAATCTGCCGCAAAATCTGTTCGCTGCTGTTGGAAACAGCCGAGCCGAGCACGGCAATGGTATCACGGGTGTTGAAGTCGAATACGCTTAAAAAGTCCTCGTGCTCAAAGTAGTCGCTGGGGTTAAGACCACAGCGGGACATAAGAGCGTAGGTGGTGCTGACGGTAGCGGCATTGCGGAACGCAACCTCTACGTTATAATCATCATACTCCTCAAGGAAGGAATCGGCAAGGATGCCGAGGATGTCAGATAGCGTCAACTTACTGTAGGAAAAAGAAGAAAAGAATCATCCTGATATTTTAATGGATCCGGAACGCCCTTGACAACAAGCATCTCCCATATGGTTTTGCAGCCTGGGCGGCATCCACCACAGTAGCAGTGCTCTGCAGTATTAGGCTGCCACCTTGATCATTATACCATATGGGTCCCTCTTATTGTAAAGGGTTCGCTTTGCCGTTCCTTCTTCTTTTATCCGCACCTGCCAGAAAGCCCCCTAAGTGCTTTGTAAAGGGCTGTCTTGTGTCCTGTCTGCAAAACTGTCAGGTTTGTATTCACTGTATCCTCATATCGCGCTGAAGCTCTCCTAAAACGGCTTAGCAGTTCTTCCTGTTCCTGAATATGTTTCTCCTTCTGTTCCTTTTTCTTCTGACCCATTACTAGGTCATATATTTTTCCACCGTTTTTTTTGTAAATCCTCAGCCGTGCCATCTGGTCGGCTCCTACCCTCGACCATCCTTTCGGGCGGCTACTGAGCCTTTCAGAAAACACATGACTCACATGTCCTTCCGCACTACATCCTACTATTTCATCAGCTTTTTCTTCCTTGATCTCTATTCCATCCCAGTTATTGAGTATATATCTTTTAGCTTCACGTACTGCTCGTTTCTTAGTATCGCTTTCAGTCATTCCAATTACCTTATCGAATGCCGCTGCTGTCATCTTCTTGTCTGGATACTCTATCGAATCTCTTATTGCATAATACATCATTTCATCAGGTAGATGGGCTGTCGCAACCCTTATATACTTGTTCATGTGGTGGTTGTCTAACACAAACCTGCTTTTAGGTATCCAATGTAATCCCTGCCGTATCCAAGAGGCTCCATCTCCCGATATATATATTGTTTCTATTGTCTCTTCATCGTACTGATCATCTATGTACTGCGCGACCTTAAGCCATAAATCTTCGCTCTTGAAATCTCCGCCGAAGTACCGCACGTTTTTAAGTACATTCCTTTTGAATGTGCTCTTTTCGGTATCTATACCCTCATGCACATATACCAGCTTTGGCATTGATATCCCGGACTTTTGTTTTTCATCATCGCCCCGTGGCTTGTTTTGCAGAGCAACATGATCCTCATCTGCCTCTATGTAAAGAACTCGTAGCGACTTTTTTTCAGAAAATCTAAGTGGTGCGTCTACTACTTCTATCTCATGCACTTTATTCATTACGGCCTGCTTGGTTAGATCACTGTCATAGGCAACATTTGTTCCCGCCTTCCTGTAGCTGCTCTGCGTTGCTTCATCCAGCGCCCTTATTACTACATCGGCACTCACTCGGTCGTGTGGTTGGATGCCCACGCGCTCATCCACTAGATGTTTGTATTCTCCGCTTTCTTTCGACCTATAATATCTGCGGTTATATGTTATCATCCCAAAGCTTGTCAAAAGACTGTTTTCGTCATTCTTCCTGACAGCCTCATATCTCTTTTTCCTCTCCTTGCTTTCAAAGATACCTTCATCCATTTCTTCCAGGACTTCCTCAAGTATATTTCGGCCTAACTCATAAAGACTTTCTTCAAGACCTATTACCAGATCGGAAATATCTTTCTTCTCCGTAAGAAATGTTTCTATTGTTTTCTCAATTTTCTTGAAGCCAAACTTGTTAAATTGTTGTATACTGTTATACATAGAAGATGATCTCCTTTGTTGTGTATTTGTTTAGCGACTTTATATTAACAGGATTTCATCTTCTTTTCTATTGTTCTCCCTTTTTATCCCACTAGTTTCCCTACGATAACTTTACGCTAACAGGATGTCACGGCTGTTGTCGTTCCAGTATTCGGTCACGAGCTTGGAAGCAACCTGCTCCAGTTGGTCGGCAAGACCTTTTCCACCGGACACGCCATAGCGGTTTTCCAGAGCTGCGGTAACAGCGTCTTGATGCTCGTCCTTGTATTCCCAAAGATTAAGGCGGCGAGAGTTCTCTCTGCCGCCCGTATCGGAAACATCAAACACATATTTGAGCCTTGGATTGTCGCCGGAAGTGTCAATCAAAGCGATACCCTTGGTGCCACGACGGACATATCTGCCCATCTGCTTATTCCAAAGGTCGTAATCGGCACAGGCAGTTGCGTTTGGCTTTTGAGCGAAAATCATCAACTGCTCGTGGAACGGGTACTTATACAGCCGTCCCATTGTTTCAAGGAACGCCGTCCACTCTCCGAAACTGCCTGTGACCTGCTTTGCGGTGTGGTCTGCCATTTGAGCGTAAAAACTTAATTTACTCGGCATCCACGTCCTCCTCATCATCAAAATCGGGGTAAAGCTCCACCTTTGCAAATTCCTCATCCGTAATAGCGGAGAGCTTTTCAATGGTGGAATCGGTCAAGCGGCGAAGCTCGGCTTCATCAGCTCCAAGCTCGCCACGCATTTCCGACAGAGCTTCGATAAGCCCTGTGCGTGTACCCGTGTCGTAGATACACATAAGGTTCATTTCATCGTTTGAGAAGTTCATATTAAATCCCTTTCCGCACTTCTGTGCTGTGTCGTTTGCTGTCTGTCCTCGGTTTGGTACTGACGGAGCTTTGCGAGAACGGACGGTTTCTTTGATTTGGTTTCTTCCTTCTTGGGAACAGGAGCTTTGACCGGCTCTTTCGGTGCGTTATTGATAACACCATCAATCATACCGTAGTCATCCTCCATCTGCATTTCTGCGTTTTTCAGATAATTGTCGGTATTGTGGAAGTTGTGCAGCTCCTTATATCCAACGCTGTCAACGTAGTGATAGGATACCACACCTGCCTGCTTTAACGCCACGATGTCGCTGATGGAGAGGCTGTGTCCTGTGAAGTCCTGGGGGTGCTCGATGTTGAAAACACGATACAAATCCTCTAACTTATCCATCTGGCTGCCGTACTTGGTGAGTGCTCCGGTATAGATAAGCTCATAATTTTCGTACTGCGGTTCAATGCCCTTGGATTTCAGATAGTCGGAGTTCATAAAGCGAATATCCGTGGTGGCATCGTCACGCTTCAACTGATAGATAGCGTAGGTGTCATCGGGACTTTCAAGGAACGCCTGCTCACGCTTTTTACGGATGATTTCAACATCCATAGGCGGCACTTCGTTTTTGATGGCATCCCAATCCTCACGGGTGATACCAAAGCAACCGGAGAACAGAACAATGTCCTCGGTGTCGAACGCCATCGCTTCGGTGTTGCCCTCGTAGAGCATATAAATGGGAACATCACGCTCAAACAGCTCCAATGCTCGTTCCTTGGAAAGAGGAAGCATATCCGAATCCATATAGCCGTAAGCGTTCATCGCCTCGATAGACATAGACGGGTCGGGCATATATCCGTTATCGGGAGCTTGGGTAGGAGGTTCCTCCTCAATAGGCGGGTCGATTGCCGCTGTACTCTCGCCGGAAGCCGTGCTTTCATCAACCGCTTCCGTCATCGCAGGTTCGGCGTTGATTTTTCTTGCCTGCCATTCTGCGTGAGCAAGGTCGTTTGCCTGTTCCTCGGTCATTCCTTGCTCCATGAAATGGTCTACCATTTCCAGAATGTTCATTTCTGCCAAAGGCTTTTCTTCGGTTTCAATCGCCATTTCAGCCTCACGCTCTTTCATAATATCGGCGTAGTGACGGTCGATGTCGGTAATCAGCTCGGAGGATGTTTTGTTGATGGTCTCAAGGCTCGCACGAAGCTCTTTCAGTTCCTTGTCCTTCGACCAGGTGGCGATATAGCCGAAGCTGTTTTCACCTGTAGCAATACCATAATAGGCACAAACGGCAAAAGAAATGCTTTCGGCTTCGACCTCCTCGGTGTTGCGGTCTTTTCTCTGTTCATTTAAGAAACGGTAAGCGGAAATCTCACCGCCGACAAAGTTCAGACCTTCCTCCTCAGTAAAGGTCAGCCGTCCATTTTCGCCAAGGCCAAGGGGCTTGGCTGTAATAACCGAACCGGCGTGATTGACAGTAACGTGGTTTTCCACCGTGATAGGCTGTCCTGGGTCATCGTCAGAGCCACGCAGGTCATAGACATACATTCCTTCGGGAATGGTGGCAGGGTCAATGCGACCGTTGGAGAACAGACCGGGTACATCGAAAATCTCGACCTCTTGATACTTTTCGGCATCTTTCGGTTCTTCGATTTTCTTCTGATTGTGGAGCTTGGAGTGTGCGATTTCGTGGACGACGGCAGAGACCGTTTGCACTTCGCTCATACCCTCACGGATGGTAATTCGCTGATTATCCAGGGAAAAATAGCCGTCTGCGTTATCCGCAATCGGCTTGAAGTCAATCGGTACGGGAGAGGAACGCCGCAAGGCTTCCATAAAGACCTCGTAGTTCTGCACATTGCCCTGGAGGTCAGAGGCGAGCTGCGGCAGGGGTTTTCCGTCTGTCTGCGACACATCAAAGACGGTGACGGGCTTGAACATCGGGATTTTGATTTCCTTTTCCTCGATGATAACCTTGCCGTTTGCATCCAGCATGGGCAGATTCGTATCGGGGTCTCGCTTTTCCTGCTCAATCTTCTTTTTGTAGGGCGTGGGAGCAATGATTTTAATGCCCTTTTCGCCCTTCATTACGTTACGCTCAAACTGGTCTCTCCACTTGTTGAAGCCTGCCACCAAGGTGGCGTCGGGCTTCTGCATATAGATGAGCATGGTATTGTTTACGCTGTACTTGTGAAAACGGCTCATCGTGCGGAGATACTCGGCGTACTTGTCCGACTGAAAGAGTTCTTCAATCCCTCTTTCTATGCTGTCGGTGATGTCTTTGAGTCTTTCCTTGTTGGTCTGTTTCTCATTTTCAGCCATAGAAAACTCCTTTCAAAAAAATTAGCAGCCTTAAACCGAAGTCTAAGACTGCTATGTAAATCTTTTGTTTTATGATTCAATAGACCGCATTGCTTTCTTGAATTGGAAATAAAACAAAATTGCAGTAAAGGTTACTGCTATGAAATCTGCTACCGGCTCTGCAAGGTAAACACCCATGGTTTTGTTTGAAACCATATGTGGCATAATATAAATCAATGGTAACAGCAGAATAAACTTTCTTGTAACTGCCACAATAATGGAACTTTTCGCATTGCCGAGGGCTGTGAAGGTCATCTGACAGGCAATCTGAATACCAAATAAAAACATGACTGCCATATAGATACGCAGAGCTTTTGACGCAAACTCGATCAGCGCTGTCTCTGGGGTAAAAATGCTCACAAAGAATTGTGGCATAAGCATTACAGCCAGCCAAAGTGTGACAGAATAAATCAGGCTTACCATTAATAAAACACGAAAAGTCTTTTTTACACGTTCTGTATTGGCTGCGCCATAATTATAGCTCGTAATTGGCTGGGCTCCCTGGGCGACTCCCAGTAAAGGCAGCATTGCAAACTGCATGACACTGGTAAGAATCGTCATTGCTCCTACCGCAATATCTCCACCATATTTCAGCAAGGAAGAATTGAAGCATACGGATATAACGCTTTCACTCGCCTGCATAATAAATGCCGCGGTTCCAAGTGCTATGCATGGGAACACAACTTTAGGCTTAATATTCAGATTCTTATATTTCAGTCTAAGTGTTGATTTCTTACTGCACAAAAATGCCACAACAATGATACATGAAACTGCCTGCGAAATAATGGTTGCCAAAGCAGCACCACGCACACCCATATTCAATCTGAAAATCATAATCGGGTCGAGGGTGATATTCAGAATTGCGCCGATTGCGACGGATACCATGGACACTTTTGTAAATCCTTCAGCAGTTACGAATGAGTTCATTCCCAATGTTAACTGCACAAACAATGTTCCAAGCGCATATATGTTCAAATAGGAAACAGCATATTCAATCGTATTTTCACTGGCTCCAAAAGCCAACAGTAAATTCTCTCCAAAAAGTAAAAGCACCGCTGTCAGAACGATTGAAGTAATGACCTGTAAAAGAAAACATCCACCAAGGGTTTGCTCTGCGCTGTCCATATCGCCTTTTCCCATCGAGATGGAAGCACGCGGCGCACCCCCTGAGCTTACAAGCCCTGCAAATGCCGACACAATCATAATAATAGGCATAGTCACACCGACACCAGTCAGAGCAAGATCGCCTGCATCCGGTATATGACCGATATAGATTGTGTCAACAATGTGGTACAACATATTGATCAACTGTGCTATCACCGTAGGAATTGCCAACTTAAAAAGCAGTTTTCCAACGGGCTGCGTACCTAAAAAATCCTTGTTATTTTCCACTGTAAACATCTCCTAACTGTTCGTATATTCCTTGATATTTCTGTTTACCTGCTCTGTAAACTGTTGCAGCATTTCCACTTCTTCCCTTGAAAATCCTGCAAATATTATTTCACAAAATTTGCTCTGTGCCGCACGCCCATCCGCAATGATGTCTTTTGCTTTGTCAGCCACACTTAAATGAATGGTTCTGTGGTTTCCTCCCTTATGTTCCCCTAAAATCAATCCTCGTTCCTGTAGGGAACGAATGGAAATAGATACATGGGACTTTGCAAGATGACGATATCTAACAATTTGAGTAGCTGTATCATACTGGGGATTGTTTGCTAAAAACATAAGAACTGTAAACTCCATATAGGTCAATCTGTATTTTTCATAGACAGGAGATATCATATTTTTATACACTTCTTCGACATCAACACAATGTGCAAAATAATTTATCACAAGCACACCTTCTTTCATTTTGAACTG
>Ga0209717_1003098_pt1 | contig 14936 bp, 7 predicted proteins | sample AD_UKC048_MetaG_FD_184418 | JGI IMG/M metagenome (GOLD analysis project Ga0209717, IMG submission 184418) | Active sludge microbial communities of municipal wastewater-treating anaerobic digesters from USA - AD_UKC048_MetaG (SPAdes) (version 2) | ecosystem: Engineered > Bioreactor > Anaerobic >... | reverse complement strand
GTTCGTGGAGTCCATGGATTTTGAATTTGGAAATTAGGATTGTACGAAAGATTTTGTTCGGCTTACGCCCCTCGTAGAAGGATGGGAACGCGGATGAAGCGGATCATGCGGATTAAAACGGATTTTTAGTGGCCTTGCGGCCACTTCTTTTTGATTTTTTACGGATTTAACCCCGCCTTCGGCGGGACGTAGATCCAACTGACTATTTATTAAAGCGGTAGCGCAAAATGGGACCACAGTATACCATTTTGACACAAGAAGAAACCTTGCCCGGCCACTTTTACTCCACCTTTGCCCTCTTTCAGCGATCATTAATCAAATTTAAAATGAAGCACTTACCTCTTTTATCCCGCAAAGCCACCTTCGCCTTTTCACAACACATGCTCCTGCGTTCAGCACTGTTGTGCATGACCTTTTTGGCTACAACCGCTGCCCATGCCCAGCAACCTTTCATCACCACCTGGAAAACGGACAATGCAGGGAGCTCCAGCAGCACTTCTATCACTATTCCGACGGCCGGAACGGGCTACAACTATGAGGTAGACTGGAACAATGACGGCACCTACGAACAGAGCGGTATCACCGGCACTGTGACCCACGACTTCGGCGTGGCGGGTACTTACACCATTCGATTGCGCGGTACTTTTCCCAGAATATATTTCAATAATACCGGCGACCGCCAAAAACTGCTCGATATCAGTCAGTGGGGAGACATCGCGTGGACCACTATGAACACTGCCTTTTATGGTTGCAGCAACCTGAACATCACCGCCACTGATCTGCCGAATCTAAACGGAGTGACCGATATGTTGCAGATGTTCAGAGGATGTAGCGTTCTGAATGGCCCTGCCAACATTGGCAGCTGGAACACCGCCAATGTGACCACTATGTCCAGCATGTTTTCCGGCGCCCTTGCATTTAACCAACCCATCGGCACCTGGAACACGGGAGCAGTACTAAATATGAGTTTTTTGTTCGACGCTACTACTTCCTTCAACCAGCCTATCGGCACCTGGAACACAGCCGGCGTGACCAATATGCAAGCGATGTTTCAACATGCTTCTGCCTTTAACCAGCCTGTTGAGAACTGGAACGTCGGCAGCGTCACCAATATGGGCAATGTATTTTCATATGCCGCCGCATTTGACCAGCCCATCGGCAACTGGAACACCGCCAACGTGACCAATATGGAAGCGATGTTTCAACGCACCGATAATTTTAACCAGTCTATCGCCAACTGGAATACCTCCAAAGTGACCAAGATGGGCAACATGTTCTATTTTGCCATCGCCTTTAATCAGACGCTCGGCACCTGGACTTTAAATGCAACGGTTGATTTAATTGATATGCTGAGCAGCAACGGGATGGATTGCGACTATTACACTGCTACCCTCGTTGGCTGGAGTGCCAATCCCGCTACGCCGAACGGTCGCTCGCTGCGTGCTATCGGCCGACAGTATGGCAGCAGTGCCGTGGCCGCCCGCATCATCCTGGGCAACAAAGGCTGGAGTATCAGCGGGGATGCCTCCTCGGGAACGGATTGCTCGGCGGCGCTGCCGGTGACGCTGATCAGTTTCAGCGGAAGACAACAAGCCGACGGCGTCTTACTGGAATGGCAAACCGCCGTGGAACTAAACAACCAGGGTTTTCACATCGAGCGTAGTACGGACGGCTCGCGCTGGACGGACATCGGTTTCGTAGCCGGCAAAGGCACCGGCACCGAAAGGCAGGACTATTCTTTTTTGGATGAAAAACCGCAGTGGAGTAAAAATTACTATCGTCTGCGGCAGATGGACCTCGATGGCAAAGCGGAGGTATCGAACGTAGTAATCATAGCGCAACAGCATACCGGGCCGTTGCGCATCTTCCCGAATCCTGTCAGCAAGGGCGCACTGCATTTGTTGTTGCCTGAAAATACGGAAGCGGAAGTTGTGGTGCAGTTGTTCCGTCCGGCGGGGCAACTCCTGCGCACTGCAAGCCTTCGTCCGGGGGATAATTTATTGGATGTCAACTCTTTGGAGCCGGGGGTTTATTATTTGAAAGTGGTGGATAAACCGGAGTGGGAGGTGATGGAAGTTGTGGTGGAGGAGCAGGAATAGATGGAACTAAGAGCATGTTGAGATTTCCATGTCGAGGCGAAAACAGGAAAATTTTGTTTCATGCAAGGCAAATTTTGCAGTCGGATGCGGGCGATCCGGCGAAAAATTTAACGAAGGCTTGAAATAAAATTTTCCGTTTGCAGCCCGGCAATGGAAATCTCAACATGCTCTAAAGCCCTACATCGATGGGAAATCGCTATTTCCGAAAAACCAGCCGCCATCCGATTCAAAATCTGTCCACAACAGTTGAACGTCATATATGCCCCGGCCTTCGGCATAATTACTCGCACTGCTGTAAATCCAGTCCTGTGGCCGGTTTACCCATTTTGCCTGTACCGGATTGTCGTGGATGTACCGAAGTTTCTGGATCACTACGTGTTCGGAATACAGTTCTATCGGATGGTTGTCGGGCTCCCACATTTGATAATCCTGTTGGTCGCGCCGTTTTTTCGCAAAATACCCAAACAGATACAGCAGCCATTCCCGGCGGCTTTCCGGTCGATTCCTGTCTTGCAAGGCTTCCTTGAATTTACGTGCTGTATGCGCTTTGAAATCCCGGAGGGTCTCTTCCAGCCGAAACGGTGGCGCCGTATTCGCGATCATATGCAGGTGGTTGGACATGATCACATAACCCCAGATTTGCAAACCCTTGTGTTGGCTGCAATAACGCCAACTGTCCAGCACGATGTCGCGGTATTCGGCACGGGTAAAAAGATCTATCCAGCCGCAGATGGTGCATGTGAGGAAATTCAATCCGTGCTGGTCGCGGATTTTGTATTTGGTGCTCATAAATGAAGGTGTTGAAAGGATTATGGAAATGTGCTGATAAAAATAGGACGTGTTTCTGTGCTGACCAAGGCCTTCGCCAAAAGTTATTTCCCAGCCTTTTTAACCCGAGTAGCGCTGGCGCGCGGCTGTGCCGCGTGAAGTATATAGAAATGCCAAGCCTGGTTGCTTGAAGAAGCCTTGGATAGGCAGATTTTGTCGGCTTGCGAGTCTATTATAGGCAGGTTTTGTATGGTGCTTGTGCCAGGCATTGATGCGGTGGGGGAGTGTCACGCGGCGCAGCCGCGCGCCAGCGCTGCTCGGGTAAGGGAAGGGCAGCCTGTGCGTGAGCGGGTTTATGAAAATGTGCTGACAAAAATCGAACGTATTCCTGTACTGACAAAGGCCTTCGCCAAAAGTTATTTCCCGGCCACTTTAACTCGAGTGGCGCTGGCGCGCGGCTGTGCCGCGTGAAGTATATAGAAATGCCAAGCCTGGTTGCTCGAAAAAGCCTTGCACAGGCAGACTTTGTCGGGTCACAATTCTATTACAGGCTGGTTTTGTTTGGGTGTTTTTTGCCAGGCTTTGGTGCGGCGGCGTGAGTGTCACGCGGCACAGCCGCGCGCCAGCGCCGCTCGGGTTAAGGGAAGGACAGCCTGTGCGACAGCGGGTTATGAAAATATGCTGACAAAAATCGAACGTATTTCTGTGCCGACCAAGGCCTTCGCCAAAAGTTATTTCCCGACCATTTTAACCCGAGTGGCGCTGGCGCGCGGCTGTGCCGCGTGAAGTTTGTTTAAATGCCAAGCCTGGTTGCTTGAAAAAGCATTGGTACAGTCAGATTTTGTTGGCTCGAAATTCTATTATAGACTGATTTTGTATTGGTGCTTTTTGCCAGGCTTGGTGCGGTGGCGTGAGTGTCACGCGGCACAGCCGCGCGCCAGCGCCGCTCGGGTTAAGGGAAGGACAGCATGTGCGCCAGCGGGGACCAGCCTATGCGCCAGCGGATTGTGGATGGTCAGCCTGTGCGCCAGCAGGGGTCTTCGCGCTCGCCGCTCGGGTTAAGGGAAGGACAGCCTGTGCGTCAGCGGTACGTACCAGCCTGGTTAAAGTTATGTTATAAAAGCCTTTGAATTAATTCACGCAACGAATCCTCATAAACCACATTACCAACAGCATCTCGTTGCGAATTCACATCTGCTAAATGCATTGCGTGTTCAGAAATCTTCAAAATGAAGGCTCTATTTGCTGCGTCCTCAAAGTCGAAATTGTATTTTTTACAATCTTCTTTCACATGTTCAATGAAAATTTCAATATGATCGAACTCATCATTTGATTCCATATTTCTTATTTTTATTCTTATTAATTACATGATGGCACCATAACTTGCTGACAGAACTATGAGTTTTATAAGTAGCCCGTGCGCCAGCAGGGAGGATGGCCTGTGCGCGAGCGGGTCACGAAGCCTGAAGCCTCGCGCGAGCGCATCTGTTTTTATTTTTGGGCGGTGTGGTTGTGGATGGACAGCCTGTGCGCTAGCGGGGAAGGACGCCTGTGCGCCAGCGGATAGCCTGTGCTCCAGCGGGTTGGATAGCCTGTGCACCAGCAAGGGGACAGCCTGCGCGCCAGCGAGGGCAGCAGTTATTGTAACTGCATTTTTAATACTACTTTCACATTTCTATACTTACTTCCATAATCTCCTTCAACTTTGGCTTGTAAAGAAGATTTCAAATTAATATTATCACATTCTTGTAATATAGCCTGTTGTTTCCTATAACCTCTTAGGAAAGCAAGGGCTAAATTCTTTTCATAATCAGACCCATTTATCATATTATCAAGCAAAAACTGTCCTCCTCTAATATCTTCTATTGTAAGCCCTTTATTTTTATATTCATCTTCAACCCGTAATTTACCACCATGAAATCCGGAAAAATCTGCAGAACCAGTTATGTTGATTTCTATTCCTGTTGAGTCTAAATGGCGCCCGAAAACATTGTCTATCGTTTTCAGGATGTTAATTATTAGGCCATTCTCAGTTTCTTCATCGTCAAACCTATATGATCCAGTAGGATAGTAGGAAGCATGGATGACGAAATCTGCTTCATCTACATTTGAAACAATAAAAACATTTACTTTTTTACTGTTCTTTGAATCTAACTCAAATGAAATTTGTTGGCCTGGTAATTCATTGAAATTTACTACATTATATGTAAAAACAATTCTTTTAATAACATCAAATATTTCTTGTGAGGAAATTATTGATTTCTTCAACTCTATTGGGGTAGTATCTTGGGGACGGCATTGATTGATTCTCGAAATAGCCAAATCTGGGAATAAGGTAAAGTTTATCGCCTCCCTATATCTAACTTTGCCTTCTTCGTAATTGCCGGATAAACAAAGTGAGTCTCCTTCTGCAATATATTGTCTATAAAGATCTTCTTTTTTATTCAATAGAGTCTCAATCCTTTCAAATGAATTTTTGTTATGACAAAACTTTAACGCCCAAAAATGGTATTTCATTGCTTCATCATACTCAAACGAATTTTCGTATTGATAGGCCATTTCACTTAATTCGCTACATTTAGATATTATTTTATATTTCGCTATTAATGTATCACGCTCAAAGATTAGGCTCATATCATTTTTTTCCCAAAATTCGACCTCTTTCTTTCCATATTGTTTCTTGTCAATCAGGCTGTTAAGGTAATCAAACTTGGGAGCAAAAGTTGTTGAAAATTTTTCTGCTAATGCGGAATCCTTTTTGATATTATAACGATACTGTTCAAAACATACAAGTGCGTCTATATATGCCATTGAAACTGGATATTTTGACCATTCATCTCGTAGCCTTAAGCATTTATCTAACCCTTTTTCTCCTTGAAGCCACTTTCTTCCACAATCATCACCAAATAATACGTCATGAAGGCGGTTCTCAATATATCCTATGTTGCAAGAAGCCTTATAATATTTATATTCATTTATAAAGGAAGACGGGGTATAGTCCCATTCAGTTAGATGCCTTACATTAGTAAATTTTCCACATTTCAGGTAAATGCTTGCTGTATCTTGGCTATTCTTTTCTTGATGCCATTTGGCTAAAAAGTAGAAGTAATGAGATTCAAATTTTTCCTTTATTTCGCCTTTCCTATTAGCGCTTGTTTTGTAATTAAAAAGTTCACCCTTTATTTTTTCGTATTTTTCAAAACTTATAGTATCACTACTAACAGTCAACTCAAATTTCCCCATGAAGGATCTTGTTTGACAATTATAACTGAAAATTATTACTTTAATATAATCAATGTTGTCATACATCAATGGTAATACTATGATTTCAGGTCTTTTTTCACTAGACCTATATACTTGAGAAAAAGGAATATTAGTCTTTTCTTCAAAGGTGAAAGAAGTATCTCTTTGGAAATTATATTTTATTTCATGTGTTAACTTTTTAGCATTTTCAATATGCGATTTAGAGATGCGTAAGTTATTAACAGCAACTGGCGGATAAAATTTTACTTTCAATTTTATTTTTTGTCCTTGTGCTGCTGCCAAACAAAGCCAAAAAAAGATAAGAATAAAAGTTGCTTTCTTGAATGTCATATACAGTATTTAATCAATGATTATCTCTTTTTCTTGTTCTTTTCCATAAATCTTCAGAATATCCCCCTTTTTTACAAAAGGAGATATTGAGCCTCGTTCAACTGAAATATTTTTTCCATTTAAAGTAGCGCGTTCTATTTGAAACCCTACATTTACATTACTAAAATAGCAAGGCTTTTCATGGGTTATTTCAGTGCTTTTTATTTGCTTGCCTTTGGGGAGCGCTTTAGTGTGAAAGGGAGGGGTTACAGTTTGGTATCGTTTCTGTTCATTTTCAATTACATTTGATTGATCTATAGTATTAGGTAAATCTTTTTCTTCAGTTGACATGCCTTGTGATCGTTCTGAATTAGCCCCTCCTCCTATTTCAGTTCTAATACCATTAAGCAGTAATCTTTGCAATTCGTTTAACGTATTTGTATAATTGTCCTCTGCGCTCTGTCTTTGCTGAGGAGATAGATTATTATCGTTTCTTCTATTTTTATCCTGAGCGTTCAACATATCAACCAGACCATTATAAGCAATGCAAAATTCAGGAGAATATGCGATATTGTTTTTAGTATCCGCAGAATAAGATGCAATCAGTTCGTTTTTTATACCAGTTTCTATATCAACAATTTTTTTTAGATTCGATACAATTACACCTGCGGAGACACTCATAGTATCACTCGCTGCGAGTTTTTGTGAAAAATCTTTGCAATCCATTTTTTTCAATGTAACAGAAGTAGGGGTATCTGTTTTGCAGAAAGCAAAAAACAAAGTCAAAGAAAGGAGAATAGTTCCCCTTAAATTATTAAAGATGTAAAAATGGATATTCGTCATATTTTATTTATTGTTAATGTAAATTATCTGCTTTCTAACCAATATTTAATCATTCAGGTTCAAACTAGGGCTTTCTCCAAACCATTAAATACACAATAAGGAGAACTCACATATCAGTAATTAATAAAAATTTGGTCGGCGCTAAGATAACTGCTGTACCTCATATTCAAAATAATTATTTTGCGAAACTGATCTTAAACTCATATATTATTTGAACAGATAAGATCTTTGCATAAAAAAATCCCCGATTTTCCGATTAAAAAAAATCTGGGATACTTAATCTATTTAAAAACCCTGCTCAGTGCGAAATTGCAAATGGACATGCTGTGGATGAACAAGCCTAACCGCAGAGAGGTTTATAAGCCACTAAAGTAACCGCAAAGTTTCAAAAGGCCAAACCTACCCAAAACAAAAAAATCCCGGACCCTCCACCACTAAGTGAAAAATCCGGGATCAAAATATCTACCCAAAACCAGCAACGCTGGTGTAAAATCTAACCTATTCCGCCTCTTCCAGCACAGGCTCCTGGGTATCCCTAAAAGGCCTACCCGATCCCGTTACCTGCAGGCGCTCGTACATGCGCATACCGGTACCGGCCGGAATTTTCTTGCCCACGATGACATTCTCTTTCAGGCCCATCAGGTGGTCTTTCTTGGCAGCGATAGCGGCGGTAGAAAGTACCTTGGTGGTTTCCTGGAAGGAAGCGGCCGAGATCCACGATTCCGTACCCAGCGATGCTTTGGTGATACCGAGCAGCATAGAGATAGCGGTGGAGGGCAGGGCGTCGCGGAATTCCACGAGTTTTTTGTCGTTGCGTTTCAGGAACGAGTTTTCTTCGCGGATCTGACGCAGGGTCACGAGGGCGCCTGCTTTCAGTTTGCCGCTTTCGCCTGCATCGAGCACGAATTTCTTGTCGAAGATCCAGTCGTTGTAGTCGATGAACTCGTTGCGCTCTACCGGTTCGCCGGTCAGGAAGTGCGTATCACCCGGGTCAACGATCTCCAGACGGCGCAGCATCTGGCGAACGATCACCTCGATGTGTTTGTCGTTGATGTTGATACCCTGGGAGCGGTAAACTTCCTGTACACCGTTCACGAGGTAGGAAGACGCTGCGAAAGGCCCGCGGATCGCGAGAATGTCTTTCACGGAGATCGTTCCTTCCGTCAGTGGCGTGCCTGCGCGTACGAAGTCGCCGTCCTGAATGAGTACGTGTTTGGTCAGCGGCACCAGGTACTTGCGTTTCTGGCCGTCTTTGGCTTCGATGATCGACTCGCGGTTACCACGTTTGATGCTACCGAAGGTGATCACACCGTCGATCTCGGCAACTACGGCCGGGTTGGACGGGTTACGCGCTTCGAACAGTTCCGTTACACGTGGCAGACCACCCGTGATGTCGGCGATTTTACCCAGTTTACGCGGAATTTTCACCATTTGCTGGCCGGAACGTACTTCCTGGTTGTCTTCAACCGAGATGTAGGCGCCTACGGGCAGCGAGTATGTTTTCAGTTCCTCGCCTGTTTTTCCATTGACGATGGACAGGGACGGGATCTTTTTCTTGTTCTTACTTTCAATAACGATCTTCTCGGCAAAACCGGTCTGGTCGTCACGTTCCATGCGGAAGTTGGTACCTTCTTCCAGGTTGTTGTAGCGGATCAAACCGTTGAAATCGCTTACGATCACGGCGTTGAACGGGTCCCATTCGCAGATCTTGTCGCCACGTTGCAGTTCCTGACCGTCGACTACAAAGAGGGTAGCGCCGTAAGGAATGTAGTTGTTGGCGAGTGTACGACCGTTTTTCGGGTCCACGCTACGCACCTCACCGGTACGCGATACGACAACCTGAATGGTTTTGCCTTCGCTGTCCTGACCATCTACGGTACGGATAGAGTCGAATTCGACGCGGCAGTGGGTACGTGCCACGATGTCGTTTTCAGTCATACCGATCATAGCCGTACCACCCGTGTGGAAGGTACGCAGGGTCAACTGAGTACCCGGCTCACCGATGGATTGTGCAGCGATAATACCCACGGCGTCGCCCATTTCAGCACGGCGGCCGGTGGCGAGGTTTTTACCGTAGCATTTCGCGCAAACACCGTGGCGGCTTTCGCAGGTAAGAACCGAACGGATGGTGATCATTTCGATCTCCGCGTTGTCGATATCCGTTGCGATTTTGTCGGTGATGTATTCCGCAGCACCTACGAGCAGTTCTTCCGTATCGGGATGGTATACATCGTGCAGGCTGTAACGGCCTTTGATACGGTCGCGCAGGTTCTGAACGATTTTGTCACCTTCCTTGAACGCCGTGGTATCGATACCGCGGAGCGTGAGGCAGTCTTCTTCGCGAATAACCACGTCCTGTGCTACGTCGACAAGACGACGTGTGAGGTAACCGGCGTCGGCCGTTTTCAGGGCCGTGTCGGCCAGACCTTTACGGGCGCCGTGCGTGGAGATAAAGAACTCTTGTACGGACAGGCCTTCCAGGAAGTTCGACAGGATCGGGTTCTCGATGATTGCGCCGCCGGTGTCGCCGGATTTACGCGGTTTTGCCATCAGGCCACGAAGACCGCACAACTGTTTGATCTGTTGTTTGGAACCACGCGCACCGGAGTCGAGCATCATGAACACGGAGTTGAAGCCCTGTTTGTGGCTGCTCAGTTCCTTCATCAACTGGTCGGTGATGCGGTTATCCGCAAATGTCCACTTGTCGATGATCTGGTTGTAACGTTCGTTGTACGTGATCAGACCCATGTTGTAGTTGTCCCACACCTCGTCTACCTCAATTTGAGCGGCTTCGAGTGCGGTACGTTTCAGGTCGGGGATGATCAGGTCACCCAGGTTGAACGACAGGCCCGCTTTGAACGCCCAGCCGAATCCGAGTTCCTTGATGGCGTCGAGGAATTCTGCCGTTTGTTTGAAACTGGTCTGCGTGATGATCTCGCCGATGATACCTTTCAGGTTCCGCTTCGTGAGCAGGTCATTGATATAAGGTACGGTCGGCGGAACAGCCTGGTTGAATATCACACGGCCAACGGTCGTTTTGATCCGTTTTACCACCGTTTCGCCGGCCTCTAATTGAGTAATACGGCATTCGATGGCGGCGTGCAGGTCGACCCGGCCTTCGTTGTAGGCGATCGTCACTTCCTCCGGAGAGTAGAAACGGCTGCCTTCTCCTTTGACCGGATTTTCCGGAATGGATTTGCGTTCTTTTGTCAGGTAGTAGAGTCCCAATACCATGTCCTGTGAAGGCAGGGTGATCGGCGATCCGTCCTGTGGGTTGAGCATGTTGTGGCTCGAAAGCATCAGAACCTGAGCTTCCAGAATTGCCGCATGGCTCAGCGGTACGTGTACGGCCATCTGGTCACCGTCAAAGTCGGCGTTGAAAGCCGTACAAACGAGCGGGTGCAGTTGGATAGCCTTGCCCTCGATCAAACGCGGCTGGAATGCCTGGATAGACAAACGGTGCAGCGTCGGAGCGCGGTTGAGCATGACCGGGTGGCCGCGCAGGATATTTTCCAGGATTTCCCAGATCACCTGGTCTTTGCGGTCGACGAGTTTTTTTGCCGATTTCACCGTTTTCACGATACCGCGCTCGATGAGTTTGCGGATGATGAACGGTTTGAACAGTTCCGCAGCCATGGCTTTCGGAATACCGCATTCGTGCAGTTTCAGCGTCGGGCCTACCACGATAACCGAACGGCCGGAGTAGTCGACACGTTTACCGAGCAGGTTCTGACGGAAACGGCCTTGTTTACCTTTCAGGATATCGGACAGCGATTTGAGGGCGCGGCCGCCTTCGGCTTTAACGGCGTTGGATTTACGCGAGTTGTCGAACAGCGAATCGACAGCCTCCTGCAACATACGTTTCTCGTTGCGCAGGATTACCTCCGGCGCTTTGATCTCGAGCAGGCGCTTCAGGCGGTTGTTCCGTATGATCACACGGCGGTACAGGTCGTTCAGGTCGGAAGACGCGAAACGGCCACCATCCAACGGCACGAGCGGGCGCAGTTCGGGCGGTACGACGGGCAGGTACTGGATCACGGTCCATTCCGGGCGCTGACCGGCGCCTTCGAGGCCTTCGCGGAAGGCTTCTACGACGCGGAGGCGCTTGTTGGCTTCCGTTTTCTTGGCCATGCTCGTTTCCGTGTGGGAATCGTGGCGCAGCTGGGCCGACAGATCGTCCAGGTTGAGCGTGCTCAACAGGGCGAAAATGGCATCAGCGCCCATTTTGGCGATGAATTTGTCCGGATGCGTTTCGTCCAGCAGGTGGTTTTCCTTCGGCAGGGTGTCGAGGATTTCCAGGTATTCTTCTTCGGTCAGCAAGTCCATACGGCTCATGCCTTCCTCGGATTTGATACCGGGTTGTACCACTACGTAGCGCTCGTAGTACACGATCGCTTCGAGTTTTTTGGACGACGTGCCGAGCAGATACGCGATCTTGTTCGGCAGGCTTTTGAAAAACCAGATGTGCACCACCGGCACCACGAGGCGGATGTGCCCCATGCGTTCGCGGCGCACTTTTTTCTCCGTTACTTCCACACCGCAGCGGTCGCAGACGATGCCTTTGTAACGAATCCGTTTGTACTTGCCGCAGTAGCATTCATAGTCTTTCACCGGACCAAAAATGCGTTCGCAGAACAAACCGTCGCGTTCGGGCTTGTAGGAACGGTAGTTGATGGTCTCCGGTTTCAGAACTTCGCCGTAGCTACGCTCCAGAATTTCATCCGGGCTGGCCAGGGAGATGACGATAGAGTCAAAACCCTGATCTGTTTTATTGCTTTTCTTTTTGAAAGGCATATGCTGTCGAGAATTTGAAATGCGTACGTACTTTTTTTGGTTTATGGGTTTATAGTTTATGGGTTTATTTATATCGGCTCGGGTGAAGAGTCATGTATGCATTCACCGAGTGCAAAATATAAACTCATAAACCTATAAACTCATAAACTAATAACAATCAATTCATTAGCGACTTGTAAACCCACGTGTGCTTCAAAAAATGTTTGAGGTTCAAATATTTTTTGCGTTTCGGCACGCCGAGGTATTTTCCCAGGTTCGCATCCATCCAGCGCCGGTTTCCCGAAGCCAGGTATTTGAACAGCAGCGCGATACCGCCCGTTTTTTCCGAAGGCAAATGCCAGATGGGCAGTTGCGCGTCTTCGGGGTGCACGTTCGAGTATTTCGGCGAAGTCCAGATGCGTTTGATAAAACGGTCGATCAAACCGAATTTTCCTATTTTATGGTAACAATAACTCAAAAAATGGGCTTCTTCGTTGAATTTGACCTGTCCGTTCCGGTGGCGTTCCAGCATGTTGTTCCAGACGTCCGGGGCCAGGGCATTGATCTGCCTGATCACCGGGAGCGTGGCCGCAAATACTTCCCCGCCATAATAGAGTGGGAGCGTATCGGGGGCTTTGCCGTCCAGTTCCGTGTACATGCGCTTCATGTCCTTCCGCGTAATGCCGTTGATGTCGAAATCTTCACCATAGGGCATCGGAAGTACCAGCAGCCCTTCTTTCCTGATTTCAGCAAACAGGGGCTCCAGCGAGGCGTGAATCACACAGTCGGAATCCAGAACGAGGAATGCGGATGTGTCGCTAAATTTCTGATTTTCAATGAACTGTAATATGTCGAAAATGTAGAACTGGTTGCGCCACTTTCCAAAATAACCCTCCGGCGTTTGCCAGGTGAGCGGAATGGTGACGATCTCCACTTCTTTTTCCCGTAAAAACTGTTTCAGATCCAGGCCGTCTACTACCGGCAGTTCTTCCGCCTTTTTATTGGAGAACAACACGTGCCGGCTTTCCGGATTGTGTTGTTTGCTCAGGGCGAAAAAGACCGCTACGCACCGCCAGTATACTTTCTGAAAATCGTGCAGGTGCGAACCTTTTCCCACTTGCGGATATTCGGAACTTTCTGTCGGGCTGTCGAGGTAGATCCAGGTACTGATGCAGTTCATTACAGGTTATTAGTTATTGGTTATTAGTTATTAGGGCGATAACGTTTGGCTTTGGTATTAAGAAGGGCCAAGGGTTACCGTCCTAATAACCAATAACTAATAACCTATAATTAACTTTCAAACTTCACATCCAACGCCAACCCGCGCAACTCGTGCACGAGTACGTTGAACGATTCCGGTATATTGGCATCCGGCAGGTTGTCGCCTTTTACAATGGCTTCGTAAGCCTTCGCACGACCTTGAATATCGTCCGATTTGTAAGTGAGCAGTTCCTGCAGGATATTCGATGCGCCGTAGGCTTCGAGGGCCCACACCTCCATCTCACCGAAACGCTGTCCACCGAACTGGGCTTTACCACCCAAAGGTTGCTGCGTGATGAGCGAGTATGGTCCGATCGAACGTGCGTGCATCTTGTCGTCTACCATGTGGCTCAGTTTGAGCATGTAAATGATGCCCACTGTCGCTTTCTGGTGGAAGCGGTCGCCCGTTTCACCGTCGGAGAGGAACGTCTGGCCGAGTTCCGGCAGGCCGGCTTTTTCGATCCATGCTTCCACTTCGTCGGTTTTGGCGCCGTCGAAGATCGGCGTTGCGAATTTGCAGCCGAGGCGTTCGCCGGCCCATCCGAGTACCGTTTCGAAGATCTGACCCAGGTTCATACGGGAAGGTACGCCCAGCGGGTTGAGGACTACGTCGACCGGCGAACCGTCTTCCAGGAACGGCATATCTTCCATACGGACGATACGGCTTACGATACCTTTGTTACCGTGACGGCCGGCGAGTTTGTCGCCCACTTTCAGTTTGCGTTTCTTCGCAACGTATACTTTCGCCAGTTTCAGTACGCCTGCGGGCAATTCGTCACCGATGCTGATGTTGAATTTCTCGCGTTTGTAGCGACCTACTTCTTCGTTGACTTTGATGCTATAGTTGTGCAGCAGTCTGGAAATCAGCGCGTTATTGGATTTTTCACCAATCCAGTTCTGATAGTCCACCTGGCTGTAGTCGATCTGGTCGCGGAGCACCTGAGCGCTGAGTTTGGTGCCTTTCGGTACCATTTCGTCGCCATAGATGCTGCGGATGCCGTTGGTGATTTTGTCTTTCACCAGCAGTTGCAGTTTGTCGACCAGGATCGTTTTCAGTTTGTTCAGTGCTACTGCGTGTTCGTCGTCGAGTTTGTCGAGCAACGCTTTTTCCGATTCCTTCTGGACTTTGTCCTTCTTGGCACGGGCGAAGAGTTGTTTGTCGATCACGACGCCGTTGATACTCGGCGGTACTTTCAGCGAAGCGTCTTTCACGTCGCCGGCTTTGTCGCCGAAGATAGCGCGCAGCAGTTTTTCCTCCGGTGTCGGGTCCGTTTCCCCTTTCGGCGTGATTTTACCGATGAGGATGTCGCCTTCCTTGGCCCATGCGCCGATCCGGATGATACCGTTTTCGTCGAGGTCTTTGGTGGCTTCTTCGCTCACGTTCGGGATATCCTGCGTGAGTTCTTCTTCACCGAGTTTCGTATCGCGCACGTCGAGTTCGAAGTGTTCGATGTGGATGGAGGTAAATACGTCTTCCTGAACGACACGTTCCGACAGTACGATAGCATCCTCGAAGTTGTAACCTTTCCAGGGCATGAATGCCACTTTCAGGTTTTGTCCGAGGGCGAGTTCGCCGTTTTCGGTAGCGTAACCTTCGCAGAGGATATCGCCTTCTTCCAC
>Ga0209717_1003095_pt1 | contig 14963 bp, 18 predicted proteins | sample AD_UKC048_MetaG_FD_184418 | JGI IMG/M metagenome (GOLD analysis project Ga0209717, IMG submission 184418) | Active sludge microbial communities of municipal wastewater-treating anaerobic digesters from USA - AD_UKC048_MetaG (SPAdes) (version 2) | ecosystem: Engineered > Bioreactor > Anaerobic >... | reverse complement strand
TCAAGGTATTCGAGCCGCAATTGCTTAGATATGCCGGTGTGGATTACGATTACTGGAGCCTGATGCATGATCAGGTCATCCGCACGTTGGGCCTGGGATGGGTCGGACGCAAAGGCGAAAAAGCGGCCAGGCGGATGCTATGCCATGAGTTTGCTCAGAAGGCCTGGGACGGCTATTATCCTGGGATTTTCCCAAAGTGGTGGGAGGGGGATGTATCAAATATTTATCACAGCGATATGTTTAGGCATAGGGAATTATAACGGTCGAGTGTAGCACAAGTAAGGGATTGCGGAGTGCAAAACTGTCAAGCTACACCGACCAAAAAGCGGGCTGCAACGCTTCAAATTTGCAGTAAAACCCCTTATTGGTGCTACACTTTGTTAGTGGCTGCCATTTTTTTAGTAATATTAAGAATTTAAAATATGAGAGAATTACAATTTAGAGCATGGGATAGGTCGCAAAAATATATGGCTTATCAAGGTCATCCTGATTTAGAAACATTATCATCATTTATGTTCCATTTTGGCGAAGATATAGTAATGCAAGCTATTGGAATACAGGATAAAGACACTGATGAAGTGTATGAAGGCGATATTTTAAAGGATACTGAATTTGATGAAGAGGGGAACGATATTTCGGGATACTATCCAGTTGTTTACGACCCTAAAACATGTCAATTTTGCGTGGATAATTCATTTAAAAAAGACGGTAGCCATTTGGTCAATATCATTGAATATTTTGGAATTGACAATATAGAAGTAGTAGGCAATATTTATGAAACTCCCGAACTGTTACCAGTTGGTAGTATTTATGGTTGCCACTAACGGAATACGGCTAAACTGCGTTGCCGTGTAAAATGCAGGAAACTTTCAAAATAGTAAAATGATGAAACTTAAACCTACCTACTACCGCACCTCTGAAGGATGGGGGTTCGCCCTGGTCAACGGCAAAACCAGAACCGTATCGGAAGGATACCGGACCCGGGCGCAAGCGGTCGACGCCGTAAAGGACATAAAGCAAGGGATCAGAAACAACCAAAATAAAACTTGACAAACGGTAAAAAGTAACTTAACTTTGCGGACATGAAAGAAAAAAAACAATTCGGAAGGCCACGCATAGAAGTCGACAAAGACCTACTCATTGAGTTGATGAACATCCAATGCACCGGCGAGGAGATTGCCGGTGTTTTACGTATATCGGTTGACACCCTTGAACGCCGCTGTAAAGAGATATTTGGCCAAACATTTGCGGATGTTAATAAAATATACAGGCAGGAAACCCGCAAATCACTAAGGCGCAAACAGATCGAGGTCGCTCTCAATGGAAATATTGCTATGCTGATATGGCTCGGGAAACAGTATCTGGGACAAACCGATAAAGCGGAAACAGACATAGGTTTCACCGATCACCGCAACGTACTGAAGCGCATGTTTGAAGATGAGCCGGAATCCAAATCTTGACTTCTTACACAATGCCTTTGTCGAAGGCGCGGCGGGTGCTATCCTGGAAGGGTCAAGTCGTTCTGGAAAAACCTGGAGTTCAATTGACTTTATAATCTGGATAGCGGCGCAATTCCCAAAGAGTGAGATAATAATAGTCAGGGAAACGTACAACTCATTTAAAACGACGCTTTACAATGACTTTAACCGCCGGTTGCCTATGGCTGGGTTTATTTCGCCTTTCGAGGTCATCCGAGATGTGTCGATGTTTTGGCTATTTGACTGCAAAATATCCTTACTTGGAGCCGATAAGGTCGAGAAGTTCCACGGGGCCGGGTCGGACTTCTTTTTTATCAATGAAGCTATTGACGTTCCACAGGCTATTTTCGATCAGCTCGAACAACGTAACCGCCGGTTCTGGTGGATGGACTATAACCCGAAAGTATCCGACCACTGGATTTATAACCGGGTTGCCAAACGCCCGGACGTGATGGTTTTCCGGTCTACATTCCTGCAAAATCCATACATTACCAAGCAGGAAAGGGAAAAGGTACTAAGCTATGACCCAGGCAACCCTGCCAACGTTGCGGCGGGTACGGCTGACGACTATATGTGGAAAGTTTACGGGCTTGGCGAACGGGCTTCGCACCAGGGCCTTGTTTATCCTAATGTGAGTTGGATAAGTGCCTTACCTTTAGAATGTGATAAGGAAAGTTACGGCCTTGACCTGGGATATACCAATAGCCCGGCGGCATTGTGCCACGTGAAAGTAACCGGGAATAACCTATTTGCCGAAAAGCTATTATACCATCCATTTCAGAGTGCGGCGGATATGGCTCCATACCTGCGAAAAGCTATCCCGGATAACAAACATTTTTGGGTTGACAGCGCTGATCCTTTGTTCATTGCAGACCTTCGCCGCTTAGGGTTCAACGCCTTGGCAGTCAAAAAGCCTTCAGGGTATAAGGTAAACGCCATCGGGAACATAAAGCGGTTTAAGCTTCATTTTGTCGATGATCAGGATGTAAGGACAGAGCAATCCAATTACCGTTATCGGACAATCAACGGCATATCACTTGACGAGCCGGTCGATGACCATGATCATTTTTTCGACGCGTTGATGTACGCTACCATGCACGAGATCAGGGGTATATTGTAATATTTATTAAGACTGGTTAAAAATAATTTACCAAAACACTTGACAAATCTAAATCAGTAGCTTATATTTGCCGGAAATTTTACCTCATTGAGTAAAATAAGCCAAAGGTTCAAAACCGCCATAGGTGGTTTCCTTCGATGGACTACGAACGTAAAGCCGGAAAAGATGGGCAGTTCGTGGTTCATGCCGATAACGGGTGAAACAAGCACCTTCAAAAGTATCGAAAACCTTAAAGCCTACCTCGAAATCCCTGAACTGTCTACTATTGTCAACCTTAAAGCGAAGGCGCACGGCAATATACGATTGTCTGTTTTGAACCGGGAAACCATGCAGCCGGCTAAAAACTATCAGAACAATATCAAAATCATTCGTGATCCGAACTGGTTTCAAACGTTCTCGGAGTTATGGAGGCAGTCTTCCATTTTCAGAGAGATTGACGGGAATGAGTATTTCTACCTGGATTATCCCTATGGCTTTTCTCCATTGTCGAGCAAGGCCCTTTACACCTTACCTGGATGGATGATGAAATGCCATACACCGGATAAGCGGCCCTTCTTCATGCAGTCAGCCCCGAATATTATATACGAGTTCAAATGGGGACGAGATAAATATGTGTTACCAAAAGAGAACATTATCCATTTGAATGATAATCGTATTGAGATTGAAACGAACAATTGGGTAACGGGCCAGAGTTGGATGACATTCAACGCCGCGCCGATCAATAACATCCGTGAGGCATACCAGGCACGCGGGTTTATGATTGAAAACCGGGGCGCAATGGGTATCCTGGCAAACGTCGGCAAAGACGTTGCCGGGGTTGCACCTTTGGGTGAAGATGAAAAAAGAGATTTGAGGGAACAACTGGCACAATATGGCAGGCGAAGGAAAGAAGTTCCCTGGATAATCACCGGCCTACCTTTGGAGTGGAAACAGATCAGCATTGACAATCCTGCAAACCTGGGACTATTCGAGGAGGTGAAAGAAGACCGGATAACCTTGTGTCATGCCGCCGGGGTGCCTCCGGAACTGTTGCCCGGTGAAAATGGTGCCACGTATGAAAATCAGAAATGGGCTGAAAGGCGTTTGTACGAAAATACGATTATCCCTGAAGACCTGGAAAGGATTGAAGCGTTGAATAGCGCACTGGATACAGCTTCGCGGGGGTGGATTATCGTAGGGAGTTATGAGCATTTGAACGTATTTCAGGAAAACAGAAAGGAAAGAGGGGACGCAATCGCGCGGCTGATGAACGGGTTGAAGATAGCCCTTGACAGCGGGGCCATATCTGCGATTGAGATACAGCAAGAACTTGCGAAATTTGGCATAGTAGCACCGACAAAATGAACGAAATGGCTAAAATAGCGAAGGCAGAAGAAGTAGAAAAGTTGCGGCAACGGCTGAAGGAAAAGCAAGCCGCCGCGCAAAACAATCAAATCGTAAAGAAATGAAGATCCCGGAATTTTCAACGGTCAAAGAAAAGATCGACTTCCTGGTTAAAAATCAGGACAAGATCATAGCTGCGAAGAAGGCGCAAATGAAGTGCGCCGATGCGGTTTCCTTTGGATGCCTGGCCATATCGAAGGCCGGGGACGAGGTTGATAAAGCAAACAAGCCGGTAACGGATGACATCGATCAGGTCAAGGTTAAGGCGGTCATCAATACAACGAACCTTATGGACTCGCATGATGACGTACATTTGCCGGGGTTGTGGACGAAATCACTCAGGGAAAATAAGGACATCTTCCATGATCAGGAACACCGGCACGGCTTCGATTCGACCATTGCCGATTACGAAGACCTGAAGGCATACACTCAGGTTATGACCTGGAAGGAATTGGGGTTCAAATGGGAAGGCGAAACCGAGGCGTTGATCTTTGATTCAACCGTCAAACAGGAACGTAACGCGTTTATGTTTGGTCAGTATAAGGCCGCCAGGGTGCGCAATCATTCTGTCGGAATGCAGTATGTAAAGATATTTTTAGCTGTAAACGACAAAGAATATCCTACTGAAAAGAAGGTCTGGGATAAGTACATCGACCAGGTTGTAAATAAAGATGAGGCAGAAAAGCAGGGTTATTTCTTTGCCGTAACGGAAGCAAAAGTTATTGAAGGTTCGGCGGTAAAAAGGGGTTCGAATTGGGCCACGCCGACACTTGAAAACAATATGAAGGAGGAGCCGTCCGATGACACTCCAAAGGAGCCGGTAAAAACCACTCTTAATTCAGACGAGATTATCAAAAGAATTTATGAACATTTTAAAAATTAAACAAAATGGAAGAGAAAGAACTGAATACCTTGCTCGAACAGGTAGATCAGAAGGCCCAGACGGCTGCAAAGGCCGCCGCCGATGAGGCGGTAAAGGGACTTTTGAAGGCCGATGAGTTGCAGGCAAAGCTCGAAGAACTCCAGATTGACGGCAAGTCGATTAAGGAGATTGTCGAGGCGGTCATAAAACAGGGTGAAAAGATAAACGAAATCGAAACCCGCAAAGTTGACCGTAAAGAAACCGTTAAAGAGATCATGGCAAAGGAGTTTCCGAAAATCTCAAAGTCAATCAATGAGAACGGTGGAAGCTATAAATTCCGTATGCCGTCCGGGTATATCGGAAAGACTACCGTTGCCCTGACATCCATCACGAGCGACCCCGTAGGGATGATTGTTCCCGGCGTTGCTGAAATTCAGAGCCAGGCAAACCGTATCGCACCCTCGTTAAACCGGTTCCAATTAACACCTGATGACCATGGAGTCATCTACTGGACTGACATGACCACGCGCACCAACAACGCCGCCGCACGTTCGGACGGGTCTGCTGCTGCTGAACAGGTCTATGCCTGGACAGGTTACTCCGAAACAGTCGATAATATTTCGGCCATGATCCCGGTACACAAAGAGGCATTGAAGCATATCTCATTCATGCAGGGTGAACTTGAAAGGCTGCTGAAGGATGATTGCGCCGTTGCACTGGATGGCTACTGTTATACCGGATCAGGCACCGCGCCGCAGATCGGAGGGCTGTACACCCGTGCAACTGCATTCGATGCGGCTGCTTACATTGCAGCCGGCGGATTTACGCCTAAGTTTGCCAACATCTATGACCTTATCGTAGCTATGGCCGCCCAGATCATGAAGGCAACCAAGTACAACGTTGACCGCGCATGGATCAACCCGTACGATGCACTGAAAATGAAGCTGAACAAAGACGCCAACGGGGTTTACACGATGCCTCCGTTCGTGGTGCCTGGACCTAACGGCCCGGTTACTGTATCGAACATGACTATCATTGAGGCCAACTCAGTAACGGCCGGTACGCTGGTAGTCGGTGATTCGAGCAAGGCCACGTTATACGATAACGGGGTTGAGATCGAAGTAGGTTACAACCTTACCGGCGACTTCTCAAAGAGAATCCTGACCATCCTGGCCAACATGGAATGCTCACTGCTTATCCGCAATGCGGAGGTAGATGCGTTCCTGAAATCAGAGAACATAGACAGCGATGTTGCGGCAATCACTTACAGCGGTTCATAAGGAGGAAAGACAATGAAAAAGATATTCTTATTTCTCGGATTTGTTCTTTTTGCTATCGGATTGATGGCGCAGGAAAGAACCGTAAATGTGACCGTACCTTCAGGTAATACTTATTACAAGTATTCCGGCACGGCCGCTGACACCCTTAAAGCAACAACCCAGGATACTATTGACGTGGTATTTTGGTTTCGGGTTGACGAATATATCGAAAAGGTAGCGGTTAAGGCCCGCTTCGATGTTATCTCAGGTGCCGATACGACAGTCGCATTGACTGTAAGCGGTAAGGAATTTTCAGATCATACCACGTACACCGATGTTATCGCTTCGACTACTTCGAGCGCGGTTACGGCGAATAATACCGTTTTGGTCGTTACCTCTGATCCGTATACTGTTGAGGCGCAATATGTAACCGGTAGGGTAACCGCCGGAGATACGATTAACGTAGCGCACAACCATACGCCGTTTGATATGTCATACCGGTATTACAGATGCCGGTTTATCCTTCAGGGTAATGACTCGGTCGGTACAGGCATAAAGTTGGACGAGGTTGAAATCAAACTCTATACCGATTAAGCCATGAAGTTATTAAAGAAGTTCGGTCTGCATGAAGCAGGGGAAGACATCCAGGTCAATGAAACCCTGGAGAAACACCTCATAAGGGGTGGATTTGTGGAAAAGCCTGAAAAGCCGGTAAAGAAAGCTAAGAAATGAGCCTGATAGATTCGACATATTTCGTCCTTGAAATCAGTTTGCCTGAAGGTACTTATAACACCATCAGCGAACACGTTGACCGTTACGAGCGCGATATACTGATTCAGTTGCTGGGATATGACTTGTATAAGTTAGTCGCGGAATACGATTCGGGGACTTCGCCGCAACGGATAAAGGATATTGTCGAAGGTAAGGAGTACACGGATGGCGATTACACGGTTGACTGGCCTGGATTGGTGAACGCGGAAAAGAATAGCATATTGGCATATTATGTATATATTCAATATGTGAAAAATTATTCTGCGATGTTTACCAACATAGGGGTTACGGCTCCGGCTGCCGAAGGCGGTCAGGTCGTAGGCCCTGCGGGGTTAATTCAACGGGCCGGTTATAAATTGAGGGAACTGGCCGGATATCCTTTACAGGATGCTCTTGTCGGTTCCCTTTATAACTTTCTGGCATACCATGAGAGCGATTATCCTGAATGGGTTTTCAACGAGTACCGACCGCCAAATATGTTTGACGTATGAAGCCGGTTGTTGACATAATCGAAGGGGTTGTAGACCTGATGAGGCCAACGGATAACGTTGTGGTCGCTTCGGGGACTTCACCTTACACGGTGACAGGGCTGAATTATACGTATCATTTATTTGTCGGTCAGCAATTGAAATTCGTTGGTACGCTTCCATCGGTAACGGCATACGTTACAGTAGCTTCGATCGTGAGTAACACTCAAATAACCGTAACGTCTTCAGTCGAGTTGACCTCCGGGAAAGGAAACACCGGTACTCTTGTGCCTGTACTAAATTATCACCATGGTCATTTGATTGAGATCAGAAACACCTTTAAGCTGGCAACTCAAAAGGGGACAGTGAAAAAGTCGATGTTTCCGGCTATTATCTTAGTTCAGGACTTCCCGGAAGCGGTGAAGGAAAGAGATGTACAACGTGAAGCAACTTTGAGGCTGTTTATTTTGACTGATTCACAGCAAAAATACACCGCCGATGAGCGTTACACAAATACGTTCATCCCTATCCTTTACCCGTTGGAAGATAGGTTCTTTGAGGCGTTGGAAAATGCACCTTATATTCATTCGATCGGTGATTACACCAGACATGATCGGCTGTTTTGGGGGCGCACTGAAAACGCTGAAGGAACGGCGACGAACATCTTTAATGACTTTATTGACGCTATCGAAATCGAAAATTTAAAAATCACAACAGCTAATTGTTAAAGTTATGAGCAATTGTAAAAAAGCATATTTTTCAGGCTGGGGCACCTGTAAAAATCTATTGAAAAAGTGTTCAGGTGTAACCCTTCAGACGAAGGGCCAGACTTGGACGGACGCGACCATCATTGCCGCTTCCTCATGGCATACCGCCATTGCGGACGATGACTCCTCGGTACGGTCGGCGTTACCCTTCAACATCCTGAATTTCGAGAATACAACCGATGACATGGAGATTCTGACTTCTTCCCTGGGCCATAAGTTTAAGGGCAGCGATCCGGTACCTTCGGCGGTTGTGTACCTCAAATGTGGCATGGATGACTATCAGTGGTTACTTGACCATGACGGCCAGGAATATGAGATGTTCCCGCACTTTCAGGGTAACTCATTTTGGGCTTCGCGAAAGGCAGACGGTACCCTTAAGGGTTTCCGTTGCTCAATCGCGTTGGTTTCCGGGTTGCCGCCTGAAGACAAACTGATGTCGTTCAGAATGTTCCTGTTTTTCGATGAACCGGAGGAGTTCAAAAACGTGGTCGTTGTATCGCCTGACAATTGGAGGTTCAGCGACTTGATCAATTACGTACCGGTCGGATTGAAATTCAGGGTAACAACTGCATATTCAAGCGGAAACGTAACGGTATTGTGCGAGAAAGTCGGCAGCGGTGATCCGATGACCGGCCTGTCAAATACAGCCGACTGGGAGATAATGAGTTCCAACGCCACGCCTACGGTTGTGGTTACGGCTGTAAGTGAGGTCGGACTTGGGTATTATACCCTGACCATCAAAAAGGATAACGATGGCACCCCGGCGAACCTCACGGCAACCGATTACGTGATCATTCAGGCCCATGACGTGGATTCAACGCCTACCTACCTGACCTATCTGTCGGGATCGGTTCAAATCTATGGAGGATAAAAGATGAAGTACTCAATCAATTGGGCAGCAGCTCCGAAAGATTGGGCAAAGTTTCGCCGGTGGCATGCTATGGCATGCCCCGGTGATCCTCTGTCGGCTGAGGAGCGGTTTCGCCAGGAAGGGGGCCGCCTTGACAATCCCGGAATTAAGAAAAAGGTCAAATGATTTCGTCGCGAACCTAAACGGGTATATAGCGGAGGCCGTCAACTTTAATGAGGAGTTGGAGGACTTGAACAGGGAGCAATTGAAGGATAACCGCCGGGCTGATGACACGGCCATTTCGCCGGACTATTCGCCGCTTTATGCAGATTGGAAGCGAACTTTTCACCCTCAGAGTTATGGCGATGGACGGGTAAACCTTTTCCTTTCCGGTGATTTTTACAAGAGCCTTGAAATACGGGCGCGCGGGGATGAATATCTGATTACATCGGATATTTCTTACGCTTTGAAGCTGGCCCGGAAATATGGAAACATTACCGGCATTTCGCCCAAAAGTCAGCCCGCAGCGCAAAAGATCGTTGTACCATTATTGAGAGAGAAATTCAGACAAACAGTATTGTCATGAGTGATATAGAGCTGAAACGGCTGGCAATGCAATACAAGAATTATCAGGAGGCAAAAGGAGAACCGTTGACCTTGCAAGAGTTTTCGGAGTTGTTTCAGGAACTGTTAAAGCGTTACTTAAAATGATCCATTCGATTTATACCATGACCATAGGCCGGTACGGTCAACTTGACCGCACCCAGGATGCACGCCTGATGCGCCGGTGGTTTAATCCCTTCCCGGTAAAGTGGTTTAAGGGTCGGATAGATCGGTTTTTCGAGTCTGTAAGGGAATTGTTTACGGAAGACGGCGTAAATAACCAGCTTCAGGACGAGATCGAGCGGACTTACATGATCAATAAGATGCTTCAATTATCCATTCTTTACGATGCACTTTACGCCTGCCTTGTGCTGAAGGCCGGAATTGACATTACGCTTTTATTGTTGAACCGGGAACCTCGTCCGGTTCCGAACCTGGAATATTATAAGCAGCAAGTTATGGAGTTGACCGGCATAGAAATCAATGATTATGCTGATTTGCTGAAATTACGGGCGGAAATGACCCGGATGAGTGATAAGTTTGCCGAACGCTTCCCATCGGAGAAGGAGTTAGAGGATAAGCCCTCATTTTACCGGGCTGCGATCAGGGTCTTCGCGGCGTTGGATATGGGTTACAATGAACGGATGACGTTGGCCGAATTTGCCGAACTGAAAAAGGAGGCTGAAGACAGGTTAAAACGACTGCAAAAAAAACAGGACGATGGCGCAATTGGATGAAATAGTAGGCAAGAGTAACATACAGCAGGTTTTAGACCTGGACAAGGCTCTGATTGCGTTGGATGAAACGTTCAAAAAGGTTTTGACTTCATCCCAGACAACCGCCGGGGTGATCAACACTCAGATCGATTCGTACACCAAATTAAAGACTGTCCAGGATGAAACGGTAAAGCAGTCAAATAGATTATCTGAGGCCGAAAAGGAGGCTCAACGTATAGCGAAGGAACAGGCGGCGACGCTGGCCGCGTTGGACAAGCAAAGGCAGGCGGCGTATAAATCACAGGCAACCGCCGCGCAAAAGGCATACGATGCCGCGCAAAAGCAAGCGGCAAAGGAGAAGGAACAGGCGGCGGCGACGCTGGCCGCGTTGGACAAGCAAAGGCAGGCGGCGTATAAATCACAGGCAACCGCCGCGCAAAAGGCATACGATGCCGCGCAAAAGCAAGCGGCAAAGGAGAAGGAATTAGCGGACGCGATCAATATGGAGGTAAAATCTATTAATGACGCCCGCAAACAAAATGAGGCATTGACAAAGGCCCGCAATGCCTTGAATCAAAAAACAGCCGAAGGGAAAAAGCAGGCTGAAATTTATAATAAAGCCATAGACAAAAACACTCAGTTCATCCGGGAAAATTCAGACGCGGCGACAAAACAGCGTATGAATATCGGCAACTATGGCAGTGCGCTTAAAGGTATAGGGTCTAAGTTGATGGGAGCGGCGGCGGCGTTTGGCCTTGCTATCGGAGCGGCTGAAGCATTTAAGAAGGTGATCAATTCCACGGGCGCAGCGCAGGACTTCTTTGCCCGGCAAACTGAAGGGCTAAAATCAGGAATTGACTTTTTGGGCAAATCTTTAACTACTCTCAATTTTACAAACCTTATCAGTGGTTTCCGGGAGGCATTCCGGGAAGGGAAACGGTATGCCGATACTTTGGACGAAATCGAAGACCGTCAAATAGCTCTGGGTATTGCAACGGCTGATATTGAAAGTCAGATACTTGATCAGAAATTAATTTTAAAAAGCAATGCCAGTAGTATCGAAGCTAAGGAGGCCGCAATAGCTAAGATACTTGAATTGGAGCAACAAAAGTTAGACGAAACTCAAAAATTAAACGATCAGGCTTTAGATAATGCACTGCAAAATGCAGCTAATATGGTATTTGGTGAAGCTAAAGCAAATGAAGAACGTAAGGCATTGATCAAAGATTACGTTGCTGCCAGTGGTGCAGCCCGTGATCAGCAAATTGCAGACGTTAAAAAGGCGCAGGCCCTTCAGGACGGTTTGAATAAACTGATCAAAGTCGAAATAACTGCGCGCGGTCAGACTATTCAGGACACCAGGGCATACAATGCGGCGTTGGCTGCATTGACGCCGGAAGAATTGAAACTGTTAGATATATTGCAAGTATCGAAATTATTGACTGATGAAAAGCGTGATGCTATCGGAAAATTGGCAGAACAGGAGCTTAATAATGTCAATGACCGTAAGAATGCACTGTTAGAATTGGAAAGATATGAGAACCGTTTAAGGAGTGAGTATTTAAAACAGGAGGAAGATTTAGCCGATCAGGTCGGACAGGTTCAGGAAAAAGTTATCGGACAAAAGGCACTGGAAGAAGCAAAAGCGAATGAAGCGATCAAACTTTCTGCAAAAGGCACAAACGCCGAAATAACCGCCGCTCTTCAAAGTTCAGTCAATCAGCAAATCGCTATTAAAGGAGGTTTATTAACTCATTCTGAATCCTATCTTGAACAATTAAAAAAGCAACAGGAGGCCGCACACCAGGAAGAACTTGAAAGGATCGAAGCTGAAAAAGAGGCCAAAATGCAGGCCGCTCAAATGTACCTCAACGCGGCGGCTGACTATGGCGGGCAACTCTTCGAGATCAATCAGATGCTGATTGACAATGAAGTCAGGAAAATGGAAGAGGCGAAGGCCTACGAGCTTCAAATGGCCGGGGACAATGTGGCCAAACGTGAAGCCATAGAAAAGAAATACGACAAAGAAGCCACGAAATTAAAGCAGAAACAGGCTAAGCAAGATAAGGCGCAGGCGTTATTTAACGCAATTATTAAGACGGCGCAGGCCGTCCTTGCTGGCCTTGCTTTTGGGCCGCCTTTGGGTTATGTCTTCGCGGCATTAAATGCAGTTTTGGGCGGTATTCAGATTGGACTTATAGCCTCGCAGCCTATCCCTCAATTTGAAAAAGGGACGGAGAGCGCACCGGACGGGGTTATTTCAGTGGCTGAAAAGGGTCAGGAGTTGATTAAAACGCGGTCGGGTAAGGTATTATTGGCAAAGAAACCGACGCTTTTAGCCGGCATGAAGGGTGCTAAGATTTTCACCAACGAGCAAACCGAAGCCTTGCTTGCTATGCAGAATGTAGGATATGACAGTAAGGAGTTGCGACAAACCCTGGATAAGAACAACCGGGATTTGATCCGGGCGATAGAGAATAAAAGGGAGGTTCACATCACACCGCCGCGCGGGTCAAGGATCACAGCCCGGGAAGGCAACTATTATAAGAACTATCTTGCGACAAAAATAAGGTAATGGCACACCGGCAAACGGCATTGATGGCAGTGAGTGAGCGGACGAACCCGGGCCGGTACAGGTTCTATTTGCATAACTCAACATACGGCCTTTTAGAGATCGGCGCGCCGGATGGATGGAATAGTGCGAAATATCAGATTAAAAGAGATACAAAGTATTGGGGCGTTACCAGGGTTATATCCTTCAATGATTTGATCTTTTTGAAGGCAGCCCGCGACTACATCAAAGACGTTTACGAATCACAGGGGATCAACGCGCTGATCACGTTCACCGTTACCCGCCTGGATGATACGACCGGAGCGTATATCAATTATTTCACCGGGAAGCTGGATCTTACAACCTATAATATCGAGCAGATCGGCGTACATTGTCAGGTGTTGGACACCTCATTTACGGAAAAGGTCAGGAACCGGGAAAACACGAAGGTCAATATAAGGCAGCGTATAAGTATCGAAGGGTTCGAGGTGCCAGCCTTTACCGATGAGTTCCCGCAATTGATTTTACCGGTATATGAGATTAGAAAGTTTGCAATTTGGGAAAGAAATACGCCATATACAACGACAGACCTGAGTCATTACGTTCCCTTGCTTTTGACCACAACCGACCTGAATGAAGCTCAATCGCAGGAAATAGCAGCAACGGAGGTAATGTTTCTTTCGTCTGAAAGTGATCGCCCTTGCACTTTGAAGGGAAACATCACGGGCGAAGTGCGCGTTTCAAGCCCGGTTGCTTTAATAAGAATTACGATCAGGCTTTATGTTAACGGTGCGGTTGAAAATACATGGATGTTAGAAAATGATTTTCCTTCAAGTCAGTTGGATTTTACGGCTGATTTTGATGAGAGTTTTACGGTAAACACGGGAGAAGATATATATATTACCGCTTCTGTTTTGGATAATGGCGTAACTAATACGGTTGAATATACCGATATTACCCTGCAATTGGAGGAAAACTATATCTCTTTGCCGCAAAGAACAATATTTGCATGGCCATATTATGAAGCCCTTTTAAGGGTTTGCCAGTTGATCGGAGATAAGAATGACGCTATTTATAGCGATTATTTCGGACGGACGGATACACCTATTGAAACCTATGCCGGTGATGGGCAATTAGGACACATCACCAGGGGGTTATTTATCCGTGGAACCATTACGATAAATCCAACCGTTGCGATGAGTTTTACAGACCTATTTCAGTCGCTCAATAGTGCATTTTGTTTGGGTGCAGCAATTGAAAACGACCGGGTAAGGATTGAAAACCGGCGGTATTTCTTTTCCGATACGGTTGTGCTGGATTTGTCGAGCCGGATAGTTGACGAGGTGATCAGTAAGGAGGTAGTCCCCGACTTGCATTATTCTTTGATAAAATCAGGTTACAAAAGTTTTGAATACAATGCAATAGGGGGGCTGGCAGAATTTAACACTCAATTGCAGCATACGACCGTAATTTCGGTACTGGATAAGCCGTTGGATATTGTAAATAACTCAAGAGGCGACACGCAGGGGATCGTCAAATTGCGGCAATCCTGGGGGTCAAGCGAAGACCAGGAGGCAGACGAGCATTTATTTTTAATTGACAGCATTCGGGACGGACTGAATTTCAAGGCCCGCACAAATGAAGGATTTGACCACATTGAAGGCGGCGTTGACGCTACTCAGTGGCTGAATGTGTTTCTTTCGCCTGCCAGATGTTTGAGGCGATGGGGTGCAGTTATACGGGCCGGACTGGAAAAGAACCTCGGTACTTATTTGCGTTGGCAAACAGCTGACAAAAATACCACTTTGCGCAGTCAGTTAACGACGGAAACGGCTGAAGTGATAGAAAATGCTGATATATTGGTTAATGACCTCGAATCCCCCTGGTATTGCCCTGAATATTACACTGTCGAGTGTGTGATGTACCCGGACGAACTGGAAACAATCAAAACAAATCCGAAAGGACTGATAAAAATAGCGGCGGATAAATACGGATGGATTTGGGAGTTGAATATGGATGCAGAGGAAAATAAAGTATCTTTGAAATTACTAAGGGCTAATTTAGACGTGGTGACCCCGGCATGATAAGTGTAGCAAGTTCAATAAAATTCAGAAAATCGGACGGCCTTCTGGCTTC
>Ga0209717_1003092_pt1 | contig 14973 bp, 11 predicted proteins | sample AD_UKC048_MetaG_FD_184418 | JGI IMG/M metagenome (GOLD analysis project Ga0209717, IMG submission 184418) | Active sludge microbial communities of municipal wastewater-treating anaerobic digesters from USA - AD_UKC048_MetaG (SPAdes) (version 2) | ecosystem: Engineered > Bioreactor > Anaerobic >... | reverse complement strand
TTCTCTTGGGTCAGTAAAATTACCTAATGATTTTGACATTTTTTCGCCATTAACGGTAATATATCCATGGCAGAATAAATTAGTAGGTAATTTTAAATTAGCTGATTTTAAAAATGCTGGCCAAAACACTGCATGAAATCTTAATATCCCCTTTCCTAAGAAATGTCATCTTTCATCACTATTATTTCATCAGTAATCAAATAAATTATTATCATCTTTACCATAATTAAGTACATTGATATAGTTTGATAAAGCATCTATTCAAACTCATAATACTTGTTCTTTGTCTTCTGGTATTTCTATTCCTAATCCTTCACTTCTTTTTTTACTACGAGTAACACTAATATCTAAAATATCCCCTTTCAAAAATGAAAGTACTTCGTTTTTACGAGTTTCTGGCATAATATGTCATTCGTCTTTTTCTATTTTTTCAATTAAAAATTCTTTGTAATTTTTTAATACAAAAAAATAATTTTCTTCAGTAATTTTTTCTGGTGCTTTTTTATGTTCTGGACATAAGCCATTAACTAATTCTTCTTCAGTATAAAAAGTTTCGCAACCAACACAATAAAGGCCTTCGTAGTTTTTCTTTGTGATATCTTTTTTATTCATATTGCTTCATAATTTCTGAGCTCCTAAATGATGCCTTTCTTCAGTAGTTCTAATAAAATCATCAAAAGAAATATTAAAATCATCTTTTAATTTTAAAAATGAAGCCGTTTTTTGGTCGATTCATTCTTTAACACTAACATTATGTTCTTTGCTAGCAATAATATTTTTTAAACTATTTTCATCAGTGCCAGCAGTAAAATAAACTTCATTACCAATAATTCTATTAAATCTTGCGAAACAATCTCCTTGGATAAATTCAAAAACATGGCCTAAATGAGGTTCGGCATTAATATATGGTAAAGCACAAGTTATAAAAATTCTTTTTGACATAGTATTTAATTAAAATTTTTAAAGCAATCGATCAAATCGTTCATCGCAAATTTTTTGATCATTTAAATCTTTCAAAAATTCAACAATAGTAGTTGATAAAGGAATGGCTACAAATACACCTAACGCACCACCAAACTTACCAAAGATAGCAATAAAAAACAAAGTTACAATAGGATCAACTTTTAAAAATTTGCTTCTTATATAAGGGCCAAATATATTTTGAATATATTGCAGAATTAAACAAACTAATAATAAGGCTCCTGCTTGAGGCATATTATTAGCTGCGTTTATTACAATGACAATAATAGTAGCTATTATTGGGCCAATAAAAGGTATAAAATCGAGTAAGCCAAGTATTATTGCTGATAACAATGGATATTCAATATCCATTATATAGAAAATAACAATTGATAAACTTGTGATAAATATACTTAAAACTAGTTGGCTGTATAATCAAAAAACCATTTTTTTCTGAGCATTTTCTCATAACTGAATAAAGTATTTTTTATAATATTTTGGTAAAAACATTTCTAAAACATTTTTAAATCAATTCTTTTCAATTGATAAATAAAAAGCAATCAAAATAATAAGCAGAAAATTAGACATACTTATTATAATACCTGAAAAATTCTTGACTAGATTGCCAACATACCCTAAAGCGCTATCATTAGTAAATACATTATTCAACAAATTTTCACTATTTATAAACGGTAAATATTTTTCAAAAAAGCTAATAATTGAAGTAGATTGTATTGTTTCGGGTAATTTACTGAATAAAGCAGAGATATTTTCAAATAGAGGGGGCAAAACTATATACAGTAAACCAGTAATGGCAAAAATTAAAAAAATATATACTAAAATTGTAGAAATAATACGATGTATTTTTTTCTTTTCTAATCAATTAATAATATTTTCCATCGAAGCTGCTAAAATTAAAGAAGCTACGAACATTAAAATAATATGGCGAAAATATATTAATCCAAAAATTAATATACCGATAAAGCATATACGTCATAAACTTTTAAACGAAATATTCATTTCTTTTTCCATAGTTTATATTTTAGAAATAATTTTTTTAAATTGCTCGGCTTTATATCCTTTAGTGAGAATTCCTAATTTAATGTTTTTAGGGGTAAATATCTCATTACTGATTTTCATAATATCGTTGCTGGTTACATTTAACAGTTTTTGTAAATATTCTTTGTGAGTTTCTATTTTATGATTATAAAATATAGCATTATAAATTGGCGAAACTCAGTAATATGGATCATCAAACCACATGAGTGTATTACTTATTGATCGGTTTTTAACTTTTTCAAGCTCAACATTATCTATTTTTTGAGTTTTTAATCTGTGCAACTCTTGTATCACTTCAGTTAATATTTCTTCTGATCTTTCATTATTTACTCCACCAAATAATTGAAAAACCCCTCGATCATACATTGTATCATTAGAACTTCCCATATAATAAGTTCCCCCCAATCTTTCACGTATATTTAACCATAATTTACTATTAAAACCACTAGATAAAACATTATCAATAGTTGATAAAACATAATTTCTTTTATCATAGGCCGGAAAAGTATTAAAACCTAGCATAAAATGAGTCTCTTGTATATCTTTATTAAATAAATTTACCTGTGGCCCGTTAAATAATATTTTTGATTTAGGATAAGATATTTTCTTTGAAGGTATTTTTTTATTAAAAAGCCTTGATATTAAATTTTTAGTTTTAGTTTTATCAAAATTACCAACTATAAATAAAATAGCATTTTTAGGATTGTAATATTGGTTGTAGTATTGTACCATTTGATTTCTTGCCATTTGTTGAATATTTTTTTCTTCACCAGCAATATTTCATCCTGCTGGCTGGTCGCCATACATGGATTTAATTAATAAATCTTCTACTTTGTATCTTGGATTATCTTCATACATTCTTATTTCTTCAATTATTACCCCCTTCTCTTTTTTGAACTCTTCTTCTGGGAAAATACAATTAGTAAATATATCGGATAAGAATTCTAATACATAATTTAAATATTCAAAACCAATATTAGCATAAAAACAAGTTGCTTCGTAACTAGTACTAGCGTTTTGTTGTCCACCATTGTCATCAATGTCTTTTACTAACAGTGTATGATTAGGCTTACTTTCTGTGCCTTTAAAAACCATGTGTTCTAAGAAATGAGAAATGCCATTAATATTTTTGTTTTCATATTGGGAACCAACTTTTACAAATAGATTAGCTCTTACTGAAAAAACTTTTTTAACTGGCGCTAATACTACCGTCAAACCATTACTTAATGTATATTTTTCAAAATTTATTGTATCCGGTAATTCGTCTAAATAATGCTTAAGCATGTTCTATTCTTAAAAAATTTATTAAATCATCTACATTTATTCTTTCTTGTCTCATAGTATCTCTATTTCTAATAGTAACAGTATCATTTTCTAAAGTATCAAAGTCAATAGTCACACATCATGGTGTGCCTAATTCATCTTGTCTTCGATAACGTTTACCGATAGATCCACCATCATCAAATTTCGTAGTAAATTCCATTTTTAATAATTCATATATCTTTCTTGCTTTTTTCTGTAACTCCTCTTTATTTTTTAGCAAAGGCATCACTGCTATTTTTATTGGAGATAAAGCATAATTTAATTTTAATAGATATTCAGTGCTTTCCGAATCGTTGTTTCTTCCTTTTTCAAACTCATTGAAAGCTTCAATTAAGAAGGCTAATAACGTTCTATCACATCCAGCTGATGTTTCTATAATATATGGCACATATTTTTCTTTTGTTTCTTGATCAAAATAGGATAAATCGGTGCCACTAAATTTAGAATGATTTCCTAAATCTCAGTCAGTTCTATTATGTATACCCTCTATTTCAGCAAACCCTCAAGGGAATAAATATTCAATATCGCAAGCTTTTTTAGCATAATGAGCTAATTTATCTTGGGGATGATCACAGAATCTTAAATGTTCAGGGTCAATACCCAAATTGATATAATATTGCATCCTTTCTTTTTTTCAATATTCAAACCATTTATCAGCTTCATCTGGTTTTACAAAAAACTGTAAATCCATTTGTTCAAACTCTCTAGTTCTAAAAGTAAAAGGACCAGGAGTAATTTCATTTCTAAAAGCTTTACCGATTTGGCAAATACCAAAAGGAATTTTCATACGGGCTGAATTTTTAGCTCATAAGAAATTCATATAAATTCCTTGACAAGCTTCCCCTCTTAAATATACTACATTAGCATTATCCTCTACCGGCCCTACGAATGTTTTCATCATAACATTAAATTTTTTAGGAGACATTAATTCTCCTGAACATTCGGGGCATTTATTAACATTTTTTAATTCATCGGCTTTGAATCTTTTATGACAGCTTTTGCATTCTATTAATTCATCAGCAAAACCAGCTGATAAATGTCCAGAAGCTTCTCAAACTTTAGGAGACATTAAAATAGCTGAATCTATACCAACAATATTATCATGCTTTTTTGTCATCTCGTCTCATCAAGCTTTTTTCAAATTATTTTTTAATTCAACTCCATAAACTCCATAATCATATGAGCTTGAAAAACCACCATATGGTTCAGAAGACAAATTAATAAAACCATTGTCTTTCAGAAAAGCTACTATTTTTTCCATTTTATTTTGTTTTTTTTTCATAGAGTTAATTTAAATATTTTTAATAAACTATTCTTGTACCCTGCTATAACTAGCATTAGTTAAAGCATCATAAATATTATTTGACATTATCTCACGGTATGTTTTATTAATTTTATTTTGTGTAAAAGCATCAACTGCCGTTATAGAAGTTTGGTTAATGATCGGTATTGTTTGGTTGGCTTCGCTTATAGTCGGAGCCACTTCCACTTGGAATATTAATTCATAAGGCTTGCTTATGACTCCTGAATTAGCCGGTAATTTATCTAGTTTTCAAATTAATTTTTTAGAAAACGTATCAAATGTAAAATTAGCATTAGTATAGCTGGTACTATATTTATTAGTATAGGTAGCATAGTATGGTAAATCAGTAGTTACGACTACATCATTAACATCATTTAGGTAATTTTTAATTTTCATATGAATTGTATAACAAGTTTTCTGGCCTACTTTTAAAGGTAATGCTCCGCAATTGCTTATAGTGGTTTTATCATCTTTGAAATACCCAGTTATTTCTAGAGCAACATCAGCATTTAATTTAATAGTAGCGCTACTAGTAGTTTTAATTTTTGAATTAACATCCAATCCTTCTACTGGCGTTAAGCTTTCTAAAGTAGCCATTATTCCTAATTTTAAATTTTTATCATTAAATGTTTTTACGTTGTATTTATCTGCAATTGGTATAGTAAAAGCAATATTTCCTTCTTGTCCTGGATTTAAAGTCGCAAATGCAGGAATTTGAACTTCATTTCAGGTAATAGTTTTATTACCAAAAGTAAAATATCCTTTATTGGGAGATAGTTTTTTATAATCAAAATAGTCACCTTCAAAAGTAACTTTTAATACCATATTGTTTAATGGCACTCCATAATTATTTTTATAATGAGCTAATATATTTAATGTTTCGCCAATAGAAGCGGTATAATTAGCGCGTTCATTAACTAATAAATTTAAATTTAGAGGATTGCTTACCAGAGACATTACTGATTCAGTTTTTCCAACAACTAAAAATTGATCCTTATCTTCTAAATTAATACCTACTCAAGTAATAAATTTTTTATTCTCACCTCCTTGGCTTCTCATGTTTCCAGATATTTTAATATTTCCTTGTTCTAAAGCTCTAACAAAACCAAGATTAAATATATTACCGTTTCTAATAATTTCTTGATCACTGTTTTCGAAATTAAATTCAGCTGGATATTCAACTTTGATAACCATATTTTCAAACTCTTGATTTACTTGATTATTTCAGCTAATACCAAAATCAAAAGATGTTTCTGGCAATATTTGATTGGGATTTATATTATTTAAACTAATAGCTGAGCCACTAATTAAAGTGGTAAAAGATTGATCTTTTTTAAAAATTGAAGAAAAACCTTGCGGCTTGTATTCAAAAGATGATTCAATTTTTAATTTATCGCCAGTAATACCAAAAAATCTTACTTCTATTTCTTTTTCGATTCTTTCTTTCGAAGCCAAATCTCCTAAGATAATAACTGGGCTATTTTCAAAATTTAAATCATAAACATTTTCCGGTAATTGTATTTTAATCTGTGAATTTGACAAAACTAAACGAGTATTATTTTCGCAAACAAATTTTATTTTTTGTATTTCACCCGCCTTTGTTTCTTTAGGGCTCTCGATAGAAAAATTAACACTACCAGGTGTTAGAGTTTTTCATAAAAAATAACCGGCTATTATTAATACTATTGTTGTTGCCATGCCGAATATAAATAATTTGATTTGGCTGTTTTTCATAATTTATTTTTAAAAATATTTTTTAATATGTTTTAAATATTTATTGAGTAAATTCTTAATATTTTGATATTGTTTTTCTATAGGATCTATTAAATCGGTATTGTACATTTCTTTAACTGGCATTTTTAATAATATCGTCAATGTTTTAAAAGTTGTTCAAGGTATTCTTTCCGATTCTTTTTTAAAACATTTATCGCAACAAAATCCCCAATGGTTTTTATCAAAATAAATATTCTTGGAATTACTTAATTTAGCCTGACAATTAATACAATTATCAACATTAGGAGAAAAGCCTAATATTTTTAGAAACTTTGCTAAAAAATTTATTTCAATAAATTTAGAATTTAATGTATTTAAATTATTTATTGAGTCATTTAATAGATCTCACAATCTATTATCTGGCTGTTTAAAATCAGAAAAATCTTTTATAGTATCGGTAATAGTATTATAAACTTTAAATTTTTCTAGATTTTTTCTAATTTTTACATATTCTTTTCTAGCTAAAGCAGTTGTAATTAAGCCATACTCACCATTAGGAGTAAACATCAATTCAATTAAATTAGGTGGTTCTAATTGCCCACTTAATTTTGAAAGTGGCTTACGTACGGATTTAGCTATTAAGCTTATTTTACCATATTTTTTAGTAAAAAAACAATATTCTCTATCGTATTCTTTAATATTTTTTTTGCCGATAACAAAACCTAAAGACGTAAGCATAATAATTATTTTATATCCAAATTATATCATAAAATTATCAAAAATAAAAGCAGAAATTAAAATCTATAAAACAAAAAACCAACCATAAATTGGTTGGTTTTTTGTTTTTAAAATACCTCGATGTACGTTGTTTTGATCCCGAAGTCAATAGCTTCTTGGGTATCATTAAATCAAACGTCAACTCGGTCATTGTATTTTTTATTCATCCTGTCCTTTACAACAAATACTCGATCACCGTAAATGGCTGGTATTCTTACTTTTGTATTGAATGGCAAGAAGTTAGCAGCAATAACACCCTCTTCAACGGTATGTCCAGAAGCGGTAACGAAAGGATCGTCATCACATTGGTCAACAGTAGAAGAATAAGCTGTTATTTTTACTTTAATCTTTACGGGAGAAGTATTTTTAGGCTGATTATTAATGGGTTTTAAAAACAACGCATTATATGAATAGCCACTTTGGAAAGGAACAACTACAGATGAAGCTTCGTTCAAAGATAATAATCCAGCTTGACCAAGGTTTAAGAATAAACCCATACACGCTATTACTAATAAGGTTTTATTAGTGAATAGTGGTCTGATTTTGCTAGATATAAGGCTTAATTTAGATTTTAAGCCCCCGCCTGTATCCATATTCATTAAAATATCTTTCATTTCTGAAAGATATATATATTATACCATACACCTGATTTGCCGTCAATAGGGTCTGTGGAAAACTTAAAATAGTCATTTTAGCAAAAACGCTAGTAAAATCTAGCGTTTTTCGTAATTATTAGTAAAGAATCCTTTATTTATTAGTCAAAATCAATTTTTTTATTGTTATTTTTATGTTTTTTATCTCAAAATTCCTTGCTAATTTTTACTAATATGGCATCCATAACACTAAATTCATAGCGATAGCTAATAATATTGATTAATATATTAAATTTTAGTACAGGAGAAAGCATTGAATTAAAATGTTCCGCCGACAATAGCCAAACCTCAGGATCCTTTTTCTTATATACCCCTTCTTCAGTATTAAATACCTCATAGGTAATCTGGGTTAATTTTTCCTTGATTTCATCTATTGGCTTATCGGCTATTAAAGTTACTGGTACTACTAACCTAATTTTGGTGTCATTCCTAGCATAATTTATAATTGATCCATCTGAAATCTTGGAGTTAGGAACTATAATAATGTTATTATTTAAGTTTCGTATACGAGTTGAGTTTAGGCTCATATCCTCTACTACTCCCTTTATTTCATTACCTCCATCTATAAAATCACCTATTTTTATTTTTTCTTCAGAGATGATTTTAATGCCCGCAATAAAATTAATTAAAGTGTTTTGTAATGCCAAACCAACTACTAAGCCAGCTATACCAAAACTAGTTATTAAAGGGGTTACCGATATTTTAAACATTACTAAAATTATAGTAATTGCAATTAAAAAAATTATTACCGCTACTATATTACTAATATATTGAGGTATTTTTTGAGCCCTTTTATGAACTTCCAATCAATGGCCTATAAAAAAAGATAATAGTCTTGAAACTACACAAGAAATCAAAAATATTAAAATAATCTTAAAAGACCAATCAATTGTTTGTATATATTGATAATTTAAAATCATTAAAATAGCTCTTTTGCTAAACAGAATAATTATAAGCCAATGAATTGGTGTTGTTAAAACAGTTACCAAAAAATCATCAATATGAGTATTGGTTCTAATAGTTATACGCTTTACATAATATCAAATTAAATAATCAATTAAATAGGCTAATATTATTGATAATAATATTAACAAAGTACCGCGTACTATCAAACTATTTCAGAATATATTTAAATAATATAAGCTATCCATGTTGTATTGTTATTTTAAATAGTATAAAAGAAAAATTAAAAAAAATCAATGTTTTATTCATTGATTTTTTTTGTGGTGTGCCCAGAGAGGGACTCGAACCCACACTGGATAATTCCAAAAGGATTTTAAGTCCTTCGCGTCTACCAGTTCCGCCACCTGGGCATTAGTAAAATTATAGCAAATTTTCTTTATAAATCAAGAGCTGATTATATTTCTCTAAGCTTCTGTTCGAGCGCACTTAATAAGTCTTTTTTGTTAAAATGTTCTTCTAAATAATTAAAACCGTTTATACCTTTTTCTTTTAATTTTAAACTATTATCCTTTATATAGTTATAGAGTTTTTCAGCATCATCGGTTTCTATACAATAGCCACAATCGGCATTGTCAATAATAGTTGATGCCTGCCCTTCTAAATTTATTAAAATAGGTTTTTCCAAAAACATATAATCAAATATTTTCGAAGGTATATTTTTTCTGAAAGCATCATTAATTTGATAAGTAATTAAACCCAAATCGCATTCATTAATTAAATTAAATAAATCATGCTTGCTTTGATAATCAAATAAGGTAATATTATTTAAACGTAGTTCATTAATTTTATTTTTTGCATAATTTTTTAATGGCCCATCACCGATGATAAAAAAATTAATATTTTCTTTTTGTTTTTGACATATTTCTGCTAAATTCAGAATTAAATCAACATTTTGAGCAAAACCCAATAAACCAGCATAAAATATTTTAAAATTAAAATCCAACCTTTTCAAAGTATTTTTTATTAATAAATTACCATCAATATCAAAACCATTAGGTATATAACAAATTTTATTGTTAGCTATTTTGTAATCTTTTTCTAAAGTTTCTTGAAAAGCTGGCGTATTGATAAATATTTTTGAAGCACAAGTGTAAGTTTTTATTATAAACTTTTCCAAGATTTTAGTTATTAAACCTTTTTTTAAAAATTTTAAACTAATTGCTACTTCTGGCCATAAATCGCGTAAATCAATAATTAATTTAATTTTTTTAACTTTTGTATAAAAATATGCCAATATTAAAATACTAATTGGTGGAGATGAAACAAAAACCGCATCAACATCTTTAACCATAAACAAATTGATAAAACTTGAAAAAGCAAAACTAAAATAATTTAAATATCTTCAAATTTTAGAATTTGTTTTTTTAGGCACAACCAAAAAACTTCTTAATACATTAATATTGCCCTTCTTCTCTTTATATAATCATTTTATTTTATAATTTCCTATCATTTTTCCTAAAGGATGGTTTGGGAAACCAGTTAAAACAGTTACTGTATTGTTTTGAGACAAAAAGCTTGCTAAATCATTCATACGATTAGCTGCAGCATTTGTTTCCGGATAAAAATATTGAGTATAAATTAATATTCTCATAAGTTTATTTTAAATAATTTTCCATAATGTTTATCTGAAAAGAAAGATTTTGTAAATGATCGATGTTTTTATAATGTATTTTAATATTAGTCCCAAGTGCCTCTTGATTATATTGGGAAGATATATAAGAATTTTGTACCTGGAACGACAACATTTCCGGTATCTCCATAATTAAAACTTTTGAATCATTTTCTAATACAATAATATTTTTTAACATTAAGTCATTTTTGATTTGAACAGATTTTGGTAAATAAAAATTTCATTCAATGTCTTTAATATTACCATTAAAAGTATCAAAAATAGTTAGTTTGTTGTTTTTTTTATGTAATATTAGCGATCTGGTATGGGAATTACCACCGTAGTTAATTTTTAATGTCATTTCATCTCTCAAGTCGGTTATATTTTGTTTTTGAACCGTTGCCTTTTTTTGATTATTTCTGAAGAAAGGATCATTTTTATTAATTTTACTTTGTTCTTGATAATTAACAAAACAAGTATTATGTCTCCGAGTTGATACGTAGTAAGATCTTTTTTCTGAATTCAAATTATAATTAAAGGTATTAGGATCTATAAAGAAGTCGCTTCCTTTATAATTTAATTGAAAACTTAATAAATCATTATGAAAGTGGCTACTATTTTTTTGGTTACTTCTTAAAAAAAGTATATTAAAATCAGTGTTTTTCAAAAATCCATAACCGCTATCATTAAACACCCTACTTTCATTAGTTAAAAAACTATCATCGCTTATTAAACTATATAAACATTCGATTTTATTTTTTAATGGTTTAATATCATATATTTGTGTTTCGTCATTGTCGCCAAAATTAAAAATTTCTTTTTCATTTTTAAATAAATATTTGCAAAACTCATATATTTTATTTAATTGTTCTAAATAATTATATTTTTTTGGTATTTCTCTTAATTTTTCATTTTGTTTTTGAATTATTATAGCCATCATTATTGCTTCGAGTTTTAATAACTGATAATTGCTTGAATTTTCAAAGTCAACGCCGTTGCAATCAAATTGGGTATCCAAACTTTTAATTAAATTATTGAAGCTTTTTTTAACAAAATATTGGTTATTGAATAGTATACTTAAAACAAAAATACCCAAATTATCAACTATATAGTGGTTCGACTTAAATGGAAACTGTTCAATATTATTAATTAAAAATATAAAACTTTGGTTTAAATTAAGAGAAAACTTATCAATAAAATCTTGATCAAACGCATTTTGATCTTTTTTTACTATAATTTGAAAGCTTAATATCCAATTTAAAACACGAATACTTACTTCCATTGGATTTGTTCAGTTACTCGAATTAAGATAGGTATTTTGTTCTATTCAACTATTTATAATATATTTATATAGTTCAATATATTCTTTATCATTTGTTTGATAAAATTTTATGGCGATATCTTTTAAATAATATCCTCTAGATAATTCCCAAACATTTTTTATGTCAAATCCTTTAAAACTATTTTTGGCAATCCATTCTCTTAAATCAAAATAATATTTATAAGGAATATTAATTTTATTTAAATAGTCATAATTCCAATTGATATTTTGCATATCAATTTCTGTATCAAAAATTTTTATTTCTTCGTTTACGCCACTTTCTATTAATTTTAAAAAAACATCGTTATCAATCAAAAAAATATTTTTAAAATCAGGTAAAGTTTTTTTAATTTTTATATATCTTAATCTTTTAGCTTTTATATATTGGTATAAAAACCAAAAACCAGCTATAGGATTATTTATTATTTTTTGTATTCGAGAATAAGATATAAACATATTTAATTTTTTTGAGCAGTTATAATTTTAAAAAAACCATATTTACTAGGAATTAATTTTTGAAAAAACTTTGGCATAAAAATATTTCTAGTCAAGCGCACATCATAAGGAGTTATTAAATTGCTTATTTTAATATTTGAAAATTTACTAAAAAGATTTTTTGCTTCTATATCAGTTAGTGCTTTAGTAGCAATGCTTTCATGATATTTATAAAATAAGTCAACTCATTTTATAAAAGGTTTAAATTTTAATAGTCCATGAAGTATATATAATTGTAGCCCAACTAAAGAATAACGATTATAAATCATAATAATAATTTTACCGCCAGGTTTTAATACACGATAAACTTCATCAATAGCTTTTTCCATGTTTGGTGTATGATGAAGCACTCCCCATGAATATATTAAATCAAAGGCATTATCTTCAAACATTAAATTTTCAACATCCATATTAATAATATTTCCTTTTTTATCATACAGTTCAAAATGTTTTTTACAAACACCTATCGATATGGTAGATAAATCAATACCAGTATACAAAGCTCCATTTTTAGCAAATTCAATACCATCCATACCAATACCACAGCCGATTTCTAAAACTTTTTTATCTCTTGCTGTTTGAAATTCTGCAACATCAATAATAAAAGGCTCTAAATTATACCTTCGTTTTTTAATTTTTTCAAAATATTCTTTGTTTAAATTTTCCGGTATTATACCGAACGTACCGCATGGTTTTTTATTTCAAAAGGATTTTATTTTATCTTTTAATTCCATAGATGCTATTTATTTTTTAATACAAAATATCAAACTAACACATACTTGGAAGAAACTATATTTCCTAGCATATTTGATAAGGTTTTAAAGCCAGGAATTTTAGCCATAGTTCTTTCAATAATTGGGCCCCCAAATAATGGGCCATTTTGCCATTCTTGGATTATAAAATTGGATTTATCAAATAAAATTTTTATTGATTGAAAGCTAAAGGTTTGAATATGACGATCGTTTTCTTTTAGGGTTATGTTACCCACATTTTTTTTAATTGCTTTTAGGACGTATTTTAATATGGGTAATTTAATTATAAAATTTACTAATCTACTTTCTCTTTCTGATCATCCATGTCCGTTTGGAGTAGTTAGGATTATGATGCCATCATCTTTTAATCTTGATTTTAAATTTCGAAGAAATTCTATTGGTCTTTCTAAATGCTCTAATATTTCACAAGCAAGAATAATATCATATTTTTTAATTATATTTTCAATAGGTATATTTTCAAATTTAACTTTTTCAAAAATATTATTAGTATTAGCAAAATCAATAGATATTTTATCGGTATCAATACCTAAAATATTATAGCCCAATTGACCCAATGGCAATGTTATTAATAATCCACTTCCACAACCAACATCTAATATTTCCAGCGCATCTTTGTTAATATCGTTTTCTTTAATATATTTATCGATTTGATTAATAATAAATTGTATTCTTTTTTTATGACCGTAGCTGTTCTCTTTTACTATAAATTTTGTCATATTATTTTAAATTATAAAATGGTAATAATAATTCTTTTAAATGTACTTTTTGATATTTTTTAAGCAGTATTAAATGTAAAAAGAACGTTAAACTATATGTCAAAACGGAAGATCAAGCTGCTGCCAACATACCATATTTGGGTATTCATAAATAATTTATAACAATATTTAATATAATACCAGGGATTCAAATTAAAACAGCTTTTCAAGGGTAATTATTAGCAGCAAAGAATTGCGTAACAATACTTAGTAAAGATCAAAAATACATTGCTATTAATAAAATAAACAAGGGCTCTACTGATGATATAAATTGATTACCAAAAAAGAATTGTACTAAGACTGATCCAAATATTAAAGTTATTAATATTATACCTAAAGATATTAACGATATTCAACTCGTAAATTTTTTAATATAATAAATACTTTTACTTATATCTTTTGATATTAAAGGAAAAATAACCGCTGATGCGCTAGCAGATAATAATAGCATAGCATCAATAAAATTAGTTGCTACCGAATATAATCCAACCTCTTTTACTCCTTTCATTATTGATAGCATATATAAATCAGATCTTAGTACCAAATAACATAAAAAGCAAGCCAGATAAGATCTCATGCCAAAGTTTATAGCTTTTTTAAAATAAGAGATATTAATATTAAATATATTTGGTAACCCACACCTTTTAGCTAAAATTATAAAATAAGTGACAACTTGGACAATTAAATTTACCAAAACTAAAATTATTATTGAAAGTAAATTTATTTTAAACTCAACAAACATTACAATCATAGCAATTATTAAAAGTATTCTGTCAATAATAATTATACTATTAAAAATTCTAAACTCTTGTTTACCGGCAAATATATTTTCAAAGAATGTTTCTAAAAAAGAAAAAGGTACTATGGCTAATGTTCATAATAAAATTTCATTAGGAAAACCAACTCCTAGTATATCGGGTTTTATTTGTTTTAAAACAAGTATTATTGTTATCGATATAAATGATAAAAATAGGCCTTGTCAAAAAGTATTATTAAAAGCAATTTTTTCATCTTCCTTATTGCTACTTATAAAATATATATTTGCATTTCCAAGCCCTAAATGTAGCATAAAATATAAAAAATCAGGCAGAAATAACGCCATAGTAATAATTCCTTTTCCATCCGGTCCGAAATATTTTGCCGCTAGTATCATTAATACTAAAATTGTGATTGCTTTTAAAATTCTAGCTCCAAAAGTTAACAAAACATTAACAATCGTCGTTGAACTATAAATACGTTCTTTTAAATTTTTAATTGAAGTAATAATCA
>Ga0209717_1003091_pt1 | contig 14976 bp, 12 predicted proteins | sample AD_UKC048_MetaG_FD_184418 | JGI IMG/M metagenome (GOLD analysis project Ga0209717, IMG submission 184418) | Active sludge microbial communities of municipal wastewater-treating anaerobic digesters from USA - AD_UKC048_MetaG (SPAdes) (version 2) | ecosystem: Engineered > Bioreactor > Anaerobic >... | reverse complement strand
CATCCTGGGGGATTTTGCAGGAGCTGGTCGTGTAGGACTTGCCGGTGCAAATATACACTCTTTTTATATTTTTGCAAGGACTTTGCTCCTATAAAATATCGTTGTATATTGCATCATCAAAAATAAAATTTATGAAAAATTATAACTTCCTATTTATCATTTTATTAGGAATCACTTTGGCTAATTGTGGGAGTGAAAAAAAAGGTGAAAATTCTATATTTACTTTCGATGATTCGAAACTAAAACAACAATATCAGCCTCAAGAATCGATAGAATTAGGAATTTTAAATGCTAATTCAAAAGAAGTGGATAGCGTAGTTTACTTTAACAATGATGTAAAAATTGGTTCTAAAAAAGGTCTTGACAAATTAGTTTTCAATTTAAAAGACCAAAAATTTGGAAATCAAAACCTGAAAGCGGTCGTTTATTTCGATGGAGATAATTCTGAAGCCTCAATGAAAATAGAATTGGTTTCGAATGTGACACCTAAATTATTAAAATATACTATTGTAAACACTTATCCGCACGACATAGAAGCTTACACTCAGGGATTAGAATTTTACCGCGACACACTTTATGAAGGAACTGGAAACGGTGAAGGAACCACAGGAAAAAAAGGGATTTCAAGTTTAAGAAAAACCGATTATAAAACTGGAAAAGTGTATAAAAAAGTAGAATTAGCCGAGCAGTTTTTTGGAGAAGGAATCACAATTCTTAATAACAAAGTCTATCAATTGACTTGGCAAAATAATGAAGGTTATGTTTATAATGCAGATACTTTCAAAAAAGAAAAAACTTTTCAATATCCCAAACAAATGGAAGGTTGGGGATTAACAAGCGATGGTACCCTTTTGTATATGACCGATAGTACAGAAACAATCCACATATTAGATCCAACAACTTTCAAAGAATTAAATCATATTAATGTTTATTCTTTGGATTTAAAAGTACCAAAAGTCAATGAATTGGAATGGATTAATGGAAAAATCTATGGAAATGTATATCAAAAAGATGCGATTGCCGTCATCAATCCCAAAACGGGAGCTGTGGAAGGAATAATTAATCTTGCCGATTTGGAAAAGAAAATTACTAAACTTCCCGATACTGATGTGCTCAACGGAATCGCTTACAACCCAAAAACCAAAACCATTTTTGTTACAGGCAAAAACTGGGACAAAATGTTCGAAATCAAAGTTTCGGAATAATTTTCAAGCTAAATGAAAACGCTACTCATCAACATTAAGAAATTACTTCAAGTTCGAGATTCTTTGATTTTGAAGGTTTCAGGCGATGAAATGGCGGTTCTTCCTGCAATTAAAAATGCCTATTTGGTCATTGAAAATGATTTGATTGTCGATTTTGGTCCTATGGATGATTTACCAGAAGATATAAATCCTGAAAAATGTATCGATGTTGATGGAAAAATAGTCCTTCCCTGTTGGTGTGATTCACATACTCATATTGTTTATGCAGGCAATCGGGAGCGAGAATTTGTCGATAGAATCAACGGACTTTCCTATGAAGAAATCGCCAAGCGTGGTGGAGGCATATTAAATTCGGCTAAAATACTCAACGAAACTTCCGAAGAAGAAATTTACAACCAATCCAAACTTCGACTCGAAGAAGTTATGCATTTGGGAACTGGTGCAGTCGAAATAAAATCGGGATACGGACTTACTGTCGAGGGAGAGCTAAAAATGCTGCGAGTAATCAATCGATTGTCGCAAAATTATCCCATAACCATAAAAGCCACTTTTCTTGGTGCTCACGCTTTTCCATTGGAATATAAGGAAAATAGGAAAGGTTATATCGATTTAATAATCAACGAAATGCTTCCTGAAATTGCCAAAAATAAATTAGCAGACTTCATCGATGTATTTTGTGAAACTGGTTATTTTACTGTTGAAGAAACGGAACAAATTATGGAAGCAGGAATTCGTTTTGGTTTAAAACCAAAAATTCATGTGAATCAATTCAACTCCATTGGCGGAATCCAGGCTGGAATTAAATACAAAGCGCTGTCTGTAGATCATCTGGAAATTATGAATCCCGAAGATATTGAAGCTTTAAAAAATAGCGAAACAATGCCAGTAGCTTTACCCTCTTGCTCTTTTTTCTTGAGAATTCCATATACTCCTGCTCGTGAAATGATTGCAAAAGGCTTACCATTAGCACTCGCCACCGATTTTAATCCCGGTACAACTCCTTCCGGAAATATGAATTTTGTGGTTTCTACAGCTTGTATCCAAATGAAAATGACTCCCGAAGAAGCTATAAACGCCGCAACCCTAAACGGAGCTTATGCGATGGGAATTTCAGAAACCCACGGAAGCATTGCCATTGGCAAAAAAGCCAATCTTATTATCACAAAACCTATTTCCTCTTATTATCAATTGCCTTATGCTTATGGCAGTAACCTCATTGATTTTGTAATTATTGAAGGGGAAGTTTTTGCATAAAAAAAAAGAGGAACAAAAATGCTCCTCTTTAAATTGTAATCTTGAACGTTTATTTCAAAGTAAAACTTGTTTTAGAAACCAATTCGCTTTTGTCGAAAACATTTACAAAATAAGTTCCTTTTGCAAAATCTTTTCCTGGTAAATCTTCAGAAACATTAACTGTTTTGTTTTCATATTTCACTTTAGAAATAAAACTGTAAGTTAATGTTTTATCATCAAAATTCACAGTTTGTTTGTCACCAAGTACATTATTTTTGCTGTCGATAACTTGAACATAATATTCTTTGTCTCCCGATTTTGCTATTTGATTTTCGGCAATAGTGAAGCTAATTTTTAGAACATCAGCTCTACCCGCTTTGTCAGTGGCAACTTGTTTTCCTGAACTTCTAATTTTGTATGCAGCAGTTTGCATATTCAACACAGACAGTTTAGAACCTTTTTCGACAGTTTTAGACAATTCCTCGTTTTGACCTACTAAAACCTCATTGTATTTCTTAGCTTCTCCCAAAACTACAACAGTACTATCGCGTTGTGTGGTTAGTGTAGTATTTTGTTTTTTCAAGCTTTCATTTTCAGCCATTAAAGCCTTCATATTGCTTTCTAATTTCTGATATTGAGATCTGTATTTTGACACATCCCCTTTTGATTTTTCAATATCATTCATCAAATTCACTACTTTGTCTCTTTCTTTAACCAATTCTTCGGACATTGAGGTGTTTTCGGCAATTGCAGCATCATAAGTCGCTTTTAATTCTTGCAAATCTTTCATAACTGACTCTTTTTCAGTCATAGTAGTTTTTAATTCAGTTTGCACTTGTTTTGCATCGGATGAAATCTTGTAGATATAAAATAAACTTCCTATCAATAGGACAGCTAAAACACCGATAATAATTTTCAGACTTGAGTTCGAATTGTTTTGTTGATCTTCCATTTTGTTTGCTTTTTGTGGTAGAAATTAAAAATTTATTATACAAATTTAATAATATAATATGACTTTATAACGGATTTTAAACATTTATATTATATTTGGAGGGATTTAAATTTATATGGAAAAACTAATACCGTTCACAATAAACGACCTTGCAAAAGTTACAAACCACCGCAGTGGCGAAATAAAATTTGGGGAAAAAATGTTAACTATTCCTAAAGGAATAGATATTGCTCTATTTTTAAAAACCTGTGAAGCAAAATATGTATTGTTTGGAATTCCAGAAGATATCGGGGTTAGAGCCAATTTTGGAAGACCCGGAGCAGCATCAGCTTGGGAATGTGCCATAGCCAGTATTGCAAACATTCAACACAATCGTTTCTGTAAAGGCAGCCAAATATTAGTTTTAGGGCGATTGAATGTCTGTGAAGAGATGAAAGAAGTGGAACATTTAGATTTTAATGACATTGATGATCGGTCTAAATTGAGTCAGCTAGTCGAAAAAATTGATAAAGATGTTTCGCATATCATTTTTAATATCATCAAAGCAGGAAAAACTCCAATTGTTATTGGTGGCGGTCATAATAATTCTTACGGAAATATAAAGGGAACGGCACTTGCCAAAGGAAAACCCATCAATGCTGTAAATTTTGACGCTCATTCTGATTTTAGAATCCTCGAAGGACGCCATAGCGGAAATGGATTTTCTTATGCTTTTGAAGAAGGCTTTCTTAAAAAGTATTTTATTTTTGGTTTACACGAAAATTATACCTCCAAAAGTGTCTTAGATATTATCAAAAAAATTGAAGATCGAGTGCGTTATACTACTTATGACAGTATCAATATTCGAAAGGAAAAGAACTTCAATCAAGAACTTATTAACGCCTCACAATTCATCCAAAATGATTTTTACGGAGTTGAAGTCGATTTAGATGCCATTCCAAATATTGCCAGTAGTGCAATGACGTTAAGCGGTTTTTCTATTGAAGAATTACGTCAGTTTGTTACTTTCTTCGGAAAAAATAAAAATGCAGCTTATCTACATATTTGCGAAGGCGCTCCTGATTTATGTTATGAAAAAAACAATCATTTAATTGGTAAACTCATTGGTTATTTGGTTACCGATTTTATAAAATCGAATAATAGTATAGAGGTTTTATAAGTATTGAATCTTCTGGAAATTGGCCAAAAATCATAGGGCATTCACTTAAAAAAAGTAGCCACGAATTTCACCAATGAACACGAATTTTTACACTTTATAAATTACACAAATTCATTTTAATCAAGAGAAAATTAGTGTTCATTTATTTTTTATTCTTTATGAATTTGTGCTAATTCGTGAAATTCGTGGCTAAAAAATTAAAAGCGAATGCCGTGCAAAAATCACCAATTAATTTCCATCAAAAATAATAAACCTATCTTTGCAAGATTATCTACGTACTAATTACTAGATATTTAATACAAAAAATATGTTATTCGAAGATTTACCACTTTCAAAAAGTATACAAAGAGCCGTATTTGAAGAAGGCTACACTAACCCTACTCCCATTCAAGAACAATCCATTCCGCTAGTTTTAGCAGGAAGAGATTTGATAGGTTGCGCACAAACAGGCACAGGAAAAACGGCAGCATTTGCCATCCCCATTATACATCAATTGCACCGAATTGTCGGTTCATCAAAAAAAGCCAAAGAGATTCGTGCGCTAATTGTCACTCCTACAAGAGAATTAGCGGTTCAAATTGGACAAAGTTTTGACACTTATGGCAAATATACCAATCTAGTGCAACTGACTATTTTTGGAGGCGTTTCACAAGTTCCTCAAGTAGATGCACTTCGCAAAGGAGTGGATGTTTTGGTGGCAACACCAGGAAGATTACTCGATTTACACAAACAAGGTTTTATCGATTTAGACCATTTACATACTTTAGTCCTTGACGAAGCCGACCAAATGCTGGATATGGGATTTATAAACGACGTCAAGAAAATTGTAAAGCTTACGCCAAAAAACAGACAAACTTTGTTATTCTCGGCAACAATGCCAATGGCTATCCGAGAATTAGCCGAAATGTTTTTGAAAGATCCTGAAAAAGTAGAAGTTTCGCCCGTTTCCTCCACTGCCGAAAATGTAGAACAGCACGTTTATTTTGTCGAAAAAGGCGAAAAAAGAAACTTGTTGTATCATTTAATAAAAAATCAAAACTTATCGGATGTATTGGTTTTTTCGAGAACCAAACACGGAGCCGATAATGTAGTGAAAGCTTTGCGCAAGAAAGATATACCTGCCGAAGCCATTCACGGAGACAAGTCACAAAATGCAAGACAACGCGTTTTAGATGCCTTCAAAAATAAAGAAGTTGGAGTTCTTGTCGCCACCGATATTGCAGCTCGGGGTATCGATATTGACCAATTACCCTATGTAATCAATTTTGATTTGCCTAATATCCCTGAAACATATGTTCATAGAATTGGAAGAACTGGTCGTGCTGGAAATGAAGGAATTGCTATTTCTTTTTGTAGTAAAGACGAGCATCAATATTGGAAGGATATTCAAAAATTAATTAAAGTCGATGTTAAGATTATAAGTGATCATCCGTATCCTTGGCATTCTGGAAATCCAGAAACTGCTCCAGGAGGATCTACAAAGCCCAATAACTCCAATCGAAGTGGTGGTGCGCACAAATCAAGAAAATCAGAGGTTTCAAAACAGAATAAAAAACGCTGGTATTAAATGGTATTATTTTCTAATTATTTCAATCTAAAAAAACACCTTTAATCAACAAATTAAAAGGTGTTTTTCTTTTAATTACTATTATTAGTATCTTTCTTATTATCAGATATTTGAGTGTTAAAAATTTGTTATTTTGAAAATATTTTTTTCAAATTTTCACTAACTTTATGTGACTTAATTAAAAACAATTTAATATTCAATATTATGAAAACTTTAGTTAAAAAAGACGGCTTATTTCCGTCATTGGAAAGCAAATCCATCAATAATTTTTTTGATGATTTTATAACAAAAGATTTATTTGATTGGACCGATAGAAATTTTGCAGCATTAGGTAGCAATTTACCCTCTGTAAATTTGAAAGAATCTGACAAAAAGATTGAAGTAGAATTAGCAGCTCCAGGAATGAAAAGAGAAGACTTCAAAGTAGAAATCGACAATCATATTCTAAGGATTTCTTCAGAAAAAGAAGAGAAAAAAGAAGAAGTTAGCAAAAAAGAAAATTACACCCGCAGAGAGTTCAATTATCAATCTTTCAGCAGAACTTTTAACCTACCAGACACAATTGATGAAAACAAAATAGAAGCGAATTATAAAGATGGTATTCTTCACGTTGTTATAGATAAAAAAGAAGGCACCCAAAAAAGAACTTTAAAATCAATTCCAATTAAATAAAAAAAATCAATCTAAAAAAAACGCTGTCATAAGACGGCGTTTTTTGATTTTTTAATTTGATCATTAATTACCTGAAATAATTTTATTGATTCGAATGGTTTTATCATAATATCATTCATTCCAGCATCTAATGCTTCTTCGGTAATTTCGTCTTTGGCGAAAGCCGTCAAAGCAATAATAGGAGTTTGAATGCCTTTGAGACGAATTTTTCTGGTGGTTTCGAAACCACTTATCAGAGGCATATTAATATCCATCAAAATAACATCAAAAACCTCTTTGTTTAGAACATCCAAAGCTTGAAATCCATCATCTACGATAAAGCAACTGCAATTGTTTTTCTCGATAATTTTCTTGGTAATGGTCTGATTGATTTTGTTGTCTTCTACTACCAAAACCTTAAATATTTGTCCTGAACTTAAATCAACTTTTATGTTATTGATTATTTCGTTAGTTTTTTCAGGATCATATTCAAATGCTATTGTAAATATAAATGTAGTTCCGACGCCTACTTGACTTTCGAGCGAAATTTCACTATCAAACAGTTCTAACAATCGTTTCACTATAGACAAACCAAGACCAGTTCCTTGATAATCACTATCATTTCTTCCTAATTGTACAAATTTTTCGAAAATTTTATCTTGGTCAGCGACCTCAATTCCAACTCCATTATCAGAGATTTGAAACTCAATATGATGCATATTATTTTCTATTTTAACTAAATTTGCACTAATAATTACTTCACCATTTTTGGTGAATTTCAATGCATTACTTACCAAATTCATAAGTATTTGCGCCAATCGCAATTTGTCACCAATGAGATATTCTGGAATAGCCGAATCTATATTGACACTAATTTTATTGTTATGACTTTGTGAAATAAAGGAAAGAGCATTTTTTACTAATTTAATTTCATCCGGAAGATTAAAGGTTAAATTTTCGAGAATTATTCTGTTTTCTTCAATTTTATTTATTTGCAAAATATCATTAACAAGCGACAATAAATAACGAGCCGAAAATTTTAGCGAATTCAAATGAGGACTTTTTGCCAGTTCTTTATGCTCATCTAATAACAAATTGGTTATTCCAATAACGCCATACAAGGGAGTTCTAAGTTCGTGGCTAATTGTCGATACAAATTGTGTTTTTGCATGAGATGCTTCTTCGGCTTTATCTTTAGCAATTAACAATTCTACATTAGAAAGTGTGAGGTCGTGATTTACCTTTTTCTTAAAATTATAATTTTTATAGAGCGAATACAATAACATTAATAAAACCAAAAATACAATTACGAATAAGATTACTATGATACGAGATTTTTTTATACTTTGAGCTTGTAATTGGTTTTCTGTTTCAATTCTATCAATTTCTCTTTTATATTCATCCAATTCCAGATTAATTCCAGTGATATTAACCTTTTTTAATAATCCTTCGTTATAAATTTCATCTGTAATTTTATTATAAATTACTAAGTTTTCATAAGCCTTTTTATAATCTCCTTTTTTTAATAAAAACTTAGAATATTCTTGGTGGGAAAAGGCTAGATCATTCTTTTCGCCAAATTTTTCCCCAAGACTTATAGCAGCCAAAAAGTACGATTCAGCAGTTTTATCAGCACCAATGTGATTGCTATACATACCATTTAGCATGTTGAAAACAACAATTGTTGTTTTATCTCCAAATTTCGGATGGTATTTATTTATATATTGCAAATAGGGCAATCCATTTTCAAACTGACCAATATCAAAGTAAGCCCAGGCTATATTCAGTTTTGTAAAAACAATTTGGCTAGTATCAGACACTTTTTCACTGAATTCTAACGACTTTTTATAATAATTGATGCCTGTTTGATACTCTTTTTTTTCGAAGCAATACACATTACCCAAATTATTATTTAAGTAATTTTTGATGGTGTCATTATTGGTTTTATTAGCATAAGCTAAGCCTTTTTTATAAAAGAAAATAGCTTTATCAAACTCAGATAGTGCATCGAAATTAGCCGCAATAATATTATAAGATGCTGCAATCAAATAATCATCCTTAATGATTGTAGCATAATTCAAACTCAATCTTGCTGTTTCTAACGATTTTTCAAATTTTTCTGAATCCAAATATTTTACTGCACGTTTTGCTGTATTTCGGATTTCTAATTTAGATGGTGTTTTAACTTGCGCAAAAGAGAAATTGCTGAAAGAAATCAGAAATGAGAGGAGCAATAAAACAAAACGAATTTTCTGCATAAGAAATTAAATTCATTTCAAATATACATTATAATTTTTTATTAAATAATATAATATGAGGTTTTTATAAGTTATTCCTTAATATATAATCATTCAAAATATTATTTCAACCATAAAGTAATGCAAAAAAAATACCGCTCAAAAAAAAGAACGGTATTAAAATAAAATATATTTTTTGAAATTTAGGCAGCATGAGAATCTTCGCCTTCCCATTTTCCAACTACAGATGTTGCCAAAGCATTTCCTAAAACATTGGTAGCACTCCTAAACATATCACAGAAATGGTCTATTGGAAGAATCAAAGCGATGCCTTCAATTGGTATTTTAAACATTCCACAAGTAGCAGCAACAATAACTAAACTGGCTCTTGGAACTCCTGCAATCCCTTTACTAGTTAGCATTAGAACTAAAAGCATTGTCATTTGAGTTCCCATATCTAAATCGATTCCATAAGCTTGTGCAATAAATAAACTGGCAAAAGTCATGTACATCATACTGCCATCTAAATTGAAAGAATACCCTAAAGGCAACATAAAAGCTACGATTTTATCTTTTATTCCAAAGCGTTCTAATTCCTCAGTCAATTTTGGAAAAACCGCTTCGCTACTGGTTGTACTAAAAGCAATAATTAATGGACCAACGATATGATTTAATAAAGTTTTCATTCTTTTGCCAAGAAAAATAAATCCCACTGCTAAAAGAAAAACCCATAAAGAACTTATTCCAACCAAAAATGAAGCGAAAAATTTAATATAAGTAAACACTAATTCGTTCAGGTCTTTTATTGCAAAAACGCCTGCAATCGCACCAAAAACACCCATTGGAGCAAACTTCATAACATAATTTACCATTTTAAGAACTATATGTGATAAAACTTCAATGGCATGAGTAACTGGTTTTGCATAATTACCGATTGAAGCAGCTGCTAATCCGAAAAAGATTGAGAAAATTACAATTTGGATAATTTCATTATTCGCCATTGCCTCAACGATACTTTTGGGAATAATATGTTCTATGAAATTTTGGGTAGAAAAACTTTGCGTATTTCCTGTTACCTCCGCAGCGGCAGATAAATCGATATTAGACAAATTCAATCCAACTCCAGGTTTCAAAACGTTGACCCAAAACAATCCTATCAAAAGTGAAATAAAAGACGCACTGAAAAACCAACCTAAAGCTTTTCCTCCAACTCTACCTACAGTTTTAATATCACCTAACTTTGCTATTCCAGGCACTAATGTACTAAACACCAATACTGCAATAATCATTTGCACCAAACGGATAAAAATCGTGGCTAAAATTTTTATCTTATCGCTAAACTCTTTGGCAAAAGTGATATCATAATTATTATGAACATAAATGCCCAAGAATGCTCCTAAAAGCATCGCAATAACAATTTGAACAGTCAGATTTCCTAAAAAGGATGTTTTTTTGGTTTCGGTTTGGGTCATTATTTTTAGTGTTTAGTTTGCAGTATTCTGTTTGCAGTTCATATTAAAAATTACAAACTAAACACCTAAACTATTTAAAATAGGTTTTGTTTAACAAATAAAAATCGGCAAGAACAATGGCAGCCATCGCTTCAACAATTGGCACTGCACGGGGAACTACACAAGGATCGTGACGACCTTTACCTTGCATTTCAGTTATATTTCCTGTATTGTCAAGTGATTCTTGTTTTTGCATAATGGTAGCCACTGGTTTGAAAGCCACACGGAAATAAATGTCCATTCCGTTACTAATTCCTCCTTGAATTCCTCCCGAAAGGTTCGTTCTGGTAGTTCCATCAGGATTGTATAAATCATTGTGTTCGCTTCCTTTCATTTTTGCACCACAAAAACCGCTACCAAATTCGAAACCTTTTACGGCATTTATCGAAAGCATCGCTTTGCCTAATTCAGCATGTAATTTATCAAAAACTGGTTCTCCCAAACCAATTGGAACATTTTGAATCACACAAGTTACGGTTCCACCAACTGTATCTCCTTGTTTCTTAATCACCCGAATGTATTCTTCCATTTCCGTCGCCATTTTTTCATCGGGACAACGTACTGGATTGCTTTCAATTTTTGAAAAATCTAAATCTTGATACGGTTTTTCGAGAAAAATTGGCCCAACAGAAGAAACATAAGCGTTGATTTTAATTTCTGGTAACATTTGTTTTGCAACTGCACCAGCCACTACTCTACTGGCTGTTTCTCTAGCAGAACTTCTTCCTCCACCACGGTAATCGCGAACGCCATATTTTTTTTCATACACATAATCAGCGTGACTGGGTCTGTAATTGTCTTTTATGTGCGAATAATCATCAGATTTTTGATTGGTATTTGGAATAATGAATCCAATAGGTGTTCCAGTAGTTTTACCTTCGAAAATTCCAGATAAAAACTGTACGTCATCTGGTTCTTTTCGTTGGGTTACTATAGCTGATTGTCCTGGTTTTCTTCGAGACATTTCAAATTGAATGGCTTCCAAATCTAATGCAATTCCTGACGGACATCCGTCAATTATTCCGCCTAAAGCTTCACCGTGTGATTCACCAAATGTTGTTATTCTAAATAGGGTTCCGTAGCTATTTCCTGCCATTATAATTAGTTTTGAACAAATATAATATTTTAGTTCAAAGTTCAAAAGTTAAAAGCATGAAGTTTTAAAATCCAATTGAAAACTAACTGATTTTTACAATCATTTTTAGCTTTATATTATCTTTTTATTTGAAATAAAACATAAAAAAAAATACGAATATTTGAGAAACTCGTTTTTAGGTTGTTGAATTTAACTTCGTTGTTCTAAAAAAAATTGAAGATACTTTTTAGAAGAAAAAAACGCTTTTAGAAAATTTTTTAAAGTCGTTTCTATTTGATGATAATTTCTTTTTTTGAATTTATTTTTAACACACAATAGGGAGTTGTAATTTCTTGTGTAACCATTGAACTAGATTCTGGCGACGTTTCTTTTATAGTAATAATGATATTTTTATCCGTTTCTACAACAGATTCAATCCCAATTTCATGTCCTCCAGAAGTTTTTTCGCCCATATTTAAAACTACAAAATTAGAAGTTTGTATATCATTGGACTTTATTTTTCCTTTTAATTTTTCGTCATTTTGCAACATTGCGATTTCGTTTTCCTCAGATAAAATTTCAAAAAAACGAATACTTGCCCCACCATCGGTTTGTTGCGTTAAGACTTCATAAAGCGAGCTTGTAGTTGCGATTTTTGTAGATGAAGCTCCACAAGAAACCAAAATCAAAATTAGAATAAATAAAACTACTTTTTTCATGAAAATTTATTTATTGATTTGTGATAGAGCTCCTCATAAAGAGGCAGAATTTTTTCGATATCAAATTGCTTTGCAACTGATAACGCATTTTCTTTGAATTTATTTAAAGTCGCACTGTCTTTCAATATTTTCAAAGCATTTTCGCCCATTTCATCAGTGTTGCCAGTATCACTTAAATAGCCTGAAATTCCATCAAAATTAACTTCCGGCAAACCACCGGAATTACTTGAAATTACGGGAACGCCCCACGCCATTGCTTCGAGAGCAGCGAGACCAAAACTCTCGGTTTCCGAAGGCAACAAAAACAAATCGGTATAACTTAGTATTTTGTCGATTTCATTACTGTTTCCGAAGAAAATCACTTTTTCTTGAATGCCTAACTCTTGGCATAAATATTCTGCTTTTTCTTTTTCTGGCCCATCACCTACCATCATTAACTTGGCCGGAATTCGTTGTTGGATTTTATAAAATATTTTTATTACATCCGGAATTCGTTTTACTTTTCTAAAATTACTAATGTGCGTAATAATGCGTTCATTTTCGTTAGCCATAACCGAACGACGACAAGAAGTAATCGCTTCAGCTTCATGTTTTTCTAATTCAATAAAATTGGGAATAACCTGAATTTCATTTTTTATATTGAACAATTTAAGTGTATCGTCTTTTAAACTTTGTGAAACAGAAGTCACAAAATCGGATTTGTTAATACTAAAAGTTACAGCAGTTTTATAGAAAGGATGGTTTCCAACCAAGGTAATATCGGTGCCGTGAAGTGTCGTAATCATTGGGAGATTTATGCCTTCGTCCTTGAGCATTTGCTTTGCCATATACCCTGCATAAGCGTGTGGAATAGCATAATGAACGTGTAATAATTCTATTTTATGCAACTTGACCATATCAACCAATTTGCTGGACAAAGCCAATTCATACGGTTGAAAATGAAACAATGGATATTCGGGAACATTCACTTCGTGGTAATGTACATTGGCATTCAACAATGCCAAACGAACAGGTTGACTGTAAGTAATAAAATGGATTTCGTGACCACGACGAGCCAATTCTAGCCCTAACTCAGTAGCCACTACGCCACTTCCGCCAAAAGTTGGATAACAAACAATTGCTATTTTCATGTTTATTTTTAGATGAAAAACTTAATAAATTAATATTTCCCGAGTTGGAATAATCAATATGATTGAAAGGAAAATCTGTTCCCGCAAATTATATTAGAAAAAACGGCTGTGCCAACTGTCCATAGCTGGTACTTCCCAAGACTCATTGTATTCTTCTATATTGTTCACAAGATTATTGAAAACGATAGTGTTTTCGGTAACGGCTTTTTCTTTGGCCATTTTCTTGAAATCAATCAAAGTTTTGTGAGCAATGTGTTCTCCGTTTTTGAAAGTAACATTCATTTTATCTAATAAATCGACATTGTATTTTTGTTCCAATTTTTGGATAAATTGCACCGAAGAATCTATAGAACAACCCGTGGCTGCCTGTACTTCCTGATTTACAGCAATAATTATAAATCGGTTGTATTTCAATTGATAAGACGATTCAAGTCCAACGCTGTGCGCTTCCCATTTTTCAAGAAAGGAAATCACATCAGCTTCTATTTCGGAAAATTCGGCATCCGAGAATTTTCTGTTGGATTGATAAATCCAGATTTTGGATTCTAATGGTAAATTTTCGAAAGGTATTAGCATGATTATTTTAGATTTTAGCCCTTCGACAGGCTCAGGGTGCAATTAATGATTTTAGATTGTAGAGTTTAGATTTCAGATGATAATATTGAACTCATTATAACCTCGGGTTAATAATTTTAATTTAAAGATTTGACAACTTTCTAAAAGTTGTCAAATCTATCAAACAAAATGTTAGTTTATAATTTGTAATCAAATTACAAATCCATTGCATTAGCGATTAATTCGGCGATGTCTATCACTTTTACTTCGCCTTCTCTTTCTTTGTTTTTGATTCCGTCAGTCATCATAGTGTTGCAAAAAGGACAACCCGCGGCAATAATATCGGGTTTGGTTTCAAGAGCATCTTCGGTTCTTTCGATATTTATTTCTTTGTTGCCGGGTTCCGCATCTTTAAACATTTGTGCTCCACCTGCTCCGCAACACAATCCGTTGGCGCGAGAACGTTTCATTTCGACTAATTCGGCATCCAATTTTTTGATTAAATCTCGGGGGGCTTCGTAGATACTATTGGCTCTTCCAAGATAACATGGGTCGTGAAAAGTGATTCTTTTTCCTTTGAACTGTCCGCCTTCGATAGTTAATCTTCCATCGTCCAACAAGGATTTTAGGAATTCGGTATGGTGTAAAACTTCGTATTTTCCGCCTAATTCTGGATATTCGTTTTTTAAAGTATTGAAACAATGTGGACAAGCGGTTACGATTTTTTTTATTTCGTAGCCATTTAGCACTTCAATATTGGTCATCGCTTGCATTTGAAACAAAAACTCGTTTCCAGCTCTTTTAGCAGGATCTCCAGAACAACTTTCTTCGGTTCCGAGAACTGCAAAGGAAACATTGGCACGATTCAAAATTCGTACAAATGCTTTTGTTATTTTTTTGGCTCTATCATCAAAACTTCCGGCACAACCTACCCAAAACAATACTTCAGGTTGTTTTCCTTGAGATAGCATTTCGGCCATTG
>Ga0209717_1003090_pt1 | contig 14977 bp, 9 predicted proteins | sample AD_UKC048_MetaG_FD_184418 | JGI IMG/M metagenome (GOLD analysis project Ga0209717, IMG submission 184418) | Active sludge microbial communities of municipal wastewater-treating anaerobic digesters from USA - AD_UKC048_MetaG (SPAdes) (version 2) | ecosystem: Engineered > Bioreactor > Anaerobic >... | reverse complement strand
TCAGTCCTGTACAGGGCGCCGTTCTGGATGACCATCAGGGCGTTGCCCGCCCAAGCGAGGTGCTGTACCCCTGCGTAGTCGCCCGGTATAGAGGTCCAGGAGCCGTCGGACGGATCTATCATGTAGACGGAGGAGCCCTGTGCCGCGAAGAGGTGCCCTCCGCCCGCCGCGAGCGCGGAAGTCCCGTTCCAGCTCTCGCTCAGCAGGGTCCAGGAGCCGGTCGCAGGATCAGCTTCGTACAGGGCGTCGCCCTGGATGGCGTAGAGCATCCCGTTCAAGGAAACCATCAGCTCGGTTCCGTTCCAGGATTCCGTAAGCGGCTGCCAGGAGCCGTCCGTCGTGCTGATTCTGTAGAGAACGTCACTCTGGATCGCATAGAGCGACGCGGCGGAAGCGGGAATGGTCATGATCAGCAATGCAGCGATCAATACGCAGGCATTCCTCATGGTCGGTGTATCCCCCCTGACGATAGAGTCGGTGCTACTCCCAGCTGGGAATCCCGTCGACGATGCTTCCATGGCTCGGGTACAGAGGCATGGGACAGGTGAGGGAATAAGTCTCGAACCCCAACTCGATCAGATAGTCGTAACCGCATCCGGGACAAACCATGTAAGGACCCAGGCCTGCTTCCAGCATCTCCAGCATGGTGCCGTATCTATCGAATTGCCCATAATACAGCGCTTCCATCGTAGCGATTGATCTCATCTGCGATCTGCAATGTAAAAGTGGATTGACATACCCGGGCCCACTGTATCCGGGCCCCCCCCCGGGATGCACCGGATAATTCGGGCACTGGATCCAGAAACTGTCAGGTCCGCCGAAAGTGACCTCGTACCATTCCTCGGTCCACGGGCATGTGAGCGTGTCTCCAAGCAGAAGGTAAAGGTCTCCGACATCCGAGGCGTAACAGTTATACATACCGTAATACATAGATTGAGAAGAGCATAGAGTCGCGAGGTTCGTGGCGCACTCGTTGAATGTTACTTCCGGGATGGAGATCTCATCTCCGGTGGCTAATGGATCAGGTCCGGTGAGAGCGGAATTCGGCCCGTCGGCGGAGTCCGTACAACCTGCGAGGATCATCGAAAACACGAGTACTGCAGAAACGGCCATGACGATTTTCATATCCACCTCCAGTGCATACCATGTTATTCGCGAACGAAAGGCTACGGTCAAGTCCCACTGGTGCTTTCGGTCGGCCACTTCCAGTTATGTAACGTCCCGACCCACGGCCCAGCCCTGGCTTGAGATGCTTGAGATGCACCGGCGTCACGAAGCATACCAACTACAAAGGACTTTTTATCCAGCACTGGCATGGAATGGTACTTCACTGTCTGAAAACGAGATTGATGGGTAGCACAACACCTCAATTTCGCGAAGCGAAATTGATGGGTAGCCCGGCAGTGACTTCCCGGAGGGAAGTCGCGAGAGGGCGTGCAAACCTTAATGATGAAGTACGCCGGGGCATTCTCGCGACTCGCCTGAACTCCGGGTACAGCGGGTAATGGCGAGTCGCTGTCATGCCAGGTCATTTCCGATGACTCGGAAATGACCGTGCGAGTGTGCGTGCCTTTGTCCCCAGAGAAGTGTTCAAATCAACTAGAAAGCAGATTATTCGGGTAATGGCAGCATGGAAGATCTCCGCATTCCGTAACCCAGTGACGTATTGTACCTTCCGAGCCTGTAGGCATATCCGGGCGAATATCAGAACATTCCATGAGTTGCGCTCTTTGGGACAGGTGTTGATGCGATTCGCGCTTAGTTGCACCAATACGTGATATATCGTTCGTCTGCCGTGCAACTCCTCAGCCCTTGACGCGGATGATAATGCATATCAGGATACTGTCGCATCGCTCGATGGAGCTGGGTGGGATGGCATGAGAACGCATCACACATCATTGATAGGTTGTCTACCTACCTACCTACCTACCTACCTACCTGTCTTCCCCTCTTACTAGTTCCGAATCGTGTTTCGGATCGGCGGTTGCCTCTCAGGAGGCGGCGGGGTATCTCTATGCATCATGACTGGAGGGTGTGAATGAAGCCGTTGCTCGCACTCGCGCTCATCTTCTCCCTCTCCCATGCGGAAATAGAAGTGACGGAGCTGTTCCGGGCCGAGACGCCCGCCGAGCTCGAAGCTGCCCTTGTCGACGGCTACCCGATGCCGTGGCTTGCGGAGGTCCTCGCCGACTCGACCATCCCCGAGGAGGACCGCTACTGGCTTGACTGCCGGATGAGAGCGGTCATCGCCCAGGACCTGCACCTGTTCTTCGACAGAATTGGTGATCCGGTGCACGTTGAGGCTGAATGGATCGCACCCGGCGAAGACTACTGGCGTGAGAACTTCATGGTGAATGCGACTGGAGCAGAATATCTGTACGACCGATCGGATCAGCCGACCAACGTGATCTCTGAACCCGGTATTCTGCTCAACAGATTCGGAGAGCAGATCGGCCAACTGGCTATGGTGCATCAATTCGTCAGGTTAAGCAGAGACGCATCCATTGGTGTGTCAATATCTGGATGGCATGACATCTCGAGTGCGTTCATGCGAACCCCGAGCTTTGCCTGCCTGCTTTTCTCTGATGGGACCTTCAGGGAGATACCAATCGGCTTTTCAGGTTACTCGAACTGCGCGATCAGCAACGATGGAAGTAGGATAGTTGTCGAATCAGAAGTTCCTGTTGGCTCCGATCTGGGTGAAGCAGGAACTGGACTGGTCTTCCTGTTCGACAGGGAAGGGAACACTGTTGCCCGTTTTCCGATGAGCGACGGTGTAATGAGTGGAGCGCCAGCTGTATCGGCAACAGGGAAATACGTTGCGTGCAGGCAGAGATCAATACCGGAAAGAGGGGTCTTTCTCCTCGATGGGGAGACTGGTCAACTCCTTTATCGATTCGGAGAAGACCTGGTCGGGCATGACTTAACGTTCTCTCCCAACGAACAGTATCTGTGCGTCGGAGGTCTCTATAGGCCAGTAGTGTTTGATTGCCTGAATAGTGAGGAGATATGGTCTGTTACCCCCTCCGATCTTGATGGTGACGAGCCTGTTCTTCGCCCTGGCTACTGTGCAGATGATGGACAGACGTTTGTGTTCAGTTCAATACAAACTCATCCGATGCGTTTTGGTACTATGATCTTTAGAGGGACCGATACGCCTGTTGCTTGGGATACTACAAGAGGAGTCATCCAAGTATCCCCGAACGGTACTTTCACCTTCGCTCAGTGCTACGATGCGGTAGAGCCGAACTCCTGGAACGACTTCCTGTGCGTTCCGGTGATCGTGAACCAGCTCAAGGGTGGTGAGTAGGATGAAGCAACTTCTCACGCTTTTCCTGCTTCCATCTCTCGTGTTCGCCATCCCATGGCCGCTTGCTCCTGCTGACAGCACCCACAAGATAGACGGGAGCTATGGAGGATCGAATATCCCGTGGGATAGCGTGTCCTCAAGCAACCCGAGCGGCAATTTCCACAGCGGGATCGATCTCTTCCTGACGGAACTGACTCTGCCTGGTCAGGAAGAGGTTGTCTACTCGGTCGAAGCTGGAGTGGTGACCGATGTTCTCGATGGTGCGCCCCCAAGTGCCGAGCAATGGTTCGTCGTCTGCGATTCGCTTACCTCCGAAGAGGGCTGGGCGTATCTCCATGTTACGAATCCATTTGGGAAAGGGTATGAGGATATCGTCGGATTCTATGATTCATTAGCCTGCGTTCACCAGGACACCTCTTCTTACTCGCATCTTCACTTCATGCGATCGGGTCGCGAGTACAACATTACCTACGGACCTGCTGGCCGTATGAACCCATTGTCAGTGCTCGATCCGGCTCCAACTGGATCGAGCTACATCTGGCAGTTCGATCCACAACCCGACAGCACCCAGCATCCCTGGTGCTACTTCCTTGCAGACAAGACTATCGAAGACTGGGAAGCCGACTGGACTGACTCACTGGACATCTTCGAGGACACCCTTTCTGCAGATGACCTTCATGGATCTGTTGATCTCATCCAGGGATTTAGCCTTTGGGGATATGGAGACTGCGTGACGCAGCCGGGTATCGACGAGTTCTGGCTCGAGCCTTATCGAATCCGCTGGGATCTCGTGCTCGAAGGCAGTATACCTTCGTCAGACAAGGTCCTCGTTGAGAACTACCTAGTCAGTTTCGACGGCCTTGTTGGCAGCTTCGATGACTGGGAGAAATACAGGCAGTTCTTCTTCCGATTCACCAATCTCGATACCTACTTCCCTGGCAAGTACGGGGACATCATCTGCCTTACCAACTGCGGTGACGCTCAAGGCTGGTCGGGGCTGGGGATCAGCAACATCGAGGAGGGCTGTTGGAACACGGCTCTTGCCCTCGGTGGCTCTGGGGAGAACTACAACCCGATTCTTCAGGATCCGTCCGCGTCTGACGGATTCTACCGGATAGATGTGACTGCGTATGCCTGGGACACGACCGATTCGCAGAGGGTGAGCATCGACTGCCAGGTCTGCAATACGCGTGAAGTGGCCCAGGAGGTTGTGCTGACTGATGCTGCGACCCGTTCCGAGGTCTGGCGAGCGGAGTGGGTGGCGGAGGAGACGTCGAACGGGTTCGAGCCAGTGAAGGACGTTCAGACGAACGAGCCGGCAACGCCAGGCAGTACGCTTGATATCGAGATCGTGTTCACGGGTCCGATGGACACTACGGTGGTGCCTTACGTGAGGTTTGGGAAGCCCGGCGGGACAGAGCTGGTGGCTGAGGCCGACTCGGTGGCCTGGACGTCGACGTATCTGCCATCGGGGTACTACGACACATGGCACGGTACGGTCGAGGTGCCGTCGTCGGGGATGTCGGGGTGGCTGACGATGAAGATCAAGGCGAAGGACAACACGGGACTGGGGTTACTTGATCCTTCGGATGCGAATCCCCCTCCTCCTGCGACAGACAGATACGAGGACTACACGGACCTGCATCACGGCTTCGGGATATCATTTGGCCCGGAGGCGGGCTGGGATGGTGAGCTGGAGCACCAGGTGGAGAGTTCGCCGGTGCTTGCGGATATGGACGGGGACGGGGATCTGGATGTGGGGATAGTCGACTGTGACGGCTGGGTGCATCTGCTCGACGACGACGGGACGAGCTTGAACAGCAACTGGCCCGAGCCCGGCTGGTCGTATTTCCCGCAACCGATCAGGGTAGCGCCGGTGATAGTCGACCTGGACGGAGACGGGGGTCTGGATGTCATCTCGACGCACAACTGCGGAGGGATAGCCAGGGACATAGAGACGGGGGCAAACCTTCCGGGCTGGCCGGTATACCTTGGGATTGGTGGTCCCGACTCCTTGCTGGGCCAGTCGCCGAGTTGTGCGTCGCCGGTGGTGGGGGATGCCGACGGGGATGGGTCGCTCGAGGTTGTGATCTGCCGTGTGTTCACGAACACGTCGGTGAATCTTGAGAGCACGGTGTTCATGTTCGACCACACGGGCGGGACGCGGAAGTGGGCGTGCAACCTGGAGCCATCGCTTGACGGGGCGTCGGTGTATGCGACGCCGGCGATGTGCGATGTGGATGGTGGTGACGGTATCGAGGTGCTGGTTGCGACGGCGGAGGGGTATCAGATCCAGTTGAACGGAGCCGACAGTACGGATCTCTGGAATCAGAGCGGGGTGTATCTGTTGAATGGAGCGACTGGAGAGATCATCTGGGAGGAGTCCTTCAGCAACTGCCAGATTTACGGTGCGCCAGTGGTGGCGGATCTGGAGGGAGACGGGACGAACGAGGTGATCTTCGGGATAGCGAACACATCGCAGAATTGGAAAGTGCACATACTGGACGGGGTGACAGGCAACGTCGAACACAGCCTCGACATCCCGAACCGGGTGTATGGTCCGGTTGGCGTGGGTGATCTCGACGATGACGGGTATCTGGACATCGTGGTGGGAGTTCAGACCAACGGCATCTACGCCTGGTCGGGCGCGGGGAGTCATGCACTTCTGCCGGGGTTCCCGGTCGGCACGACGGGGAGCGTGAAGAGTGGGATCACTCTGGTCGACATGGATGCTGACTTCGAGCTGGAGATCGTGGTGGGCACCGGAGACGGGCTGCTTTATGCGATCAACGCTGACGGGAGCATCTGCACGGGGTTCCCTGTGGATACCGGGGACGGCATCTCGGGGCAGGTAGCGGCGGGCGACATCGACGGAGACGGTGCTCTGGAGCTGGTGGGAGCGGATGATGGTTCGGCGCAGGCCTGGTGCTACGACATGGGGTCGGGAACGTACCCTTGCGAGATGCCGTGGCGGCAGTTCCAGCACGACTCGTGGCACAGCGGTTGCTACGAGGCTGACAACACAGTACCTGCGGCGCCGACCGGTCTTGCGGCATCGGTGACCTACACGGGGTTCGGCTACACGGCCGACCTGACGTGGGAACTGTCGGTGAACGATGCGTACTCGCCTGATCCGGAGGATCCTGCGGACGTGACGGACTACCGGGTGTACCGGGCGTTTCCTCCGGGAGGCTACAGCCTGGTGGGTCACACGTATGCGGGAGACGGCACCTATACGGATATGTGCAGCTCACCGCTGGGACAGATCGCGAAGTACGCTGTCACAGCGTCGGACGGGACGAACGAGTCGGAATACTGCGACTACGTGAAGTTCAAGACGAGTCCCGGGATGAACCTCGCGGAAGGGTGCCGCGTGGAGGAGGAGCTGGAGCGCGGGGTGGTCGTCGTGACGGAGGTGGAGATACCCGAGCGGATGGAAGCCGCGCCGGTGGGACTCCCGACGGAGATTGCCGTGGGCCCGGTGAACGAGGCGTCAGCGTTGGTGATGGCATCGGACCCCGGTCTGCTGACCGACGGTGAGATGGACGAGGAGTACGTCCCGGGAGCAGGAGTGCGCGCCGTAGTGCTCGATCTCGGCATCCCGTGCCGTGTCGATCATGTAGAGGTGGCGGGAACCGGAGAAGACGGTACGGCGGCGATCGACGCCGGGGCTTCGTGTTCCATCGAGTACTCCGTCGATGGGGAGGAGTGGCATCCTGCTTTGGTACGGGGAGCGGATGCGTCCGGCTCGGTGGTGCGTTACGTGAGGTTCGCTCCTGCGCCTGTTGCGACCGAGGTCGAGGTGTGGGGCGTCAGAACCGAGGAAGACCAGACAGAAGCCGAGATCGGCCTGGAGCGTAGTGAAGCCGGCTGGACGCTGGCGGTGCCTGAACTGGGTGTTACTTCCCGCGGCGAGGCCGGTACACTGAGCGTGTACGATCTTGCGGGACGACTGGTGCGGAGCTGGGAAGTGCAGCCCGGAGACGCCGTGGAGTGGGACGGTGCGACAGGATCGGGCGTCGAGGCTGCGCCGGGGTGCTACTTCGTCCGTTACGAGCAGTGCGGTCGAGCGGTGACGCGACGCCTGGTCGTGATCGAAGAGCAGTAGCTCCCCGGGGAGATCGGACGAGGAGGAGGGGCGGGGAAACCCGCCCCTCCTGCGTCATGATTCAATCCTGTGACGGTTCCATTCCCGGCGAGCTAGAATAGGATCGCACAACCGGGAGGCAGATGTGGGCAGAACCGAGAGAAAGATCATCAGGATCGACGAGGAGAAGTGCGACGGGTGCGGAAAGTGCGCGTCGGCGTGCCATGAGGGCGCCATCGAGATAGTGAACGGCAAGGCAAGGCTTGTGAAGGAATCCTACTGCGACGGCCTCGGTGCGTGCATCGGCGACTGCCCCAGAGGCGCACTGACGATCGAGACCCGCGAGGCGGACGGGTTCGACGAAAAGGCAGTTGCGGAGGAGATGGCGAAGAAGGAGGCCGCGGCGAAGGCCAGCCCCGCCGCTCCGGCCTGCGGCTGTCCGTCGGCTGCCGCCAGGACCCTGAATCCTTCCGTCGCTGCCGGAGGTGGAACGGCGATCCCGTCACAGCTCTCCGCATGGCCCGTGCAGATCGCACTCATCCCCCCGGCCGCCCCCTTCCTCGAGGATGCCGACCTGCTGATCGCCGCGGACTGCACACCCTTCGCCTTCCCAGACTTTCACAGGCGCTTCATGAAGGGCCGCATCACGATGGTGGGATGCCCGAAACTGGACGACACGGGCCCCTATTTCGAGAAGCTGACCGAGATCTTCCGTACACGCGGCATCAGATCGGTGGAGGTCGCCTACATGCAGGTGCCTTGCTGCTCGGCCCTCACCAGGCTCGTTCTCGCAGCGCGTGAGGCATCCGGGGCGTCCTTCCCCGTCAGGCTTACACGGATCGGCCTGGATGGCGTCATCCAGGAATCGAGGACGGAATGAAGTCTACTACCTGGAGGATGTTCCATGATCCGGACGCATTCGTGGTGGCGCTGGGCAGCCCCCTTCTCGAGCGCGAGATCGAGAACTGCCTCCCCCTCGCGATCTGCTGGAAGATCTCCCGCGGCATCGGTCAGGAACGCGAGGCTTTCATGTATCTGTCCGAAGCCGAAGGGGAGACTGCCGGTGCTGCTGTACGCACTCCGGGCAGGAACGTAGTGCTCTTCAGCGGTCCGATATGGCGCGAAGAGGACTTTTGTGCACTGACCGACGCTCTGCTTGCGGAAGGGATCGATGTCCCGGGCGTGATCGGCCCCTCAGCGCTCGCACGGGCTTTTTCCGACGTCTGGTGCAATAGGCGTGGAACAGCGGCCTCAGTGAGGATGGAACTCGGACTCTACGGGCTCGTCGAGGTCAGGTCGACACCAGGCCCGGGCATGCTCGTGCAGGCAACTCCCGTGGACTCCGACCTGTTCTGGTCCTGGGAGCAGAGTTTCTACATCGACTGTTTCGGCGAGATGCCACCCTACGTGACTCGCGAGGGATCGGACAGGCTCGTCGCAGAAGAAGGAATATTCTTCTGGGTCGTCGACGGCGCGAAAGTCTCGATGGCCGGGGCGAACAGGAGCACCGGGAGCTCGTCGATGGTCAACCTGGTCTACACTCCGCCTTCGAACAGGAGTCAGGGATACGCAACCAGCCTTGTCTCCGCCCTGTCCTCCCGCCTGCTGGAATCCGGATACCGCTGCTGTACACTGTTCACGGATCTTTCCAATCCGGTCTCGAATGGGATTTACAGGAAGATCGGCTACGAATATGCCGGCGATTTCACCGAGATGGTCTTCACGAGCGGGATCTAAACTCTTCACGAGCGGGATCTGAACTCCTCGAGGACCGGCAGGAAGTCTCCGGTTCGACTCTGCGAGCCCCGGATTCTTTTGCAGGCAGCGATCATCGCGGCATGCTCGGGTATGCCCTCCAGGAAGCTCGTCCTGGTATTCTCGCTGTGCAGCTTCTTGGCTTCTTTCAGGAGGCTGCGCTTCCCCCGTGCCAGCGTATCCGCAGCAAGGGTCGCAAATCGCGACCTCTCTTCTAGATCCGGGGTCTTCGAGGCCAGCGCGGCGTACTGCAGGCACAGGCTCCAGAGCATCCTGGGTCTAGCCCTGTCTTGCCTGGGTATTTCCTTCGAGGCGGCCAGGAGTTGTTCGCGGGCGGATCGAACCGATTCCGGCGATGGTTTCCCGTCCAGCAGTATCCTGACGATCCCAATCCGCGTCTCGGCATTGTAGCGGTCGACGCCTATCCGATGCGAGAGCTCGAGGCCTCGGTTCAGGCTGGCCATGGCTTCGCCCTTTCTCCCGAGCAGGAACAGGGGGGTTCCGATCAGGCTCAGTATCTCGGTCTCACCCTCCTCGTCGCCCGTCTCCCTCGATATCTCCAGAGCACGTTCGAGCATGGCGAGCACCTCCCCGGTCGCGGAACGGACCGGTTTCAGGATCGCCAGATTCGTCATGACCACGCCTTCCAGATCCAGGAAGCCATGCTCGCAGGCGATCTCGAGAGCCTTCCTGTAACGGACCTCGGCCTCTGCGTATCTGCCTGTCTCGTACAGCGAGTTGCCTTCGCAGATCAGGGCTCGTCCCTCACCGACCCTGTCGCCGACGCTCCGGGAGATCGCCAGGCTCCTGCCTGCTATCTTGAGCGCTTCGTCGAAGGAACCGGATCTCGTGTGGACGACCCCCATGTTCCTGAGGAGGTTTGCCTGCCCGGCGCGGTTCCCCAGATGAATCAGGAGTTCGAGGGAGGCCTCGAAGTGCATGAGCGCCTCGGATTCGCGCCCCTTCTTGAGACAGACGAGGCCGATGTTGCAGAGAGCATTGGCTTCGTTCTCCTTGTATCCGAGATCGATCGAGATCATCCGTGAGCGTTCGAGGTTCCGCAGTGCGCTTCGATACCTGGCCAGATCGCAGTCCATCAGACCCAGGTTGTTCAGCGCCTTGGCCTCGCCCTCCCGGTCGCCGATTCTCCTCGACTTCCTGGCGACCTCCCTGAATGCAACCCTCGCCTCCCTCTTCCTGGAGGCGTGCCACATCGAGATAGCAAGAGCATTCCTGCAGCGGAGCTCTGCGACCGAGTCACCAGACGACTTCGCGCGTTCGAGGGCTTCCTCGAAGATCCTGACGCCCTCATCGGCCTCTCCGCTGTCCCTGAAGGTCTCCCCGAGCAGGATGTGTGCACCCGTGAAACCCGGATCGGACGCGAGTATCTCGTTGAGCATCGATCTCACCATGGCGGTGTCATCCCGTGTGCTGCGCGTACGCCACAGGTAGCGAGCCTTCAGATAGAGCTCGTATGTCGATGGAGCGGAGCCGATGGAGGATGTGATGCCTGGAAATGCGCTCGGGGCGACCCCCATGGCCTTGAGCGTGCCGTCAGCGAGTTTCCCCTTGATGGAATGGAGATCGTCCCACGATTCTTCCCAACTGTCGAGCCATGCGAGGTATTTGCGTTCCGTGTCATGGAGCTCTACGGAGAGTCTGAAGACGTCTCCGTTTCTCAGGAGAGATCCTTTCAGGAGGAATCTGGTTCCTGCGCGCGCAGCGGCGCCCTCCGGGGTGCCGGATGCGGCCATGTGCTGGAGCATCGAAGTCATGGGGGTGACCCTGATGTTGCCGGCGCGGGCGAGGTCCGTGATGAGGTCGGCTGTCAGACCGAAGCTGTAGAAATCGTCGCTTTTCGCTCCGGTGTTCACGAGGGTCGCGACGAGTATCGATGCGGGGCCCTCGTCGTGGAGCGCTGTGCCGATTCTCTCGCCGTCTATGTCGAGAGCGACCGGGAGAGGACCCAGGGAATCGCCCTTCAGCGCGAAGATTTCGATGAGGCGGCCCAGCCCCCTCAGTCTGCGGATACCGAGGGATTCCGCTCCGGGTCTCCTCCCGGAATAGCATTCCATCAGTTCGGCGGAGACGCAGATCCCGCCAGGGGGAGAGAGAGCTTCGAGGCGCGAGGCTACATTGACGGTGTCACCGAGGATGTCGCCGTCTCCAACCAGCACCTCGCCCCAGTGGATCCCGATCCTTACTCGGAATGACTCATTCCTCAAGCTGCTCTGGATGTTCCGCGCGCTCCTGACGGCCGAGCTCGGGGACTCGAAAACGCTCAGAGTACCGTCTCCGATCTCCTTGATGAGGGTCCCGGAGTTCCTCGCAATCACCGAGGAGAGTATGCCGCGCTGCTTCTCGAGCGCATGGAGGGCCGTCTCCTCTGATCTCTCCATCATTGCTGTGAATCCGACGATGTCGGTGAACATGACTGCGCAGCGTCTTCGTGTACCAGGAACCATTCTCCGGCCTCCATGCGTCGGGTGGCCTCCGATGGAATGTACGTCAGTCAGTGCCGGGGGGGAAGCCATAAACGAGAAGAGGGGCGGCCGGAGTCGCCCCTCCTCGTTCTCGCGATGGATCTACCGGGCCGGTTTCTCGGTGGCGAAGTCGACGCGCACGTTGCGGCCGTCGATGGTTGCGTTGTCCATGGCGGCCTTTGCAGCCCGCGCGCTATCGTCGGACGCGAAGGTCACGAAGCCGAAGCCGCGGGACTTGCCCGTGGTGCGGTCCATGACGACGCGAGCTTCGGAAACCTCTCCATGAACCGAGAACGCCTTGCCGAGGGATTCATCGGTAGTAGACCAGGAAAGACCTCCCACAAACAGCTTATTGCTCACTTGGACTCCTTCCGGGGCTTGTGCCCCGATCCGGGTGGCTGCCCACCCTCTTTCGCATCCTCCAGGGAACCGTACCCCGGTGATGCGCGGTTCTGGAATCAGGGATCTTTGCTGCTGGGAGGATTGCTGCACTCGACAGAGGCGGTACTTCCGGACCCAGAACAAGCCTATCTGAACCAGACCTGAAGACGATAGGAGGCTCTCCGGGGCAAGTCAACACCCTGGAGGACATCATTTCCTGATCACCTTGTGCGTCTGAATGGGGCCGAGCCCCGCTTCCCGCAGTGTCGACGTCCGCTTGATCTTCTTCGTCGTCGTCTTGGGGAGTTCCGTCTCCCGGAGGATGAAATTGGATATCCTCTTGTAGATCGCCTGAGAGGCGTTCAGGTTCGCGATCTCCCGCCTCACGACATCCACCGCGAACTCTTCGGTCAGCGGCTGCCCCTGCTGCTCGGCCATCTCTATCAGGCGCTCGCGGTTGGGGAAGGCGACAACCCAGATCTCCTCGCCCTTGAGTTCGGACTCCTTCCCGAAGACCATGCACTCCTGTATCAGGCCGGACCTGCAGAGCTTGGACTCGAGCTCCTCGGGGTAGACGTTCTTGCCATTCTTGGCCACGATGACGTTCTTCTTGCGGCCGGTGACGAACAGGAACCCGTCCCTGTCGAGGAAGCCGTAGTCGCCTGTGTGGAACCAGCCGTCCCTCGACAGCACCTCGGCGGTAGCCTCCGGGGCGTTGTGGTAGCCGAGCATGATGTTGGGCCCCTTTACCACTATCTCGCCGATGCCGGATTCGTCGGGATCCTCTATCCTGACCTCGATCTCCGGCAGCGGAGGGCCGACGGAGCCCGTGCGGTTGGCCGTGTCGCGGTTGACTGCCACGATGGGTGAGCACTCCGTCAGGCCGTAGCCCTGGAGCATCTCCATGCCCATCTTCCTGAATCCGGCCACCACTGCGGCGTCGATTCCGGCACCTCCCGAGACCAGGAATCGCGCCCGTCCCCCGAGCTTCTCGTGGACGGGCGAGAAGATCTTCCTGCGGACGTCCCTGTCACCCAGCATCTCGGCTATCGAGGCGGCCGCCAGCCCGATTCGGAACTTGAACCTCCCGGCCTTCTTGGCCGCGACGCCGTCCTGGATCTTGCGGTACATGTTCTCCCACAGCAGAGGGACTCCGAGGATGAGCGTGGCGTGTGCGTCGGCAAGGTCCTCGGCCACGTATCTCAAGCCCCGGCAGAAGTAGATGGTGCACCCGTGGCAGAGCGGGCACAGGAATCCGCAGACGCATTCGTACATGTGGTGCATCGGCAGGACCGAGAGGAACACCTCGTCGTGAACCAGCCCGACAGCCTGCAGCATCTGCCTCAGGTCGGAGAGGATGTTCCTGTGGGAGAGGACGACGCCCTTCGCGGCGCCCATCGTTCCCGACGTGTAGGAGATGAGGGCTATGTCGTCCCCGCCGTTCACCAGGGGGAACCGGGCTTCCGACGAGGCTCCCGCATCGAGGAGCGATTCGAGTGAGTTCTCGCTCCTGGACGGGGACCTCATCTGGAAGGTTCTGGTCTGCTTCGACGGTATCGATGTCTGTAGATCCTGCGGCATCTGGGCGTCGTGGAAGAGGATCGACGCTCCGCTGTAGTGGAGGATCGTGTGGATCTCCGCCGCAGGCAGCTCCTTGTCTATGGGAACGATGATGCCGCCGGCCCGGAGGGTCGCCATGAAAACGGTGGCCCAGGCTACGCTGTTGGAGCCGGTGAGGCCGACGACCGGACGTTCCTCGATGCCGATGAGCGCTTTCGCCAGGAGATCCACTGCGCTCGAAAACTCCGAGTAGGTGAGCTGCATCCAGGAACCATCGGGCGATTTCTCGAGGAGGAATGGCTTGTCCTTGTAGATGGAGGCGGAAGCCTGGAGCATCTCGGGTATGCTCCGATACTCGGGAACCGGATTGAGCGGGCCTCCCGGTATCGGCCGCTTTTTCGGCTGAGGTACAGGTCTGGATGGAGCCATCGATCAACCCGCCTCTCGCTGCAGATGAGAGTGACAGAATCATAATTCTAACACCGCAGCCGGGGTCAGGCTACTTTCGTGTTAACAACTCCCCTCGATATCTTCTTGACACCTCATGCCGGGATGGTCTACACTGAAATCATGGCTCGATATCCACGTCTGGTTGTTCCCGGCCTCCCCCACCACGTCACTCAGCGGGGGAACCGGCGTCAGCGGGTGTTCCGCTCCCAGTACGATCTCAGCAAGTACTGCTCGATAGCCGACCGCTGCCTCTACGAAGCCGGGGTGCGAGTGCTAGCCTTCTGCCTGATGCCCAACCACGTCCACTTCATCCTCGTGCCCCCCGAGTCGGACTCGCTGTCGAAAGCCGTCCAAAGGATGCATACCTCCTTCTCGCTCTACTCGAATCTCGCCTGGCAGAACTGCGGACACCTCTGGCAGGGCAGGTTCTACTCGTGCGCCCTGGATGCCACGCACCTCTACAACGCGATCAGATACGTGGAGATGAACCCTGTCCGGGCCGGTCTGGTGCAGAAGCCTTCACTCTATCGCTGGTCATCCGCCCGGGCTCATGTCTTCGGACACTCGTCCCCCATCGAACTGGACACGGGATCACTCGTCGCCGCACTGATCGACGACTGGGACGCATACTTGAACGAGGCCTCCGGCGATGACTTCTCGATGCTCAGGGACAGAACGAAGACTGGAAGGCCTTGCTGTACCCTCGATATGTGTCACAGAATCGAGGAGGAAACCGGCAGGACGGTTCTTACGAAGTCATGTCGCTTTACTTTTCCTGAAAACCAGTAATTCGTCTAGCGTTCCAAACGAATATGGAGCAACATCATACAAGCGCATTTTTCGAGTAGTCTGACCCCGGTTGTCATCGGCGCCGGCCTCGCGGGGTGCGAGGCGGCGGTGGCGCTGACCCGGGCGGGGATCGCCTGCGACCTTTACGAGATGAGGCCGACC
>Ga0209717_1003087_pt1 | contig 14978 bp, 14 predicted proteins | sample AD_UKC048_MetaG_FD_184418 | JGI IMG/M metagenome (GOLD analysis project Ga0209717, IMG submission 184418) | Active sludge microbial communities of municipal wastewater-treating anaerobic digesters from USA - AD_UKC048_MetaG (SPAdes) (version 2) | ecosystem: Engineered > Bioreactor > Anaerobic >... | reverse complement strand
TTATTGCGGCTTGTATGCGAAAGTTACTGCACATTGTTTATGGTGTTTTGAAGTCTCGGAAGCCTTTTGACCCTGAGTATGACCGCCAATTCAATTATTCAGCTTGACTTTCAATACGGTATCTACGCTTTCTTGCCTTTCATTTTCCTGAGGATAAAATAAACTGCACACGAGAAAGGACTCTCATGGTTTCAACTTCAACTACCACCCCTGCTGATTACCTTGCCAGTTTGCCTCAAGACCGGTGTGAGGTCATCTCTGCCGTTCGCGATCTGATCCTGCAATATCTGCCCGAAGGGTATGAGGAGACGATCAATTGGGGCATGCTCAGTTATGAAGTGCCCCTGGAGGTGTATCCTGACACGTACAACAAAAAGCCTCTTAGCTACATCGCCCTGGCGGCTCAAAAGAATTACAACTCGCTCTACCTGATGTCCGTTTACCAGGACCCGGCAGATTACCAGGAACTGATGGACGCCTTTGCCGCGATGGGCGTGAAACCTGACATAGGCAAATCCTGTGTCCGTTTCAAAAAACTGGAGCAGCTGCCTCTGGAAACGATCGCCCGTTTGATCTCAAAAACCTCTGTTCAGGAGTTTATTGAGACAACCAAGGTCCTGCAAAACAGAAAATCTTGATCCACACCACCAATTTTGATTTTGGGCTTGACAAATCACTATACCGTGCGGTATAGTAACTCTATGAACAACCGAGAGACCATTCTTGAGAACGCGCTGGTTCTTTTTGCGTCTTTTGGCTACGATGCCACCGGCGTGCAGGAGATCTGCGACCAGTCGGGCATCACCAAGCCCACGCTCTACCACTATTTCCGCAGCAAGCGCGGGCTCATGGAAGCCTTGCTATCTGAAAACTACACCCCCTACATCAAACGCCTGAAGGATGCCTGCGAGTATCGGCGTGACCTGCCTCAAAACATCGCGGAAGTGCTGCGCAGCACCTTCCGTTTCGCCGACAGCAACCTGCTCTTCTACAAACTGCAGTTCTCCATGCGTAATGCGCCAGCCCGCGGCGAAGCCTACGACATCATCAAACCCTGGATCAAAGCCCAGCATGAACCAGTCTTTACCCTCTTTTCTGAAGCCGAGAAAGATAACGGCAATATGCGCGGTCGCGCCCAGGCTTACACTATCACTTTGCTCGGCATGGCGAACGCCTATATTCAGCAAGCATTTGAAGAAAACACCGCGCTGAACGAAGACCTGGCTTACCAGGCTCGTCAGCAGTTCATGTATGGGATCTTCTCGTAAATTTTTTTGCCAATTTCACTATACCGATTGGTATAGTTTGAAGGAAACATGACCACTATCAATCAAAACAGCATCTTTTACCACATTTACCCACTCGGGGCATGCGGTGCGCCGCATTTCAACGACTTCCAATCCGAGCCGCAGCCCCGCCTGCGCCAGATCCTGGGCTGGCTGGATCACATCCAGAGCCTGGGCGCGAACGCGCTTTACCTCGGACCGGTCTTTGAGTCCGGCAGCCACGGCTACGACACCGCCGATTATTTTCACGTCGACCGTCGGCTTGGCACCCGCGCCGACCTGGCTGAGCTTTCCAATGCACTCCACGCACGCGGAATGCACCTGGTTCTGGATGGGGTCTTCAACCACGTGGGTCGCAATTTCTGGGCGTTTCGCGATGTGCAGGCTAATGGCCAAGACTCTCCTTACAAAAATTGCTTTGCCGACCTGCGCTTCGACCAGCGCTCTCCACACGGCGACCCCTTCAGCTACGCCGCCTGGAACGGACACTTCGACCTGGTCAAACTCAACCTCGCCGAACCTTCCACCCGGCAGCACCTTTTTGATGCCATCCGCATGTGGAAAGAGGAGTTCCAGATCGACGGCATCCGCCTGGACGCCGCGGACGCGCTCAGTTTTGATTTTCTTCGCGAGTTGCGCGCCTTCACCAACCAACTCGACCCCAACCTGTGGCTGATGGGTGAAGTCATCCACGGCGACTACCGCCAGTGGGCAAACCCAGACAGGCTGCATGCCACCACCAACTACGAGCTCTTCAAGAGCCTTTTCTCCTCCTTCAATGACAGCAACTTTTTTGAACTGGCATATTCGCTCAACCGGGAGTTTGGCACGCAGGGAATCTACCGCGACCTCCCCACGCTCTTCAACTTCGCCGATAACCATGATGTCAGCCGAATTGCTTCTCAGCTGCGCGACAAACAGCAACTGCACCTTCTGTACTTTTTGCTGTTCACCATGCCCGGCATCCCATCGGTCTATTACGGCAGTGAGTTTGGCTTTGAAGGGGTGAAACAGTCGGATGACTGGAACCTGCGACCCGCCTTTGACCTGCCTCAACTGCAAAATCAGGCACACGCCCACAACCTGCGCGGTTGGATCGGGCACCTGGCTTATTTGCGTCAATCTCACCATGCATTGAAATTCGGCTCTTATGAAGAGGTGTTGGTCGCCTCTCAGCAATTTGCTTTCTGCCGTGAAACTGGCGAGAATTGCGTGGTCGTTGCGGTCAACAGTGCGTCCGAGCCTGCTGAATTGACACTGCCCCTGCGCGGTAAGGCCAACTGGCGCTTTGTGGACCTGCTCTCCCCCGAGGAGTCTTTCACCTGCGACCCAAGCGGGAATTTGCAGATCTCAATGCGACCGAATCAAGCCAGACTTTTGAAAAATGGTTGATGCGTTAATTTGCAGCTGGGCTAAGGTTACCCTGTACGGAGGGGGTTTACTCCCTCCGCCTGGGGGTCTCATCAAAACGTACAGAACATCCTTCGATGGTGAGTAGTATACAAACAGATCTTGGAGGTAACCGGTTGTTGCCATGCTGACGGGTCACCACGGGGGGGTGACCCCTACATTTCGTGGTTTGAGGGAAAGGTAACTTCGTAGGGGCAGACCCCCGTGTCTGCACTGAAGGTTGTAAACAATCATCCTCTTCAATATACGGTAATTACAGCAAGAACAGCGGCTTATACCTTCTCTACAACCCAAAAATGGGATAGTCCGAGCCGCTGCAAGGGAGTCTTTTCAAGGGTTTGCAGAAAACCCCGCAAGAGCTTACCAATTTTGGGATGGCGTTCGATGATGTTGTCGTACGCGCCAAAAATCGTGCGTTGTTCGATGAACTTCACTGGCAAACCAGCAAACAACTTTGCCAGATCCGCCCGGGTGTAGACCTCCACATGCGGCGCGAGTTTGTCGCGCAGTTTGCGGGGGAGCCAGTTGATCAGGGGAGTGTTGCCAAAATGGTATTTGCCCTTCCAGTAGTGCCCATGGGTTTCGAAGGGGTAACCCCGGTTGGGGCAAAAGAGCACAATTCGTCCGCCAGGTTTGAGCACCCGCACCATCTCGCTGATCGCCATGGAATCATCCTGCACATGTTCCAGTACCTCATGGCTGAAGACCAGGTCCATACTTTCGGACTGGTACGGCAAGTACTCGCCCGCGGCACAGAGCACGTTCGGTGTGTAGACGCTGCTGTCGACCACCCGCGGGTACTCGATATCCAGACCCGTCACAAACCCTGAGATGGGCACCAGTCGGGAAAGGTAAGTTCCAACTCCACAGCCGTCCACCAGCACACTGCCCTGCAAGCGTTCACCGGCAGCCTCTTTCAGCATCGCGAAGCGGCGCTGTTGCCCAGCGCGCCAGACGTGCGAAGGCTCACCGCGTACTGCGGCTTTTTCAAGGTCTTGAGGGATGACGTGAGGCATGCTCCCTATTTTACCCGGTAAATGGAACCTTCAAGGAATGGTTTGGTAATCCAATTGTCTTCAATAATGCGCCAGAGATCAAGTACCCGTAGATATCCCGTTCATTTGATCAGCGGTACGATAAAGCACGAAGCTTGTAGGGTGGGTTGGCGTCACAAAGCATATGCAGGAGCACACTGGGTTGTAGCCTACCCACCGCTGAATGAGCAAATCGATCCATTAACGATGTGTTTACGGAAGAATGCTGCTGTTGGTGGGTTGGCTATTTGGATGTCAAGACAGGGCAAGATACTGTGACGCCAACCCACCCTACAAGGGCAAGAGTGGATTCACCCTCACCTTCTTGATCGATGCTATTCAAATATCTGCCTTTCTGATTCTTAATTTACAAGGGCAGATTGAGGGCACGACAAGTCCTCAATCACACCCTACGATTAACTCATTACGCAAAGCAGGGCAGCCTTTCGGCTGCCCTGCTTATTAACTGCACAGATCGTTCGACTACGGTCTGTTGTGGTGCAAATTTCTCGCTGCCACAAAGCTTAAGCCGTGCTCCGTCAGCGCTTTGGCTGTGCGGTTGCACGCCTCAACCTTATCCAGGTAATTGATCAGCAGATTATCCCAATCCCCGCTGCGGATGACTTCGTCCTTATCTCTGAAATAATCCAACAGGTCCGATGGATGGTCGCGGGTTGCATCCAGCTCAGGGTCTCCCCCTTCATGCTTGCCTGCGATATTGGCAACATGGTCGGCGATTTGGATCAACTCATCCCTCCGATTGTAAGGCTGGATGACGATGCTCTTTTGCGGCTCGGTAATGTGGTGTTCAAAACGAATTACGTTTTCAAAACCCAACGCTTTACGAAAATCCGCGGTCAATTCCATGGTCTGATTGTTGATCGAATTCGACCAGTTGAAGCCGATCAGCGGCGAGGTGCCGTCTTCGCGCGCAAAAAGCTTGGCCATCATCATGATCCACAGGGCATGATAGGGATTATCTGAACCGAAGAACACGGATATTTTGAATTGAATGTCGACACCCAGCTTGTAGACCATGAAACCCATCAGAATGGTGCCGGCATTGAAATTGAGCACATGCTGAACGCCATAGTTGGTGTAGTAATACAGGAATTCATCCACCCACATCAGCGCGTGTTCGTTGGGCTGACCAATCCCGCCGAAATAGCCTGTGATCGTGGCTGGACCTCCCAGGTGCGGATTGGAGCCATCGGTGCCTTTGGTATCCAGCGTCTCGACGAAGGACGCACCAATGATATCCAAAGCAGCCACAATCGCGGGGAGGTCTCCATCGGCTTCAGACTCCTTCATTTTCCGCACAGCAATAAACCGGCCTGGCACGAGCGATTTTTGAGCGATGGCTTGCTCTGCCATGGCTCGGACCCACGGGAAGTACTGCAGCGCCGAAACTTCCAATGTGACCGCGCTGTCATCCTTGAACTGCATATCGTAGGCTTTATCACCCAATACTTGAATGCGGTAACCTTCTTCTGAGATAAACGCGCCTTTATCCCGCTGTTCCATCAGCCACTTTAGGTCATCAACAGCTGGAGGGGATTTTTTGGCAACCAGCTCGAGCAAATTCTCCAGCCGGCGCGATTGAACGTGCTTGCGATTGATCTCTTCCGGAGTGCCATATTTGGCGACCACGGCCAGGAACTTTTGCATCACCCCGCTGTTTGGGTCGAGCAAAACATGATTGACTTCATCCAGGTAAGCTTTTGGGATTTCCAAGCGATGTTGTAAGTCGGTCATTTCTACCTCTTTCACAGCAGCTTAAGCAGTTCGTCGTATTGGTCATCGGGCATGCCGAACCAATTCTCTGGCGCAGGGAAGGTTTTTTCAGTCACTTCCTTCACGTAACTTTCCAAACCTTCGCGGATCACGGTGCCAGCGTCAGCAAACACCTTCGCCATGCGGGGTTTGAACTTTGGATAGAGCGCGAACGCATCGTGATAGATCAGCAGCTGCCCATGCGCGTGAAGCCCTGAACCCAAAGACATGATCAGGCAGTCGTTTGCGCGCTCGGTGATCAACTGGCACACGCGATCGGGCACCAATTCAAGCAGGATCATGAACGCTCCGGCTTCTTCCAACGCCTTGGCGTCATCCACGATCTTCTTGGCAGTTTCAGCGCTTTTCCCTTGGAGCTTAAACCCGCCCAGGGAGCTTACACTTTGAGGGGTAAGCCCCAGGTGACCAATTACCGGGATGCCAGCATCCACAATTCCCCGGATCCGGTCCGCCATGGAAGCTCCGCCCTCCAGCTTGATCGAATCGCAACCAGCTTCCGCCATAAACCTGCCGGCATTAATGATGGCTGTTTCTACTGAGGGTTGGTAGGTCATGTAGGGCATGTCCCCCACGACCCAGGTGTTTGGCGCGCCGCGTCGGACCGCCGATGCATGCCGGATCATGTCATCCATCGTGACAGGTAGAGTGCTGTCATACCCAAGCATGGTCATGCCGAGGCTGTCACCCACCAAAATCATGTCCACCCCTGCCTGCTCCTGAAAGTATGCAGTTGGGTAGTCATAACATGTGAGCCAGGTGATGGGTTTGCCCTCCGAAGCCTTCTTGAAAAAACCGGGAAGTGTCAATTTCTTGCGCTGTTCAGTCATGTTCTCTCCTTGTTGAACGATGGTGAGTTAAGGTGCTTTTTGGGTGAGAAAGTACTGCACATTTTCGATATGCATCCACAATTATACAACTTACATTTTGTAATTAGCAGTACGCTGGATGAAAAATTACCAATCCAAAGGGTCAGAATTTCCGCCTGTCCTTTCAACCCCAATTTTATCGACAGACTTGTAGGTCGGACGGAGTACCGGCGAAGCTGTGTAATGAGACTGCCCTGTGACCTTGATATTTCATGAGACTTGCGCGGGCTCACTCCGACGATTCCTCGGATGAGATAAGCGGCGGAGTGGTGAAGAGGACCGGAGAACACCAATTCGCGCTACAAGACTATCAGGGCGAATTGAGGGCACAATACATGTATCCCTCACATCGATCACAGTGCCCTCAATTTCGCCCTACGGGACAAGCTATCATTAACAAGCACGATCTCTTCGTAGGGTGCGGTTGGCGTGAGAGGATCTTGCCTTGTCTTGGCATCCATATAGCCAACCCACCAAAACAAACTCCAGTCATTCGATCGGTGGGTTGGCTTTTAAACACCCTCTTTACTCCCATGCTCGTGAACGCCAACCCACCCTACCCACTGCCCAAGAATGTTAGTTTGACATAAGACTTGCATGGGCTTGCTCCGATAAAACCTCGGAACAGACAAGCGGTGAAGTCGTGAATCCTGGCAGCTACGCTATGAGGGCAACACCAATCCACCCTACTAACACATTCAACCTCTACCGATAGCCTTCCGCCTGGAGGTTGAACAGCCGGGCGTAAGCGCCATCGCGTGCCATCAGCTCCGCGTGGCTGCCAAGTTCGTGGATTTTGCCTTCCGATAGCACCACGATCCTGTCCGCCATGCGCACGGTAGAGAAGCGGTGCGAGATCAAAACCGCGATGCGTCCCGCCATCAGCTCGCGGAAGCGCAGGAAGATCTCGTACTCGGCTTCCGCGTCCAGTGCCGAGGTTGGCTCGTCCAGGATCAACACCTCCGCCTTGCGCATAAAGGCGCGCGCCAGGGCAATCTTTTGCCACTGCCCGCCCGAAAGCTCCTGACCGCGTTCCCAGCGCCTGCCCAAGACGGTTTCGTACCCCTGGGGCAGCTCAGCCACCACCTCGTCAGCTCCGCCGCGTTCGGCAGCACTTTCAATGCGCTCAGTATCCTCCAGATCCTCGATCTGACCAAAGCCGATGTTTTCCCGTACGCTGAACTGGTAGCGCACATAGTCCTGGAAGATGACCCCAAAGCGCTGGTGCAGGGTCTTGAGGTCATACTCGCGCAAATCTATGCCATCCAGCAGGATCTGCCCTTCAGTGGGGTCGTAAAGCCGGGTGAGCAGCTTGATCAATGTGGTCTTGCCAGCGCCGTTTAACCCCACCAGGGCAATGCTCTCGCCGGGCGGGATGAAGAGGTTGATATTCTGCAGCACCATTTTCTCGGAACCGGGGTATCTGAAGGATACATCCTTGAAACGGATGCCCTCCTGGATCGGGGCAGGCGCAATCTTGCCATTCTCCGGCAGAGCCAGCACGGGTTCAATCTTGAGATAGTCCATCAAGTTGTCAAGATAGAGGTTGCTCTCATAAAGCCGGTTAAAGCTGTCGAGCAGTTGCTGCACTGCGCCTTGGGACTGGCGAAAGACAGAAAGGAACATGGTCATATCGCCAAGGGTGATCGCTTTCGCCAGGGCGCGCAGGATGACCCAAACGTAGCTACCGTAGTACGCCAGGTTGCTGAGCAATCCCCAAAAGAAGCTGGCGATCGTGTTTTTACGCGAGATCTCCCGGTCTTCCTCGAAGAACTTCGTGAACAATTGACGGTAGCGCGCCAAAAGCGGCTCACCAAGGCCGAAGAGTTTAATTTCCTTGACCGTTTCATTGCTGGTCAGCAAAGTTTCAATGTAGTTAAGCAAGCGCGATTCCGGGGCGCGGCGTGTAAGCGCTCTGAAAGCCATTTCGGAAAAGCGCGAGCGTGAAATGAAGTTGGGGATGGCAGCCAGGATCACCACGACGGCCAGCCAGGGGCTGAACCTAACCAGGAGGGCAACCAGCGAGACGAGCGTGATGGTCTGCTGCACGATCTGCAGGATGGCGTTCATGATCGACAAAGCGGAGCTGTCGGCTCGCCGGCGGGCGTTTTGCATATTGTCATAGAATACCGGGTCTTCGAAGAACTGCAGGTCAAGGCTGATAGCCTTTTTGATGATCAGCGTGTTGATATGGTTGGTCAGTTGGGATTGTAAAACACTGTTGGAGAGAAATCGGATCGAATTTAATATGGTTCCCAAAAGCAACAGCCCGAATTCCGCCGCCACATACGGCAGCACCAAACGCAAACCCGCTTCAACATTCATAGACTGATTGATCGCGCCAAGGATGCTATCGACGATCATCTTCCCCACCCACGACTGCGCTGCCGGCAAAAGAGCGGCGATTGGCGTCAGACCAAAACTGATCAGGGTGTTGCCGCGGCTGGCAGCCCAAACCAAGCGAAAAGCCTCAGGCGTATTGCGAAGGGTTTCCAGGTTTTCGCGGATAGCGCCTTTTATCCCACCACTGGGTTTCTTCTTTCCATTCGGCGATCGATTAAAGTTTGGAGGGGGGTAATTTTGCATATCTTGTCCTGTTATTTATAGATTCCAGCAAAAAACCGGTTCGTCACCGGTTTTTTTGCCCGCCCAACAGACCTCAGGGGCTGGTGGGAGCTGTGAGTTGTTGAACAGCCGTGCCCAATTCTGCCAGGGCGCGTGAGAGCTCCACGGGTCCATCCTGCGCAACGACCGTTTGAGCCTGCGCGATCAGAGCAGCAGCCAAATCAGCGTCCTTAAGCAACTCAAGGCGACTCATTGCGCGGCTCAGATCCTGGTTGCTGGCGTAAGCCAGGGCGATCTGTTCTCGATAGATAACTTTGCCTGACTGGTCCAGCTCATGGGGCAGCGCTTCAGCGGTGACTGCCGGGGAAATGAGCAGTGAGACCACCAGCCCGATTGCCAGTCCGAGCACCAGTCCGGTCAGCAAATACCAATGGGTTCGAGCAGAGGTTTTTGCGTCCATCACGGCACCCTCGTATCGTTCCATTCCAGGTAAATTTCTGCATCGATGCTGTTCAGCAGGTTGCGCATCAAGGTCAGATCTTCTTCCGGGTATTCTATCGTCTGGGCGTACTGAATGCTGTTGCCAAGCAAGGTAATGGGGTCGCCATCGTCCAGCTTGTCCAGCCGCGTTAGTGCCTGCATGGAGTCAGGTTCGGTCTGGAAATCCTCCGCAACCATCAAAACGAGGTCGGTCTTGAAGTCTGCCCGCAAACTGCCAAGCGGGGCATTGGTCGGTGCGGCAGGTGGCATCATCGTCCAGCCAAAAGCCAGCCCTGCTCCCACCCCTACCAGGATCGCTAGAAAAAAGAAGAAAAATCGTCGGGTTTTCATCTGCCTCGCTTAGTCTTTCGGCCTCATCGGGATTTTCACCCCGTGCTCTTTCGCAAAATGTACCGCTTCCGGATAACCAGCATCCGTGTGACGGATAACTCCCATCCCGGGGTCGCCTAGCAGCACGCGCTTGAGGCGCTTGGCTGCTTCGGGCGTGCCATCAGCGACAATCACCTGCCCGGCATGTTGGCTAAAGCCAATGCCCACGCCGCCGCCGTGATGGAAGCTGACCCATGTGGCGCCGTTGGCTGTGTTGAGCAGGGCATTCAGGATCGGCCAGTCGCTGACCGCATCGGTGCCATCCAGCATGGATTCGGTCTCGCGATTGGGAGACGCCACCGAGCCGGCATCCAAATGGTCACGCCCGATCACGATTGGGGCTTTCAGCGTGCCGTTGGCGACCATCTCGTTGAACGCCAAACCGGCAATATCGCGTTCGCCATAACCAAGCCAGCAAATACGTGAGGGCAACCCCTGGAAGGGCACCTGCTCCCGCGCCATTTTGAGCCAGCGGTGCAGATGCGCGTCTTGCGGGAAGAGCTCCATCAGTTTTTGGTCGGTCTTGTAGATATCTTCCGGGTCGCCCGAGAGCGCCACCCAGCGGAAAGGACCCTTGCCTTCACAGAAGAGCGGGCGGATGTACGCGGGCACGAAGCCCGGAAAGTCAAAAGCATTTTCCACGCCCTGGTCGAAAGCACGCTGGCGGATGTTATTGCCATAGTCGAAGACGATCGCGCCTTGCTTTTGCATGCCCAGCATCGCCTCAACGTGCTTCGCCATGGTTTTGAGCGAGAGTTCAATGTATTTCTCAGGATCGCTTTGGCGCAGCTGCTCTGCTGCCGCCAGGCTCATGCCGTCGGGAACGTAGGAGAGCGGGTCATGCGCCGAGGTTTGGTCGGTGACCACGTCCGGGATGACTCCGCGCAGCAGTAATTCGCTGTAGACGTCAGCGGCGTTGCCAATTAGCCCGATGGATTTGGGGATTTGCTGTTCGAGCGCCTCTTCCACCTGGGTCATGGCGTCTTCGAGGTTGTCCGTGACCATGTCCACGTAGCCGATATCGAGGCGTTTTTTTGCGCGTTCCGGGTCTATTTCAACGATCAGACCCACGCCTTCGTTCATGGTGATTGCCATTGGCTGGGCGCCGCCCATGCCGCCCAAACCCGCAGTGAGCACAAATTTGCCTTTCAGAGATGGCCAGCCTTGCTGTTGTGCAAGCGAGCCAAGGGTTTCGTAGGTGCCCTGCAGGATACCCTGGGTACCGATGTAGATCCACGAGCCGGCGGTCATCTGACCGTACATGATCAAGCCCTTGGCTGCTAGTTCGTCGAAGTGCTCCTGGGTTGCCCAGTGGGGTACCAAGTTCGAATTGGCAATCAGCACCCGGGGCGCGTCGGTGTGGGTACGGAAGATGCCGACGGGTTTGCCCGATTGCACCAGCAAGGTTTCGTCTTCTTCAAGGTCCCGCAGGGAAGCCAGGATGGCATCGAAAGCCTCCCAGGAACGGGCTGCCTGCCCGCGACCGCCATAGACCACCAGGCGATCCGGAGCTTCAGCAACTGCAGGATCGAGATTATTCTGGATCATGCGGTAAGCCGCTTCGATCAACCAGTTCTTGCAGGTGAGTTGGGTGCCTGTTGGCGCGTGAATTTCTCTCGGACCGGACATTTGGTGAGCCTCCTGAGTGGTTTTGTTCCATTATAACAAAGCCCGCCGGATGGCGGGCTCTGTTGGACACTTGTGATACCTCCGGCAAACCCTTAGCCGCCGTTTATTCCCAACCTGCCCAAGTAGCAGCTTACTTTTACATCATAGTCGGGATAGCTGTAGCCGAAACGCTGAGCAATAACCTTCGAAACCTCACGGAACAAAGTCAACAATCCCACCAGCGCTTCTTCGCAGGCTTCAGGGCTGCCAACATTCCAGGTGGCACACAACTGCTGCCAGGCGGCGTCACTCACATGCTGCTGCAGGTACTTGAATTGTTTCCCTATCGAGAAATCAAAGCCTTTTTCCAACCCCACCTGCCAGCTGAGCATGGTCATCAGTTGAGTACGCATGTAGTCCAGGTGGGCAATGGCATACGGCAGTTCATTGCGTGCCAAACCCCTTGCCACATAGACGCTCAGCCACCAAAATTCGTTGCAGCAGTCATCAAACATGCCGGGCGTCGGACGTTTTATCCAGTAATCCCTGTCGCTGCTTTCCGGCAGGGCACGCACGCTTCCATCTTTATCGAGCAAAATACGGATGATGCTGTCTTCTTTTAGATATTGTTCAAGTTCCTGCCGCGGGAGCAGCGTCAGGTCGATCCGGTTGCCATCCTCAAACTGCATCAGGTATGCAAACCTGGTCCTGCCTTCTGGCGGAAAGAGCTCCATAGCGTCGGGCTTCTGCATGATCACGCGCTTGCCAAAGTAATCCAGCCAGGCGTCGTCCACCAGGTAGCCAGCCATTTCCGTCACCACGCAGACGATATCGTAGTCCTGGAAGGCGTCCCGGGGCGCGTTGGGATTGGCGCGTGAGCCGTTCATCGCCACGACGCGGATACGTTCGTCCTGCCTGGCAAACTCGAGGATCAGGTCAACCATCTCTTGCTCTGTGCGCATGTTCATGACTTTATGCAACCAGTTCGATCAGGTTGCCCTCCGGGTCACTGAGGACACTCTCGTAATAGCCATCACCGGTCAATCTCGGACCGTTCAGCAGGGGACAGCCACATTCCTGCAGTTCCCTGGTTAGCTGATCAACCTTTTCCGCCGAGCCAAGTTTGAAAGAGATGTGGGTATATCCAAGCACATGCTCGCCACTGGCTTTGGGGGTCAAACCAGGACGCTGCATGATCTCGAGGCGGGCACCGCCATCGAAACTAAGGAAGTAAGTTTGCAGCCCGGTGCGAGGATTGTGGTATTGGTTATTGGCTATGGCGCCGAAGTTGCGCACATAAAATGCCTTCATCGCCTCCAGGTCTTCCACATAGAGAGCAACATGCTCAAGTTTCATCTTTACCTCGCTTTCAGGCGAACGTAACTCAACAGATCCGCGATGTAATGGCGATTTGCCAGGTCAACCGAGATTTGCTTCGTGGACGGGGTAGTGCCGTTCTTTTTTGAAGCCATACCTGAAAAGAGTTTCATCAGGACCCGATTGAAAAAACCCATATTCTCGTAGTTAATCCCAGAGAGAAAGTAATAGAAATGCGCCGGTCGGCTTTCGCCTTTGCGAAAGTTGGTCTTGAAAAGCAACTCCTCGTAACCCTCCTCGTGAGGGCTTGCGCCTGTCGCAAAGACAATCCAGGTCTTCTCCGGGGATTTCTCCATCCAGTTCTTGATTTTTCCCAAGCCGGCTATCATGCCAGCGTACACGCCCGCGCCGTAGATCACAAGTTTGGAATCCTTGAGATCATCCAGCTTAACGCCCTTGATGGGACGGCATTCACATGCCAGTTCTTCCGCGATCCATTCGGCGTAGCGTTTTGAAAAACCGGTTTTGGAACGGTAGAGGACAATGATCTTTTTCACAATTCACCTATACCCTTGAGTTTAACGCACTTTTTAGGCATTTCGTCCGAGTGACACAAGTCTTTCGTAGGCCGGATTCCGCAGTTGAATCCGGCAAATGATTTGAGATCCTTTTATCGGGAACCTTTCGAAGTGTTGATTCTAAGTCTTTCTCGCGATCACCATGGCATGCTCGGAGTGGCTGAGATATTTGGGCATCTCACACAAATCCACCGCAAAATCAATCCAGGCCTTCTGGATCTCTTCTGGCTGGGTTTGCAGTTCATAGTTGTGGGTTGAGGTGATCCCTTCCTGCCCAAAAAGGTGCAGGATTTCAATGTCAAATTGCTGCATGAAGGGCAGGATCTTGTCCTGATCATAAAAGAACGCCCTGGTGAAGGCATCCCCACCCCATGAGATCTGTTTCCGGACTGCGTTCAACCACACTTCTTCCCCCGGACTGATGATCAAATCCGGCGCTTCCCGCAGGAAGAAGATGATCCCGGAAAACATCAGCAGGAAAGATGCGTAGAGAATGCCGCCAGGTTTCAGCTTTGCCAGCGCTGCCCGGACTGCCTGAACGCGCTCGGTTTCTTCGAGCAGGTGGTAGAGCGGACCCATCAGGAAGGCGTGATCGAATTTCTCGCTGACGTGCTGCTCGATTTCGAGGGCGTCGCAAGCCAGCGCGCGCAGAGCAAGCCCGCGTTCCGAAGCCAGGCGCAGGGAAAAGTCGATATTGCCCTGGGAGAGGTCGGTCAGGACGACGGAGTTGCCTTTTTGCAGATAGTGGAGAGAGTAGCGGCCAGGACCCCCGCCAATGTCGAGGATGGAATCGCCTGGCTTGATATAGCTGTCCATCATGCGGGTGGTGATGGCAAACTCGTAGGGATGGCGGTCGAGGCGATCCCATTCCTGTTGGGAGTTTTGGTCGTAAAAATTTCTGACGATATCTCGCGAGTCGTCCATATCAGTACCTCGTAAATGAGTGTAGGGAAATTATAACTGTATGCGTTTACCAGGGCGTATCGATTATCGGTCATGTAAGGCGGAATGGGGAGCATATCTGCCCTGGGGTTCCTCCCTCCAGAATTGAATAAGGCAGGTCTTTCGCGTGTAGGGCGGGATTGGAAGCACAAGGTCCTGCATCACGTAAAAGCCTTGGAGTGCTTCCAATCCGCCATCACCCATTTTTGGCGGATTGAGGGCACGATACATCCGTTCATCACATTGTTCACGGTGCCCTCAATCCCGCCCTACAGATATTTTGTCCGGCCTGCGAAAGGATAAAACGGAGAACCCACCCCCTTTAATTCCCCCTCCTCTCGCCTCGTTCCCCGGCTGGAGGGGGGCAGGGCACAGAGAGCACCCTAGGCCGGATTCCGCTTTTGAATCCGGCAATTCAGTGATTTAGGGGTTTTGCCTTGTTGCCGGAGTAAGCCCGCGCAAGATATTCGATATTCAGCGGTTATCAGGCGGTCTCATTCCGGCCTACGAAATGATATGAACGACTTAAATAAGAAAATGATCCTGCTCGGAGTGCGCAGCCTGCTGGCTTGCCAGTACCGAACCGAGAACCTAACTCGGTAATTAAATGAGAAAAATGATCCTGCTCGGAGTGCGCAGCCTGCTGGCTTGCCAGTACCGAACCGAGAACCTAACTCGGTAATTAAATGAGAAAATGATCCTGCTCGG
>Ga0209717_1003086_pt1 | contig 14979 bp, 15 predicted proteins | sample AD_UKC048_MetaG_FD_184418 | JGI IMG/M metagenome (GOLD analysis project Ga0209717, IMG submission 184418) | Active sludge microbial communities of municipal wastewater-treating anaerobic digesters from USA - AD_UKC048_MetaG (SPAdes) (version 2) | ecosystem: Engineered > Bioreactor > Anaerobic >... | reverse complement strand
CGGGACTGACCAATTTTCTGAATGCCCGTAAGTGGACCAATGATGTATTTCAGCCCTCCGAAAAAATTCAATGCAGTTTCCTGATCACCATCGAAAAGGACCTGGGCAATAATGTCTTTGAGGGAAAGATGACCATACAGGCGGCCCGCCCGGCTTATAATACCACGTATGATTGTCCCTTACTGAATTTTCAGGATGATAATTTCATCTTCAAATACCAGGAATTTCAACCCATTGAATTCAATGAGAACCGGGTACAGGGGAATGACCCCCTGGTCGGCAACCTGACTGCCGTCCTGGCTTATTATGTCAACATTATCCTGGGATTTGATTATGATTCGTATTCACTGCGTGGCGGGGATGTCTACTTTCAAAAAGCGTGGAATATTGTCAATAATGCACCGGAGGGTCGTGAGATCACCGGCTGGAAATCCTTTGAAAGTCTGCGTAACCGGTACTGGCTGGCCGAAAATATGAATAACAGCCGCTTTGCCCTGATGCATGATGTGTTATATTCCTATTACCGCTCGGGTATTGATGTGTTTTTTGAAAATGAGGAAGCCGGTCGCAGCGGTATTATCAACGCGCTCAATTTTCTGAATACCCTGAATACAGAGAATCCAAACTCCATGGTCATGCAGCTTTTTTTCCAGGGAAGAGCGAATGAACTCGTGAAAATATTCAGTAAGGCTGGTGGAGAACAGAAAAGCCGTGCGAAAGAACTCCTCACCCGGCTGGATGTAACCAATGCAAACCAGTATAAAACCTTGTAATGAAAAAGGCACTGCTACTGCTGGGCTTCGGTATCCTTGTTTTTTCCTGTAACAACAAATCGGAAAAGCCGGAAAAACTGTTGTCGCGTGACAAAATGGAGGATATTCTCTGGGACCTGATGCGGGCGGATCTTTTTATTAATAACTATATGCTGGTCAAAGACACCGGGCTTGATAAAAAGAAACAAGGGATTGAATTATACAGCCAGATTTTAAAATTGCATAAGGTCAGCCAGGATCAGTTCAGGGAGAGTTTTCTTTACTACCGTTCTCAGCCGGACGAACTGAAAGTGCTTATGGATTCCCTGAGTCATCATAGTGATAGTTCGCAGTTAAAGCAAGCCGCCAAAGTCCCAAAAGCCGATAGTATGGCTGAACAGGTGATAGTCCCTGAAAAGAAAGATACCCAACGCCGGACCGGGATACCCCGGAGTAAAGCAGAATGAACGTTCGGTTGAATTTCCTTGCAAGTCCTTATTTTTACTACCTAATCACGATTACATGAATAAAGTTGTCAGCGGGGCTGAGGAAGCCATCCGGGATATTGCTGATGGGAACACCCTGATGCTGGGTGGATTTGGCTTATGCGGTATACCGGAGAATTGTATTAATGCCCTGGTAAAAAAAGGGGTCAGTGGCCTCACCTGTATTTCCAATAATGCCGGGGTGGATGATTTTGGGATCGGATTGATGCTGAAGCAAAAGCAGGTGAAGAAAATGATCGCCTCTTATGTGGGGGAGAATGCAGAGTTTGAGCGGCAATTGCTGAGCGGGGAACTGGAAGTGGAACTGATACCCCAGGGTACATTGGCCACCCGATGCCTGGCAGCAGGCTATGGTATGCCGGCGGTCTTTACGCCGGCAGGAGTAGGTACGGAAGTCGCGGATGGAAAAGAAAGCCGGGTATTTAATAACAAGGAATATTTAATGGAAATGGCCTTTGACGCTGATTTTGCCATCGTAAAAGCCTGGAAAGGTGATACACAGGGCAACCTCGTTTATAAGGAAACGGCCCGCAATTTCAATCCCCTGATGGCGATGGCTGGTCGCGTCACGATTGCTGAAGTGGAGGAACTGGTGCCGGCCGGTGAACTGGATCCGGATCATATCCATACACCCGGTATTTATGTACACCGTATTTTCCAGGGCCGTGCATATGAGAAGCGGATTGAGCAACGGACGGTGCGGACAAGGGAGTAACAGTAACGGGCTTATTTCATTTAACAAACAAAGGGTATGGCATTAAATAAAGAACAGATTGCAAAACGGATCGCCCGTGAACTGAAGGATGGGTATTATGTCAACCTGGGTATCGGTATCCCGACCCTGGTAGCCAACTATATTCCGGCTGGAATGGATGTGGTATTGCAAAGCGAAAACGGATTATTGGGGATGGGGCCCTTCCCGTTTGAAGGGGAGGAGGATCCGGACCTGATCAATGCGGGCAAGCAAACCATCACCACGGTACCCGGTTCGGTCTTCTTTGACTCAGCAATGAGTTTCGGTATGATCCGGGCGGGCAAAGTAGACCTGACCGTATTGGGGGCCATGGAAGTCAGTGAGCGGGGGGATATCGCCAATTGGAAAATTCCGGGGAAGATGGTAAAAGGTATGGGAGGAGCGATGGACCTGGTGGCCAGTGCCCGGAATATCATTGTGGCCATGATGCATACCAATCCAAAGGGGGAGTCCAAATTATTACCGGCCTGCAGCCTGCCGCTGACCGGGGTAGGGTGTGTCAAAAAAATTGTATCAGACCTGGCGGTGCTGGATATTACGCCGCATGGATTTCAATTGCTGGAACGGGCACCGGGAGTATCGGTGGAAGAAATAAAAGCTAAAACTGCGGGTAAACTGATGGTGGAGGGGGAAATTCCGGAAATCGTTTTTTAGGCCATTCTGCGCTTATTCTATCAGGTTGTTTTTTACCGCAAAGAAGACCAGGCCGGCGGTATTCTTGCTCCCGAATCGCTCCATAAGCCGGTCCTTGATGGCTTCTACCGTACGGGGACTGATCTCCATCTTCTGGGCGATCTCGGCGGCCGTAAACTCCATACAAATAAACCGGAGCACATCTTTTTCTTTATCACTGAGGGTGATCTCACTGTTGAGGGAGGGAACCACTTTCTGCCGGGAATGGGATTTCTTCAGCAGGATGCGGTTGACGAAATTATTCAGGTAATACCCTTTTTCATGGACTTCCATGATGGCCCGGCGTATTTCCTGCGGTTCGGCGCTTTTCAGGAGGTAGCCATTGGCCCCGTTTTCCATGAGATGGTAAACAAAGCGCTCATCTTCATACATACTCAGGATCAGTACTTTTATCTGGGGGTATTGTTTGCTGACCGCCTTGGTGGCTTCGATCCCGTCTTTTCCCGGCATACGCAGGTCCATCAGGATCACATCCGGCTCAGAAGCGGGCAGTCCGTTAAGCAGGTCTTCCCCGTTCTCGGCCTCCTGTACAAATTTAATATTGGAATATGGGCGCAGGGAGAGTATGACTCCTTTCCGGAAGATCTTATGATCGTCAGCTATCGCTACCTTGATGGTTCCCATATATCAGATAATGCGTAAAAATAACAAATAGTTACCTATAAACCATAGGACTGTGCTTATTCGTAGGGTTCATCTTTGGGGAGTTCAATGGTGACTTTGTAATAGGTCTGCGAAATATCCTTTTCGAAATTGATATTCCCGTCCACTACCCGTAAACGGCTGGTGATATTCTTTAGTCCCAGGCCTACATTACTCTTGTTGAGTTTTTCAAAATCGGCCTGCACCAGACCGCGGCCATCGTGGTGGATGCGCAGGTAGAACTTGCCGGCATGTACATTCTGGGTCAGGTGGATAAAGCTGGAATTACTGTGTTTCAGAATATTATTGATCAGTTCCTGCACCACGCGGAAGATGATCAGTTCCTTTTCTTCTTTCAGCCGGTCTTTGTATTCGTGGAAACGGCTGCTGGCATTGATCGTGCCGGAACCGCTGATCTTCTGGAAGAGGTCATTGATGGCCGATTCGAGACCAAAGTTCTTGAGGGTGGGGGGCATCAGGCTATGGCTGATATTCCGTACCAGCTGGATGGTATCATCAATGATCTGGCGGGCCTGGAAGATGGACTGGAGCTGGGTGGCTTTGTCCTGGTTCACCAGGTTCTCATTCAGGTAAAGGCGGGCGGTGGCGAGCAGGGGACCGGCATCATCGTGCAGATCGGCGGCCAGCCGCTGTCGTTCTTCTTCCTGCAGTTTGATGGAGGCATTCAGGAGAAGACGTTGCTGTGCTTTTTCCATATCCTGAATCTTCTCATTAAACCGCTTGACCCTTTTCTGGTGCAGGATGATGAATATGATAAGGCCCACCGTAAGCACCAACATCCCCAGGGTGCCCAATAAGAGCACGAAGGAGTAACCGGAACTGGAAGTGGTTTGCAATAAGAACATAGTGGTGGGTTAGTGGTGGTGTTAAATCATGTCTAGTTTCGGAATTGAGGCAACATTTGGATGGTGATTCTTAGAGGCAAAGAGTAGAGCAATTGAAAAAAGTATATTTTTAAATATGTCACCTAAATATGTATAGTAGTAGTATTTATTCAAAAACTGCGGACTTACATAGTTGGCCAAGATGTTAAAGAAAAATGTAAACCCTATGTATATCATAATTCCAAGGACAATCCAAAACGAAGAAAATTCATATATGCTTCTATTTGTGACATTTTTAAGTTGAAAATAGAAAAAGTAAATAATGAATGTCATAAGTACTATTGATTCAATTCCAATTGGAATTGAATCAAGCCTTTCAATCTTAAAAAAGGAGTAAATTAATACCAGAAAAATCGAGAACGCGCTGCTAGTGATGTAATAAATATATTGAAAACGCTTTTCTGGAATACTAAGCAAGAATAAAGATGCAAAAGAGTAGTATTCTAATATAGTATAAAAAAAGTAGTAGTTTTTCTTTCCAAGAATTGTTTTTGATTCTTTAAAAAAGAAATTGAAAACAAAAAATATTATTAGATATGCGATGAGTATATAAACACTTTTATCAAAAGTCAATTTTTTTGATAAAAGGAATATTACCAGTAATGGTAGTAAAAAAGAGAAACTGAGTGTATGTGATAAAAGCTCTTCTATATTATTGGAATTTACTCCAAATATAGAAAAGCTTTCATACAATAAAAAGTTCGGAGCAATAAATGCTTATTCCTCCCAATCCAGACATAATACCTCTTCAGGTTCTAATTTTCTTTTCATAACAGTAACATTTTAAGCCTTTTCCTCTAATAAATTGACAGTGCGAATATTGTAATACCTGCGTTCCGGTACAATCCTTAAGGAAATGGACAAATACCCTTAAAATCAGTTAAAACCCGCTACAGGCAAGGCTTTTGGGCGATTTTAAACGTATCTTTTCGCTTAAAAATATGGTAGTATTACCAGGTAAAATTAGTAAAAATACGGTTGTAAAAATCGTAAGTTTACCGGGGATTTTTCCGGTTATCAACAGCTGTGGATAAACTGGGGGCTAAAAAGGGGGCCAAAGTGGGTCTCAGAAATAGACTAGGCCGGGAGAAAATCAGAAAAGGAAAAAGGAGTTGATTGACATTGGACTTCGCATGGACTTCAAAGGATTTGGAAATTTCATTCAGGACGGTCTCAAGGGACATTGGACGAAAAATAGGGGCTCCATCTTCTGTCAATCAACTGCTCAAAAGTATATCCACATGGGCATGTGTACAAGAGGAAATCCCCGGCTTTTGAAAATTTCGGGATTTACGGAACCGCCCGTAACCTTACAACCGTGACAGGGGTTTTTACGATGTGTAAAATGAAAATATACGTATTAACCGATAGCCGGTGTTGTTTTAGGTCATTTTCCGGCCCAATAGCCGTTATTGGACATTTTAGAAGGTCACCACCCCCTGTCGCAGAGCCACCAGGGCCAGTCCCACCCGGCTCTTCACATCCAGTTTGACAAAAAGCTGATCCCGCAACGTATCCACGGCCCGGGGGTTCAGTCCCATCCGCTGGGCAATTTCCTTATACGTAAGGTCGCTGCAGGCCAGTTTAAGGAACTGAATCTCCTGATCGTTCAGCACCGAACGCTGAATCAGGCTGTTGCCGTCGGAATGCTGGCGGAACAGGTTGACCAGTTTGCCGGTGGTATGATTGGAATAGTAGTACCCGTTCTGCACCACCGACTGGATGGCAAATTTCAGTTCGGAGGGATGGATATCTTTTTTCAGAAAACCCTTGACCCCCGCCTGGAGCAGCCGGATCAGGGAGAGTTCCGAATCATACATGGTCAGCATCAGCACCAGGATATCCGGATAATGCTGCTGCAGCCAGCTTGCGGCTTCAAAACCATCCATCTCCGGCATATTCAGGTCCAGGATCACTACCTGGGGCGAAACGCCTTTCCGGATGGCTTCCGTCAATTCTTTCCCGGTGCCGGCCTGCAGGATCACCTGGCAGTCTTCAAAACTGTCGATCAGGGAAGCCAGGGCATTGCGCAGCAATACATGGTCATCGGCCATGGCGATTTTTATCTTGTTTGTGTCTTTCATGTTTATTCGATGGGTATAGTAAATATTAGGGTGGTGCCGGTTTCGGCCGAACTGAAGACCTGCATTTCTCCTTTAAGAATACTGGCCCGGGTCTCCATATTTTTCAGTCCTGCATTCCCCCCGCTTTTATTCCGATCCGGGTCAAAGCCCCGGCCATTATCGGTAACCAGGATCTGTAGCTGTTCCGGGCAATAGTCCAGCTGCAACTGTACGACAGAAGCGTGGGCATGTTTGATCACATTGTTAAAAGCTTCCTGGATGATCCGGAAAATGATAAGTTCCTTATTGCTGTCCAAAAATACCGGGCTGCCCTTTACTTCATAAACTAACTCGAATTGATCGGCTTGCCGGATGCGGTGCATTTCCTCGTCCAGCGCCTGCAAGAGTCCTTGCTGTATAATGATATCGGCATTCAGACTTTTGGAAATATCACTGAGTTGGGCGATTGATTTACCCAATAGTTGGATGGAAGACTCCATTTTGATAACAGATTTTTCACGGTCATTCCAGTCAAAAGTGTTGAGTTGAAGTTTGGCAAGTGTTAGCGACAGGCTTATGTTATCATGTATTTCTCTTGAGATTTGTTGGAAAGTTTGTTCTTGGATTTCTAATTGAGATGAGATTAAATTATTTTCATATTGGGCATGTGCATTTTTTAAGTTTTCCAAAAAAACCATTTGCCTATTCCTGTAAAATATCATTAATGTGAAAATAAAGCCAGCAAGTATGAGTATTAAAAATGTGGTTGTTAATATTACTGTATTCATTGTGTAATACTATTTTGTTTTTTTTGAACAAATATCAGTGTAGCTAAAATGTTTATTATTGATAGGTAATGTAATATGATCATACATTTATGAGTCCATTTTGGCAAGTTGATCATGGATGGTCCCATGCTTAAAAATGGAAGAGCGATTGATATGTAAAGGAATAACGAATTAACAATTAATAGTTCATTTAAATTTATAGTTTTTTTGATATTTCTAATGTTAATAATGTTGGAGTAATAGGAGAGGCATATAAAGAAAAGTAAAAAGAATTCAACGATGTTAATAACAAATGACAAATTGTAAAGCGCTCTATATGCATCAGAACTTTGAAAAATTAAAAAAGCACAGAAACAAAGAAATGCTAAAAATACACTTCCTGATATGTTAATAAGCGTTTGTGTTTTTTTGCTTAATGATAAATTTTTAAAATAAAAGTAAAAGGTAAATGCTTCGATAATTGAGAATGTAATATTTCCAATTTCAAGAATAAGCTTTTTTTGAAAATAATTTTCTTGAAATATTACTGAAAGAGAAATGTCTGATCCGAAGGTGAAAAGATAAACAAGTGATGCAGAGTAAACTAAAAAAAGCGCCTCAATTTTATTTTTTTTGAACCCATTGAGTAGTCGAAAAAATAGATAAAATGATACAATTACAACAATTATTTCTAGGAATAAATCATTTTTTAACCTACTAATAATATAACTATAACCCCTTTCATTCATGGGTCAAAATTTGAAAAAATTCTCTAAACGCTAATATTTTGGTTGACAGAAAAAAAACATTTTTTCCGTTTTTTTTCCCCTCCAAATCTGATAGGATCCTCCCATATTTGTTCCCGATAGTTCTTTAAGGCGGGGATAGCCGGTCATATTTCGTTGAACCGGCCACAGGAGATTTTCAGTAAAGTACTCCATAAACAGGTTGGTTTTCCCAAGGTAACGGCCACTGCTGAAAGTAGTTTTGGCACAGCAGCGCGTGCTACGGGAATGCCGAAAACCGGGTTTTGAACAGAGTAGGCAGTTATAATTATTTTATGAAAAAAGTACTGATCTTATTTTTTGTCTCCCTTTTTATGATTGAGGGCCGGGCGGCTGTATATCCTGGTAAAACCGCTCAACCAGTGCCCGGCCGGAAAGAAGCCTTCCTGGCGCTGGAACAGTTTTTTAAATCCTATGATACAGCCATACTGCGGCGATTGAAAAGGCCGGTGGCCGTTCTGGAAGAGGAGAATGCGGCAAGAGCTGGTTCAACGGATCTTGTTTACATGCAGCAAAAAAACACACAGTTGATTTCGCTGCTCAGTGTAATTAATCCGCAAGTTTATAATCCTGCATTGATGAACCCTGCGGATGAAATGGTGGTTTTTGCTGGCGTTTTTGAATTGTATAAGGAAATGCAGATCCAGGGGAAGCAGGTTACGGGTCGCATGAGAATACCCTGGGAGTGTATAAAGGATGTGATTGTAGGGGCCTTTAATGTCGCCACCATTATAATCGAATTTCAAACGATGGTTGAATCCAGCGCAACCTGGTCAACCATCCGGCCATTCCTTTGGAGAAGCCTCCGCCGGTATGGGGGTTGGTTTATGGTGGCCGGGGTAATATGGGATATCGCCACTGAATGTTTTAAACTATAAAGCCTATGCGTTTTCTTATGCTGACCAGTATACTGGTCCTGTTGATCCAGTTGGTAAAACTGGTTTGGTTATGGTTCAGACCCGCTTTTTTAAAAAAGGCGGGGTTTGACCGGCCAGAATCAAAACTGATGTTGTCCGCTTATTACCTGCTCGCCATGCTGGTGCTGGCTGCGTTTGTGGCCGATCAGTTAGGGTACATTAAGTTTATTACCACCCGTTGATTGGGAGAACAGGCAACCAAACACCGGTTGCCTGTTCCTTTTTTACTTTCATTGCAGTTTACAAAGGCTGCATCCATCTCTGCGTACCACAAGTACTTTTGGCTGCTGAAAACAAGCCTAAAAGAAATATCCCCATTTTGCGGTTTCTACTAAAATTTGCGTAGTTTTACTCGTGTCGGTATCAAATCAGCCATTTTCTTAACCCAATACCTCATGACGGCTCAGCAAATAAAAGTAGCGATTGCAGACGACCATAAGATCTTCCGCGATGGAATCCGGATGGCGTTAAAAGAAAAAGATTACCTGAAAATAATCTGGGAAGCCGAAGACGGCAAGGATCTTATGCACAAACTGGTGCTCAAACAACCGGATGTGATTCTCATGGATATCCGGATGCCCCATGTGGACGGGATCAATGCCATCGGACTGATCCGGAAAGAGTATGAATCCATTAAGATTATTGTCCTGACTATGTATGATGACCAGGAGATGATCACCCGCATGATGGAAATGGGCGCCAATGCCTACCTCACCAAGACCACTGACCCCGAAGAGATCTACCAGGCCATCCTGACCTGTATGAATGACGATTTCTATTTTAATGAACTCGTCAATAAAGCCGTGTTGCTGAAACTCCAGCATAAGAAAACGGTCCGGCAGTTTTACCCCAACCCGGTCAAGCTATCCGAAAAGGAACTCCGGATACTGAAACTGATCGCGGATGACAAGACCACCGAAGAAATTTCGAAAGAAGTGTTCCTGAGTCCCCGGACCATCGAAACCATCCGGCAAAACATGAAACAGAAAGTAGGGGCCAAGACCATCGCCGGCCTGGTGATGTATGCCACCCGGAACAAATTATTGGAATAAATGAATGACCGGGTTGTCCCGGTTTTTTTATCTCAACGCTTTTCGTATGAGCAATATCAATGATGATTTTTTTGATGGCCACTATAAGGATATCTGGAAGACCCTGATACCGGCCGAACTGACCGTAAAGGAAGTGGACTTTATGGTCCCTCATTTTAACCTGCAGCCCGGGAGCCGGGTACTGGATTTGATGTGCGGCTATGGACGTCATACCCTGGCGCTGGCCCGAAAGGGTATCGGCGTATTGGCTGTTGATAATTTGCCCGACTATATTGATGAAATTAAAACCATAGCCGGAGCCGAAAACCTGCCGGTGGAAACCGCCTGTTCCGGTGTGATTCAATTTCAATCCGGTGAGCTGTTTGATTTAGCGCTCTGTATGGGTAACAGCCTCAACTTTTTCAATGCGGCCGATACACAGAGCCTGTTGGCCAATATTGCGGGTCAGTTGAAACCTGGAGGGCATCTGCTGATTAATAGCTGGAGCATTGCAGAAATTTCATTCAGTAAACCTTTCACGAGCAGTTGGAGTCAGTACGGGGAGTACACTTTTTTATCCCGGGGACAAATGCTTTTCCAGCCAACCCGCATCGAAGTTGAGACCATCACGATTGATGCTGCAGGAAACAGGGAGGTAAAAGAAGGGGTGGATTATATTTATTCCCTGAACGAAATGGAAGCCATGTTGCTGGAAGCGGGGCTTCAATTAAAGGAAGTATACAGTATACCCGGCCGGAAAAAATTTACCCAGGGGGAGCCCCGTGCTTACCTGGTAGCTCAGAAACCCTGAAACAGTACTTGCTACAAAGGCTAAGCCCCGGCGTTATGAGGACCGGGGCTTTTTTGTTACTGTTATGAAAAGAAAAGCTTTTTTAAGCAGCGCTTCATCAGGAAAGGTTTAATGGCGCTCTGGTTTCGGTTTTTTCTAAAGGGTTGGATCGGAAAAACGGGACCAATATTTTAAAAGTGAAAGTTGATTGCCGGGAAGTGTATCCCGATGGAAATCGGGGTCGGTTTTTCAAGGGAATTGGAAAAGACTTTCTGGACGGTTATGGACACTGGATGAGATAATACAGTTCATCCGCTCAATCAACTTTCTGACACAAAAGTATATCCACACATCCATGTGAACAAGAGAAGAACTTCCCTATTTCCCATCATCGGTATTTACCGTCGTATAGGTAAATACACTGAGTCGGACTCGTAAAGCTACGTTCGGGCATTTCCTTTTCGGTAGTTTCCGCAATTTTTAAATCAAGTACTTTCACTATGGTATATGTTACAGGAATTCTCCAACTTGCACTCAGAATAAATACTTTAATCCAATAATTGTTTTACTAATTCTCTAAATCATGAAAAACCCCGACTCTAACTCCGTTATTAAGGTGGCGATTGCAGATGATCACGCTTTATTCCGTACCGGTATCAAGACAGCATTACAGGCAAGAAAAGATATTCAGATGGTAGCTGAAGCCGAAAATGGTATGCAGCTGCTGAACCTCCTCCGTCATATACAACCGGATGTGGTACTGCTCGATATTCAGATGCCGATCATGGATGGACTGACCGCTTTACCTGAGATCAAAAAATTATACCCCGATATTAAAGTAATCATGCTCTCCTTCCTGAATGACCATTCGGTTATTTCCAAGATGATGGAGCTGGGTGCTAATTCATATATCACTAAAGAATCCGGTGCCGAACTGATCTATGAAGCGATCCGTGGTGTATTTGAAAATGATTTCCATTTCAATGACCTGACCAATAAAGCCCTGCTGAGTGGTCTGCGTACCAAAAGAAATCATGAGTCATCCATGCCACAGGATGTGCAACTGACCGAAAAGGAAATCACCATCCTTAAACTGATGTGTGATGAGAAAAGTACGAAGGAAATTGCGGATATCGTGGACCTGAGTCCCCGGACCGTGGAAGCCATCCGTGATAAACTCAAAACCAAAACCGGTACTAAATCCATGGCCGGCCTGGTCATGTATGCGGTAAAAGCCGGACTTGTTGAACAAGCCTGACTTATCTGAGCACACAACGAACAAATCCTTATTATTTATAAAGAGGCTGTCTCAAAAGAGGCGGCCTCTTTTTTGTGACTGGTGTTCTCCGCTACGCGGAGTTTTTTTGACACATAGACACATTGTAACATAGAATTTGTATTTCTATGTATCCCTATGCCCCTATGTGCCTATGTGTTAAAAACGTCGCAGCCGTCTTTTTTCGTTACTTTGAGCCATGTACATTTCTTTCAATGGAAAAATCACCCCCGCGGATCAGCCGGTATTACTGGCTGCCAACCGGGGATATCGCTATGGCGATGGTTTGTTTGAGACGATGAAGCTTGATAACAGCGTCATTCTTCTGGAGGAATTGCATTTCCAGCGACTGATAAAGGGCGCCGATCTGTTGAAGTTTGAGTTGCCCGGACTTTTTTCCAGGGCAAAGCTCGTTTCAGCCATACAGGAACTGGCCATGAAAAACGGTGTAAATAAACTGGGCCGGGTCCGCTTATCGCTTTTCCGGGGTAATGGCGGTCTCTATGATGCAGACCGTACTGTACAATACCTGATCGAATGCTGGCCACTGTCCGATAGATTCAGCCGGCTGAATGAAAACGGGCTGGAGATCGGTATTTATCCGGATGCACGTAAACAGGTTGATTTTTTTTCGGGCTTGAAGTCGGCTAATTTTCTACCTTATACCATGGCCTCCCTTTATGCGAAGGAAAACAAGCTGAATGATTGCCTGCTGCTGAATCAGGATGGTCATATTGCCGATAGTACGATTGCCAATTTGTTTATAGTAAAAGACGGCCAATTTCTTACGCCCGGACCGGAACAAGGGGCGGTGGATGGCGTGATGCGGAAATACCTGGTCCGCGAAATGCTGGCGGCCGGATATAAAGTAACCGAAACACCGGTAACGATTTCCGCTTTGGAAGCAGCCGATGAAGTTTTTCTCACCAATGCCATTCATGGTATAAAATGGGTCCGCCGCTTCGGGGATTGTATGTACAGTAACCGGTACTCCTCCGAAATTTATTCCCGGATCATCCAAACAATTCCCCGGTAAACTTGTTGCACCCACATGAAGCCTGCTGTTTCTGTTTTCTGGTTCCGCCGCGATCTTCGTCTTACTGATAATGCCGGTTTGTTCCAGGCGCTACAATCCGGACAACCTGTACTTCCCGTTTTTATTTTCGATACGGACATCCTGGATTCGCTGGAAGATAAGGATGACCGCCGGGTGGAGTTTATTCACCGGGCACTCTCCGGGATGCAAGAGGAACTGACAGCACTCGGCAGCACCCTCGATGTCAGGTATGGAAAACCCTTGCAGGTGTACCAGGAATTGTTCAGGGAGTATAATGTGACATCCGTTTATACCAATCACGATTATGAACCCTATGCCCTTGAAAGGGATGCGGCTATCGGGCAATGGCTGAAAGCAAAGGGTTGTTCATTTCAGACGTTCAAGGACCAGGTGATACTGGAGAAAAATGAAGTACTGAAGGATGACGGGAAACCCTATACAGTATTCACTCCTTATTCAAGGAAGTGGAAGGCCGTGTTGGGGGCGCAAACAATGCCCGTATTCAACACAAAAAAATATTTCAAACACTTCTTTCAGCAACCGGCAAAAGCCATTCCTTCCCTCGGTTCAATGGGTTTTACCGCAACGGGTCTTCCTTTCCCGGCCAACAGCTGGAAGAAAGAAGTCATCAGCCGGTATAAGGAACAACGGGATATACCCTCCCTGCCGGGAACATCCCGTTTAAGTGTGCACCTGCGTTTTGGAACCATCAGTATCCGCGAACTGGCCCGTGAAGCCGGTGTGTTGAATGAAACCTTTTTAAATGAATTGATCTGGCGGGATTTTTATCATATGATTCTCTGGCATTTTCCAGGGGTCGTGGGACATTCCTTTAAACCGGAGTATGACAAGATCCGGTGGAGAAATAATGAACACGAATTTGACGCCTGGTGTAAAGGGCAGACCGGTTATCCCATTGTGGATGCGGGTATGCGGGAACTCAATGCCACCGGCTTTATGCATAACCGGGTCCGGATGATCGTGGCCTCCTTTCTGACCAAACATCTCCTGATCGACTGGCGATGGGGCGAAGGTTATTTTGCGCGGAAGCTACTGGATTTTGACCTGGCGGCCAATAATGGTGGCTGGCAATGGGCGGCAGGCAGCGGCTGCGATGCGGCTCCTTATTTCAGGGTATTTAATCCCTACCTGCAAACACAGAAATTTGATCCGGAGCTGAAATACATCCGGCAATGGGTGCCTGAGTTTGAAGAACTCACCTATGCCCGGCCTATAGTGGTACATGAAGTGGCCAGGAAAAGATGCCTGGAAACCTATGCGGCGGCGTTAAAGAAATAAATCCGGTGTTATTATCTTCTCGTTGCCCTGCATGGAATGGTATACATTGAATAATTCCAAAATTGCTTTCTTTCCGTCATCACCCAGCTGCAGGGAATAATTATTTACATAGAGATCGATATGCTGACGCATGACCTGTTCACTCATCGTTTGCGAGTGATCTTTTACATAGCCGGTCACTTCCGGATAGCCGGTAAATGCATAGGCCAGGCTTTCCTTAATCAGGGTACTGACCTGTTTTGCCAATGGCGTTCCCAATGTTCTTTTCGCAGCGATCCCGCCCAGGGGAATCGGCACTTTCATTTTATTTTCCCAGTATTCTCCCAGGTCCATTACTTTTTTTAATCCTTTATCCTGGTAAGTAAACCGGTTTTCGTGAATGATCAGTCCCAGGTCTGTTTCACCGCTGACCACCGCCTCTTCAATAGCGGAAAAAATGAAAGCTGTCTTATTCCTTGCTTCCGGATAAGCATAACTGAGCAAGAGGTTGGCCGTGGTATTGATTCCCGGGATGGCAATCCGGCTCTTGCTGACATCCGGATTTGTATTTTCCGTAGTGCTGACCAGTAATGGGCCTACACCTTTACCCAGGGCACTACCTGAATCGAGCAGTACATAATGAGGAGTTGATTTGAAAAAAGCGGGGAAGCTGAGTTTGGTGATATCCAGTTTGCCCTGCAGGGCCCACTGGTTCAGCGTTTCCACATCTTCCAGTATCACCTCAAAGGAAAGTCCGCCGGTA
>Ga0209717_1003083_pt1 | contig 14982 bp, 14 predicted proteins | sample AD_UKC048_MetaG_FD_184418 | JGI IMG/M metagenome (GOLD analysis project Ga0209717, IMG submission 184418) | Active sludge microbial communities of municipal wastewater-treating anaerobic digesters from USA - AD_UKC048_MetaG (SPAdes) (version 2) | ecosystem: Engineered > Bioreactor > Anaerobic >... | reverse complement strand
TTTTTTCATCAAAATATCCATTGTTATCAATTACGTTAAAATTCGAATCAACCAGGTTAAGAAAACAAGAAAATCTCATTGGTAATGGAAGACGAGTGAAGATTTTATAATTATTTTCATATACATTCTCCAGCAAGGTAAATCCTTGATTAAAAAGAAGTTGTGAATCAAAGAAAACTTTCCGAATAATTGTGCCGGAGAAGGTGATCTCATACAAGCAGATATTAAAGGAGTAGATTTCCGGGGAAAGATAATGAGCCATAAAAACAATATTCTGATTTTGATTAATAATATGTTTAAAATCATACACCATTCCGCTTACTGAATCTATTTTTTTATCTGCAATAAGCTGGAAATTATTATCAAATAAGATGTACCATAACTCCGAAGTTGAATCAGAAGACCAGTAGCCAAGTGCTATGAAAAGATCCTCATCATATCTAATAAGCTCTCCTATATTACAGGTTCCATTTGGATTGATAATCTGAATAGAATCTAATAGATCACCTTCATTGCTCAGTTTTACTATCAATGCATATTGGAAGTTTTCGACAGGGAAATATATATTGCCTTCCCCATCCTCGATAATGCTCCGGGAAATTTCATCCATCGGATTTGTACGATTGAATTCAAAGGTGGTTTGACAATGAAGGGCACTAAATGTTATAAACCAGCTAATTATTATGAAATATGCTTTCATGGACTAAAATCTTTGATGAAGTAATGGCAGGGCGAAGATTTCACCCTGCCATCAAAATGTTAATTCCAGGGTTCGGGATTATTTGGATTAACTATCCAAATACCATACACATTTGTTAATTGATGTACATACCAATAATACGGAGTAGTGGTTGTATTATCTCCCAGAATTGAAATGGACATGAACGATTTGTCTTCTATCAAATTGCTAATGTCTTCACATTCGAACAGTAATTCGTTACTGACCTCATCAGTTCCATCCCAATAAAAATTCATCTCATCCGGAGTCAGGCAGGGGTCAAAATTTGGCTGGTTCGAAATCTTCCCCATTACCAGATAATCGTAGAGATTATCATCCTCGTACTGATCATCTTTATTCAATAAATCGCAATAATAGGCCCAACTACCTTCAATATAGTACACCAAACCTTCTGGCCAGATTTGCAATGATACTACATCAATTGGATATTTTCTTCCGGCAGGCACACCAATGTGTAAGCGGATCCTTTTCTCAATCTGATTTGCTGCATCGTCATTGGTATGGGTTCCTTCATATTCACTTTCGCCGCAATACCCTCCATTAATGTACTGGGCCCAGCCAAACATCCACCAGTCATTTTCGCCAAAGCTTCCGTAACTGATAGGCGAACCATATCCAAAACCCGAAATAACACCGAAAGTTACTTCACCGGCAACTGAATCACGGCTGAAGACATCGGCGAAGACCAGGTGAAGGTTCTGTGAGGGGAGATTCTGGTACTGAACAGTCAGGCTGTCGATGATGTCATTGTAAACAGAAGCGGCTTCACCGGGAGTAATCTGCCCGCCGGTAAGTGCCACGTCAACAAATATCGAATCAACATAAAGCCCTTCCAGGTTGTTTGCCACATCGGCATAAGTGTAATTGATCAACGCTTCCGTATACCTGACAGCCGTATCAATCGGGTAATTGCTGCCGGATTTCATTCCTTTGCCGAAAGAATTCCTGAATGAAAGTATCTGCTGTTCGATATACTGTGCGGATGGATCAATCTGCTGGTTAATATTTGTTGGCGGATCGGATTGGTTGTAATTCTTATTACAGCTTAAAATCACAACAATCCCGAGAATAGTGAACGCAACTAACAAGACTAATTTTTTCATTTGGTTTGTTTTTAAATTATTTATTCAGTTAATTTTCACATCAGAAAATAAAAGCTATGTAGGGTAAAGCAATCCCAGGTAATGAATCAGATGATATATCCGGCAAGAAAATAGCATGGCTAAGAATAGAAATAAGATCCAATTGGTTAAAGAAGAATTCTCGAAATGGATGAAACAAATATAATTGTATTCAATACAAAAGTCAAGGGTGGTTGATAACTTTTTCTGTTCCAGGAGAAAATGAAGTGAGACTCCATCTCATATCGGGCAGATGGAGTCCCGGTTGAGATGAGACTCCATCTCAACCAGAGCAGATGGAGTCTCGTTAAAATGAGATGGAGTCTCAAAGAATTACCCGATTCGGTATTGTAACAGGGTTTCCAACCTTTTTGCTCCACACAATCGAATGAATTATAGAAAGTTATAGAGATGCTTAAATATTGTTATAAATTATCGGATATTTAAAAATCACATAATCAGTATGTTACAATTTATATAACGATTTCCAATTAATAGGGTTGGAAACCCTGTTTCTACAACTGTCCAACTGCGATCCTTCGTCCGCCAAAGGCGGATTCAGGACATGCTGTCCAACTGACCTATACCCGCACAAACCTCACGTTGCTGGCTTTAAAGCTGATCCACACCTCTTTGCCTTCGTGCAGGCCGAGATTCTGCAACGATTCGCGGGTGATTCGCACGTAGTAAAGCGTTCCGGTATCGACAAGCACCTCGAAGCCGTAGACCGACGGACTGATCCCCGCAATACGGCCCGGAAACCGGTTGGTGGCGCTGGTCGGCAGATCTTCCAGCGAAATAAAAATATCTTCTCCCCGGATAAGGATAAACCCGCGCCCTTCCGTCTCATCGGTCGCCAGCCGCAAAATGGCGCCGTTCTCCAGCTCGCCGTACTGCCGGTCTTCTTCCCTGAACAGCCGTGCCGGGAAATAGTTGCGGATGCCGGTGAAACGGGCGACAAACTCCGAACCGGGATGGTGAAACACATCATCGGCCTTTCCCGACTGTATGATCTTACCCTGGTGGATCACGGCAACTTTATCGGCCAGGACAAGCGCCTCTTCATAATCATGGGTTACCTGCACGATCGTCTGCCCGGCCTGGTTCAGTTGCTTCAGCAGGCTTCTCAAACCCTGGCGCAGCGAAACATCGAGCGATGCCAGCGGCTCATCAAGAAGCAAATAACGCGGCTTCCGGATCAGGGTGCGGGCCAGCGCCACGCGTTGCAGTTCGCCACCCGAGAGGGTCGACGGCCGGCGGTCGAGCAAATGACTGATCTCCATGGCCTCCGCCTGCTCCGCCACCAACCGGGCGATCTGACCTTTTTCGTAACCGGTGCGGCGCAACGAATAGGCCAGGTTCTCCCTGACTTTCATGTGGGGGAAAACGGCATAGTCCTGGAATACAATCCCTATCCCGCGCGACTGGATCCTTTCTTCCGTAATATCCCGCTCATCGATAAACATCCCTCCTTCGTCGGGATGAACAAGGCCGGCGATGATCTCGAGGATCTGCGTCTTGCCGGCACCCGACGGGCCCAGGATGATGAAATAATCACCATCTTCCACCCGGAAGGAGATATCATGCAGCTTGAAATCAGGATATGATTTTGATATGTTCCTTAGCTCAAGCATCTTTTTTTGTCCTCGATAAAAATCTTAATCCGATAAAAAACACAAGGCTGACAAGGATAAACAAGACTGCTACCGGCCGGGCATAACTCAGCCCGAACGAGCTGAACCTTTCCCAGATCAATACCGGCGCTACCATCGGGTGGTAAGCAATAATAATCACGGCGCCGAATTCGCTCATTCCGCGGGCGAACATCAGGATCAGCCCGGAGACGATATTGCGCCAGGCCAGCGGTAGCGAGATGGTGAAGAACACCCGGATAGGAGATGCCCCCAGGGTCAGCGCCGCCTGCTCGTAACGTACCGGCACGGCCAGGAATCCGTCGCGTGCGGCGTTGACCAGGAACGGTATGCTGACAAATCCCATCGCTATGGCAATGCCTGCCGGCGCACCGACAAAGTCGAGGCCGATAGCTGAACCCATTTTCCCGACGACCGTTTCGCGCGAGATGAAGCCCAGCACCGCAATACCCGCGGCGGAATGGGGGATAACGATCGGCAGGTCGATGATCCCCAGGATGACTTTTTTGAGGGCAAAATCCTTTCTTGCCAGAAGGTAAGCCAGCGGAATCCCGCCCAGGGCGAATACCAGCGTCGCCGCCATTGATACCCATAATGTCAGCCCGATGCTCCTTTGCACCTCGGGATCTTTCGATGTCTCAAAAAGCTGATAGGGTGTCGTCGAAATAAACATCCCCAGCAGCGGCCCGATGATGAATAAAAGAACCACGCCGCTGAGCAGGATCAGAAATAGCTGAAAAGGCTGAAACCGCATGATGAAACGAAAGTACAAATTTTTCCGAACCGAAGGGACGCTCGCCGGACTACCTTATATTTTGGCAAAAAATGTATGGCTAAATGAATATGCATTAATTTCATCATTCAATTTTACTACATTTGTTAAAGAATTAACAATAGTTTAAGTCTGTCTTTATGGGGTGGTTATACGATCTGATGAGCAAAGATGTCAGGTTTGTCGAAGGCCTGAAAGCCTGCATCAATTGCGGAACCTGCACAGCCATCTGCCCGGCGGCGGAATTTTATAACTACGATCCGCGCATCCTGGTCACCACCCTTCAAACCCGCGACGACGAAAAGATAGAAGCCCTGCTGAAAAGCGATTTCATCTGGTATTGCGGCGAATGCATGTCGTGCAAAACCCGCTGTCCACGCGGGAATGTCCCGGGAGGACTGATCTCGGTTTGCCGGTCGTTTTCGCAAGACCTGGGCTACTTTATTGAGTCCGAGAAAGGAAGGCAGCAACTGGCCGTAAAACGTACCATCGGCGAGTGGATACTGGATCATGGCTATTGCCTGTTCCCGCAGCAGATCGAACCCGAATCTCATCCCGAACAGGGGCCGGTATGGGAATGGATCACCAACAGCCTGAAAGAGGTCTATGGCCGGTTCGATGCCACTTACCAGGAGGAAGGACCCGGGATTTTACGCAAGATCCCGCAGGATTCGCTGGATGAACTGAAACGGATCTTCGATGTGACCGGTGGGACTGAACGATTTGAAAAGCTGGAGGAATATTCGAAGAAGAAAGCCGAAGAGATGGGACTTGAGTTCAGCCCGGGACAGAAAAGCGAATACTATCTTCACGTATATAATTTTAACAGTAATAAGCACGGCAAGGATGAACATTGAGGGGAAAAAAATAATCTGGAGCCAGTACCAGAAGGAGATTGCCGATAACGATTATTTCTATGCCCGAAGCTGCGTGAGGCAGAGCTTTTTCCCGGGTTCGGAAACGACTTTTATGAAGATTGTAAGGGATGACCTGGGTAAAAATATCTCAGAGCATCCATTCCATACGACTTGCACAGGGATCGCCTACCATTCTGATGTCGTTCCATTTGAAACTACAATGACGGTCATCGCCCGCCAGTTCGCTCTTATGACCGAATCGGGCTTTCAGAATTATGTCCCTTCCTGTATAACGTCATTCGGAATGTATAACGAGGTTCTGGAAACATGGCACCATTTCCCCGAGGTGGAGATGAAAGTGCGGAAGATGCTGAAAGAGGCCACGGGGAAAGAGTTTGAGAAACCGAAGAACCTGGTCCATTCCAGCGATATCATATACAAATTCCGGAAAGAGATCGCAGAAAAAGGAAAATACCGGCTCATTAACCGCTTTACCGGTGAACCGATCCGCGTGGTGGAGCACATCGGATGCCACTATTCGAAGATGTTCCCGAGCAAAGGGGTTGGCGGGGCGGAATATCCGCATGTCCTTGTCGGGATGATCGAAGAGTGGGGAGGAGAAGTGGTCGACTACCCGGAACGCCGCCATTGTTGCGGCTTTGGATTTCGCCAGTACGTGGTCAAAGCCAACCGTGGCTATTCCATTGCCTGCTCTAAGAAGAAATTTGAATCGATGCAACCCTACCGGCCCGAAGCGATCCTGACCAACTGCCCGGGCTGCCCGTTCTTCTTCGACCGCTGGCAGTATGCCATCAGCGAAATGGAAGGGAAAACCTATGGCGAAAACGGGCAGGGGATACCTGTCCTTACCTACGAAGAACTGGCCGGGATCATCCTGGGTTATGATCCCTGGGACCTGGGCTTTCAGACGCACCAGGTGCCCGTGGAACCGTTACTGGATAAAATTGGAATTCCTTATGATCCCGAAAAGAAATTTCTTGGAAAAAACGGTGAATTTATTGGTAGACCGGACATGCCGGATAATCTCAAATTTTGCCATTGACCTATGACCACGAAAGTAGTTGCTGTAATCGGGGGTGGCGCCGCAGGACTGGAGGCGGCGGCAAATCTTGCAGGGTTCGGCTATACCGTTCATTTAATAGAAAAAGAACATCAGCCAGGCGGTCACGTCAAAGAATGGGACCGGCTGTTTCCTTCTCGGCGCCGGGCATCTGAGATCATCGGGCATCTCGGAGGGCAACTCAACGAAAATGTCAGGATCCACCTGGGGAAAGAGATCATAAATATAAGAAGGGATAACGGATCTTGGAGGATCGGACTGAACGATGAATCGCGATTGGATGCTCAAGCTGTGATCCTGGCCACTGGGTTCGACCTGTTCGAAGCCGCGAAAAAGGAAGAATACGGTTATGGGATTTACGACAATGTCATCACTTCGGCCGACCTGGAGAGAATGTTCAGGGAGAAAGGGGAGATCAGGAATCATCAGGGGATGATTCCGCAACGGGTGGGATTTGTCCATTGCGTGGGATCCAGGGATGAAAAGGTGGGCAATCTTTATTGCTCCCGGGTTTGCTGTGTGACGGCCGTCAAACAGGCCATCGAAGTCTGTGAAATGATCCCCGGATGCGAAGTGTTTTGTTTTTATATGGACCTGAGGATGTTCGGACTCGATTTCGAAGCGCTTTACAAAGAAGCCCAGGAGAAATGGGGCATCCACTTTATCCGGGGGAGGCTTTCAGAGGCTTTCGAGAATCCCGACGGATCGGTGCTCGTAAAGGTAGAAGACACCCTGGCCGCGCGCCCGTTGAAAATGAAAACGGACCTGCTGGTGCTGATGTCGGGCATGGTGCCCAATGCCGGCACAAAACGGCTGGTGGAGATGCTGGGCCTGCAGACGGATGAAAACCGTTTCCTGCTGCCCGCCGACCGCCAGCTCCGGGCCAACGAGACCGGTATCCCCGGTATTTTCGTCGCCGGCACCTGCACCTCTCCGAAGAGTATCGACGAAACGCTCGCCGATGCCCGGGCGGCAGCGATCAAAGTGATGGAGTATTTCAGGGAATAGTGAATAGCGCTCTGATACATGGACAATGGACAATGGACAATGGACAATAGTGAATAGTGAAAAATTTCGGTTATGCGATAAATTCTGACCGGCAGATCGATTACGACAGTAACGATCACCGGGTTGCCAGGTACCTGGCGGAGCATGAGCCGTCGTTCATGGTCTGTTTTGCCTGCGGCACCTGCTCGGCGACCTGCAGCGCCGGATTGTTTACCGATCTCAGCCTACGGGAGATGATCGGGAATATTAAAAGAGGTGAGATAAGTAAAATTAAATCCGAAGCGGAGAAGTGCATGCTGTGCGGAAAATGCCAGCTTGCCTGCCCGCGGGGAGTCAATACCAGAAATGTGATCCTGACTATTCAGAGAGCTTTGGTGAAATATAATTTATGACGTTCGACTTCTTTGTCCTGCCGTTTTTCCTGGGCCTGATCACCCTGCTGGTGATACTGGCGGTGAAATATTCCCGCTGGATCAGGGAATTTGACCCGGCAGACAAAGCGCTCATTAAGAAAAACATTTTCACGACAAAAAGCCTCCGGGCGGCAGGGGAGGTATTCATGGAGAGCCTGCTGCACCGGAAGATGTTCCGGAAGAATGCCCTGCTGGGCTATATGCACATGAGCTTTGCCATGGGCTGGTTCCTGCTGATCGTTTGCGGGAACCTGGAATCGAGAATATACAGCAAAGTCCACCTGAATCCCCCTTATTATCCGATATTTCTGAAATTTTTCGTGCACGACCACCGGGTGCTGGCCCATGAGCTGTTATCCATACCGGGTGTATTCAGAGTTTTGATGGACGCCATTTTGCTTATGATCCTTTCGGGACTGGCGCTGGCGCTGTTCAAAAGGGCGTCATCACGCTGGTTCGGAATGCGAAAAGCCAGTAAACACAGCCTGTATGACCGGATCGCCATAACCACGCTCTGGCTGATCTTTCCGCTTCGCCTGCTGGCAGAGAGCTTCACAGCTGCAACTTATGAAGGAGGGAGCTTCCTGACCAACAGTTTCGGCAGTTTCCTGGGAAGTTTTCTGCCGGCCGAAACACTGGCCTACCCGGCCTGGTGGGCCTATTCACTGGCTCTGGGCGGATTCTTTGTCAGCCTGCCTTATTCCCGGTTTATGCACATTCCTACGGAGATCATGCTGATCTTTTTCAGGCACTACGGTGTGAAACCATCGCTGCATTTCAACCATTATTCGAATTTCGAGATCCAGTCGTGCCCGAAGTGTGGTGTGTGCATCGATGCATGTCCGGTGCATACCGATGCGAACCGGGATGGCATCCCCCCGGCCTATTTCCTCCGTTCGCTCCGTGACCGGCAACCGATGCCGTCGTCCACTTTCGATTGCCTTCTCTGTGGCCGTTGCGAATCGTACTGCCCGGTAGGCATAAATATCAACGCCATGCGCCTTTCGCAACGGGTGGAGTTCTCGGCTCATCTCAACGGTTCGTTCCGCTACCTGAACGGCGCAACGGCCAGACCGGCCTCTGTAGCCTATTTTGCGGGTTGTATGACTCATCTGACACCGTCCATAAAAAAGTCGATGATAATGATATTTAAGGAAGGCGGTGTCGAATTTAATTTTATTGATGAAGAGGGAAGCGTATGTTGCGGAAGGCCACTGTGGATGGCCGGCAAAGAAAAACAGGCGCGTGAGCTGATGGAGCACAATAAAAAACTGATCGAAAGCACAGGTTGCACCACGCTTGTCCTTTCGTGCCCGATTTGCCTGAAAGTTTTCCGGGAGGAGTATGGGATGAAGATGGAGATTCTGCATCATTCGCAGTTCATACTCAGGATGATAGATCAAGGAAAGCTGAGATTGTCGAAGCACGGCTTGCGGGTGGCATTCCATGACCCCTGTGAATTGGGGAGAGGTTCGGGGATATATGAGGAACCCAGGAAAGTGATCCGAAATTTTGCCGAACTGGTTGCAGCCGGCGAAGAGCGGAACATGTCGGTCTGCTGTGGAGGCAGCCTGGGAAGCACTGGAATCGACGCTGAACGGCGGGATGGGGTATCGCACCAGGCCCTGGAAACATTGATGCAGAACAGGCCTGATGCCATTGTAACCGCCTGTCCGCTATGCAAAAAGACCCTGCAAAAAGATTCACCGGTGGTGGTTTCCGACATCAGTGAATTAACGGTGCTGGCTTTGGAAACAAAAAAAATTGAAGCTGCTGCAACAATGAATTGAAAAATATTTACATTTGCACTCCTTTTTTGACGTATTGCGGAAGTAGCTCAGCTGGTAGAGCACGACCTTGCCAAGGTCGGGGTCGCGGGTTCGAATCCCGTTTTCCGCTCAAAATATAAAAGTCCCGAAAATGGGACTTTTTTAATGTTTAATTAGTAATTAGGAATTCATTATCGATCAGCGCCCGGGTGGCGGAATAGGTAGACGCGTTGGACTTAAAATCCAATTTCCAGTGATGGAAGTACCGGTTCGATTCCGGTTCCGGGTACTAATTAAACGATATAAACCGGTGTATTTCAATCGAATGCACCGGTTTTATATTTGTTATGGGGACGGTATAGGGGACGGTAAAAGGCGATCTAGCCCAATCCAGTTTAATATCTGGCTAGAATGAATCTATTAATCTACCGTTTTTAAATTTGCAATAACTCCTTTCCTTGTCAGGCACCCCAAATGCATTCTTCGCTGAAAATGTCAATAATGTAGTGATGGTATCATTATTACTAAACATATCAATTTCAACTGGTTCATAGGTTAGTTCATACTTGCACGATCTTTTTGCTTCCTCAGATGCCGTTTTAACTACCTGAATAAAAATATCATATGAAAACCTTTGCCTAAATTCCCTGTAGTTTGCAATTTGGTAGGGAATAGATACTTTTTTCCCTTCACCATTTTTAACAGAAATTTTTCCCTCATTCTTATAAAATAAAGTACATGAGGCCATTAAAAAGATTAAAATAAAAATGAGATTTTTTTTCATTAGACTTTTTTTATTGGTTATGAATCCGAAATTTATTAAATAATCTGATATGTATTCTAATTCTAGTTAAAAATATTTTAGCCGGCCCCGGGTATAATGTTTGCCTCCGCTGTCAATCCTTAAACATAAATCTTAAAATATTCCGGTGTTCCTTAGAACAAACCTCTTTCCTTTGGTCTGATCGTTGTAATTTGGGTTTGAAATATTCAATCATGGCCCTAAACTCAATCAAAAAATCTTTGTCGGGTAAATTACCAATGATTTGTAAATACCGGTCGGCACCCTCCCCGATCACATACTCCCCGATCCGTTCCCAGGCCAAAGTTTTTTGATCTTTGGAACCTTTCTTTTTCCCCGATCCGGGAACCTTTACAATTCCTTTTTGAAATGGCATTTTCTCTATTTCATTCAATTATAGAATACAAAGTTACTTTCAAACCTTATCCAAAGTAAATAATTTAGAATTGTTCTTATTAACAAAATAAGGGAGTGTGTCAAACAGGGTTAACACTTTCCTTTCCTTTTGAATGATATATTTTGCCCGGTTCCTGGGGTTGCTGTCAGTATTCCGGCACCTGTGAGCCTCCCGATAACCTACATACTTTGCACTACAAAATTTAGAGGTCGGGCGTTGGTTTGATATGTCCCGCCCGCATGTCAAACAGTACCGGCGTCCCGGTTCATTACCCGGTGCCTCCGCCCCCGGTTCCTGGGTGCAAGGTGGAGGTTCAAATATTACAGGTTTTAACCCTTTATCTGAATGGTTAATTTCTGTAAAGTCCTGTTTTGCACCCCCGGTTAATTTCTGTAATACTTCAGGCGTTGAGGTTAACAACTTGTACCATTTTTGAGTAACCAGGCACCCGACTATTTCCTGAAAATCCTGGGTACCGTTTTTCTTTACCAGTTGTTTGAACCTGTCCCTTTTTTTGTAATAATTGTTAGGGTTTGTTTCAAGTAAGTTCAACCAAAAGGCCGGGGTTTGTCCCTGGGTCATTAGAGGCCGTTCCCTGTCTTTAGGTATAGTATAGTCATAAAATAGTATATCGTTGAAATTTGAGCCTAAAATGACCCCCAGGCGGGTTAATTTGGCCGGGTCTAACAGGTCGGCCAAAGTTTGAACGCCGGTTTCCTGAATGTGAGCCATTTTTATAATCTTGTTTTCAAACCTCAATATATTTTCGGGCCTGCCATATTGTAAACCCTTATCGTAAATTTTAATAATATACCGTTGGCGTTCACACTCCCGGAAATATTTATTCTTTAAATATTCCTGGGTAAATGGTTTCCCTTTGTGGTTAATTGCAGATCGTAAAATGTCTTTTACCGGCACCCTGGGAGTAATGTTAACTCCAAATTCAAGGTTTTCCAAATGGCAATTTTCAGGCAATAGATCAAATGACTGGCATAACTCCATAATGACCCCGGCCAAATTCGATAAACTGAAATCGTTGTAATTGTGTTCCCCTCCGCCCTGTGAGCTGTTCCAATATTTATGCAAACTCCCGGAAATGTTAAGATATTGGTTATTGATAACTGAAAAAGTCAACCCGTTATAAATAGCGTTGTACTCTTTAACTTCGCCTGTTCTCTCCCTGATTGTTTGCTCCCAGTCAAGGCGGGGGTTCTCCCTGATCTTTTGAATGTCGGGGTTCTTATATCGTATTTTAACGAAATCAATCATATTTTTCCGATCCGTTCCCCGTTTGTTGTATCTTTACGTTTCCTTATTGACTTGCCTGTCAAAAAGGTTTGAACATTAGACGGGGTCGGGTATTCGCCCCGTCTTATTTTTTCAGGCTATTAATAAAGTCTCGCACGAAATAACCCCGCTGTTTCGGGTATAGTTTGAAGTGATTGAAAAAGAAAATTTCCAAATGGATCTGATCGGGAGTAAACCGGAAAAGAATAAAACTATTCTTTTTGATCCCGTTCCTTGTTTCATAAAAGTCCCCGAAATACCAATTTTCAAAATTGGTTTTCAGTAACCCGGTAAAGAATGTATATTTTCCATTGATAACCCGACTTCGTATAATGAAGTCAGATTTTATAATATCCCGGCGTTGTGTACCCTCTATTTTCAATTCATTAGGAACCTTTTGAAATCCTAATTCGCCTGCAGTCATTTCATAATACCCGGTCCCGGCGTTTAGGGCAAAGGTTAAATATTTGTGATCCGGGAGGCCTGCCAAAGTTTGAACAGTTGTTTCCATGTCAACCCCTCCCGTGTTTATACTTTACGGTCCTGATGGCCTGAATGGCCTGTTCAACCTCCGCTAAACGGTACAATACCCGGCCCCCGATCCGGTAACCGTTGAGGGTACCGTCTTTTGTGTAACTGTGGAGGGTTGCAAGTGAAATCTTTAGCCGGTTGCATACCTCCCGGCGTGTGATATATTCCCCTGATCCCTGGGGGGTCGGCTGTTCCTGTTTGAATTGTTTGAGTTTCGCCTCAACAATTTCCCCGATAATGACCTGAAGGTCTTTTAAAGGGGTTGAATGTAAAATAATGTTTTCCATTGGAATAAAATTTAGTTTTTTCGGCTAAATTATATTCCGTCAAACGGCGTTTACAATCCCGCAAGGGTCGGGACCGTTCTGTAAATCAATAGAATCAGGCTAAATCAGATAAATTTGGAATAGTGAACTTTGCCCTTTTAGTATCTGAAAGTTTGCACTTTCCGGGGTTCATTTCATTTTTAAGATTTTCAAAGGTTGTATTATTTACGTTGAAATGATTGAAAAATAACTTTGCGGTTCCCTGATAACTCATTTCACCGTTATGCAATTCAGGTTCAATATATCCCTTTTTTATCAATTCTGTAAACAGATAACCAAATAAGGCCGGGGAACCTTTCCATTCAATTTTTTTCGAGGTCGGCACCTCCGCCCCTGATGTAAGTTTCTCCATTTCTTTAAGTTTTTCTATTTCCAGTTCAATCCATTTTATCATATAATCCAATTCTACATTTTCAGGTTTATCTTTAGGATATACTATTTGACTAGATATTTCATAATTTTTCCAATGTTGTAGCCGGTTAAATTTCATACTTAATAAAAACTCCAATTTTTCCTTAACGGTTTTCATGGTTGAGAGTCTTTCCTTAAGGAATTGTACTCCCATGACTTGGCTATCATAAAGAACTGATTTAAATAGTCTATCACTCATTTTTAAAGATTTTATTCATTAATAAAGATGTATGATTTACTTCGCAATCTTTAACGGTGCCTTTTTAAAATACGGGTGTTTTGCTATAAGGTCGGCGTTCTGATCCTGTGAAATCTTTATGTACTTCATAAAGGCCTTTTCCGTCCTGTGGCCTGTGATCTTCATTATTGATATAGAGGGAACCCCGGCTAAATACATATTGGTTGCAAAGGAACGGCGGGCCGTGTGTACTGTGATTAAATCAAATTTATTATAGGTTGTGTCCACTTGTAACCCTCTTTTTGTAATGGCAATATTTACGTTTTCTTTTAACTCCGCCTGTTCTCCCAGGTCTTTTAAATAATCATTGAATTTCTGATTACTGATAACCCTGGGGAGCTGGTTATCGTATTTCTTTAAAATGGCCTTTATTGCAGGGTGCAACGGTATAACAACCGTTTCCCCGGTCTTTAGGGTTTTAATCTTTAGCCGGGTACCGTTGTTTGTAATCTTATCCGGTGTGATCTGTGAAAGGTCGGAAAACCTCAACCCGGTATAACAACCAATTATAAACAGGTCCCGGACCCGATCCAATTTCTTATTTTTGGTTAAATCCAAATGATAAAGAGAGGTTATTTCTTTATCGGTTAAATATATCGTTTCGGCTGTTTCCTCAACCGTTTTAAATTTCCGGTGCCTATGTCCCTGATTACTCGTATAACCTTTATCGTTGGCATAATTCATAAAAACCTTAAGGTTCTTTATCATTGACCCGATAGTGTTTTTTGCATAACCCTGGGTATTGGTTAAAAACTTCATATATTCCTCATAAAAATCTATATTGATACTTTCAAAAGAGATCGGGCCTTTAATCGTTTTCTGATATTCTTTAAGGTTTTCAAGTGCAAGGTTATAATTTTTAATAGTCCTGGGGGCCTTACTCGAAATCCTGATATATTCCTCTATGGCCTTAAAAAATGTCATGGGTTTCTGTTCCTGTTCAACGGGAGGCCTGATAACCTTTATTAACTCCGCCTTTAACTTATCCTGTAATATTACTCCGTTGGTTTTAATGTGATCCCGTACAGCGTTTAATACATTGACCTTATGACTTTCAAGGGTTGTATTAATGTTTGATCCCTCCGCAAAATCTTTAGTTTCCCGGGCCTTATGGGTTAACTTATTCCAGTTGTGAGGGTGGAGGCGTTCGCCGGTTGAAATCTTTATTCTGATCTGATTGTACCAAAATACCAGGAAAACCGGCGTTTTCGTTGTGGCCCTGGGGTCTTTTAAAATAAATGTAACGGTGCCTGCCATAGTAAAGAAGGTTTTAAAGGTTTGAACAGGATAAAGATAAGTATTATTTCAATACGGGGGACGGTATAGGGGACGGTAAAATCAGTTTTTATTGAATTTTTCTGAATTTTTCTGAATTTCTGATTTTAGTAAAACCCCTTTATTATTGAGGTTTAGAATTAAGTCAGATTTAACTGAAAATAAAAGGTTATACCCCGGTTCCGGGTACTAATTAAACGATATAAACCGGTGTATTTCAATCGAATGCACCGGTTTTATATTTGTTATGGGGACGGTATAGGGGACGGTAAAAGGCGATCTAGCCCAATCCAGTTTAATATC
>Ga0209717_1003081_pt1 | contig 14999 bp, 12 predicted proteins | sample AD_UKC048_MetaG_FD_184418 | JGI IMG/M metagenome (GOLD analysis project Ga0209717, IMG submission 184418) | Active sludge microbial communities of municipal wastewater-treating anaerobic digesters from USA - AD_UKC048_MetaG (SPAdes) (version 2) | ecosystem: Engineered > Bioreactor > Anaerobic >... | reverse complement strand
GACGTACGGTAAGGTCGCTGACAGCTGCCAGTTGTGTGGAAGGGTAATCACTTCCCAGGATACTGCCCGTGCCGAAAACTTTGGAGTCCAGGGTAAGTTGATTCGCTTCCAGCAGTTTCATGATTCCCACGGCGGTGATGGGTTTAGATACACTGGCAATCCGGAACAGGTGATTATTATTAATGGGGGTATTATCGGTGGCACTGATGATTCCATAGGATTTTACATAAACGAGCTTATCGTCTTTGGTGATGGCAATGGAAGTACCGGGGATATTATAGGTGGCCATAAAGGCTTTAACCGCATTATCGATGGCTGCGATGTCTTGCTGATTCATATCCGGCGGCGTATTGGCTCCCTTACTTTTTGTGCAGCTGGTTGCGGCAAACAGGACAAGGATGACCAGGGAAAAGAAAATCTTTTGCATTGGTTTCGATTTAGAGGTGAATAAAGAGGGGATTATTTTTTAAATGTATAGCCCAACGAAAGGGCAAAAACAGTACTGTGCAGGGTGCCACCACCTACGTTTATTTTGTTGATCTTAGTAAGCTCACGGTTAATCCGGAAGCCGGCTCTCAACCCGGGAAAACGGCCGGGCAATGTGTAAGTGGCCCCGGCAGCCAGACCGATCGTGCCGGTGTAATAAAGCGGTTTAATGCTATGCGTGGCGCCTTGGGCGGTCTGTTTTATACTTACCAGCCAGCGGAATTGGGGGCCCGCTTCAATGGCAAAGCGAGGGTCGATTTTGTAATGTATCAAAACGGGTATTCTTACCTGGGATGATTTAATAACCCCGGTAAACGAGGAGGGTTTTGTATCCCATTTGTTTCCCTCTGTGGAATAGAGCAGTTCGGCCTGTACTCCGGTTTTGGTATTGATGGGATAGTGGACAAATCCACCGGCATGAAATCCGGATTTCACAGACGTGTTATACTTATCGTCACTGAATGAAATAGAAGAAAGGTTGATACCGGCTTTTGCGCCATATGTAAGCTGAGTGAATGAAGTAAATCGGGTCATAAATAATACAAAGGCCAGGAGGATGACTTTTTTCATTGATGTTACTTTTAGTTGAGGTGAATAGGTGATCTCTGACAGTACATCGGGGAAGGGCCGGAAAGGTCATCAGCCTTTGGTTAGAAATAAAAAAGCCTGATCTGCAGGGGGCAGATCAGGCTTTTAAAGCTGTTTTACGTAATTAATGCCGGTTCTTTTTCCGGTACAGGATGAATAGCGTCAGTAACAAACCAGTACCAGCGAGTACCCACCACCAGGGGTTCAGTCCCGGTTGTTCAAATTGAATGGAACCGGGTTTTCCCATCAACACCAATCCGCTCCAGTAGGCCGGTGCCAGTAATTTTTCCGGGTTACCTCCCAGGTAATCCAGTTTGGCTTTGCGAAGCGCTTCATCACTGGGCAGTCCCTCTTTCAGGTGACGGATAAATGATTCCGTGATCTGGCTGCTGCTATGTTCATCTATTTTCCATAAACCGGTCAGGATACTCCGGCTGCCGGCATAATTGAATGCGTGTGCGAGTGAGACCATGCCTTCGCCATCCTGATAGCCCGGTCGCCCGGTTTCACAGGCGGTGAGCAGGGTAAGGTCGGAGCTTACATTACAGTTATAAATATCATAGAGAAAAAGTGAATTGGTATCGGCCGAAACAAGCGGTGTTTTAGCAAAGATCAGCCGGGAGCGTTCCGGGTTGATATTGTTGTATTCCGCGTGGGTGCCGATATGGATAATCTTATGGCCACCGGCATTTTTCCTGAATTCAGCCGGGGTGGAAGACCGGTTGAGATAGGTTTGTCCCCCAAGCAGGGATTTAAATTTCTTTACCAGTTTGCCGGTATTCGGCTGAGGCAATAGAGAAAGGTATTGCATATCGAGTTTCAGGGAATCGTTTACCGATTCCACATATTCTTTCTTTAATTCATCTGAGAATCCGGGGGCAAAGGCCACATAATTCTGATTGAGGGTATCTTCTGCCTGCTGTTGACCGGACATAAACAGGCTGTAATGATAAGTGATTTCATGTTTGGCCAGCAGGCTGTTGCCGGCCAGTTCACTGTACGTCCGGATGGCAGTGGGTGTGAGTAATTCAAAACTGAAATTAAAAAGGATACCATCAGGAATGATCAGCACTTTTTTTGTGGAAACAGCAGGGGCCAGTGGGGCCCAGAGTGTCTGGTACAAAGAGGAGAGGGTTGCAGCAGCTGGTTTTTCCTGGTAACCTTGTTGTAATAAGCCGGCTATCTGGCTTTCGAGGTTATTGTTGTCCAGGGAAACCAGTTTCTTTGAAACACTATCGGCCACCAGGACTACTAATCGTACGCCGGTAAAGTAATACCGGACCAGTGTGGTATTTGCAGGCAGGGCAGATTGCATTTCAGGTAGCGAGCGGAAAATGCTGGCATACCGCATGGTATAATAAACCGGGTATTGTTCTTTTACTTTTACCAGAAATGCTTCCCAGTTTTTTACAGCGGTCAGGTAGTCCTGAATGAGTTCACTGTTGGATTTATCCCGGTTCAGGGAGGTCGTAATGGCGGCCTTCAACTGTTGTTCTTCCTCCTGAATGTTCAGGGGCAGGTTGCTGAACCGGATAGCTCTTTTTTTATCAAGCCGGCTGCGGATCCGGTTATAAAGTCCGGATTCGTGCAGATTGATAAAGCGGTCGAGATGGGCAGTTTGTCCTGATTTTTCATAGAGCTCAAGCTCGATCTGTTTGGTGAAATCAATCAGTTCGGTATTGTCCGCAATCAGGATATTGATGCTTTCGGCATCATCGATCAGCACTTTTCTTTTTTCAAGGATCTGTAAAGCCTGGTTCAGGCGGGATGCCATCGCAGACAGATAAACGGTATCATGAGTTTTTTGCAAGGCATACCCGGCTTTCTCCTGTAAAAGAATGGCTTTGGGTTTGAATACGTCAATCTTAATCGAATCCAGCAGGGTCATACCCGCCGTTACTTTTTCATTCACCACTTTCAGTGCCTGTCCGCTGTAGTTCAGGGCTTCGTTATATTGAGTGGTCAGGTAACTGACTTCTGCCAGGTTAAGCAGCTGGTAAAAGGCCTGAAGGCTTTTTGCCTGACCTACTTTCACCAGGTAGGCATATACTTTTTTCGCCCGGCTGAGTGCTTTATCAGGTTGGTTGTTTTTGGCATAGAAGATAGCCGCATTTCGCAGGAAATCCATGATGATATTGTCATAATCACCCTGGTAGGAGGAATCGTAATAGGCTTCTGCTTTTTCATAATAGTAAGTGGCTTTTGCCGTCTCTTTCCGGTTGGCAAAGACCATGGCCAGGTTATAATGCGCATCTCCGGCCCAGAACAGGTAATCCCCTTCCGCTTTTTCAAGTTTTTCAAGTCCACGGGTCAGGTAGATCAGGGCAGAGTCGTATTCATGGATCGAGTTATAATGCTGTCCTATCAGGATTTCGGAAATAAAAATACCCGGGTTACCGGTATTCAGTCTTTTCAGTTTTTCCTGGTACGAATAACGGAGCAGGTCACCCGCTTTTCCATAATCACCCACTTCTTTATACATGCCGGCCAGGTTATCAATGGCTGCAAAGAGCCCAGATACTGCATCTTTCTTTTTAGGATGCGGGTCTTTGGTGGCGATAAACTGCTGAAAATAGCTGATGGTTAATTCCGTGTTACGTATGCCTTCCGAAGTCTTTCCTTCTGCACTTTGCAGGGCCGCCAGGTTGTTATAGATCATGGCAGGACGGTATAGCCGGTTCAGGTCATTCTCCGGCATTTTTTTGACATTTTCCAATGCGCTGGTATAACACAAGGCAGCACTGTCGTATTTGGAAGCATACCAGTAAATCCCCCCCATGGCATTGAAGGAAGCATAGAGATCTTCCGGAGTGGCACCTTTTATTGTTTGACGAATAAGGAGCGAGCGGCGGTGATGGCTTTGTGAAAGATTGTAATTCGCCAACCGCTGGGCATACACCCCAAGATTATATTCACACTGGGCTATTTCCAGTTCTTTCCGTTCCGTCAGTTCCTGGGCATAGTCCAGTGATAACTCACAGGAACGGTATCCTTCACTGTTCTGACCATTATTGGCAAAAAATTCGGCGGCTTCCCGGCAGGCTTTTACCAGTGTTTTGGGTGAAGCCTTCCGGGCTTCCAGGGTGTCAATAAACCGGAATACGGCAGCGGTTGCTTTTTCTGCTCCATATTGTTCATAGGCAATAGTGCCGGCGGCTGTTACATAAGTAGCAATGGTATCCAGCCGGCCACTGGCATAAAAGCCGGCTAGCTCAGCTTGCAGGAGACTGTCGGCTGTTTTATATTGTTTGTTTTCCAGCGCTTTCTCCAGCGCAGAGCCTCCGTTTGCTGTTATTTGGGCGATGGTAGGCAAAAGGAGGGCCAGGCCAACTATAGTGGCCAGTAGGATGAGGTGTTTCCTGCGCATGGTTTATTGGTTAAGTTCCAGTAATAACTTTTTGCTTTCCGGATGTTGTGATCTCCGGATAAAAGCGGCCGCTTCTTCCGTCTTTCCTTCTTTCAGGAGCAGGAGTCCGGTATACCAGCAGGCTTCTTTTGAATACGGTTTCTGCGGGTCATCCGCCAGGGGCTTAAGATAATTCAGTGCTTTATCCCGTTGTTGCAATGCCAGTTCAGCCACACCCAGGAAATAAAAAAGTGAATCATTGCCTGGCATTGACTGTGATAATCCCAGCCATATTTCAGATGCTTCGCGGTAATCACCGGCTTTATAAGCCACCATCCCTTTGTCAAACTGGTAATTATTGGCCACACTCATCGTGGTGGGTAATCCGGGGTCGGGCTGGTAATAAGCCGCATACATTTTGTCATATTTGCTTTCACTGCCCGTATACCACCAATAGCCCAGGCCCAATAAGGCCACACAGGAGGCAGCGACCAACCAGACCCTGGCCATGGAGATCACGGGTTTAGTTTTTTTTATAAGGCTCTCGCCAGTCAGTGCATGATGAAATCCTTCCAGTTTCTTTTCAAGCGCGGTTTCCCTGATGCCCAGCATCAGTAAGTTTACTTCATTTACTTTTTCTTTCCATATGGGTTCCTCCAGCAACCTTTTTTCAAAGGCGGCGGATTCTTCCCCGGTCAGGGTCTTGCCCAGGTAACGTTCGATCAGGTCGAACTCTTCGGGTGATATGTCGTATTGTTGTTTCAAGGGATACCGTTTTCCTTTTTATTAATAACCATATTCCTCAATCGCTGGAGGCAGCGGTATTTATTGTTCTTGGCGCTGGCTTCTGTCCAGGAAAAATGAGCGGCAATTTCTCGCATCGATTCTTTTTTAAAATAGAAGCGGTCCAGCAACTCCCGGCAGGGATCTCCCAGCGACTCATATTTCTCTTTTACTGTCTCCAGGTAGCCCAACTCCTCTTCCCCGAGTGAAGGGCTGTCAGCCATTTGATGGCTGATCTCGTCCGGTAAGCTTGTTGTTTTTTTGTTTTTCACTGATCTCAGTTGATCGAGCCATTTATTCCGGGCAATCTGAAAAATATATCCGGCTATTGCCGTTTCATTTTGCGGCCTGAATTGATCCAGCTGTACATTTCTCCAGACGGCCAGGAAAGCTTCCTGGTAAATATCGCGGGCGTCATCCGACGTACCACTGTTGCCGAGAATGTATTGCTCCACTTTCGGGTAATTACTTACATAGATGTATTGTAATACCTTATCGTCGGATACTTTTAAGCCAGTAAATTGCTGTTCAATGTCCATTACGCCGGAGGATGGTAAATCAGGTTTATAATTAACCCTAAAATACAATCAAATCCAGTATAAAGTGCAGCCGGAGGCATTCTTCATACTAACATCGGGGAAAAAATAGAAAGTCATCAGCCCGGCTGGCTTTTTTTAGTGGATGTGCTTTCTGAAACTGAACAAAGCGAATGACCGGCTCAGTCATCCACGCTATTTTCCCTTATCTTCGCAGCGAAAAATTCCCCCCATGTTACCTAAGTACAAACGCATACTCCTCAAACTTTCCGGTGAAGCTTTAATGGGCGACAAAAGTTTCGGTTTTGATACCGATGTCATTGCCCAGTACGCCCATGATATCAAGTCGGTAACCGACCTGGGCGTGCAGGTAGCTATCGTGATCGGGGGAGGAAATATCTACCGGGGTATGAATGAGGCAGATACCGGTATCGAAAGGGCGCATGGTGATTATATGGGTATGCTGGCCACCGTAATCAACGGTATGGCCCTGCAGGCAGGTCTGGAGAGAATCGGGGTCTATACCCGCCTCCAGAGCGCAATTAAAATGGAACAGATTGCTGAACCTTATATCCGTCGCCGGGCCATCCGTCACGTGGAAAAGGGCCGTGTGGTGATTTTTGGAGCCGGAACCGGTAACCCCTATTTTACCACAGATACCGCCGGGTCACTGCGGGCTATTGAAATCAATGCCGATGTGATCCTGAAAGGTACCCGGGTGGATGGTATCTATACCGCCGATCCGGAAAAAGATCCGACTGCTACAAAATACAACGTCATCACCTTCCAGGAGTGCCTTTCACAGAACCTCAAAGTGATGGATATGACCGCTTTCACTCTTTGTATGGAGAATACCCTGCCCATTATTGTATTCAACATGAACAAGCCTGATAACCTCCGCCGGGTGGTAACCGGGGAGAAAGTAGGGACCCTGGTTCGCGGATAAATAAGGGTTTTTCCTCAGTGTTTTTACGCGTATTTTATTCGCAGGGAATACTATCTTGTGCGGGCTTTGAAAGCACACCTGTGAAAAACTATTAAACGCTATTTGCCGGATTTTTAATAGTTTACGAACCTGACTTAACTACTTATGCCCACCCTCCAGTTGTCTGTTATTGAGGTTATTATACTTATGCTGGGAGCAATCACCCTGGGCATTACTATCCACTTCTTCATCATCAGCCGTAAATCCCTCAAGGAGGTTACCTCCGATGCGACCGGTAAATTACATAAGGAGCTGGAAGTCTGGAAACTCAAATACTTTAATGATACCGAGCTCCGCGATAAAGAACTGGAGGACCTCCGTTACAAATTGTCTATCGCTTCAGATAGTACCGACGATATCTCCATTGAAATAGAAGAACTGCAGGTAAAGAACAAGAAACTGCAAAACGAGATTGAGGTTTTGCGCAAGGGCGGGGCTGTATCCGGGGGCGGACAGGATATGGCCGAGTTAAAACGGAGACTGGAAGAGGCGGAAGAAAACTACAAGATCTATTCCATCGAAGCAGAAGAACAACGGGCGCAGAATAAAAAGTTACAGGCTGAAATTGAATCGCTCAGAAAGAACAGCCATGCCCCGCGTGATTCCGATCAGAGCCGGAAGAAAATCCAGGAAGCGGAAGAATCGCTTCGTCGCCATGTGGCCGAAGCGGAAGACCTCCGGATCGTCAATAAAAAGCTGATGGCGGAAATTGAACTGTTGCGGGCCGCCAATGCGCACCCGGCACCCGTACCGGGAGAAAAACCGGATTATATGGAGCAACTGCGCCGGGCGCAGAGCAGCCTGATGGAACATAATGAGAAGATCAACCTGTTACTGGGACAGATTGAAATTGTAAAGGAGACGGAAGAAAAACAGCAGGAGATCATAAAGATCAATGAAGAACTGAGTGTGCAGATTGAAGACCTGCGCTATAAACTCTCCCAAAAGGAAAAGGAAATCAGTAACAGCCGGCAGAAGGAACACCTGACTACGGAAATGAATGCCATGCTGGACAGTGCATATAATGAATTCAATATTCTGCAGTCTAAAATGCAGAAACTGGAACAACAGGTGGCCGGCTCCCGTAAACTCAGTATGGAGTTTGAAGAACTCCGTGAGTCCTATAAAAAACTCAGCCGTGATTACGAAGAACAGAAACTGAAGTTTACCGCGAACAGTGAGGAGAACCGGCAACTGAAAGGTACCCTGGCAACGGTGGAAGAACAATTGCGGGATGCGGAATTCCAGCGGCAGCAATTACAGAAAAGAGTGTTGTACCTGGAGGAACTCAATACGGATATGCAGGTCATGGTGGATGCCAATAAAAAACTGGAGAGCCAGCTGAAGCGGATTGGTGAACTGGAAAGTATGCTGAATGTGATCTCTGAGGAACGAGATCAGCTGATGCAACGCAAATCGAATCTTTAATTCCCTGTCGTTTACTTCAAAAACAGATCAGCCCGGAAGAAGTCCTGCCGGGCTGATAAATACCGTTTATTTGCTGCTTTTCTTGGCGGCTGCTTTTTTCTTGGCAGCAACAGAAATGGCGGGGCGGCTTTTGCCGAATGAACCTTTGAAACGTTTGCCTTTTGCTGTTTTTTTATCTCCTCTACCCATGTTGATTGTTTTTATTGATTTAATGCAAAAATAGACCGTTTTTCAGTAAAAAAGCTCCGGTACTGAAATAAGCACAGGAGCTTTTTACGGTATGCCGGTTTTTTATAATTTACCGGATAATTCTTTTCCAGCCTTGAATTTGGCCACTTTACGGGCTTTGATCTTGATAACAGCACCTGTTTGGGGGTTACGGCCATTGCGGGCCGCTCTTTTGGATACGGAGAATGTTCCAAATCCTACGAGGGTTACCTTACCACCTGCTTTCAATGTTTTGGTGACTGCTTCTACAAAAGAATCCAGCGCGGCATTTGCCTGAGTTTTCGTGATGCCGGCATCTTCAGATACTTTAGCGATCAATTCTGCTTTGTTCATGATTTGCTTTTTTATGTGATTTAAGTGACGGCGGCAAATTTAACTGCTTTTTTATACCAGCAAAAAAAATATCCGTTTTATCAACATGGGAAAAACACGTGAAATCCGCACCCAATAAGGATTTCAGCGGATATCTTGATCAGGGACAAAACATTTATTTTGCGGGTATTTCAATGGAACCCTTGCTGGGCAAGGCTTTCAGCATACAGTTGAACGGAATACAGCAGGGAAGCGGGTTTCAGGCCGTCATCATCACCCGGTTATTGCCTGAAAATTATTTTTTCTTTTGCACACTCAATGCACAAGATGCATCAGTGTACGGAATGAAATAACCCGGTCGCCCCATTTTTCCAGGGCTTTTTTCCGCATGTCCGCTGCATATTTTTCCATATACCGGTTATACAATGCCTGGCTTTCCGCATGGTATTGTACCGCATAAGTGATTCCTTCCTCATCATCGGCCTCTACTAAATGCAAGATAACGGCCTGCGTAAAACAACCGGTTTGTACCAGGTCGGGAATATGTTCCGTTTTGAGCCAGCTGAGCCAGTCTGCCGCAATGGCATGACTGACCTTGGTGGTGACATTATAAACAATCATGCTGCAAATTAATCGGACCGGTTATTATCCAGCAGGATTTTTTTCAACCGCTGGTACATAAAGGACACGGCCAGCAGTAAAATGCCTAGCAGGATAAAGGCGGCGATCTTGCCCCCCGGCGGGATATTCACGATATCATACAGAAATAATTTTCCGATAGTGACAGTAAATAAGGTCAGGGAAATGATCCGCAGGGTTTTAAAATCCTTTTTCATGCCCATCCACATCATGGCAAAAGAGCTGAGTCCCCAGAGTATGGAAAGCCCGGCTTTGTAATATAGGTTTTCCGACCAGGCCCAGCCTGAAGCATCCCGGTAATCTATCCAGAAGATCACCAGGTACATTTCGACACTCAGTAATAATACAATGCCAGAGGCGGTAAGCCAGGAAAAAACGGTCCGGTAATCATTCCATTTTTCATTTTCCTTTTTAAAGAAAAAACGGATCAGCTGGTAGAGTAACCAGAACAACAGGAGGGCAGCCGCCCAGTGAGCGGTGAAATAAATACCACTGTTTTGTGTGATAAGGTGCAGGGCATAGGATTTAGTGGAAGTCATCCCGATAAAATACAGGCCAAAGCTTAACAGGGTCAGACTTAACCGCAGTAGCGGTAACGCTTTATCTTTTTTGAATAACTCCAGTAATACGAGCACTACTATAAATGTATAACACTGCCAGTAAATTGTACTGGCCGGTATGCCCGGGTTACGGGTGTTGAACTGATAACCGATTTCAAAAATACCAGCCAGGTAAGCCGTGATTATGCCTGCACTTAATGCAGCAGTCCGGACAGATTTTGCGGGTACTCCTTTATAAAACCACTCACTGCTTTCCTTTTTATTTAACCAGTAGAATAGAAAATAGGAAACTGCAACAACGATACTGGTGATATAGCCTTCGTTTAAAATTACTGGTTGAAGTTTACCGCTGAATATATAATTCGCTGACCAGTTACTGACCAGGCTGGCCGTCATCAGCAAACAGATCAGCAGGGAACCTGTTTTCAGCAATTGTATCTGTGAACGCTGGTAAAGCCAGAATAATACAACGGTTTCGGCCGCCCAGAAAAGCGTGATATGATTGCCATTATACTGTACCGGAGCCACCAGGGAAAGGAAACTGACAGTCAGACCAATCAGCAGGAAAACAAAATTCCTGTCCGTGGTTTTCTGCTTATAAAAAACAGCGGACAACCCCAGGTAGAATAATCCCAGCAGGGCTGTAAATAATCCCTTGTAGTTATCTCCGGGACCGCTATCGAGTATCAGCATACCAGCTACATAATACAGGAATGACGTACTCAGCAACAGGGTAAAATCAAAGGAAGTGAATTTATTTTTCAGCCGGATCGTATTGATGATATGCATGGCGATGAAAAGCCCGAAGAAAATACTGGCAAATAACAAGGCATCAGTGCGGGGTAAGGGCTCCTCACTGAAATACAGCCTGCGGGTCAGCCAGCCGCCATAGATAATTGTGGTGAACACAAGGGCAATGGTATTGATCGAAGGCCAGCGTTTAAACCAGGCCAGAACCATTAAACCGGTATTGAGGATTGCCAGGTAGGTAAACAGGGCATTATAATTATCCTGCCCGGTGCTCACGAGGAAGGGAGTGATAAAACCACCGATCGTGGCGAGAATGGCCAGTTCCTGCCGGTTGTAGAACAGGGCTAAAAACACACCGGATCCGGAAATAAGCACCATGAGTATAAAGGCAGTGGATTGCCCGATGAGGTGGTACTGATGAAAAGCAAAGGCAATACTGAAATAAAATACAGAAAGGCCACCACCAACTAAAACTGAACTGAATGAACGGTACTGGTTGCGGAAATAATGGGCCAGCCCGACCAGGATAGCACCACAGATCAACCCGATGATCACGCGGCCGCCTTCATGTACCCAGTCTTTATCAATCGCGTACTTGATAAAAAAGGCAATACCCAGTACGAGTACGGCAATCCCGATCTTATTGGCAATATTTTCCCCAATGAATTTTTCGTAATCCCGTTCTTCTTTCTCCGGAATGAATTCCGGCTGATAGGATGGCTTGTTTTCGGTGGTGGTTGCTTTAGGTTTAAGCAGTTCAGGTATACCCGGACTACCTGCTTTGGGAAGTACGGGTGTAGGCGCAGGTTCCGGAACAGGTTTTTCAACCGGAACAGGTGCTGGTACCGGTTCGGGTACACTGACCTGTGGCAGGGGCTTTTCTTCTTCTTTTTTATAAACAGGAAGCGGGGGAATGACCGGTCTTGGAGCGGGGCTGAATCCCTCTTGATGTTGCTGCTGCCTGAGTTTTTTGATTTCCCCGTTGAGCTCATTTAGCTTATCGTACAAATCGTGCAGTAAACGTTTTTGCTCACTGCTGCGGCTGAGCAGACTGATCAGCAGAAAAAGAAAGACAACGGGAAATAGTATGATCAATACAATGATTCCATCCATCTGTGCGTGGTTTGGTGTACAAATACCGGTTTAAATGCCCAGGGAGGTGAAATACTGAAATGATTCGCCGGTGATTACTTCAAACTGATGTTTAAATATACCGGGCAATGATCAGAATGTTTCACATCCGGGTATATTTCCGCGTCTTTCAGCTGCTTTTTTAAAGGTTCTGTAACATTTATATAGTCAATACGCCAGCCTTTATTGTTGAGCCGTACGGAGGGAAAACGCTGACTCCACCAGCTGTAACGATGGGGTTCCGGATGAAATGTACGGAAGGTATCCACCCAGCCGCTTGCATAGAATTTGGTCATCCACTCTCTTTCAGGCAGGAGGAATCCGGAAGAATTTTTATTGCCTTTAGGATCATGAATATCTATTTCGTTGTGGGCGATGTTATAGTCGCCGCATAAAATAAGTTTCGGGTGTTTCTTTTTTAGTTTATTGAGCCAGGTCAGGCATTCATCCAGCCATACATATTTAAAATCCTGCCGCTCATCTCCGCTGGTGCCACTGGGAAAATAAGCATTGATCAGCCGGATATCCCCGAATTGTAACTGGATCACCCGGCCCTCATCATCACTCGGACCATGGCCATTGCCCAGTTCAACGGCATCGGGTTTAATTTTTGTAAATACCGCCACGCCACTATACCCTTTTTTCTGTGCACTGAACCAGTAATCATGATAACCGAGATCATTCAGCGCTTTGGTGTCCACATCTCCTCTTACCGCCTTGGTTTCCTGCAAACAGATTACATCTGCCGGGTCTGTTTTTAACCAGTCAATAAATCCTTTTTTAATCGCCGCCCGGATGCCGTTTACATTGTAGGAAATGATTCGCATTGTATTAATGATTAAATTGTCAGGCAATTTACAGCTATCTATGGAAGCATCCTTAAAATCGAAAAAACATCCCGTTATTCCAGCAAAAGAACCGGTTTATCTGGAAGGTCCGAAAAGCAGGGGATATGAATTACTCTTTGCTTTCCGGGTATTCAAACAGTTTATGAAAGGGTTCAGGGCCCTGCACTTTGTCGGCCCCTGTATCACTGTTTTTGGATCCGCCCGTTTTAAAGAAGACCATCCATATTACCAACAGGCCCGTGAATTTGGAAAACTGATTGCGGAAGCCGGATTTACCACGCTTACCGGTGGTGGTCCGGGTATTATGGAAGCAGCCAACCGCGGGGCTTTCGAAAACGGCGGCAAATCCGTGGGATGTAATATTGTACTGCCATTTGAACAGAAAGAGAATCCTTACGTACATAAATCAGTAACCTTTGAGCATTTCTTTGTCCGTAAAGTACTGCTGGTAAAATATTCGTATGCATTTATCATTCTTCCCGGCGGCTTTGGTACCATGGATGAGTTATTTGAAACCTTAACCCTGGTGCAGACAAAAACGATCAGCCAGTTTCCGATTGTGCTTTTTGGGAGGGAGTATTTTGCTCCATTAATGGAAACGATACAAGAAATGGAATCCAAGGGCACGATATCGCCCTCGGATATGCAATTGGTATTGCTGACCGATAACTATGAGGAGGCCATGAATCATATTTCCACCTATGTCCGGACCAACTACAAAATAAAGCCCCGGAAGCGGCATTGGTGGCTGTTTGAGAAGCGATAGTCTGAAATGTGTACTAATTACACAAAAGTACTACCTTCATGTAAAATTTCCTGTTATGTTACTTAAACGATTGCTCACCGCCCTCGCTGTAACAGGGCTTGTGCAGCTGGCCTACGCCGATCAGTCTCTCACGGTAGTTTCCCCGGATAAAAATATTCAATTGCTGGTTACGCATCAGACCGCAGGTGGCCTGATGTACAGTATAACCTATAAAGGGAAAGCGGTAGTGCTGCCTTCCGTTGTGGGTATGAAACTGGCCAACCCTGTGGTTTCTTTACAACAGTTCAGTCTTGATCATATTGACTCTATAATGGTGGATGAAAGCTGGAAGCCGGTATGGGGTGAACAAAGCATGATCCGGAATCATTACCGTCAGCTGCTTTTATCCCTGACAGACAAATCCGGTTCAGGTATACGGATTCAGCTGATGTTCCGTGTTTTCAATGACGGAGTGGGTTTCCGGTATATTTTTCCGCAGCAGGATAAACTGAATCATTTTATTATTGCGGATGAATTGAGTGGCTTCGCCCTCACCGGTGATCATACTGCATTCTGGATTCCCGGAGACTACGATACCAACGAGTATGCCTATTATAACAGCGCCTTAAGCAAAGTGGATGCCTCCGGGGGTGGATTTGCCCAGGAGATTCATGCCAAAACCTTCTTTGATAAAAATGCGGTACAAACCCCGCTGATGATGAAAACAGCAGAGGGATTATATATTAACCTGCATGAAGCCGCGCTGGTAAATTATCCGGCGATGAACCTGATCCTGGATAAATCAAATTATACATTCAGATCGCAGCTGGTACCCGATGCCGTTGGTAATAAAGCCTATCTGCAGGCTCCATTCTCTACTCCCTGGCGTACGGTGATTGTGAGCGATAAGGCCACGGAGATTTTATCTTCTAAAATGATCCTGAACCTGAACGATCCGTCCAAAGTACCTGATGCAGAAAGTTGGGTAAAGCCCCAGAAAATGGTGGGGGTATGGTGGGAAATGCATGTGGGTAAGAGCAGCTGGGATTACAGCGGCAGCCAGGTGGGTTCACAACAGGCCAGCAAAGTACCGCATGGGGCTAATACGGCCAATGTAAAACGTTATATCGACTTTGCTTCACAACACGGGATTGAAGGCGTGTTGGTAGAAGGCTGGAATACCGGCTGGGAAGACTGGTTTGGACAGTGGAAAGAAGATGTGTTTGACTTTGTGACGCCTTACCCTGATTTTGATGTAAAAGAACTGCAACAGTATGCCGCCGCCAAAGGCGTAAAGATCATCATGCACCATGAAACTTCCGGATCAGCTACGAATTATGAACGCTGGATGGATACGGCTTATAAGTTTATGAACGAGCATGGCTATGCCGCCGTTAAGACCGGTTATGTGGGCCGGATCATTCCACGTGGGGAACACCACGACGGACAATGGATGGTTCGACATTACCTGCGGGTGGCTTCTAAAACAGCGGCACGGCATATCATGGTGGATGCGCATGAACCCGTACGTCCGACTGGTTTGCACCGCACATACCCCAACTGGCTGGCTTCTGAAGCCGCCAGGGGCAATGAGTTCAATGCGTGGAGTAGTGGTAACCAGCCTGAACATGAAA
>Ga0209717_1003076_pt1 | contig 15013 bp, 10 predicted proteins | sample AD_UKC048_MetaG_FD_184418 | JGI IMG/M metagenome (GOLD analysis project Ga0209717, IMG submission 184418) | Active sludge microbial communities of municipal wastewater-treating anaerobic digesters from USA - AD_UKC048_MetaG (SPAdes) (version 2) | ecosystem: Engineered > Bioreactor > Anaerobic >... | reverse complement strand
ACAGGTCCATAGTGGAAATCCACATACCATGCGTAGTTTGTATGCACAGACCACTCCGAAGACGACCAGAACCAATAAGTATCTCCAAATACCGAATATTTGCCGGATTCGTCATATTCACATCCGTAACATGGATCATTCCAGCAATCCTCAGAAGATAAACAACTATCCGTCACTCCGCATTCACCACCAGTTTCAGTTCCCTGGCAGTTTTGAATAAGTGTTCGAAGTTCCGAGATTGTCGGGAGCCGACCGCCAAGATTTTCACAATAAGTTATTGCTTCATCCCATGTCATATAATCACTCGAAGCATCTGACCAATTCAAACCGTCATGGGAATGGCAGAATTTATCACTGCCAGTACATGTTGTGCCTGAGTTTCCTGTGTTTCCGGTATTGCCTGTGTTTCCTGTATCTCCTGTGTTTCCTGTATCTCCTGTGTTTCCGGTATTGCCTGTGTTTCCTGTATCTCCTGTGTTTCCTGTATCTCCTGTGTTTCCTGTATCTCCTGTGTTTCCGGTATTGCCTGTGTTTCCTGTATCTCCTGTGTTTCCGGTATTGCCTGTGTTTCCCGTATCTCCAGTATTGCCAGTATTCCCTGCATCAGAATCATCGTCCGGTTCTGTATCTCCAGTATTGCCGGTGTCTTCATCATTTCCTGTATCACCTGTGTTACCAATGTCAGAATCATCTGCTGTGTTTCCGGTGTCTCCTGTATCTCCAGTGTTACCAGAATCAGTATCGGTGATCTCACTATCTGAATCAGAGCCGCCGAGTAACTTATCCCAGTCAACTCTTTCAGGTGATTCACAGCCGGAAAAAATGACTGCAAGGATTAAAAGAAGTGTTTTTTTCATTTTTTATCTCCTGATTATTCTGCAATTAATATTTTTGTCTGCTTTGAACTGTTTAATGCAGAATAAATTGTCATCACACAACACACTGAATTTATTGAAAATGCTGGATTTCTGAATTTGTCGTGGCACTGTTTTTATTCTGCGGTTAGTCATTTTATCCATTAGAGTTCCCTTCTAAAAATTGAATGAAGCTCCGAACATAAATCCGTCCTTTGAGGGAATGAATGTGACCTGTGTGTTAGATCCGGCGACCGGCTTTTTTACCGCCATCAGGATTACACCTGTTACAAATAATGCTCCGCCGGCAATTCCTGTACCTATAGCAATTTTCTTATATTTATCTCCGTCACTGAAAAGATCGTCCGTCTCTCTAATGACAGCCATCTGTTCTGAAGATGGTAATTGTTTAAATCCTTCAATGTTGTTTGCAATTTGATCTATTTTAGCATTATAATCTGAATATCTTCTGTCAGAATGTACTCCGTAATAAACTGAAAAAGCGCTCAATACCACACCTGCAACAGAAGATGTAAGTCCGTACCAGAAATAAGGATGTGTTCTGAGAAATTCACTCGGTTTCCGTTCCTTTTTCTCTTTGACCGGCTGCTTCTTTTCAGTTTCGGGGTTAGTAGATTGAACAGGGGCGGTGGAGACTTCCTGATTAACTGTCACTGCAATTTGTTCCAGCTTTATATCTCCTTTACATGCCTGACTGAAACCTCTTTTGCAACTTACTTTGTAGAGAAGGTATTTTTTTACCTTGGGTTTGACTTCAACTGCAATGTCATAAAAATTAGCCAGGACTGTACAGCCCTTTGCACTGCCCATTGCACAGCTTTTTTCAGCGAGGGTTTTAAGTTCGGGGTCGTTAAGAGCAGTAAGTTTTGTGTGTGCAAGTGAGGCACATAGTTCAAGAATCCCTTTTTTACAGCCCTCTGACTGCATTGCCGCCGCTTTATTGTTGTCCTTTATCTTCTTTAAGATCTGTTCAGCGATAATGCATGCCTGAAAATCGCCGGCTGAACATTTTGATCTGAAAAATTCAGAATTCCATTTATTGTAAACATTTCTGCGGGCAACTGCTTTTTCATTTTCAACAGGAAGTTTATCAATAAAGCTGTCAAGCAGAACAAAATCATCGTCAACAGCACCGTATTTACTGATAAAATTAAGGAACATATCAATTTTACGGCTCAATTTGATCTTTTCAGAACCGATGGCATCAAGGTTCTTTGAATTTATAGTTCTGGCTGTATCAAGGAGTTTAGTTTTTTCATCAACATATTTTTTTACAGGATTTAACTTCTGAGAATAAAAAGCGACCTTCTCCTTAGCAATCTTCTCTCTTTCAGGTGAAGGTTTAAAATTAATAAAATCCTCCCACAATTTTACAGCCATTTCAGGGAAAAGCTGAAGTTCCTGCTCATTTTCAAGGCTTTTCTTAAAAAGTTCGTTTTCCTTTATGTTCTGATAATAATATGCCCATTCATTTGATCTCTTTATGGCATATCCTTTTATTTCATCTGTCGCTATTTCGCTCACCTTTTTCCATGATTCCATTGCATTTTCAGGCTCTGTATCACCGAGACGGTCCGCTTTCAGTGCATCTTCGTAAAGAGCAATGAGCTTTCTATCCTTTATCTTGCCAAGATCGTGAAATTCTGTCATCTGTTCGGGAGGAAATGCTTTTGATTCCTGAACCTTTGAACCGGTTATTTCAGGAACACTGAAATTTGCAAAATCTACAACAGGATCAAAAGGGAACACAACAAAACTTGCAAAATCATCTATCCCTTTTGAATAACCCTTGAATGTAAAATAAAACTGAGATTCGAGAACAAATTCCTGAACCATTTCAGAGTATTGCTTTTCAGGGCTGTCAAGCATGCCTATCTTTGTAACTTCTGCAAGAAGGTGTCCCTGCTCCGTTTCATACATTTTAAGAGTTCCTTTAAATGAATCGGTCATAAAGGAAATTTCCGATCTTACTACAACGGCCACACCGTTCTGTTTTGCCTCAGACAACACACATTCTATCTTGTCACATTTTGATATTTTTTCTTTTATTACCGCTTTTTCCCTGTTGCCTACAAACGGCATTATCCGTGAAGAAAACAGTTCCGCATCAATTATTTTATCAACCTTTGAAACAAATTCCGGCTGGGCGTTGAGGTTGGCGGAAACGACAACCGTCGTTCCTTCAAAATAGAGACGGCCTTTCTGTTCAGATGCAGAAATGACAGAAAAACAGAACAATACATAAACAACGATGATAAATTTTTTGAAAACCTTCATTCTTTTCCTCCAGGTTGAAAAAACACAATAGAAAATACTACGGTTTTTGTATTGAAGTGTCAATTTTTAGATGAATTATTGAACATTACAATCATTTCTTTACAAGATTTTCAATTGTTTTAGGATGAACGATAGGAACATCATAATAAACATCAAACATTCCAGTTATACTTGTAAATTCTGTTCCGACAGTATAGGTTGAATAATCATCTTTGTTGTTAAGATAAGCGCTTACATAAAGATCGTTTTCAAGAACAAATGTTCCGAAAGAATCAGGAGCTGTTTTGATCTTTACATTTTCTATCTTAACAAGAGAACCCCTGTATTTAGCATGTTTTGATTTATTCATCAAATCATCTGCACTTACAGTTATTGCGGCTGGCGGAGTTCCTGCGGTGTCAGAAAGTTTAGTTATTTCGTTCGGACCCACTTCCTGTGCCACATTCTGGATTTGATAATGGTCATAATTAGCTTTATAGGAACCAGCTGCTCCTTTTATTTTTATCCAATCGCCCTCAGCATAGGGAAATGTATCTCCTTCAACCTTTTTAAAGACCATTACTCCTGAATAATCACCGGCGGTGCCTGTTCCCACAAAGAATGTCCATGTTATCGGATTACCTGCATGCTTTTTTGCAGGCGAAATGATCATTGCTTTATTAACGGTTATGGCTGTCTTGTCTGCAATATTGCCCTGCTGAATATCAGAAATTGCTGTTCCGCTATCTCCAGAATTTCCAGTATTGCCAGAGTCGCCGGTATTACCGGAATCACCTGTATTGCCTGTATTGCCTGTATTGCCTGTATTGCCTGTATCACCGGTGTCTCCAGTATCTCCAGTGTTACCCGTATCACCAGAGTCACCAGAATTTCCGCTATTACCTGTATCACCAGAGTTCCCTGTATTTCCAGTGTTTCCGGTATCACCGGTATCACCAGTATCACCAGTATTGCCAGTATTGCCAGTATCGCCAGTATCGCCAGTATCGCCGGTATCGCCACTGTCTCCAGAGTTTCCAGAGTTTCCAGTGTTTCCGTCATCACCTGAGTTGCCGGAATCAGTATCCGTAAGTTCACTGTCTTTGTCATCGCCGCCGATTAGTTTATCCCAGTCCACTTTTGTCGGGGAACTGCAGCCGATAAATATTGATGTCAGAACTACCAAAACAATCAGTAAAGGGAAATCTCTCATTTATGCCTCCGCGATTAAACTAACATGCAAAAATTATAAAGATACGGTGGATTTAGTCAAATTTAAGGAAAATGGGGAAGATACTTCAACGGATCTACCAGTTTTAGTTAATTATTAGGTTATGGCGCTTTCAATTTTGAGATTTACATAATTTCCTGTTGTTTAATATTTACAGAAGTTCTTTCAGTTCCTTGAGTTTTTCGACAAATACTTTTTCAATGAGTTTGTATGGTTCGATGCTTGTCATGTCAACTCCTGCATCTTTGAGTATTTCAACAGGCGGTTTTGAGCTGCCGGCTTTTAAAAATCCGTCGATATACTGCTGGGGAGAAACAAGACCGGTTCTCACACTTTCTGCGAGTGACAGTGCACCGATAAACCCTACAACATACTTGTAAACATAATAGTTGTAATAGAAATGGGGAACGAACGCCCACTCGTTCTTATAAAGTTCGTCAATTTTCATCAGTCCGTATTCTTCACCGTAATATCTGCTTAAAGTGTCGCCATAGACATGGTTAAGAAAATCCGGCGTAAGTGCTTCTCCTGACTCAACTTTTTTATATATTTCATCTTCAAATTCAGCAAACTGCATCTGCCTGAAAACAGTTGAGCGGATCATTTCAATGAAGTGATTTAAGAGAAATTTTCTCTCTTCTTTATCGGTTGTTGTGTCAAGAAGGTGGTTTATCAGCATTATTTCGTTGAATGTGCTCGCAACTTCGGCAACAAAAATGGTGTATTGCGACTTTTCAAACGGCTGATTTCCATTTGAATAATATGAGTGCATCGCATGACCCATTTCGTGAGCAAGGGTTGACGCTGAATTGTAGTCATCAATGTGATTAAGCAACACAAAAGGATGCGTGTCATAAGCTTCTCCTGACATGTAAGCACCACTCCGTTTCCCCTCATTTGGATAAATATCAACCCAGCCGTTTTCCGGCTTCATACTTTCTGAAAGGACATTTCTATATTCATCCGTCATCGGCTTCATTGCGTCATTTATCAGCTTAACTGCCTCATTAAACTCGAATTTTCTATTACTCCCGCCAGTCACCATCTTTGCATAGACATCGTGGTATCCCTGATCGGGAATTTTGAGAACTTCTTTTTTAACGGCAAGATATTCGTGAAGAGCAGGAAGTATCGCTCTGATGTTATCCCTTAAAGTATAGAAAAAACCGTTAGGAAGCTCGTTGGAATTCATCTCAGATTCCAGAGCATCATCAAATTTTCTTATTTTTGCCACCGTTGAATAGTACTTTATCTGATAATGAAGCATCTTTGAAATGCCGTTCTTGTAACCGTCATAAGTTTTCCAGAACGCATCAAACACCTTTTTTCTTATCTCTCTGTCATCACTTGCCCTGTATCTCGCATAAGTCGGCATATTCACTTCAACAAGCTCTCCGTTTATCTCAATTTTCGGGAATTTCATATCTGTTGACGAAAAAGTGCTGTAAATTTCATATTCAGCAAGCGATAATCCGCCAAACTGTGCCATGATCATCTCTTCCTTATCGGACAGAGTGTGCGGCTTATTTCTAAGCAATGCATCAAAATATCTTGTGAAAACCGAAAAATCGGGATCGTCTCTGAACCCTTTGAGCACATCCTCTTCATACGAAAGAAGCTCCGGTTCCATGTATGAAGTTGCAGCGGCAAGTGAAGTCTGTGCAGATTCAACCATTCCTGAAAGTTCCTGCCAGTACCCTTCCGCCATATCTACATCACGGTTCCTGTGAGCATAACTCTCCAGTTTCATTACTCTTCTCATTGCATCACTTGAAGTTCTGAGTGCTTTCATCAACGACTCTTTTTCACTCAATCTTCCTGCAAATTTCGGCATTTGCGCCGTCGCCTTCTCAATTAACTGAAACTCATCGGTAACCTCTTCGGATGAACCGTAAATATGTTCCGGTTTCCACATGAATTTTGAATCCATTTCATTTCTTGTTTTCATTGTTTAATTCTCCTATTTACACATAAATCCGGGGTTTGCGAATTTCCCGTTTTTTGTTATGAAGATCAGTATGTTACCGGGCATGACGGGGTTTTCCGCCGACCCTGTGAAAAGTTTTCTGCCCATTTTGACTATTTCGCCGGCTTTTACTAGTGGTGTTTTGACATAGCTGAAATTCATCGTGAATTCTCCTGCTTCGACCATTATGACATAGCCGCCTGAATCAAGCTTGACCACATCTTTTATAAAACTCTGGAAAGGGAGATCGTTTATTTCAGAAGGGGAAACAAAAATACCTCTCATTGGATTCCAACCCGGCGTGTTGACGCATTTATATCCGTTCCTGAGTTCGGGGATAGCGGGTTTAATTCTAATTTCACTTATTTCGACTTCAACCCCTTTTTCAAGAAGGGCATACTTTTCCTTTAACTCACTCAGTCTCTTGTGACTTTCCTCCATGAGCTTAACAAACCCATCAAGCTCTTTTTTTACCAGTTTCATTTCATTTTTAAGATATACAATTGACATATTGTAGACCTTCTTACACTCTGAATCGAAAAAAAGGCAGTTGCTTTTCATAATTCCTGAAGATCTTTTGAGAAAATCGAGTTTGCGATATTTCAAGAGCTGGTTGAACGACATTGTTTTTATAACTTCCAGCTCACTTTCAGTAACCTTCATTGCAAGAGACACTTCCCCTTTCTCTTTTTCTATCCTCTCCATGAGTATTTTTTCTTTGAGCGTTACAGGTCTATTCTGAGAAAACAGCATCAACGATGACAAAATAAAAACTAATGAAATTAATATCCTACAGAATCTCTTCATAGACGAATACAAGTTCTCCCATGAATTTTATATTATGAAAATCTTTTGCATAAGCAGGCGTCCAGGCAGTAAAATCATCCGATTTCGACTTTTTGCCGGTATGCCTGTTTATGCGGTAGAAAAATACTTTCCATGTATCACCGTCTTTTGGCGGATTTACAGGAGCATCTTCTATTGAACTCCACGGAATCGCAATTTCTGCACGCCAGCCCTTATCCTTTTCATTGCTGTCATTCAACTTACCGTCAACTTTAACAGCATATTTGATCTTTGAATCCCAACTGTCGTCACGGTTCTTTCTTCTGCCGTTGAACTTTGAATCAAATTTAACGCCTGCCGCTGAAACCTGCATTTCGTAATAGATTTTCCCTTCACCCCTGGGATCGATGAATATCTCAACAACATCATCTGTATCATACAGCGGATCATCATTGTTCTTCTGCTCGGCATAGATATCGCTGTCTTCAGCATCAAAGCCGATATACAGATAGTTGTGGTCCATTACCGCCATGACAGCAGTTTTTACAGAACTCAGACCTTCACCGCTTGAGATCCAGAATTTATCATCCTTTGATGCATTGGCCCAGTAACTCTCCTTGAACTCGCCGTCAACTTTTGTCTGTTTTCTTGAATTTCCGGCGATCGTATAGACCTCCATCTTCTTTCTTAAAATGTTGGGCTTTGTTATCTTTATCTGTGCCATGTTAAGACGGTTCTTCCCGTCATTGAACTGTTTTTCAGGTTTTGTTCTCTCTTTTCCCTTGAAAAACCCACCTCTTACAAACATTGTATCTGTGTCAAAATGTCTCGGAAGTTCCTTAATTACCGCCTCATCCTTAATTATCTTTCCAAGAGCGAGCTTTTTCACTTTTCCGTCAATAAATTCATGGTCATATTTAAAATGCTCTTCACCTTTTTCATCCTCAAAATGGTAAAAGAGTTTCCAACCGTCGCCAAGCTGTTCATCAAACTTCCAGAAAGTTACTATCTTAAAGCTTTCTCCATGCCTGGGTTTGATTGGTTCAGTATAAAAACCCATAAATTCCACTTTCCCGTCATTGAGCTTCATTCCCGTTTTTATTGCATTTTTCGGCAGTTCTCCGACAACTCCTTCATGGGTTGAACATGAAGAAAGAATAAAAAACATAACGATAACCATTAAAAGTTTCATAAAACCCTCCTAACAGTAACTTTTTAAAAGCTCCACTGTAAAATCCCATATTTTCTCGATACTCGGAACGAACATCTTCTCATCAGGGCTGTGCGGATTTTTAATCGTCGGACCGTAACTGATCATCTCCATTCCTTCATTCTTTGAACCGATTATTCCACATTCAAGACCGGCATGAATTACTTCAACAACAGGTTTCGTTCCGTAAAGTTTTTCATATATCGAAATACATTTTGCAAGAAGTCCGCTCTCCATGTCGGGTTCCCAGCCCGGATAACCGTTTCCGCTCTTAAACTCTGCATCTGCCACAAAAGCGCTCTTTTCGACTTTTCTTGTTATCCACTCTATTCTGCTTGCAACTGAACTACGCTGACTTGAAAGAAGGGAAACAACCCCTTCGCTCATCTTAACAGTTGCGAAATTGCTTGATGTTTCAACAAGTCCTTCAATGTCACCGCTCATCGCCGCAACACCGTGAGGCATGCTCATCATCATGTTTATGAGTTTAACGCTATCGGAACTGCTCATCACGGGATCACTGAGATCTTTCATCTCTTTTACAGTTATTGTCATGTCCGGATCTGTCTTTTTGAATTCAGCTTTGATCTTTGCAGCAGTTTTCTCAACAATATCAGAAACTTTTGCAATATCGTCTTTTTTGACACTTATAATCGAAAAGGCGTCTCTGGGAATGGCGTTATGGGCGCTTCCGCCATCTATCGATACGATCTTCAGTTCACATGATGCTGCAAGATTATCAAGTATCCTTGCAAGGATCTGGTTTGCATTCCCTCTTTGAAGCTTGATGTCAACTCCGCTGTGACCGCCTGAAAGACCCGCAACCTTTATCTCTACATTTTTACACTCGCTGCACGGCTTAACCCATTCCGGCTTGAAATTTATCTTTGTGTCCCTTCCTCCTGCACAGCCGACTGTGAAAATACCTTCATCCTCGCTGTCAAGGTTCAAAAGCACTTTCCCTTTGAGCCATCCTGGTTTCAACGCATTGGCACCGGTAAGCCCTGTTTCCTCATCAACCGTAAAAAGGATTTCCATCGGAGGATGCAGGACTGTCTTGTCTGTAGCAAGTTCAAGGGCGATCGCAAGAGCTATTCCGTTATCTGCTCCCAGAGTCGTACAGTCAGCTTTAAGCCAGTCTCCGTTATAAACATGCTTTATGGGGTCTTTTGAAAAATCGTGCCTGCTTTCAGGTGTCTTCTCACAGACCATATCCATGTGACCCTGAAAAACAATGACCGGTTTGTTCTCATATCCTGCGGTTGCAGGAACTTTTATAAGAACATTCATCACTTCATCCCTTTCGGCTTCAAAACCGTGTTTTTCCGCCCAATCCATAAGCCACTGACTTATTTTTGCTTCATTTTTGCTTTTTCTTGGCACTTTGTTGATCTCTTCAAAAAGGTCAAGGATCTTTTTCACTCTTGAATTCATGGTTTCCTCCTCAATTCATCAAAAATTAGAAACAACTTATAAGAGTAATTAATTTGAATAAAAAAGCAAAAAGATAAAAGAGTGTGAAAATTATTTCAGAAACTATTTGTTTTTGTATTCTTTAAGAACATTGATAACATAGTCGATATCAGCCGGAGTATGGTCACCGTTGATCTGGAAACGGATCTCTTCGTCCCCTTTCGGAACGACCGGATAGTTAAGCCCTGTCGCAAGAACTCCTTTATCTGTGAGCCACTGTACGATCTGCGAAGTTTTCTGAGTGTCTCTCACCATGAGCGGAGTTACAGGATGCGGACCGGGAATTGTTTCATAACCGTTATCCACGAGCCCTTTCTCAAATCTTGCTGTCATTTCTGAAAGGTGTTTAAGAATTTTAATCCCTTCAGGGCTTTCAAGAATATCAAGAACTTTAAGAACGGCCGTTGTTTCACCGACTGTTATCGGATTTGAATAAATGTACATCGGAGCTGTCTGACGGAGAAAATCTGTAACCGCTTTATCAGCTACGACATAACCGCCGTTGATGCCGTATGCCTTCCCGAGCGTTCCTATCAGTATATCAACTTTTGCACCTGTAACTTCCTCTGTTCCGCGGCCGGTTATTCCGTATGCACCGACACCGTGTGAATCATCAGCCACTGTTGTCACTCCTTCTTCAAATTTGTCGTCAAATTTTTTGCAGATAGCAACGAACTGATCAAAAGGACAGAAATCGCCTCTCATTGAGAAAACACCGTCAGTAATGACAATGCAGCGCTTCCCTTTGCCTACGGATTCATTCAGTTTTGCTTCAAGATCCGCCATGTCATTATGCTTATAAATGAGCTTTGCTGAAGGTCTTGCGAGTTTCATCGCATTGATTATGCAGTTGTGATTGAGCTCGTCACTTACTATCACGGTTTCAGTTGTTGTAAGGGGGACAATCACACCCATTGAAGTGACATAGGCACTTGAAAAAATCATTCCCGACTCTCTGCCGTGGAACTTTGCAAGCCGTTCCTCTAGTTCGATGTGCGGTCTGTATGTTCCCGAAATAAAGCGGACAGCACCGGGACCCGCACCGTATGTAGCAGTTCCGTGCTCTTCAGCCGCCATAACATCCTTTCTCAGCGAAAGACCGAGATATGAGTTCGAATTCATTTTGATGAATTCCCTGTCACCATAACCTTCAACTATAAATCTTGGACCATTTTCACCTTTTGCCGGAATTACTTTTGTGATGACTTTTTCTGCTCCTTTTGCAATTCCTTTCGCCTTAAGTTCATCAACATGTTTAATAAGAGCATTGTTTAATTTTACACCTGACATTTTACACTCCCTGGTTTATTTAAGTTTTTTCTCAAGCTGTTCGAGCATATCCTTTGTCATGGAAGCAAGGTCGTACGCCGGCTTCCATCCCCACTCTGCTCTTGCAGCGGAATCATCTATTGAATCCGGCCATGAATCAGCTATTGCCTGTCTGAAATCGGGTTCATACCTGATCTCGAATGAAGGAATATGTTTTCTTATTTCATCAGCCATTTCAGAAACTGTAAAGCTCATTCCGGCAACATTGAAATCGGAATGGTGCTTAAGTTTGCCAAAATCCGCTTCAAAAAGGTCTATCGTGGCTTTCAGACAGTCAGGCATATACATCATCGGAAGTTTTGTGTCTTCTTTTACAAAGCATGTGTATTTTCCATGCTGAATAGCATCATAATAAATAGCAACAGCATAATCTGTCGTTCCGCCACCCGGAAGCGTTTCATGGCTGATTATGCCGGGATATCTGAGTCCTCTTACATCAAGTTTGAACTTTCTCACATAGTAGTCACACAAGAGTTCGCCCGCAACTTTTGTAACGCCGTACATAGTTGTCGGCTTAAGAACTGTTTCCTGCGGGGTATCAACTTTCGGAGTTTCCGGACCGAAAACAGCAATGGAGCTTGGCATAAGAACTTGCTTCATATTCTTTTCACGCGCTACTTCAAGAACATTTATGAGTCCGTTCATATTAACATCCCACGCCATCAACGGATTTTTTTCACCCACAGCCGAAAGGATAGCAGCCATGTTGACCATGTGATCGATTTTATATTTGTCACAAACTTCACCAAGTTTCTGTCTATCCATGACATCGAAAAATTCAAAAGGACCTGATTCTTTAATTTTCTGTGACGGTTCGGTCTTTCTTGTTGATGCAACAACATTTTCATTACCATAGATCTCGCGCATCTTCAGAGTAAGTTCAGAACCGATCTGGCCTACGGCACCAATGATGAGAATTTTTTTCATTTTTTCCACCTTTTTAAACAATTTTTGTTAATTATTTATCTCCCTTGAGAATAACACTTCCATTTCCTTTTTCTTTTTCTGACAACATATTTCCCGACCTGAAAAGCAGAACTTTTTCAAGAACGAACTCCAGCTCTGAAACACTCTCGTCAGCCCTGTAATTAAGATACCTGTAGATAACGAGACTCGGGATTGCCACCGTGAGACCTGCCGCAGTAGTGATCAGCGCTTCCCATATGCCTCCTGCGAGTATCATGGGGTTACCTCCTGCTTCAGTAAATCTTGTAAATATCTTTATCATGCCGAGCACTGTTCCGAGAAGACCGAGAAGAGGGCTTATAGTTGCCATTATTCCGGGAATTGAAATCCATCTGTATATGTCAGCGCTAACTTTCTTTGCATACATTTCTGTAACTTTCACAGGATCTTGTCCCGTATTGTCAGCGATCACCAGATCAAGTATCTTCGAGAAAAGATCGTCCTTTTTCTTAACTTCAGTCGCTATTTCATCCCATGATCCTTTTTCGGAAAGATGGATTATCAGCTCCGGATTGGATGCTATCTTAGATCTTCGAAGAGAGAACATCCTTTCAAAAAGTATCGTGATGCTTATGACAGAGCATAAAAGGATCGGATACATTATTACCCCACCCTTTTCAAAAATCACAAAAATGTCCATCTAAACACCTCAAAAAATATCCACTGTCTTATACTAAAAATGATTTAGGTTATCAAGTAATTTTTAATCAGAATATTTATATGTTCCGCAGCTACTCTGTCACCATGTAGAATTCGACCCTTCTGTTCTTTGCCATGTCGGGTTCAGTGTCTCCTGCAGCAACGGGTTCAGATGCACCCATGAGCTTTATGGCGATTCTTGAGGGTTCGACACCGTTCTTGACAAGCACCGCCTTTACTGCATCAGCTCTTTTCTGAGGATAAGTGCTCTTTTCAGAAGGATCACGGTGTGCTTCAATCCGTATTTTCAAAGTAAAATTCCTGTTAAGTATCATGGCAACTTTTTCAATTTCAAGAGCATCCTGTATGTAATCGGAATTGTGCATGAAGCTTACAACAGATGAAAGCTTTTCTCCCGTTTTCTGAGCCGGCTTCTGGGTAACAGGCGGCTGCAAAGGTTTCACTTCCGGTTTCACTTCCGGTTTCACTTCCGGTTTCACTTCCGGTTTCACTTCCGGTTTCACTTCCGGTTTCACTTCCGGTTTCACTTCCGGCTTCACTTCCGGTTTAACTTCCGGTTTAGCTTCCGGTTTCACTTCCGGTTTCACTTCCGGTTTCACTTCCGGCTTCACTTCCGGTTTAACTTCCGGTTTAGCTTCCGGTTTCACTTCCGGCTTCGGCTCCTCTTTAACTTCCGGCTTCACTTCCGGCTTCGGAGTTTCAACCTGTTTTTTTGAAACATCCATACTCCATGAAATTCCTAGGAAAACTCTGAATTTAGGAACACCCACAGCGCTCCCGAATCCGCCGTAAGCACCTGCAGAAACATCAATATCGACCGGTGTTTTCACTTTGAATCCGCCACCAAGCTCTATATTGTCAACAGCTTCATTTTTAAACGGCTCTGCTATTGAAGTGTTTGCGTGAAATTCTGCAACAATATCAAAAAGTTGAGGAACAGCATGCAGATTAAGCGCAACTTTGACACCGAATTCATCATCAAAAACAGATTCGGCATAATACTGCTTCTGAAGTATCTGATAAAACAAATTCGTCGTAAATCCAACCCTTTTTGATTCACTTCCTATTGCAATTGCCGGTTTAAAGGTGAAAAGCGAACTTCCAAGTGCAGAATGGACAAGTTCGCCTGTCGGAATTGTCATTTCGGGGATCAGGGAAAGGGCGAACAACCCGTCAGAAACATTAGCTATCTGGAATCTCGGAACAAGTCTTATGTCCCCTATTCCGCCCGATGGAAGAGAGTCTTCTTCGTCCCATCCGTCACCGTTCTGATAGATCATAACGGGAAATACCAGTCCGAAATCAAAATATTTAACCGGGCTGTAGAAAAAAGATATGTCGGCAGTTATCTGGTTCTCAATGACACTCCTTATTATATCGCCTTCAGCATTGAACTGTGAAATTGAATCGGGCATATAGTGCATAAGGAAACCGGCACCGAAAAGGTCCTGATCGAGACCCTCTGCTCCGTAAACAGAAAAATATCCGTCTTCAAACGGTGTTGACTTAAACCTGTTGGCATCGATAGAAAAGCCACCGGCATAAAGAAGGTTAGACATAATTATCAGAAACATTAAAATAATCAGCTTATTAACTGCAGGTTTCATTTTTACTCCATGACAAAAAACATTAAAAAAGCAATGCTATTATACCTTTTTACGGCAAAAAAACAATTATTAGCATTTTTTTTGATATTCTGCTGATAATACTATATATTCATTTCCGCTTGAGCTTATTAACAATTATTACTAATCTTTAAAAAGAAGGAGTCGGAAATGGATTTTCAGAAACATATCAATGAGTTACTTTCAACTCATCCGATAGTTCAGATGAACATGTCAAGAGAGCTTTTAATTTACAATGCAGTGTCAAAAGGAAAAGCTCTGATAACCGAGAACGGTGCTCTGGCAACATGGACTCCTGTTGAGTCCACAGGTAGAAGCCCCAAGGACACTCTCATCGTAAAACACGATACAAGTGCTCATAAAATTGACTGGCATTCTCCTAACAACCGCCCTCTCGATCCTGAAGTTTTTGACATGATATTTGAAGACGCCATTAAAACATTACGCGGCAAAAAAAGTTTTTATGTCAACGACAGGGTTCTTGGTGCAGATCCGTCATACGCTCTTCCTGTAAGGGTAATAACCGACAAGGCATTCACTTCCGTTTTCGTGGACAATATGTTCAGACCTGTTCCGAAAGAGATCGAAAAGAGCATTTTCTTTAAAAAACCTTTTACTCTGATAGCTCTTCCTTAC
>Ga0209717_1003073_pt1 | contig 15021 bp, 10 predicted proteins | sample AD_UKC048_MetaG_FD_184418 | JGI IMG/M metagenome (GOLD analysis project Ga0209717, IMG submission 184418) | Active sludge microbial communities of municipal wastewater-treating anaerobic digesters from USA - AD_UKC048_MetaG (SPAdes) (version 2) | ecosystem: Engineered > Bioreactor > Anaerobic >... | reverse complement strand
TTTATTCTTTTTTAAAAGTGCAATAGCCGATATTTTATGAGGGACTAATTTGCATCGCTTTCAGGTCATTAATAATTTGCTGTGAGTGTTTTGACGTATTCACGCTTGTATACACTTTAACTACTTTACCAGTAGGGTTAATGAGAAAAGTATACCGTTTGGCAATTTTTAACACAACAAAGTTACTCAATGCATAATAACTCTCAGCGACTTTTCCGTCAGTATCGGCCAAAAGCGGAAAAGGCAGATGATATTTCTTGGCAAAGTTCGCATGAGACTCACTGCTATCAACACTCACGCCCACAACCTTTGCGCCTAGCTTTTCAAGTTGCACGAAATCATCTCTAAATTGGCAGGCTTCTTCGGTGCAACCTGGCGTGTCATCTTTGGGGTAAAAGTAAAGAACTAAATATTTTCCTTCATAATCAGTTAGTTGGTGCGTTTTTCCGTTTGCATCTTTTAATAAAAAAGGCGGTGCATTTTGGCCAAGCTTTAGTGTTTTTGGCACAGTCGAATAGCTACGATAACCAATAACGGCGATAATTAACACGACTACATAAAATAATAATTTAAGTGTCATCAGTGTAATTGCTTTGCGATAATAAAAAATGAATGAGGTAAAAAGTACAAGCTGATGCATATGTTAGCACCATTTGATTTTGCTCACTATTGCAATTTTGGTTGTGCTAGCGGTATTAAACACGCAAGCTAACTGCGTTGAAATATGAGAAAATACGCCCTTCATTAGCCCCCGTAGCTCAGTGGATAGAGCATCCCCCTCCTAAGGGGAGGGTCACACGTTCGATTCGTGTCGGGGGTACCAAAAAACACCTTAAAATACAATAGGTTAGATTGGTAGCGGTTGGTAATGGTTTGAAGAAATTAGTAATAATTTGTGATAAAAGTGTGATAGATTTGTGATAGGAATTAAAAAACAACCTTTTATGATGGGTGTGGGGCGAATAGCCCACGGTTTTCGCGCCGCGTTCGCTCGCGTGCTTTTTCGCGTGCGATCGCGTAAGCGCCGGTAACTTAAAAAAAGTATCACTATTTAGTGATTGATAACTAATATTGTAATTATGTGCGAAATCCATATTTTATAGCTGACGCCTGTACTGGTGATGCTGCATAATAATACGAATTGTATGATTGAGGAATTAAAGGGTTTGGCTGATATGGATACTTTTAGAGCCTTAGGATTTAATTGGAACAGATCATTAATTCCAACTAACGTTCAGATTCATTCTGTTGAGCGTGTTTGTTTTAGGTTTCACCGGATGCTACCTGAATTTGTGTGGGATGCAAGTGTGCTTGAAGGCAATCCATTCACATTTCCAGAAATTAAAACACTTTTGGACGGCATTACTATTAGTGGAAGAAAAGTCTCCGACCAAGAGCAGGTTTTAAATCTTGCGGAAAGCTCAAAGTTGTTACTTCGAATGGTCAAGAAGGGTTCTTTTAAAGTTGATAAAGAGATTTTCTGCTCCCTGCATAATATAGTTGCTCGCAAGGAAGCACTTGAGTGGGGCCCTTTTCGCGGCGAAGGATAAGAAACAAACTATAAACCAGATGTGGGACTTGGTGAGCATGGTAGACATACTCCACTCCCAACACGGCCTAATGCACCTGAACTTAATCGAGTGTTTGAATTTGGTAATAAAACGTTAGAAAGCATTGCTAATCCACTTGAACGCGCTATGGCATTTTTTCTTTTTGGTGCCTTGCAACCATTCTTCTTTGATGGAAATAAACGTACATCCCGTTTCATGATGAATGGAATTTTAATGGCTGCTGGCATTGACGCAATTAGCGTTCCAGCTTCAAAAGCTAATGAGTTCAATGAAAAGATGCTTAATTTTTATCTTAAGTAGGATGCTACGGAAATGATAGAGTTTCTTGTTCGATGCCATCCTGATTTTGAGAAAGAACTTATTGATGATGGAGGCGGTGATGGTTCTGGAGGTGGGGCAGCTGGCGGGCCGCCGCTAAGACCTAGATAAGTTGGATGAGATACTATTTTCGGGGAATGCTACCTGATTTTTTTTGCTTCATTAATAACCTGATATACGCGACTTTTACCCAAACCGAGCCTGTAAAAAGATCTGTGTAAATGATATTTTACCAATGACGATTAAAGGAAATTATCATGGCCACAAACAACAAGTCAGTAAAAGACTTTCCGCAAATCCCTACTGAGCTAGTTGAACAACTCGCCAGCTTTGTCAAAACGGAACAAGACCTCAGTTTAATCACCAATCAGCTCATGAAACAAGTGGTTGAGAAATGTAATATATTTATCATTTCGCAAAATGTCAGCTATATAGAGTGACCCCCGTTAGTGACACCGCGCATATTACACGAACCAACATTTTACGTCACTAATTAAGTTGCTAAATTTGCAACATCATAAAGATTTATGACCAGTTTTATCAAAACTTTATTGACGGCCAAAAGTAACTAGATACTATATCTACAAGTATCGAATCATTTTGTTGGGGCAATTGAATATATCCAATGCCTCGAACATCAAATTAATTGAGGCTAACATGACCGTTGAAAATGAAGAACAATATCAGGAACCCGAACCCTCAAAAAAACTTTCTTTTTCCCAGGACGTGCTAAAGCAAGCAGCACGTGCAAATAGGAAGTCCTGGAAAAATGCCATGCTGGAGTTTACAAAGATCCGAGAAAAAGCCTTCAGAAACTCCGAAATTGTATCGGATGCTGAAATAAAAAGGCATCATGAAAATTTTCATCGCGGTTGGCAAATGAAGGGCAGACACATAGATGCAGCGCTGGAATTCGATCTTGAGTTCTTGGACAAGGAAAATCCATTCGTCCCGGATAAAAGTATATTTGACGATGATTTTGAACCTGAAATAGAAAAGCAAGAAAGGCGTAAGGTATGTAAGAAGCAGAAACGTGACCGTGCTGCATTAGCAATTGCATCTGGCGCAGTAGGTGGCCAATTTGGCGTGCCACGAATTATTCGCCGGCAATTAAATCAGCAATTATTGAAAAACAAAAGTGTTGAACGTTATCAACGTAGCCACATAATCATTGGCAAAAATGGTGAAAAGTTTCCGCTTACAAATCAACATGATCGAAAGATGGCTGAATTTAGGTCTACTTGCAAGGGCATGCAAACAGAGTCACTTAAATTAGGTATGGTTTGCTCGATGTTTGTTGTGACAGCCCCAGCCGAATATCACTCGAACCCTTCCAATGGGAACTGCGCCTGGAACGGCATGCTTCCCGATGATTTATTTGATTTATGGCAAGTTGAATGGGCTAAATTACGAGTCTATTTTGGAAGGGCTAATATTCCACTCATAGGTATGTGGAGCCGTGAAACAAATAAAGATGCAACGCCACATCTTAATTATATCCTTTGGCATACCCCTGCAAGTGATACTAAAATACTAAATTTGATAAATAAGTTTATGCGGCTAGGCGGAACTAATTCAAAACAAATTGTAGCAAAACGGATAGATTTGGTGCGAAGATATGAAGACGGAAAATATTCGGACATTGCAAACTACATGAGTAAGGGTTTTGCAAACAAACAAATCACTTTCGAGAATATTCAAACCGGAAATGGGTTAAGCCCAGAGGACAAATACTCCCTTGAAGAACAACACCTTGCATCATGCTTCGCATATAGAAGGTGGGGGTTCTTAGGTATACCAAGTTTAACACCTTACCGTAGTTTGCGTGGGCTTGCTAAAATGCCCGAAACCACATCGTTGCCCCTGAAAGAAATTTGGGAAGCTGCTCGCTCCGGTGATTTTGCAAAATATATTGAGTTGAATGGAGGCTTAGGTATCTCTGAAAAGAAACGTCCTTTTTCTAACATTTATGAGTCAAGTGGTACTGGTAAAAGTAAAGTAGTAATTGGTGTCCGCGAGAAATCAACAAATGCAGAACTTATTACTAAAGAAATCGGGTATTTTGAATTAATTAAGACATCTAAATCAATCGTCCAGCAAACCAACTAAAGGTACTTTTGAAGCTGGCTTGAAAGGTGATGTTGTTACACTTAACCTAAATAACCTAAATAACCAAATAACCCAAGATTTATTTATTTTTAGAATCATTAAACGCTCTTTCAGCCATAGGCATCCCAGTAAATGCTCCTGGATTTGGAGAGCTGTTGAGCCTGATCAATCGTTGACCTGGTCCGTATATTTCGAAAGTGAAAATGCCACGATCCACAAACTTACGCATAACAATACTCAATTCTTTATCAATGATGGCAATCCCATCCATAGCTAAGAAAGCTACTGTTTGTTTAGACTTGTTTGAGATATCTCTGCTTTCTACGGTTAATGAGTTTCTTTGAGAAAGTTCGTTAATAAGCCTAGTAGCATATAGATCAATCCACCCGTCAGTGACATCCCACTGATCCTCATTATCTTGAATTTCCGATGACAATTGTTTTTCATTGGGGGCGACCTCGGGGCCACGAGTTTCAACGTAATCTGCCTTTTTAGCATAAGCCTGTACCATTAATGTTTCTTCTGCAGGCACTTCTGATGTTTCTGCGGTATATTTCTCTTCTTGCTTGGGTGTATAAGTACTAGGCTGATAAATTCTGTGTTCAGTATAGTTGTTCGGAGCTTGGTCCAGCGAGCCTATCGGGTCGATACCCATGCGTTGCATCGTACCGAGTAGATCGGCTAGGCATCCTTCCTTGTCCAAAGTGAAGCTCGATGCGAAGCAGCGCCAGAATGTCCAACCAGCACGCTCTATACGCGCTGTCTGCTTGCGTCACTAAGCCACTGGCCTGGACCATGATATTTGTCTCCATCTGCTCTTTTAATTAAAGTTTGATGACAAAATGGTTTTCAGATATTCATCATAAATAATCAATTATTTAATATCTGCTAAAGAAATTACAATAACATACTAGTGGCTCACTAAATGAGCCAGGTGGTATTTTTTAATTTCTGCAATATGTTCTAATTTAAAATAAATATGATATTAAAATCTTAAGATAAAAGTTGAGCACACCACAAACTACAAAGGTTTGTGGTATAAATTGTATAACTAATAACTTAGGGCGGCGGTAGGGACTGGTTCGAGCACGATTGTGACTTAGGCTTATTCCATAAAGTTAATAAAAAAAGGATGAAATCTAATCAATCATCTATATTGTATTGCTAAGTATCATCCTTGCTAACATAACTAGCGTTCCATGAACTATCAGTCTTGATAGTATCTCTCTCAATAGGTAATGCTCTTGCAACTTCAGCTCTAATTGAACTTAGCCCATATGCAACAGATAAGCGATTGTAGTCATTTTCATTTACGTCAGCAGTAAAATTAGATGGCCTTTGCAATAGCTTGGGTGTCGCATGTAAATAGCTTGCGCCATAAACTTTATCGATTGATTTTTCAATAAATTGATAAAACGGCATTTTAAAACCACCACCACATAAAAATGCATCTATACCATACAAGTTATTCTTTAAGACTTGTGGATTGCAATCTTTGAATGAGCCTTTATATGATTGAATAATCATTGCATTTAAATTGCTTCTAAAGTTGTGATCAGGACTAAATCTTTCAGAGCTAAAAGTTAATTTTGAATGAGTAAAGTAATCTTCAATATGTCTAGGAGGTATAGTTTTACTTTCAGTAGAAAGTGAATTTTCATCTAGACAAGTCAACAACGCACTAACTGGATTACCTTTTTTAGCAAGCGCTACTTTCCACCAATCCATTCTTGTTCTATGTAAATTCATCACTCCATAATTTCCAACTTTAGATTCATAAAATGAGAATTTACTTTTATTACCCCGAATTCTTTTAACGTGAAATAGCGAAGAGTCTACAGTTCCGGCGCCAACATCAACCATCAAATATATATTGCGGCCATCTGGATCGAAACTACTGCCTTCAATAAACCCATGAATCTGTGCGGCTATTTCTGCGATTGCATGAATTTCAACATCTTCATCTGGATGTTGGGGGCCATCGGTATCATTATATTTTGATGCTCTCTGAATCGCATTCAGAACTACCTGCCGCGATACGGCAGTATTATTCCATGCTGCATACCACGCAGCGCGTGCAATCACGGCATATTGAACCGACAAGCTATCTTTAGATCCTTGAGGTGCAGGAACTCCAACACTTAGAGCCCAAGCAACTTCACTGTTCAGATATGTAGACTGATGCTCTAATAGAAACCATGCTAATGACTGCCGAATCACTAACCCCATAAATGCTACCATTAATGCCTGTCTATCCTGGTTTTTAGGACTTTCAAGAAAACCTAGCTTCAAGTTGTTATGGGAAATATTTTTTTTATCAAGAGAAAATATGCCATTTTCCTCATATAAAACACTCGGTAACAAATAGGTATCTATGCCCATTCCACTTAAAAATGGGATTGCATATGCGTGTTTTATTGTTCCATCACCAACAATGCATTTAACACATGATGTTCCAAAATCTAATCCTAGCGTGAGCTGCCTAACACCACCAGTGGATAATGAGGGCTTATGATGTTGTAAGGTTGGAGTTTTAATTAACAAATCTAAAGCATCAGGATTATGTTGATCATTTAAAAATATTAATTTAGCATTTGAGTTAATTTCAAGAGTGTATTCAGAGACTGGGTTAATTTGAGAAGGTTTAGAAACCAGAGTATTTCCAATTGAATTCAACTTATAACAGTCTAAATCCTGTAATGGATTTCTAGAATTATTAATAAGTGCGCGTAACTCTGGTTTGCTATCTCTCCTACGTCCTATATTAGTAGGAAGTTTAATCGGTGCCGGTACATTTTGCTTTTTCTTGAGATTTTCACTATCCGTAATCTGCGCAACAGTAGTGGTCCTATCAGCAACAACGAGATCTTGTTTTGTTATTGCATAATTTGAATTACCTAGTTGAGACGATAACTTTTTTCTATGGCTAACAGGTACTTCTTTTCGATTATATTTGTGGACTTGTGCCTTAGCTAATTGCTTATCCTGTAAGTTCTCTGGAGTAACCTTAGATGGACCTGATTTTGATGGCTCAATTATCTTATTAGCTTGAGACTTCTGATTTTGCACCTGTAATGCCTTCTGAAAGGCATCTTCGAAAGAACTGGCCATTAACAATCCCAATCAATCATACAATTTTAACAATTCCGCCAGATACAAAACTAGACTGAGATTCAATCTTTTCGCGTAACCTTAACGCTTCCATCTTGTCATTCAATCTTGTAATAAGTTTCTTCAATTTTCCCTGTTCTGCTGGAATCATTCGCCTTTGCTTTTCTGTTCCAAAATGATTGTAATTATTAATTCTGTCCTTGATTTGCTGGCTTTGTCTATCAAGGTGAAGCTGTAGGGTGCTAACCATCAAATTAACTCGATCGCGATCTTCACGTTGCTGAGCATCTTTAAAATCTTTAAATCTTTCATCAATCTGATGTTGGCAATCATCGAATAAATCGGCAACAAATTTATTATCAACTTCATTCACTGCAGAATGCCAATCCTTACCTATCAATGCTGCTGCATTCATAAGAGATTCAGCTTTATCACTACCTATTTCCACCTTGTTATCAAGATTAATCATGGAGTATTCAAGCCGCTCAATGTCTCTTGAACCAGATACTGACCATCGCTTAATAGCATATACATAGACTCCTGGAACCGCATCTGGCAGATCAATTGAATTCAATTGAATAGCTGAAGCTGGGTAAAATGATTTTTCAGAAGACCTCATTTGCTCTGTTACAAATCGAATTAATGGATGATCCTGAGTTACGCGTTCAACGTCAAAGGTTGATTTCCCTAACTGATTTTCAAAAAGAAGATACGATGGTTGAGCCGATATTAATTTTGTTCTTCCAAGCATTCCCTGACGCTCCAAGAAAGCACTAAATTCAACGCGTGCCTTCACCGAAAGCTTAGGACTCACTTGAAGTTTATTTTCATTTAATGAAATAAAATTTGTTCCTTCATATTTTTTACATAAAAAATCTCGCACATAAACCAACAAGTCCTCACCCATTATGAATCGGCCTAACTCTTTTGCAGCTTTAACCTTATTCTGAATAAAATCACCATGTGCAATGAGTTGAGTAGCATCCTCTTCAAGTCTTTGTTGCTGGCGATTATTAGTTTCAATGGCAATGCTTGCAAGATCAAGACGATCGACTTCCTGCTGTGGTGTAAGCTTATGAGTTAGAAGGTCATAGCCAAGTACTCTTATTTCTTCACCAAGAACGTTTTCCATACTTCCAAGCGCTTGTTTGAAAATATTAAGGCGCTGTAAAAGACGTTCATAAACACGATCGTCTATAGTGTCTGCATACATCATATTCCAGATAAATATCTTTTCCGATTTCTGCCCAATACGGTCGATACGACCTATACGCTGTTCAATCTTCATCGGATTCCATGGCAGATCATAGTTGACTAATAAGCTTGAAAATTGAAGATCAATACCCTCAGATGCGACCTCTGATGTTATTAAAATATTTGGGCCGTCAGCTTCTGCGAAGCTAATGAGTGACGGCTGTTTATCCATTCCACCATGAAGAATTACAGACTGAACATGGTCGTTTAATAAGCGCTCTTGCAAGTAATAAAGCGTATGGCGATAGAATGAAAAAAGAACTACTTTCCCACCTGGATTCTGAATCCAATATTTTTTAAGATTTTTTATTAACTCATTGTATTTACTATCACACCTGCTTAACTCGCTGAAGTCACCAATACGACGTGCAATAGCGACTAACTGTTGCAGCAAAGGGCCTAGGTTTGCTTTCTGCTGCGGCTCCTGATCACTTTCTCCAAAAGCCTCAAAAATAGTCTCGTTTTGTTCATTGTCAGAGCTAATTTGACTAACCTTACTTTCCCAACCACGACAAGCTGCAGCCATGCTGCTGGACATCTGTCTTTGAGGAATTGTTAGCATGAATCCGCTCGACATACTTTGCTTATCACAATAAGCTCGAACCGCATCGGTGACTGACTGATAGAAGTTTCTTTCAACGTCACTCATTCTTGCCTTTATGGCAATGGGCTCACGTACCACTCTCATCTCTTGAACATCGCGCTTAAGAGTTCTTGTGACAACTTTGGTAAGTGGATTGATCCTGTCTAAACGGTCAGCTATCTCTGACCGTCCTTGCGACGTCGCAAGATACTCATCAGTTGGTGGGTTATCCTTTAAGTGCTGCAGTTGTTCATTATCAAAATATCGAACAGAAATTGCATTTTCTAGTGATTCAATGAATTCAATCTGACTAACATCTCTAGCTAATACTTCATCGCGCAATTGCAATATTGGTGCATTAGACTTAAGCGACTGAGTAAAAGAATATTCAAATGGAAATGCATCTTCATCCAATAAGTGAAGTAGATTAAATAAGTCGCTGCTGTGCATCTGAATAGGCGTAGCGGAAAGAAGTACTAAATTTTGCGTGACTGGCCGTAACAATTTCCCCAGCTTATGTGTTTGAGTACCAGAATTCCTTAGATAATGAGCCTCATCTACAATCACCAAATCAAGTAGCGGATCCTCAACATCTGCCTCGCTTAGAAATCGAGCTAACTTTGCTGCGCTACTCTTAACATCTTCATCCTCATAACCTTTAGGAGGCCTTATGCTTTGCATACTTGCTATACATGCAAAGCTGTCCTGCGGCCTATTTTTAACTCCCTGCAACTTTTCCAGCAAACCTGCAGAGTCTACTATTTCTGCACTCACGCCAAAGCGATTTGAAAGCTCATCTTTCCATTTTTGACACAGCATTGCAGGACAAACCACCAGCAAATGTTTAGCGTCAAGACGTGCACGTAACTCTGTCCAAATTAGCCCAGCCTCAATAGTTTTACCTAAACCAACTTCATCGGCAATTAAAATACCGTTACATGGGGAATCAAGAAAATGTAATACTGGCTTGAATTGATAGGCCAGAAACTCAGTATTGGTCGTATTAAGACTGTATATAAGATTCGCAAGTTTACCGCTTAACCGATAAAAAGTGATTGCCCCTCTTAGATCATATACCCCTTCATAACGACCAGCCTTAATGCTCTGATACGGTCCCAATATTTCAGGATTTAGCTTTTCAAGTGCTCCTAGGGGATGATAATCCTCGTCACCTCCACCAAAATCAACTAGATAGGTCAGACGATGTGCAGGTCCATCTGTTTCGGCAGTTAATCTTCCAACTCGGCTTGGGTTGGCTATTAACCTGACTTTATCACCAGGTTGCATATTTAAAAGTACCATTCAATATTAGTAGGTTAGACAGTAACATTGTTTATTGTAAATCTTACTTTACTACATCTGATGGCTCATAGAATGAGCTATTCAATAATTTGATTGTGCATTTCGAATTTAAGATCAGTTGTTCTTAATATACATTATTAAATGTAATGCTAATCACTTCATTTACCATCAAGATACTGTGGTATAAATTGCATAACTAATAACGATAACAAATCCAAATGGCTATCCTACACCCAGAAAACTTCGACCTCCTGCGGCAAGATGCGGGCCTATATCGTGAACTTGATGTGATAGAAAGATTGGAACAATTCCTTCCTGCTAACTATGAGGTATTCCACAGCGTAACATGGTTCTCCGTACACAACACCCATGACCACCATGGCGAAATTGATGTTGTTGTAATGTCTCCAGAAGGCAACCTATTGCTTGTTGAAGTGAAAGCAGGCGATGTAGTCCTGCATGTCGGCGAAATCTTTAAGATGTATAACGGCACAGAAAGTAGTGTAAGTCGGCAGTGTAATATGCAATATTCATCAATGGTAAGAAGGCTAACTAATGCCAAACTCCGTACCTTTGTCACAAATTGTCTAGTGCTACCTGACTACAAAATTGATGGTGCAAACATAATTGGGTTTCCTAAAGAACGTATTATTGGCGCTGAAAGTTACGATTCACTAGGTACACAAGTTCTCGACATTCTGCGTACTGCACCAACTCGTGAGGATGATGTCGATGCCATCAGGCACTTCCTTAAAAACGAATTTCGTGTAACTACTGATTTAGCAGTACTTAAAGGGCAGATCAGTACAGCATCCCATAAGCTGTCGGATGGCATGTCATTATGGGTGCCTAGGATAACTTCACCTTCTGGCGTCATTCGTATCCAAGGAACCGCTGGTTCAGGCAAGACTCAGCTGGCATTACAGTTGCTGTCAGACGCGGTCATTAACAAGCAGAAAAGTCTTTATGTGTGTTTTAACCGTTCGCTGGCTGATCATATGCGTAAGATTGCACCAGCAAGCGCTCTGGTCACAAACTTCCATGAATTATGTATAGAGCATTATCGTCGTAGTGTTGGTGAGCCCAACTTCAGTGATCCAAATATATTTGCAATGGCCACTGAAAGTTATATAGAGCATCTTAGTCATCAAGAAGCGCGTTATGACCTAATCATTCTGGATGAAGGCCAAGACTTAAATCCAGAATGGGTTGGCTGCATTGCTGGCCAGCTAAAACCTGATGGCTGTATGTACTTGATGGAAGATGAGAATCAACGTCTTTACGAGCGAGATGAATACGATCTAGATGGCGCTGTTCTAGTATCAAGCTTTGAGAACTACCGTAGCCCACAAGCCATATGCCAGCTGATCAATGCTTTTGGCCTTTCGTCAAAGCCCATTCAAGCCAAGGGACCCTATAAGGGTGAATTCCCTGACTTTCATGTATATAGAAACGACGATGAATTAATAAGCATGACTGCATCAGCAATCGATTCATTACTACGCAGAGGATTTGATCTGGCTGATATAGTGGTTATAACTGGACGTGGAAGAGTTAAATCTAAACTGTTAAATGTTGACCATATTGGTCAATTCTCAACACGCCATTTCACTGGTAACTATACGCCTGACGGAGATCAGATATGGACTGCTGGCGACTTAGTGACAGAGACAGTATATCGATTTAAAGGCCAAAGCTCCCCTGCTGTAGTGCTGTCAGAAATTGACTTTACTGGCATGAGTGAGATTGAGCGAAATAAGCTTTTTGTCGGTCTAACCCGTGCACAGATGGCGGTAGAAATCGTTCTATCACCATCTGCGGATGAGTGCTTAAAAAAACTACTTTGATATCGAGTAACTTCCTACATCAGAGTTCGATAATGCCGGCTATCAGCATCCGTAGATTTAATGATTCGATACTCCATACCACTGGCCACGGCAATCTGCTGTGCAAACTCTTTCTTTGCTTGCACAACAGCATCTTCAATTTGATTATCGGCTTTCACTTCAACAATCACGAATGTGCCATCTGTTCGCTCAAATAGAAAATCTGGGTAATAGCTTCTTACTGTATGGGAGTCAGGGTCAATGTACTGTATGAAAAAATCTGACTGTCCATGCGTAAGCATTCCAGTAAAGTAAAGGCACTTAACCTTTTCTTCTCGCAGCAAGTCCCAAAAAAGTGTCTGTTCGGAGTTAGAGTCAAAGCAATATGTATCAAGGTGAAAGCTTTTCTCTCGCTCATTATCCTTTACGCTACCCATCTGGACTATCTTATCTTTGGCGGCAGTCATTTCATAATAGCCATTGGGCGGTAATTTAATTAGCTCAACTTCATGCTCTTCGGTTTCTTCTTTTGGATCGAGGTCGTAGAGCTCATTGAATAAACGTGGGATGACTTCATCGTAAAGAAGCTCGTTAAACTGGTTAACTGCTACTACCAAGTCATCCGTACCCTCTTTAGTTGAATCAAGAATACTTTCAATCTGCAATGGACTGCGATTAAGATAGCGCGCCACCTCTGCAACTAAAGATAGACGACTGAACTCACGCTTTTCACGACGTGATGTATGATCAAATGTTTGATTGGTACTACTAGCCCTAGCAGCATCAGCTGCCGTCAATCCTGACTGCTGGGTTTCTATCAGGCGATACTTTTCAACCAGTTCATTCCACTTTTCTTTATCTTTAGGATCAATTCCAATTGCTACACCCGCTGTAATCTGTTTTTCTTTCATAGTGTAGGTCTTGCGTACCCGCATGAGCTTAATCGTAACAGGTGGCTCTGTAACACGAATCTGTACCCTTACTTTGTCAGATGCTGTGTTCTGAAGCTCTTCTGCACTAATACGGAAGTTCTGCAGCAATTCATCATTTAATGTTTTTAGATTTTCATTTGAGAGGAATACATGTCCAGTATGCTGAGCATGGCCAATGGATCGAAGGCAGCGCATTGTTGCTTGCAATACAAATACTTTAGACTTAGGCTCTCTGAACAAACCTACGCCAAATAGAGAGCGGCAGTTCCAGCCTTCTCGCCCCTTATTTACCAATAAAATAAACTGCTTCTGCGATCCCTCTGTATCAAGTCGATTGAACTCTCGGATTTCATCATTGGTGGTAAGTTTCTCATCACCTACGTTCACTAAGATTGGATTGTCAGGTATATCAGGGTATTGGGGTCGTAAACGTTCAAGTGCCTTTTCTACCGCAGGACGGAGCTCGTTTTTTAACTCATCTATGGTTGTAGCAAAAAACGCCAATTTAGGAAGCATACCCTCTGGTCGTAAGGAAACCGTCTCTTTTAGAAAGGTTTCAACAGCAATATCGATGAATTCATCCGTACGAGTTTGAGTATAACCATGCAAAATTACTTTCTTTAAGTATCCTTTTTCTATGGCCTCTTTAAGCCCATAGGCATATACAACCTCTGGAAGTACTTCGCGGCCGACATAAGGTGTACCGGTGAAGTTATAGCAAGCAACTACTCGCGTACCCGCCCGGTTAAGACTCGAAGCAAGGATGTCAATGGTGGTACGCAAACTAGTATCAGTTTCCTTGGTTCCAATCCCCATATCTTTAGCAAGAGCTTTACCAAAAGCATGATGAGCTTCATCTACAAAAATTCCAAGTTGTTCAAGTCGACATAACTTCTCGAAGCGTTGGTTAGTTGTAAGCTCACCAACATCTTCAGGTTGATCAAAGTTGTAAAGATCATGCGCATCCGCATAAACACTACCTTCATTGAATGTAGGCTTGCCACTGTCAAACAACTTGTCAATAGGTGCCTTTTCCTTTCGCTGGCGCTTTAGGATAATTTTCTGAGTATTAGTCACGATGATGTTAAAACGCGACTTATCCAATGTATCAAGAGACGTACCAGCTTCTTCAAGATAATGAAAACGTAAATGTGCATTTAGGAAGTTCACATACTCAGGCGGCACGACGAGAGTCATATCAAATGACTCAATCTCCTTTAATGAGTAAAGTACCGTTTTGTCAGGAGCAAACACTAGTGCGTTATGGCAGAAGCGACCATCTTTCTCAAATTTGTTACCCAGCAAGAATTCATAGAATATGCATGTAGCCATGAGAATAGTTTTACCCGTTCCCATCGTTAAAGCAAAAATATAGTTTGGATAGACACGTGAGTTTTTACGCATTAAGGCAAAAACAGACTTATATTGCTCTTGAGTAATTGCGTCGAAAATATCGATTTGCCCTGACCACGCACGCGCAACTCCACCTTCAGCTCGACCCGCAAAGCGTCCTTTCTTCTCGAACCAATGTTGGAATATTTCCTCGACCTTGGCGTTACCTAAGAACTCTTTGAGAAACACATACATTTCCAATGCTTCATACTGCGGTTGACGTAAGTAAGCCTTAGGATTATCTTCTGGATTATTAAAATCCAGAAACTTACGAGACAACTCTTTATAGTGAGACCTAATACTGCCTCGATTAGATTGATAGAACTGCCACAGGAAGTTGAAGAACGCAAAATCTAGCGAAGCGTCAATTTTTTTTAATGATGCTTTATTCTGCGCCATTAACATTGCCTTCCCAAGATTCAGATAAAAGATCCGTAATCTTTACACGAATCGTGCCAGCGTCAGAAGGAACTTTGTACTTTCCACTCACTAGGTCTGTTAATCGGCGTGCAATACTTTCCAGATTAGAGGTGGAAACAGCGTCCAATAGTTTCCACCTCAGTATGTCACCATCCAGTGTTTTAGCTGGAGGTTTCTGGAGTGATTTATATGGACATGATTTA
>Ga0209717_1003072_pt1 | contig 15022 bp, 9 predicted proteins | sample AD_UKC048_MetaG_FD_184418 | JGI IMG/M metagenome (GOLD analysis project Ga0209717, IMG submission 184418) | Active sludge microbial communities of municipal wastewater-treating anaerobic digesters from USA - AD_UKC048_MetaG (SPAdes) (version 2) | ecosystem: Engineered > Bioreactor > Anaerobic >... | reverse complement strand
CATCACCACCGGGGCTTTTTCACCCCTGCGAACAAAAAGTACAACTGATGTTAAAGGATGGGTAGGCACCCTGCAAACACTTGGATTTTACCCCACTACAGCCGATGCCAAAGCGGTACTGTTGCTAATTGAACAATATGAATTGAGTTCCTGGGATACCCGTTGAAACAAAAAAGTACTTAGCCCTTTATATATTGATTGCCTTTTGTATTTTTGTGCACATTGCACGCCTTACACCATTACAATTATCAATCCGCTCCCGGGTGTTTGCGTCGGTAGTAGTGTACTCCGGCTCCAAATACCCAACCCGAGCGACCTTTCCTGGTTTGGATTTTCACCCAAGGTTCCGAAACGGTTTGTTTACCCAAATTGACTGTTGAGGTGGAATCGGTCACTTCATTGAGGAAATATACTTCTTCAAAAAGGACCAGGCTTTCCAGTATTTCCGCATCACGACGGGGGCTTTTGCGCACCTTGAGTCCTTCGATGCTCACGTACAGTTTGGAGAGTGCCGGGGCTGTTGAAGGAGCCTGAACCGGGGCTACTTTGGGGGTATCCCGTTGAACGTCTTCAATGGCACGCCCGAGGCTGTCCTCCAGATTGCGAATGTGCTCCCGTTCCGTTCGGTCGATGTAGTTGGCCCGGGTAGCCGTGCATTTGTTGATGGCCCAAAACGCAAAGCCAATGAAAAAAGCGGCAATGATCAAGAGTTCCAGGCTGGGTAAAATTGAACCTTTTTTTTCGCTCATAGTAGTTGAATTGTAATCTACAAAGATATTCGTTTTTGCAATGGAGCATTTATTTTACCAAATTGCACTTACAAAAATACCCAAAGTAGGCCCGGTCACGGCACGTACGCTGGTCAGTTATTGTGGGAGCCCCCAGGAAGTGTTTTTAAGCAGCACCAAGTCCTTGCTCAAAATCCCGGGTATTGGAGGGCAATTGGCCCAACAGATCAAGTCAGAGGAACCCCTCCGTGCCGCCGAAAAAGAACTATTCCATCTGGTAAAACAAAACATCGCTGCCCTGTTTTACCTGGATGAGCATTACCCCAGTCGTTTGAAGCATTATCCCGACAGCCCTCTAATCGTATACTACAAAGGCAGTTCAAACTTGAACGCCAGCCGCATTGTGGCCATTGTGGGTACGCGCAAACCCACCGTTCAGGGGACTACTTTCTGCGAGGAATTTTTAGAACAAATCGCCCCTTACGAACCACTCATCATCAGTGGTCTGGCCTATGGCATCGACATTTGTGCACACCGCAAAGCCCTGGAATTAAAACTGCCAACGGTGGGTGTACTGGCGCATGGACTGGCACATTTGTATCCACCTACCCATCGCTCGGTGGCCCAACGCATGCTGGAAAACGGGGGCATCATCACCGAATATGGCTTTGAGACCAATGCCGAAAAAGAACATTTCCCCCTGCGCAACCGCATCATCGCAGGCATGTGTGATGCCTTACTTGTGGTGGAAACCGCCCGCTATGGGGGATCCATCATCACCGCCAATTTCGCGAATGAGTACAACAAAGACGTTTTTGCAGTTCCCGGGCGGGTCAAAGATCCCTTTTCAGCGGGTTGCAACGAGCTCATCAAAAACAACCAGGCCCATTTGTTGGAAAGCGCCGAAGACCTGGTTCGGATGCTGCGTTGGGATTTGGGAGACTTCCGATATGGTGTTCAACAACAGCTTTTTACCGAACTCAGTGTAGAAGAAAAAAATATTGTAAATTTGTTGCGTCACGACGAAGAAAAGGACATCGACGCGCTTACTTATCTGTCGCAAAAATCAAATAGTGAAATGGCGACTTTGTTGCTCGAACTGGAGTTCAAAGGCGTCATTAGAGCATTGCCGGGTAAACGTTACGTTTTGGTGTAGTTCTTTCGTATTCACTGAGATTACCATAGTTTAGATTAGATGAAAAAACTCTTGATATGCGCACTGGCGATGCTGCTGTGTTTGCCAGTTTTTAGCCAAAAGAAAACAAAGGGAGCTCCGGTTAACCCACCGATGCGGATTGCCAAAAATATCATTTTGTTGATCGGCGATGGCATGGGGCTGACCCATATTTCGGCAGGGATGTACTTCAACAACAACCAAAGCAATTTTGAACGTTTCCCCATAGCTGGTTTGCAAAAAGCCTATTCAGCCAGTGATTTGATTACCGACTCCGCCGCTGGGGCAACCGCTTTTGCCAGTGGCATCAAAACCTACAATGGCGCCATTGGGGTCAATACCGACAGCATGCCCGTAAAAACCATTCTGGAAGAGGCCGAAGAGCGGGGTCTTGCTACGGGTATGGTGGTCACGTCTACCCTCACGCATGCCACTCCTGCCTCCTTTGTGGCCCACGTGCGCAACCGCAAGTTCGACGAAGAAATTGCCACTTTTTTCCTCAAAACCGAAATTGATTTTTTGGCCGGAGGGGGTAAAAAGTTCTTCGAGCAACGCGCCGCCGATGGCCGTAATCTGTCCCAGGAACTCAAAGACAAAGGTTATCAGGTGAGTGATTTCACCCAAAAGAACGCCAGCAGTTTGACACCCGATCCGAGCAAAAATTTCATCTACTTCAGCGCCGATGCCGATCCCGCCAAAGCCTCCGAAGGACGTACCTATTTGGCACCCCTCAGTGTTTTGGCAGCCAATCATTTGAAAAAACGCTCTGAAAAAGGTTTTTTTCTGATGATTGAAGGTTCTCAAATCGATTGGGGAGGCCACGCCAATGAATCGGATTACATCGTCAGCGAAGTGGTGGATTTTGATCAAACCATCGGCAAAGTGCTGGACTTTGCTGCCGCCGACGGCGAAACCCTGGTCATCGTCACCGCGGATCACGAAACGGGTGGTTACGCCATCAGCCCGGGGTCGGAACTGGGCAAAATCCGGGGAGCATTTACCACCACAGGGCATACTGCTCAGATGATTCCGGTTTTTGCGTTTGGGCCAGGGGCGGAGTTGTTTGCGGGGGTGTATGAGAATACGGCGATTTATACGAAAATGAGGCAGGTATTGGGGTTTTAGGGCTCGGTAACACTCTGGGCACTGTAAAACCCTAAAACCCCAAAACCCTTATTTTTCATTGACCCGTCCCTGCTCCTCCGACGCGCCACTTCTCCGCCGTGCGGCCTTGTTCAGGTACTGGTTCCCAAAGTTGTAGGTGAAGGTCAAATTCACAATTTGGGTTTCCCATTCCGAGCGGATGTTGGCTTCAAAGTTGGCGTGATCGATGCGGCCATGCCAGTAGCGGAAGAGGATGTCGTCCATGCTCAGGTTGAGGTTGCCCCGCTCTTTCAAGATTTTTTTCTGGACACCCAAACTCACACTGTACAAGTGTTCAGCAATCTGGATTCCTTCGATGCCCGGGCCATTGTACCAGCCCCCAATTTCAAATTTCCAGTCCTTGGGCAAGGTATACGTGCCCTGCAAGAAGGCCGTTACATTCCAGCGCCCTTTGTTGAATTGCTCAGCAAACACTTCCGATTCGTAGCGGTTGTAAAACACCATAACGCCGCCGTAACCCGACAGTTTTTTCACAAACTCCAGGGGAAAGAACAGACTGCCGCCGTAGCGCTCAAACGTGGCCAAGTTGTCGTCCATGCCAAAACCGACTCCGGTGCTTTCATCTTGTTGGGTCACCAACTGAATCACGTTGTTGGTGCGACTGTACTCCAGGTTGAAAAAGGGCTGTTTGTCGTAAGTCAAAGAAAACTTGTACGAATCGGTGATTTCGGGGCGGAGGAAAGGATTGCCTTTTTCATAGGTATAGGGGTCAAGGAACCGTACGAAAGGGTTGAGTGAGCTGTACCCAGGGCGGTTGATGCGATTGCTGTAAGCGAGGGCCAGCCCAAGTTTATCGGTCAGCGGCGCAGATAAGCTCAAGCTGGGGAACAAGCGGGAGATCTTGCGCTCCTGGGTGCTATCTACAGTAACCGAATAGCCCGTAGAGATGGAGTTTTCGTAGCGCAAACCCGCCTGGCCTTCCACTTTGCCCAAGGTAAAATTGGAAGACACGTAAGCCGCCGAGATGTTTTCCGTAAAAATGAAGTGGTTGCTCAAAGCCGGGTCATTCACCCAGGCGTTATCGCTAAAGATATTGGCTTGCAGGTCATTGTCTACTACCGCGTGGCTGTATTTGAGCCCGGTTTCGATTTTCAGTTTTTTTCCAAAGGGCTTGGTGTAGTCGAGGCGGTAGGCTTCAATTTCCGTATTTCCGGGTTGTTCCTGGCGGCGATTGGGGTAAATCCCCTCTCCTATCCGCAGCGTGGTTTGCAGCAAATTGCTGGCATCGCGGCCATAGCGGTTCACACTCACATCGGCATTGATTTTTTGGCCGCTGGTATCGAGTTTGAGTTCATAATAAGCATCCACATTGATCAGGCCCGTTCGACGTTCGGTTTTGTTGGTGGTCAACAATTCTTCGCGGGCTTTTTGCAAATCCGTTAGAATGGTGGTGGTGTTTTCGTTGGTAGACTGATTGGTGGTGCCCAATGCATTGACGGACAAGCCCAGGGTTTGGTTTTTGTCCAAATAATAATCTACCCCCGACTTGACATTGAGGGAATACGGCAAGCCGGGTTGAAAGTTGTATTGCTGGTACAGTTCAGTACCCACCACCCGATCCAGGCTCAAACCCTGGTACCAACTGCGGTGACTGAAAGCTACTGAATTGGTAAAGTTGAATTTTTCATTCCGGAAATTAAGCGTGCCCGAGCCACGGTACTTCCAAAAGCGGCCTTTGCCTGCCCCGAGGGTAGCGGTACCGTTGAGGCCCAGTTTCATGTTGCGCTTCAGGATGATGTTGAGTACAGCACCCGTGCCTTGTGCGTCAAAGCGGGCACCCGGCTGGCTGATCACTTCAATGCGGTCGATGTTGGCAGAGGGCATGTCTTTCAAGAGACTTTGCATGTCCATGTACTGCGTCGGACGCCCGTCGATGAGGATGGAAAGGCCTTGCTGGCCAGCCAAACTGATGCGGTCATTGACCACAATCATACCCGGCACTTTGCGCAGTACATCCAGGGCACTACCGCTGGCTCCGGTGATGCTGTTGGCCACGTTGACGATCATGGTTCCGGCTTTTTGTTCCAGAAAGGGTTTGCGGGCGGTAACTTCCGCCGTGGCCAAGGTTTTTACATCCGCATATAATGAAATGCTATTCAGCGTAAGGTTTTCTTTAAAATCAGTGATTTTTTGGAAATGATCAGCAAAACCCAACATGACCACCCTGAGCAGATAGTTTTTACCCGTGGGGACCTCTTTGATTTCAAAGCTGCCATCGTCATTGGAAATGGCGGCTTTGATCAAACTTGAATCGTTGGGCTCCAGCAGGAGTACATTGGCATAAGGAATGGCTGCGCGGTTTTCATCTTGCAGTTTACCATTCAGGTTAGCTTGGGCAGTCAGGGATAGGCACAGCAGTAGCATGCTCCCCGTGGTGGTCAGAAGTTTCATAACAGTCCGGTGATGATGTAATAATGAATAATTGATTGGTAGATGCAATAAACAATAAATTACCCCTATGTCAGAATAATTTTTTTCATCTACACTTGAAGTAGGAAAACGTTCAATTTTTTCCTTTAACAAATGTCAGGCATTACCAAAAGGAAATCGACTCAAATTATGAACAGAAGATGATTTGAAACCTAATTATTTTTCCCCCAAAGCCTCGCTCAAGCCCTCACCGAGGTATTTAAAGGTCAGTACCGTACAAAAAATAGCCAGCCCCGGGAAAAATGCCAGCCACCATTCAATCTCGTGTTGACCACGTAATCCCCCCAGAATGGAGCCCCAGGTGACCCTGTCGGCTGCTCCAATCCCCAACAGCGACAAGCTGGATTCGGTTAAAATGGCCCCCGCCATACTGAAAGAAAGCAATACCAGCAGCGGCCCAACCGCATTGGGCAGGGCATGGCGGAAAATGAGCCGAAAATGACCAAAACCCAAAGCCCGCCCGGCTTCCATATAGGTCTGTTTGCGTACCCTTAGAAATTCAGCCCGCACAAAACGCGCTACTGAAGCGCTGCTCACTACGCCCACCACCACCATCATGTAAGTGGTATCGGGTTGTTCCATGGTAGCAATCAGGGCCAGCACCAGAATGGTGGCCGGTATGGCGTCCACAATTTCGAGTAAGCGCATCAACAGAGTGTCTAAAGGAAGGGTAATTTGGCCTGATTTGGGCAAAATCCGCTTAAAAACCCGGCTCAGCAACATCGCCAAAATCAGGGGTGCGCTCAGGTAGGCCAGTATCGCCAAAACCTGACTTATCCAACTGGCATCACTGGACATGCCCGGCAAATAAACCACGTAATAAAGGCCCAAAGGCAAACATAGCGCCCAAATCGCCAGCGTAGATTTGCGAAGCACCAATCCCTGGTCACCAAAGTATCCTGCTAAACCTCCCAAGGAAAGACCAAAAAACAAGGCCACGCCAATGGCGACCAAGCCCACCCACAAGGCCATGCGGGTGCCGTGCAACATTCCGGCGGCCACATCGCGCCCGGTTTTATCGGTGCCCAGCCAATGCCGAAAACGCCAAGATTCCACCCGTTGCTTTTGAAAAGGTCCACGGGCATTGAGGTTGCGGTGGTCGATGGAAGCAGGGGAATAAGGGATGAATGTATACCACACTTTGTCGTAGCTTTTGTCCAGCCAATCTTCGGCAGGAAGTAATTTGGTATCCCAGGTACTCCAGCCCATATCAACCAACAGACCTTGCAACAAAGGAAAATAAGCACGTCCTTCAAGCTTTGCGTACAAGGGTCTTTCATTGGCAATAAAAGGAGCCAAAAACGCTATAAGGACAAATACGCCCAAGCTGCGCAGCGCCAAACGGCCCGCAGAACGACTGCGGAAGCGTTGCCAAACATTGGCCCAGTAGCCTGCGGTAACTTGTTTTTTGCTCATACTTGTGCAATTGGATTGGATTCAGCACCAAAACGTACCCGTGGATCGAGCCAGGCGTAGGCCAAATCAGCAAACAACAGTCCGATAATGCTCAAGAGTGTGCCTAGGATCATGATGCCAAAAACGATTGGCCAATCCTGCGTGCCCATCCCATAAATCAACAAACGCCCCATGCCGGGGATGTTGAAAATACTTTCCAGTAAAATTGAACCAGTCACCAGCTCCGGCAACAGCGAACCGAAAAAGGCAATCAGCGGAAAAGCTGCATTGGGGAAGGCGTGTTTCCAAATTACTTCCTTTTCGGACAAACCTTTGGCGCGGGCAGTGCGCACAAAATCCTGGTTCAAGGCCAGAATCATCGAACTGCGCATCTGGCGCGCCAGGATCGTCATGGCCGGATAAATCAGGCACATGATCGGCACGATCAACTGCCTCGCCCCTACCCTAATCCATTCGCCCCAGGACGAGTTTTTATCCAAGTCCATCATCCCCGTGATGGTGATGAAATTCATGCCCCAATCCGGGTTCGAAAAAACGACCAAAAGCACCAATGCCACCCAAAACGCAGGCAGAGCGTACAAACCAAAAAGGACATTGTTCATCCGGCGATCAAAACGCCCCCCTTTGCCCACGGCCATCCGTACCCCAAAAAAGATCGCCAAAAAATAGGCGATAGGCAGCGCAAAAACATTGAGCAAGACCGTCCAGACCAGGGCTCGTCCGATTTTGGCATTCACTGGTTTACCATCATTGTACGACAAACCCAAGTCCCCCCGCAAGTAGCCATACAATACATCCTGAAATTGATTGTCAAAACCCAGCCACTTAAACGCCGGGAGGTACAATTTCGCTTTTTGCGGATGGGCTTGTAAGTATTGGAAAGATTTAAGCAGTTGCATGTATGCATTGCCCATCCCTTGTTGTAAAACCGGATCTTTTTGCAGCAACCCACCCATCGTCTGCAATTGCGCTTGCGCAATCGAAAAGTCCGCAGTGAATTGTAGGTCATTGATCTCTTGCGCCAGACTGCTGCGCGCTTCCGAACGCAGGGTGTCGGGTAACTTTTGCAAGCCCGTTTTGAAGTTGCCAATCCCTACAAAATAACGCTCTACGGCTGGCCAGTTGCCATTTTGCCGCAACAGGGCAATGAGCATCTCCCGCCGATTGCGGAAAGGGATTTTATACAAGGTATCCGGATAAGCTGCCGGCTGAATGCTGAAATAAAAAACGGGTTTGTCCAAGCCCAGGCGAGCCGCTTTGCGCCGATACATGCGCAGCAATTCAGTTTCCTTTTGCGTAGATTTTTCGAGGTTATCTTCATCGGCCTGCTCCACCGGATCTCCGGGCACCAACCGACTCAACCCAAAGGTCAGCACCAGGGCGACCAGGAGTGTTGGGGCAAGTAAGAGGATACGATGGAGAAAGTAGCGAAGCATGGGAGAGTGATTGAGGGTTCGAAGGTTCGGGGGTTTGGGGGTTCGAAGGTTCGGGGGTTAGTTTGCAAAATCTCGTGAACCCCCGAACCCTCGAACTACGACCCCTCGAACCCTACATTATTTTTTCAACTTAAACTCCGCAGGAGCATACCCCGGAGAATTGGAAACTGGCTCCGCCGAAAAACGTTTGTGGATGGCTACACAATCCTTGGGGGCAAACAAGAAGATTTCAACTTGTTCGTCAAAGATGATTTCTTGCAGGCGGTGGTACATTTCCCGGCGTTTTTTGCTGTCAAAGGTGAGGGGAATTTTATCGATCAAGGCATCTGTTTCGGCATTGCCAAAGCCACTGCGGTTGTCGGCATCGGTCCGCCAGTTCTGTTCTGGCGACCAAATGGGGGCAATGCCCCGACCAGCACTCAACAATTCAAAATCGTGGGTTGCCCAACGTCCAATTGCTTCACGGCCATCGATGGCTTGAATGTTGATGTCGATGCCCGCTTTTTTGGCATTGTCTTGAATCAATAAAGCCAATTGTTGCGAGGTTTCTTTCCCCGCAGCGTAAAGGAAATTCAGGCTCAATTCGGTACTTTTACCATTGATCACCTTATCCACGATGCCATTGTTGTTGCTGTCTTTCCAACCTGCTTCTGCCAACAATGCTTTGGACTTTTTGATGTCAAAAGGAATGGGTTTGAGCTTTTTGTTGTAATCAGGAGAACTTAGCGAAACCGGGCTGGCAATTCTCTCGGCGAAACCCAGGTAAATTTCGTTGATGATTTCATCTACATCGATGGCGTGCGCCAATGCTTGACGAACTCTTTTATCGGCCAGTTTGGGGTTGCGCGCATTGACCGGAATACAGTAATAAGCCATCGTGGCTGGATTGTGAAATGCATAACGATCCGATACGGCTTTGTTCTTTTGCAGCGCTAAAAAATCCTCCGGGGTAATCCGGTTGGTCACATCAATCTCTTCATTTTTCAAAGCCGCAGTCGTTGCAGCAGGGTCAACAATGATTTTAAAGATTATTTCGTCGGGGTAAGCCGTCAACAGTGGATTGGTTTTGACCACTTTATCCCCCCACCAATCTTTTTTCTTTTTCACCACTATTTTTTCGCCGGGAGTCCAGGATTCAATGCGGTAAGGGCCACAACCCACCAGATATTTGGGATCGTTGGAATAGGCCGGAGAACTGAACAATTCGGCGAATTCTACAATCTTGGGATTGCTCGCCAGTGCCTCTGCTTTGGCCGGATCAATCAAATCGGCCAGGGGAATACTTTTCATCAAACCCTTGGGATCCATGATGTGCTGGGGGATCACCGAAAACGAGTTCGTGGCGTACTCCAGCGAATAAATCGTTTTGGGGCTCATCACCACCGTAAACCGCTTGGGATTCTTCGCATCAACCTGCACATCTTTGATTTCCTCCACAAAAGGACCCAACACGCCTTCAATTTTGGGGTTGAGGATGGTTTTTAACGTAAACAAATAATCATGTCCGGTTACGGGTTTGCCGTCGTCCCATACGGCTTCATCCAGCATTTCGAAAGTGTAACTCACTGCATTGTTGGGCAGGTCTTTGATTTCTGGTTGGCCTTTGACCATGTAGGGTATCAATTCAAGTGAATCGTTGTAGGTCATCAAATTGAGCTGAGCCAAATCGGAAGGCATCCGCCCGTACTGGCTTTGGGTGAGCAGGGTGTTCAAGCGATCGGCATCACTTTCCATCCGCACCACTACGGTATTGTCGGTGCGTTTAAAATCTACATCAGGCAATTTTTCTTTTGAATCTCGTATACAAGCGCTAAAAAAAACGCTCAGGCTGATTAGAACGGTTTGGGAGATGTTCATGTAACGCATTACGTTGGATTAAAGGTTTAACTATTTACATAGAGCTTATTTAAGCTCCCACACCAGTGAACGACTGATTAAATCTGGTGTTTATTGCTCAAAAATAAACATTATACAACGGTAACAAAAATTATCCCGAAATTGACCAAGTATTTTGTTTACAAAATCATTCATGATGAGTATAGTTTTGATTGCTGGTGGCACTGGATTAGTCGGTACCCAGCTTAGTAAACTGCTGAGTGAACAGGGGTTTCAGGTGCGGCACCTTAGTAGAAATGCTCGACCTGATGCGACCTACCCGGCTTTTGCCTGGGACGTTGACAAAGGAAGTCTCGACCCTCTGGCCCTGGAGGGGGTAGAATACATCATCAATCTTGCTGGTGCCGGAGTTGCCGACAAACCCTGGACACAAGCCCGCAAGCTGCTCATCATCAACAGCCGGGTCAAAAGCAATCAATTGCTCAAAAGGCATATTCTGGCCATGTCCCAGCCGCCTAAAGCCTTTGTTTCCAGTGCTGCTGTTGGCTATTATGGCGACAACCCCAGCGACCAATGGATCGGCGAAGATGCTCCTCCTGGCACTGGTTTTTTGTCCGAAAGTTGTATTGCCTGGGAAGCCTCCATCCGCAGTTTGGTTGAAACCGGCGTGCGGATAGTTGGTTTGCGCATTGGCATTGTGCTTTCCACCAAAGGGGGAGCCTTGCCCAAAATGACACAACCCATGAAATTTGGTTTGGCGCCCTATTTTGGCTCCGGCAACACCTGGTATCCTTGGATCCACATCGACGACTTGTGCCGCATGTTCCATTTTGCGCTGCAAGACACGAACATGAGCGGTTTTTTCAATGCGGTAGCGCCCAATCCGGTGCGCAATCGGGAACTGATCAAAAAAGCTTCCAGCGTATTTGCTCGGCGTACCATCTCGATACCCGCACCAGCTCTGGCTTTGCGGGCGGTCTTGGGCGAGTTGGCGGATGCCATTTTGACCGGAGTAAGGGCTTCCTCCGCAAAAATCCAGCGGGAGGGCTTTGATTTTGAACACCCGAATTTGGAAGAGGCGCTGCGGAGCTTGAAATAAAATTAAACTCGACGATTTTTTTTGATTCGGCTGCGCCAAATCGTTTTTTACCACGACGAAACGACGTCGCGACGTTTCTGCGCGCTACGCGCTCATTGGACACGACGCCATGCGTCGTGTTGTAGCGGCAGCTAACGTCGTTTCGTCGTGCCGTCGTTTCGTCGTGGTAAAAAATAAGCAGCGAAGCTGCCCTAACAAGATGTGACGGCGCAAGTGTTGAAGTTAATCAATTAATGGAAACAAGCTTCCCCTTTTCCAGCAATTGATAGGTTTTTTCTGCCTTGACTTTGGAGAACTTTTGCTTTGCCCCACTCGGCCATTCTACGATCAACTCCTCAATGCGTTGAGCCGTGCCCAGACCAAAATGAGTGGTCAAACTACTCTGTCCAGCATAACCGGTTTGTGCCGAAATTTCGCGCATTTGCCAAACCGACTTGCCATTAATTTTGGTTTTTACCCGAATTTTTGCCCCAATCGCCGCACGATTGGAGGCCAAGCCCTGTAGTCGAATTTTCAGCCAGCGGTTGGTATTGCCGTTGTTCATGAACACCAGGTTGTTGGGCTCGGGGTCTTTTTCTCCATTTTTACAAGTAGCCACCATCAAATCCAAAAATCCATCGTTGTTCAAATCCCCCCAGGCGGTACCAAATGAGCAGGGCGTTTGGTAATTGGGTAAACTGCTGAGGTCGCGTTCAAAAGTACCGTCGCCACGATTGCGGTACAAAAAATTGACCATCTCGCCCGTACAATATCCATTGCTCACAAACAAGTCAAGGTCACCATCGTTGTCGAAATCGGCAAAAGCGCTGCCAAAGCTGCAGCCCCCATCGGTGCTGAGGGGACCACTGGGCGCTAAAGTAAAACCACCTTTGCCTGTGTTGAGAAAAAGCTGGTTGTTCTGGGCTTTCATGTAACCGGCATTGCCCACAAACAGGTCTAAAAAGCCATCGTTGTTCACATCGCCCCAACTGGCGGTGATGGAGCTGAAGGTGTCTTTTGCCACCGGGTCGTTGATGATTTTTTCAAAATTGCCTTTGCCCATATTGCGAAACAGGCTGTTGGGTTGCGCCTCTTCATTGGCCACAAACAGATCCAAATCGCCATCGTTGTCGAAATCTGCCCAGTTGGCGGAGCGGCTCGGGAGGGCTTCATTCAACCAGTCGATACTCACTCGTTCAAAGTCATTGTTGCCCTTGTTGCGGTACAACAGATTGCGTTTGTCGCCCGCGCTGTTGGTAATGTAAATGTCCACCAGCCCGTCGTTGTCGTAATCGCCAAAAGCTGCCGTTTCGGAATAGGTGCCCATACTGCCCGTGATGCCCTTGGGAATGTGCGTGAAACCACCCTTGCCATCGTTGAGGTAAAACAAATTGGGGCGGCGGTACCAGGTGGTCACGTAGGCATCGAGATCGCCGTCGTTGTCGGTATCGGCAAAAGTGGCTCCATCGGAAGGACTCATGTCCAGGGCAATCGAGTCGGTGGTAACGGCTTGAAAGTTGCCTTTTCCGAGGTTAAAAAACAGGTCGTTGTTTTGCCCTCCTTTTAATCCTTTGGACACAAACACATCGTCCAGTCCGTCGCCATTGAGGTCAACGAGATTGATGCTGCGGCTGTCGCCGGGCTTCGTACTTAGCGGAGAATTTTTCAGTTGGGTAAACTGCTGAGCCATGAGAAGTGGCGCAAGGCCAGCCATCAGCAACAAGACGAGAATGGGTTTCATAAGCTAGGTTTTTAGAGCATGTCTAAATATTTTTGTTTTAAGCGAAAATATTTAGACATGCTTAGGTGCAATACCCTCAAAGAGAGCAAACCAGTTACAAAGATGCTCTTGCTCATTTTTTTTCTGTAAAATTTATCTGTATTGGCAAGACATCGTACCAAAAAACCCGCTACTTTCAATCAAAGAAAAATTCAATGATGCTCAAACGAGTAACACCATCTACCTTGATCCTCCTGATTGGGTTCTGCTTTCCAACTTTTGCCCAGGCTCAAAACAAGTTGAATACTGCCCAGTTGGATTCCACTTTAAGCGCCTTGCACCGACTGCAACTTTTCAACGGCGTTGCACTCGTTGCCCAAGATGGCCAGGTTTTGTACCAAAAAGCCTTTGGAAAAAGTGATGCTAGCGGCAAAACGGCACTCAGCCCCCAATCTTCCTTCAACCTGGCCTCCGTTTCCAAGCAGTTTGTTGCCATGAGCGCCATGTTGCTCAAAGAAGAAAACAAGCTGCAATACGATGATCCGGTGCAGAAGCACCTGCCCACTTTCCCTTACGGCAATATTACCGTCCGACAGCTCTTGACGCATACTTCCGGTTTGCCCGAATATTTTGACCTGGCGCAACGCCACCTCACCTTGTTGGACACCCTGACCAACGATGATCTTTTACAATTGTTGGTGCGGCACAAACCAGCCCTGGAATTTGAGCCAGGCAGCCGTTGGGCCTATTGCAATACAGGTTACATATTGCTGGCCTCGGTCGTAAGCAAAGTTTCCGGAAAATCTTTTGCCGATTTTTTTGCCGAACGCATCGCCCGACCGCTGGGTTTGCAAAACACTTTTGTCTATCATTTCAAAGGCCCAGCCGCACCGCCCCAACGGGTATTGGGCATGCGTTGGGAAAACGGCAAGGCCCACCCCGATGACCTGATCAGCATCGACGGCGTGGTAGGCGATGGCAATGTATACAGCTCCGCCGAAGATTTGCTGCGCTGGGAACAAGCCCTGTACACCGAAAAATTGGTCAAAAAAGCCACCCTGGAGGAAGCCTTTCAACCCGTCAAGCTTAACGACGGCAGCACTTATTCCTATGGTTTTGGCTGGGGGATAGCCAAAGAAGGTAAAGAACTGAGCCACACGGGCGGTTGGGTGGGTTTTCGCACCCTCATCGTCCGCGATTTGGAACAAAAACGCAGCTTGATCCTCCTGGACAATTCCGGGCAGGGCCATGCCCAACAAGCCTTACGCAACTGGTACGAAGGAAAAGCCCTTAAACTCCCCAGTTCCCTGCTCATCCGCAATGTCCAAATCATTGATGGCACGGGGAGTACAGCACGCCTTGGTGCGGTGCGGGTGCTCAACAACCGCATTAGGGACCTGGGTGCATTGAGTCCTTTACCGGGTGAAAAAGTGGTAGACGGCCTGGGAAAAGTACTCGCGCCCGGCTTCATCGATACCCATAGCCACCACGCAGGCACCATGGATGAGCGGCCGGAGATGTTGGCCGTTGTTAGTCAGGGCGTAACCACCATTGTTTCGGGTCAGGACGGAGAATCCGAGCCGATGGACTCGCTGGAGCTTCGCATCAAACGCCGCCCCATCGCGGTGAACCTCGCTTCCTACGCTGGACACAGCACCTTGCGCTTGCGGGCGATGGGTTTGAGTAGTTTCCGCCGCCCGGCTACAGTTGATGAAGTGGATAAAATGAAAGTCCTGCTAGACGCTGAATTAAAAGCTGGTGCCCTGGGCTTATGTTCCGGTCTGGAATACGAAGAAGGGTTTTACTCCAACCGCGATGAAGTCATCACCCTGGCCAAAGTGGCTGCTGCCGCAGGCGGCCGCTATATGAGCCACATCCGCAGCGAGGACATCCATCTCGACGATGCACTGGATGAAATCATTCAAATTGGACGAGAGGCGCAGTTACCCGTACAAATTTCTCATTTCAAAATCGCCCTCAAAGGCAAGTGGGGGCAAGCGCCCCAACTGCTCGCCCGCCTGCAGGCCGCCCGCACCGAGG
>Ga0209717_1003069_pt1 | contig 15036 bp, 10 predicted proteins | sample AD_UKC048_MetaG_FD_184418 | JGI IMG/M metagenome (GOLD analysis project Ga0209717, IMG submission 184418) | Active sludge microbial communities of municipal wastewater-treating anaerobic digesters from USA - AD_UKC048_MetaG (SPAdes) (version 2) | ecosystem: Engineered > Bioreactor > Anaerobic >... | reverse complement strand
TTGGGAATGGGTCTACAACAATATCCGACCTCATCGCGCTCTGGACAATCTGACCCCTAAACAGTATATTGAACGTAATCACCCTAACCTAACCCCAGCATCGTCTCATATGTATTGAACCCATTCATTAGCTTGACTACTACCCCGGTGGTTGTATAATAATGGAGACTAGGGTTTTTCCTAATCGAACATCAACATTAAACCTTTTAGATGCCTTTGTAGATCGGTCAACTAAGGCCCAAGCAACCACTCGCATTCGTTCCTCAGTTTGTCAACGCTTTGAGCGTGTCCTTTTAAACCAATAATTGAAAACCAGAATAATACGGAGGTGAACATTACAAATGTCGTCTGTGTCGTATATGTTGTTATTGATTCTTCGAATATGAGTGAATAAGGAACTGACATGAAGAAAAAACTGTTTAGTCTGTTTATTGTTTTTGTTTTCGTCCTAACCTCCTTCTCCAGCTTTACTACATCCTCTGGCATCGCGAAAGCGTCTGATCCAGACCCGACTGTGACGGTTGAACAGGCTGTTTTGGACGAAATGCAGGCCAATGGCTCGGCAAGCTACTGGATTCAATTCAAGAACACGGTGGATCTCAGCCCTGCCTACACCATGAGCTGGAGCGATCGAGGTTGGTTCGTCTATAAAACCCTCCTGAATCAAGCCGAAGTAACTCAAGCTCAAGTTCAAAAATACCTCTTAGGGAGCAAGGTTGATTACAAAAGCTATTGGATCAACAACTCCATCCTGGTTACGAGCTCCTCGAAATCCGTTCTGAATGACCTCCTGAAATTCGACGGTGTCGAGAGTATCCAGGCTCGCAAGTCCTACAAACTCTACGAACCAGATACTTCTGCAGCCTTGCTCGACAACGGCATCAATGCAGTTGAACCCAACCTGATGCACGTGAATGCAGACGACGTCTGGGCACTGGGAATTGATGGCGCAGGGCTGGTGGTTGCCAACATCGACACAGGCGTGCGCTATTCGCACCAGGCGCTTGTTGGTCAGTACCGCGGTAATCTTGGCGGCACCTTTGACCACAACTACAACTGGTTCAATCCCGATGATCTGGGCGATAACGTCCCACGTGACGGTCACGGTCACGGCACCCACACCATGGGTACCATGGTTGGGGATGACGGCGGCGCGAACCAAATCGGTATTGCACCTGGAGCCGAGTGGATGGCGTGCGCGGGCTGCCCGGACGGCGGCTGTACAGACTCCGCCCTGCTGGGCTGCGGTCAGTTTATCGCTGCCCCAACCGACCTGGCTGGCGCGAATGCCAACCCGGAATTGCGCCCGAACGCTGTCAACAACTCTTGGGGTGATTGTGGGACGACTTACGATCCCTGGTTTGCAGGCGTTATCAGTGCCTGGCATGCCGTGGGTACTTATCCGATCTTCTCCAATGGTAACGCATCCAACTGCGGCTATCCTGCTCCTCCAGGACTCAACACTGTCGGTAACCCTGCCAGATCGGGCAATGTGACCGGTGTTGGCTCTTCCGGCGAGCAAAACGGACAGTATGCCTCCCACTCCAACTGGGGTCCCACAGATGATTTGGACACAATTAATCCTGTTGATCCATTCGCAATGCTGAAACCCCAGGTGCTTGCTCCAGGCGTTAGCATCCGTTCTTCTGTGCCAGGCAGCGACACCTCCTATGAAGATGGCTGGACAGGCACTTCCATGTCCGCCCCACATGTGACTGGTTTGGTCGCCCTAATTTGGCAAGCAGCGCCCTGCCTTATCGGCGATTATGCTGCCACGGAAACTCTGATCGAGAGCACCGCTGTGGACATGGTCTACGATGACGGTTCAACCCTCACCCCCACCAACTTCCCGAACTTTGCAACGGGCTGGGGCGAAATCGACGCCCTGGCAGCAGTCAACTATGCGAGCGGGATGTGTGCGATGGGGACGCTTGAAGGCATGGTCACAACCGATGGAACCACACCGGTTGAAGACGCAAAGATCTTTGCCGATAACGGCGCGGGTTACACCAAAAACATTTACACCGCCGCTGATGGTACCTACAGTTCTGGTTTGCCCGATGGCACTTACACGCTGACAGCCAGCAAATACGGGTATCAATCGGATACCGTTACTGGCATCGTTATCACCGAAGGCGCAACGACAATCCAGGACTTCGAAATTCCCCAACTGGGCATGTCACTCGTCTCGGGTTATGTTTATGATGGCGGCGTAGAAGGATTGGGCGCACACGGTTATCCGCTCTACTCCTCCATTCACGTCTCAACCCCCGGGTTTGACGAGACCATTTTCACAGATCCCTTCACCGGCTACTACGAAATCGAGCTGGTAGAAGCGACTGAACACACCTTTACGACTAATCCAATTCCTGGCGGTTACGATCCCCTCGTGGAAGCTGTCACCGCTACGGGTACTGAGTACACTCACGATATTCTCGTCCCAGTGGATGGCGCGGTTTGTGCCGCACCCGGCTACCAACCGGATTATGACATCTTCTACTCCTTCGAGGGCAGCGATGAAGGCTTTACTCCTGGCGGCACGACCTCCTTTGCCTGGGGCGACTTCACCAGCGGTCCGGGAGAAGGACACAGCGGCACCAAGGGTATCGCGACCAATCCGGGCGGCGTTTATAATGCCAGCGAACTTGGTTGGATGGCCTCGCCCGTTATTGATCTCTCCGGCAACGGCACGAATTCCACCGCGATTCAGTGGTGGGATTGGAAGGACATCGAAAGTGCGACGTATGACTGGGCGCGCCTGGATGTGACCAAGGACGGCGGCGTCACCTGGACAACAATTTGGGGTCCTGTTGGTGGAGTGACGGATACAGAATATCACCAGCAAACAGTGGTTCTGGATCCGACTTACAACGTCGCCAACTTCCAGTTCCGCTTCTACTTCAAGAGTGACAGCTCTGTCCAGTACGATGGTTGGTATGTGGATGACGTTGGCATTGTTAGCCTCCCTGTACCTCCTGCCACAACCGTCTTCTCAAGTAACTTTGACGCTGACAACGGCGGTTTTGTCGCCAGCGGCACCAACTCCACCTGGGCATGGGGTGTTCCCACCTCCGGTCCTGGCGCGGCTTATTCGGCGCCGAATGCCTGGGCGACCAACCTGGCTGGTTACTACAATAACAGCGAGGAATCCTACATTACTTCCCCTGTGATAGACCTGAGCGCCCATGCTGGCCTGGCTCCCACAATTTCCTTCATGCACTGGTACAATAGCGAAAGCAATACTTGGGATTGGGGATCCGTGGAAGCTTCCATGGACGGAGGAGCAACCTGGAACGTTATCTGGCAGAAGTTTGGCACTTCGGTAGATCCCTGGACACCAAAATCACTGCAGCTGGACCCCGCATACGCGGTCAGCAACTTCCGGTTCCGCTTCCACTTCCACTCCGACAGCTCGGTGAACAGCTATTACGGCTGGTACATCGACGATGTTGCGGTGACCGTGGCTGAACCGGTTGAAGTGGCTGCGCCTTGCGTGGTTATCCCCGGTGGCGTGGTAGCTGGCTATGTCTATGATGACAATGATGACTCACCTATTGTTGGTGCAGACGTCTACAGCGACGTGGTCGAAACCCAAACCTTCTTCATTCCTGAAGATCCTGCCAGCGAAGGCCTGTTCTGGGTCTTCCATCCTGTGATGGGTCCCGTCAAGGGAGTGCAGTCACTTTACGGCAGCAACGTGGTCTTTGACCCGACCGCTGGCGGTGCTTCTGGCTATGAACCCGGCGTCCCAACGACCCTGTGCTTTGAATCCAATATATACACAGGAGACTGGGAATATCTTTACGACACCTGGCTGAAATTCCCAATGGACTGGACTATCTCCAGCGCTTACCTGGTGGGTACGCCAACCTGTGATAGTGGCTCCTGGGGTTCATTCTCAGTTTATTGGGAGACGGAACCGTACGAGATCGATATCTATCACTCTGCTTCCACGGAAGAAGTGGATCATTGTGTGGCAGAGTACTGCGTGGATGTTACCCCTAGCGCTTCAGCTGGACTGGTCTCCTGGTACTTTGATGGCGATGGTTACGGATCTGGACCGCATCATCCCTGCAGTAGTGATAGCTACACGCCTGGATCTATGGCTTCTCAACCTTGCGACCAGTGGGAAAACCCACAAGCCTCCATTCCTGCAATAGGTGGTGAAGCGCATGATTTCATTGCTGAGAAAGCTTTGTATGGAAGCGATACCCAAACGGTAACCGTGTTTGAGGACTTCATCGTCCAGCAGGACTTCTACCTCGGCACGGGTGAATTAGAATTTGACCCGGAGAGCCTCGAAGTCACCATGTTCATGGGCGATGCTCCTGTCACCGAAACTCTGACCATTAGTAACGGTGGTACTTCAGATGCCATGTTTGAACTGGTCGAGAAGGACGAGGGCTTCGTATTGCCCAAGATGATGATCCCCGCTTTCAAGGGTGAACTACCCGAGGACACACGCCCTGTTTCGATGGGGCTTGCTCCTGATGCTGGCAAGGCTAGCACCTTGAGCGCGTCTAAGGACAATCCTTTCAAGGGCATTCTGGCAGGCGAATCTGCCTTTGCTGTGGATGCATATCCTGGTGAGAACCTTGTTTACTTCCCCGATACAACTCTGCCTGGTACATGGACAATAGTTGGTGGAGTGCCTGGCTCCGAATTCTTTGCGGGCGACTTTGTGGGTGGTGATTTCTCACAACTCTATGTCGTCAACTCCACTGGCAACACCATGTATAGTGTCAACACAGCCACTACTGCCCAAACAATGATTGGCGTTACCACACCGCCTTCCGGACAGTCCTTCTCAGGTCTTACGGGCACGCCTGATGGCACCATGTACGGCTTAACCACAAGTTGCGGCGGGACTAACCTGGTTATGGTTGACGTGGCTACCGCCGCGACCACCGACCTGGGTGCTCTGCCTGGCATCGATTGCGGTATCGACCTGGCTTACAACACTGACGATGACATGATCTACATCGTGGATCTCATCACCGACAGCCTCTTTAGGGTTGATCCCACGACCGTGACTGTCACTCTGGTAGGCTCACTCGGTGCGGCTCCCAACTACGCTCAGGGCATGGACTACGAAGAAGAGTCCGGCGTTCTTTACTGGGCGGCTTACACCACCGCAGGCGAACTGCGTATCATCGACACCACCACTGGCGCAAGCACCCTCGTTGGAGCATTCCCCGGCGGTGCTGAAGTAGACTCCCTGGCTTTTGCTACGGGCGGTCAATCCGACGTTCCATGGCTCTCTGAGGATCCGATTAGCGGCACGGTGCCGGCTGAAGGTTCGATCGATATTGATGTTATATACGATCCTACTGGCGCTGGCCTGACCCAACCTGGAAATTACCTGGCTGAGCTTAAGGTGAAGCACGACACACCCTACACTTATCCAAACATCCCGGTTGTGCTGCATCTGATTGCCCCTGAAGACTATGGCACATTCAATGGTCATGTCCTTGGCATGGAAGCCTGTGACGTTAATCCAGCAGCACTGGAAGGCGCCACGGTCAACTTCTGGCAGGATGGCATGATCAAGTACACAACCACCACCAACGCAGAAGGCTACTATAGCTATGCTGTTCCGGAAGGCATGTATGATATCGAAGTGATGATGGACGGCTACATGTCGGACATCGAATTCGGTCGGGACGTTTTGGGCGGCGATACTGTCACAGTCGACTTTACCTTGCGACTCGAAGCCCCCTGTATCAGCGTCGATCCAACCAGCCTCGAACAGACCCAACCCACTGATACCGTCACCACACAGACCCTGACAATCATCAACACGGGTGCTGGTGATGGCGTCTTTGAGCTGTTTGAGATGGAAGCTACCGGTCTGCACGCGGACGTGGAACTGATCGTAGATGACGGTACACGTGAAAATGGTATCGGTATTGGCGGCACGCTCGAATTCCTCTGGCTAAACCGCTTTACACCTGACCCTGACTCGTTCCCATTCAACCTTGATCAGGTTCAAATCTACTTCACCGCTGAAGATATGGTGAATATCGGAGATGAGATCCGAATTGTGGTCTATGAAAACGTTACCGCAAACGCTGACCCTGCAGTAGGATCGAACTTCTTATACAGTTACGACACCACTGTACAGGCGTTGGGGACTTGGAATCTGTTTGATTTACCCGAGCCGGTTGAACTGAACGGTCCGGGAGATGTGCTCGTTGGTCTGATTGGTCTCGAAGTACCTGGTACTTCCTACTGGCCAGCCGCCATTGACGAAACTGCCACTCAGGGACGCTCTTGGGCTGGCTGGTGGAATGCAAGCCCGCCTCCGATCCCCCCGACTTTGCCTCCCGATGCTGACTGGACGCTGATTGACGCATACTTCCCAGGCAACTGGATGGTACGCGGTATGGGCAGTTCGGCTGCAGGAGATATCCTCTGGCTCTCGCTGGATCCCACCGCTGGCGTTGTCTTTGCAGACAGCGAAACGGATGTGACGGTCACTTACGACTCCACTGGCTTGGCTGAGGGCGATTACTTCGCCTCAATCCGGGTCAAGAATCCACCCGCAGCCGCGATCAACGTTCCAGTGACATTGCATGTTACTAATCTACGTATGCTCTACCTGCCTCTGATCCTTAAGTAAAATCGGTCGGAGAAGAACCTGTTTACAGGTTTAGCATAAGTAACAGGGGCTGGCATAAAAGCCAGCCCCTGTTGATTCGTTGTAGGGAAAAAGCCCACCTTTTCCTTTTCGGTAAACCCTTCTTACAAAACGGTTGACGCGGGTGTCTACCATCCCTGCTCACCATTCCCCTGTAACAAGTAACGAATGTTGGCAAAAAATGCCCAAAAAAATCGAGCTTCCGACGTCAGGTTGAAATGCGCAACCTGACCTACAACTAAATGTGTTACCTATGTCTCCGAACGAATGTTACCTTTCTGTCCAGTCAATACATAAGGGGAGGGTTGCACCACCGTTCACCCTTTGTCCTCCCGATCCCCGTAACAAGCCTCCGACCTGTTATAATATTCTTTTGAGGCACGCCTCAACGAATAACGCTGCGTGTCGGAGGATTTAATGGAAATTACCTGGTATGGTCATTCTTGTTTTCGCATTACCGAGCGGGGTTTTGCAAATGTCGTTACAGACCCGTTCGATTCAGCCGTAGTAGGGTATAACCCGCTCAAACTAAAAGCCGAAATCGTGACTGTCAGTTGTAACGATCTGGGGCACAACAACCTGAGCGTTGTCAAAGGCGATGCTTTCGAGATCACCGGACCGGGAGAATATGAACGCGGCGGCGTCTTCATCACTGGCATTCAAACCACGCCTCACAGCCTGGATGGCAAAGCCCTGCGCAACACACTTTATGTACTCGATTACGGCAAGTTGACCATCCTGCATCTCGGCAAGGTCAACTTCGTGCCATCCCAAAGCCTGATCGAGGAACTTGGCAATATCAACATTGCCCTCGTACCCGTTGGGGAAGGCGGTGCGCTGAATGCCTCCAAAGCTGCTGAGGTCATCAGCATGCTCGAGCCCAACATTGTCATCCCAATGCAATACGAAACCCCCTACTCCAAACTTGGGCTTGATCCGCTGAGCAAATTCCTCAAGGAAATGGGCATAACCTCCCTAGAGACAATGGAAACCTACAAATTAGCCAATAATGTCACTTTCCCCGAGGAAGAGACGCACGTGATCGCCCTCGATCCCAAGCTCATGTCGCTCTAAAATGCCTGTTAAAGTCCTGATCACCTGGAATGTAATACCTGGTCGCGAGCAGGAATACTTTGGCTACGTGGTGGGGGAGTATCTTCCTGAGGTCAATCGGCTGGGACTGGACGTGACTGACGCCTGGGTGACCGTTTTTGGCGATCATCCCCAAGTGCTGATTGGTGCTCTCATGCCGGACCTGCCAAGCGCGCAACGCTTGATCCATTCGCCCGATTGGCGTGATCTCTCTGATCGCCTGCAGGAATTCGTGCGCGATTTTAATCTTAAAGTCGTCACACAGCGAGGCGCTTTTCAGTTTTGATGCACCCAATCCCCGAGAAACTTTTACGTTGGTACGACATAAACGCCAGGTCCTTGCCCTGGCGTTCTGATCCCTCACCCTATAAGGTCTGGGTTTCCGAGATCATGCTCCAACAGACACAGGTGGAAACGGTCATACCCTATTTCCAGCGCTTCATGGAACGGTTTCCCGACACAGCCAGCCTGGCAAAGGCTGAAGAAAGCGAAGTACTGCAGGTTTGGGAGGGGCTGGGCTACTACAGCCGTGCCCGCAACCTGCACAAAGCCGCGCGGATAATTTTGTCCGAATTTTGCGGTGAGATCCCTATGGATGTTGCAGCACTCAAGAGCCTGCCTGGGATCGGCGCGTACACCGCCGGCGCAATTGCTTCAATCGCCTTTGGCGCACCCGAGCCGGCATTGGACGCAAACATCCGGCGTGTGACCATCCGCCTGCTGGATTTGCACGAACAGCCTGGTGCCAAAACGGATGAAAAATTATGGGAATTCTCCCGTCAGATTTTGCCTGATTCGCGCGTTGGAGACTACAACCAGGCGCTGATGGACCTCGGCAGCGCTATCTGCAAACCCAAAGAACCGCTTTGCCACCTTTGCCCCTTGAATGATGAGTGCCTCGCCTTCCAACGCGGCACCCAATCCGAACTTCCCCTGCGCAAACCAAAAGGCAAAGTGCCCCATAAGCTGGTCGTGGCAGCGGTGATCGCGCACGGAAGTAAAGTCTTGCTCGCACGCAGGTCTTCAGACGGCATGTTGGGGAATCTTTGGGAGTATCCGGGGGGTGCGGTGCTGGGAGACACCTCAAACCTCCACGACGCTTTGCAGCATCTGGTTGAAACACGTTTTGGGCTTTCCATTAGTGTGGAATCTCAGTTGGGTGTCTACAAACACGCCTACACGCATTTCCGAATTACGCTGCATGCCTTTGCCTGCCGGCTGCCTGATGCCGAGCATCTGACCTTGCCTCCTGATTTTGCCTGGGCGGATATTTCAACCCTGTCTGCCTATCCCATGGGAAAAGTAGCCCGGTTGATTTCGCGGGAGTTAGCTTTTTGAAGCAAAATCGGCATTCTGCAAGCCTTCGTGACATTCCAGCAGTTCAAATTGCCGCGCTTGGCTTGCGATGACATATAATCTTGATGTTGGATTACAAGCCGACCTTTCAGTCATTCTGAGCCTCTTTTGCGAAGAATCTGGCATTTAACAAACAGATCCTTCGCGTTGCTCAGGATGACAGTGTCGGCGTCCAGATCGCCGCGCTTGGGTTACGATGACAGATAATATTGATGTTGGATTACAAGCCGACCTTTAAGTCATTCTGAGCCTCTTTTGCGAAGAATCTGGCATTTAACAAACAGATCCTTCGCGTTGCTCAGGATGACAGTGTCGGCGTTCAGATCGCTCGACACTTGGCTTGCGATGACAGATATACTACCCGCTCAATTCCTTGAAATTGATACGCTTGATCAGGCCGGCTTCTTCGATAATTCCATCCAGGAATTCCGCGGTGGGTCCGCCCTTGAATTCATCGCGGCTGGTGAGGAACTCCAGGAAGAAAGGCAGGCTCACGCCCGCCACGATATCCGCGCCGTTGTCACCTTCTGCCATCAGTGAAGCGTTAAAAGGGGAGGCACCCCAAAGATCCACCATGTAGACATAGGGAAGACCCTGTTCACGGTAACCAGCTGCTGCTGTTCGCATCTTTTCCACCAGGTCATCGACGTTATCGCCATCCACAAAGGGCAGCACAGTGATATTTTCAGTTTCGCCGGTGATCATTTCGGCTGCTTCAAACAATCCCTGGGCAAAACTTGCATGGGAACAAAGAATTACACCGATCATTTAAACTTCTCCTTTTTCAATAGACTGACAAGTGAATACCGGCGCTTAAGTGCCAAATTGCCTGTCGCCTGCATCGCCAAGACCGGGCAGGATATATCCATGCTCATTCAGACGCTCGTCAATGGCCGCCAAATGGATTGGGACATCAGGGTGAGCTGCGTGAAGCCGGGCGATGCCCTCAGGCGCGCCAATTAAGCCAACAAACTTGATTTTCGCGACACCCCACTGCTTGAGGATGTCCACCGCTGCCACTGCCGAGCCGCCCGTCGCCAGCATCGGGTCGAGGATCAGGCAGACACCCACAGTGGGTGAAATTGGCAGGCGATTGTAATACGCCACCGGTTTGAGCGTCCGCTCATCGCGGTATAAACCAATGTGCCAAACCTCCGCGCCAGGCATCAAGCCCCACACCCCCTCAACCATGCCAAGCCCCGCCCGCAAGATCGGCACCAGCCCGATGCGTTCCAATAATTTCACGCCCTGGGTCTCCATCAAGGGCGTTTGCACACTCACTTCTCTGACTGCCAGATCAGCGGTGGCTTCGTAGGTTAACATTGCCGCAAGCTCGCGCACAAGCTCCCGGAATTTTTTGGGTTCGGTAGTGACGTTTCGCAGGAGGGTCAATTTTGAAGCGATCAATGGATGGGAAGAAGGGTAAACATTTTCCATGTGGAGTTCTCCTTTTCTTTTTGCCCTGAGCAGCGCGATCGCCTGTAACGCTCAGAGACTGCAATAATTGTACTCGACCAACGGTTTAACGGATGGTTGGAATATCGGACATGACCAATTGCCTGGCCGCAACTGTGCTTCCTTAACCATTGGGTGAATGGCAAGAAAACCGCCTGATTGGTTTACAATTGGGTCATGCAATACATTATCGATGGTCACAACCTCATTCCCCACGTACGCGGGCTCAGCCTGCGGGATCTGGATGATGAACAAGCCCTTATCGAGGTGCTAACCCCCTTCCTGCGCGCCACATCCTCGCGGGCACTGGTGTTTTTTGACCGGGCAGCCCAGGGGCACGAAGGCAAGCGCAATTTTGGGCTGGTGCAGGCGGTTTTTGTTCCCGCGTCACAAAGCGCTGATGCTGCGATCGAGAACCACATTAATAAGCTTGGAGCGTCGGCGCGCAACCAAACGCTGGTCAGCTCTGACCGCCGTGTGCAGGCAGCCGGACGTGCCCGCTATATGACCATCTTAAGCAGTGCGGAGCTTGCTCAAAAGATCCAGTCGCAGGCGGAGTCCCAAGGCAGTCAAACAGCTACCGAACAGCAACTGACGCCTGAAGAGGTTGCACGTTGGGAGGAGCTTTTTACCCAATATGGCAGTCAACCTCCTGACGGTCTGAACCCATAATCCATTTTGTTCAAAACTTACCCTGAAATTTGCCTTTTTTTGAGGGCAAATACATTGCGGGGGTTAACGGATGAGATTATAATTTAAACGTTGTACAAAAGGTATTCAAATGACTAATACAGTTAGCGAAAGACGCATTCTATCGGTCCTTGCCCACCCGGATGATGAAGCCTTCGGCATGGGCGGCACGCTCGCGCTTTATGCCATGCAGGGTGTTGAAGTCTATTTAGCCTGTGGCACGCTCGGCGAAGCTGGCGACGTTCCACCTGACTTTCTTCAGAGTTACGCAAGTTCCGCGGCTTTGCGCGAAAGCGAACTGGATTGCTCGGCGGATAAATTGGCGCTCAAGCAAGTCTTCAAGCTCGGTTTCCGCGACTCTGGTATGGCAGGTTCTCCAGACAATCAACACCCCGATGCCCTGGTTGCCCGCCCCATGGAAGAGGTTGTGGAAAGCATCGCCAATGTGATGCGCCAGGTGCGCCCGCAGGTGGTGCTCACCTTCGACCCAGTTGGTGGTTACTTCCACCCCGACCACATCCGCATCCACCAGGCGACTGTGCTGGCTTTTGAACGCGTCCGCCAGGAATTGCACCCGGCTGACCCGCAGGTTCTCGCGCGGCTTTATTTCCACACCATGCCGAAATCGAGTGCCAAATTCGCGGTTTTCTGGATGCGACTTCTGGGCAAAGATCCGCGCAAGGTCGGACGCAACGGCGATATTGACCTGGTTCAGATCGCCTCGCAGTCCTTTCCGGTGCATGTCAAAATCAATTACCGCCCTGTTTTTGAGCAGCGCGAACAGGCCGCCGCCTGCCACGCCAGCCAGGGTGGCGGGAAGAAGCCTTTTGGCTTGAGCGCCTGGATTCTGAGGATCCTCAGCAGACCTGTTGATCGCTTTATGCAGGGCTTTCCGGAACCTTCACAGAACCACCGGGCAGAAAACGACTTGTTTTGGGGGATGGATGGATAATTCTCCCTGCTGCAAATCAATGCCGTTTAGTTTGGTCAGCATCTTTTTGCTGATCAGTATTTTGCTGGGAGCCTGTCAGCTTACGGTAACCTCGGCTCCCAGTTTACCACCGACCTCTTTGCCGGCAACCTCAGTTCCTCCTACGACTACATCCACCTTGGTTCCAAGTCCCAGTCCGACACCTGAGCCACTGATAATCTGGCTCGATCCCATCCTGCCCTCCGATTTTCTGAAGAAGGTGAGCCTGCCAGAAGGCATTACAACCACCAAGATCAAGACTGAAGCAAACCTCTTTCTAATCGTTGGAGACCCCCCAAGAAACAGCGCGGTGATCGGGGAAACCTGGCAAAGCTATGCCCTCGTGGCGCCTTTCTTCACCTTGCAGGACGATGTCAGCATGGCAGACTTGCGTTCCTTGTCCCGCGGTTACCAACCCGAAGACCTCCCTGTGACAATCGACACCCTACTCCTGCGCAATCAGGACAGTGCGATGGTTTTGCACATGTTTAATATGACTGCAAATGCCATCCCCCCACAAAGCAAGATCGACTACGTCATAGACGAGTTCTTCAGACCCGAAGTGGAAACCAAGGAAAATGCCTGGGCGATAATACCCTTTGAACTGCTCGCTCCGCAGTGGAAAGTTATCCCCATTGATGGCAAGAGCCCGCTCGATGACGATTTCTCACCTGAGTCAACCCCGCTGACGCAGCGGATAACTTTGAGCTCGACCCTGCAGGATCTGGCTCTGACTGAGGAGCAACTCACCGGATTATTACCCACATCCAACCATGACCGAACTCACCTCACGAGCCTGATCATGACCGGCGTTACCGCCATGGCACGTGATACCGCTTATGTGATGTCCACCGAGGATGTGCTCTTTCCAGGTACGGAAATCCGTGATTTCATGCGGGCTGCTGACCTGACCCACATCAGCAACGAAGTGTCCTTTTACGAAGGCTGCCGCTTTCCTGACCCGGATTACACCGGCTTTATCTTTTGCAGTGATCCTGCATATATTGATTTACTATCCGACATTGGGGCGGATATCATTGAGCTCACCGGCAACCACAACAATGATGTGCGCGCGCTCTACAAAATTGATTCCGTGCCTTTCACGCTCGACCTTTACCGCAAAAATGATATGCAGTGGTACGCCGGCGGAGTGAATATCGCCGATGCCAAAAAGCCCTTATTGATCGAGAACAATGGCAACAAACTGGCTTTTATTGGTTGCAACTCCTACGGACCATACATGGCGTGGGCTGCGGAAGATAGCAGTGGAGCCGCGCCTTGCGAGGATTTTGGTTGGATCTCAGACGAAGTGACCCGCCTGCGCAGCCAGGGATACCTGCCGATTGTGACCTTCCAATACCAGGAGGATTACCTGGTGACAGCGCAATCTTCAGCCATTCGTGATTTTCGGCGCCTGGCTGATGCTGGCGCGGTGATCGTCAATGGCAGTCAAAGCCATGTCACCAAGGGAATGGAGTTCTGGAACCACACCTTCATTCATTACGGGTTGGGAAATCTCTTTTTTGACCAACCTGAGTTCTACATAACCTATGATGGCATCATTCAGAAGCATTTCTTCTACCAGGGGCGTCATATTTCCACCCAACTATTAACAATCACGCTTGAAGAAACCGCCAAACCCCGTTTGATGACCCATGAAGAACGCCAGAAGTTCCTCGACGATATTTTTGAGGCATCCAGATTGCTGAAGGAGTAGCCCATGACTACCATTGACAGTTTTCCGATTGAACCCACATTTACCATCAAGGCGGTGCAGAATCGTACAGGGATCAAGCCGGTGACTCTGCGCGCCTGGGAGCGGCGCTATGATTTGCTTCAGCCGACACGCATGCCTAATGGTTACCGCCTCTATTCCGAACGTGATATCCAGCTACTCCTCTGGGTCCAACGCCGCCTGGATTCTGGCGTGAGCATCAGCCAGGTGGTGCATCATTTCAAGCAGGAACAGGAGAAGGGCAGTTGGCCTGAAAGCATTCAGACGATTGTTACTGAAACTCCTCGCCGAAAGCCACCGCGTCCCGCGCGTGACTTTGCTGAAATCCTCTTTGGCGCGATGATCGCGCACAACGAAGACCGCGCCAATGCCATCCTGGATGAATGCCAGACCTATTTCAGTCTTCTGACGATCTTCGAGGAAATAATAAGCCCAAGCCTCGAGCTCTTGAATGAAGCCTGGTTTCGCGGCGAAATACTGATCGCCACCGAGCATATGGCTCTCGGATATCTCAACAGCACTCTCCAGGGAATGATGCACAACCTGCCGGTGGTCAAGGAAGGAGCGTTGATCCTGGTGGGCTGTGGACCTGAGGAAATGCGCGAGTTGAACGCCCTCATGCTGGCGGTTTTACTTCGCCAGGCTGGCTTGTTTGTCGAATATCTCGGACCCGATTTGCCGGTGGAAGACCTGTTGGACTACTCCACTTACGCAAAACCCAAGCTTATCTGCCTGACAGTCAACCAGGAACCAACTGCCTATCTATTGCGTGGATTCGCCGAAAAACTGGCAAATTTACGCGGAAAACCGAAGCTGGGATACGGGGGGCGGTACATGGACGAGAACCCGGAAGCTCGCAAGGAACTTGGCGGGATCTACCTGGGTTTCACTCTTAGCGAAGCCATCGCCAAGGTTAAACACATACTAACCTTTGGGGCTTAGTAGGAAACGGCAATGCGCCGTTCCGTTTGGTTGTTTTTCGGAAGGCGACGAGTGTATGGTATCAGGAGATAGGTAACAGAATGTGACAGGACATAGGTAACACATTTAGCTGATAATCATGGCAAAAAGCGTGAGTGAAGGAGCTAACATGCCATG
>Ga0209717_1003062_pt1 | contig 15051 bp, 15 predicted proteins | sample AD_UKC048_MetaG_FD_184418 | JGI IMG/M metagenome (GOLD analysis project Ga0209717, IMG submission 184418) | Active sludge microbial communities of municipal wastewater-treating anaerobic digesters from USA - AD_UKC048_MetaG (SPAdes) (version 2) | ecosystem: Engineered > Bioreactor > Anaerobic >... | reverse complement strand
CGCGCGCCTTTCCTCGGTCTGGTCCGCGCTGGCCCCCTACCACGCGGAGACGCTGGCCGAATACGCCTCGTCGGGCTTGCCGCCCATCCGCCACAGCTGGCTGCACTACGAGGATCAGCCGGAGCTGCGCGTCCTGGCCAACCAGTACCTCTACGGCCGCGACCTGCTCGTCGCGCCGGTACTGGAACCGGGCGCCGAGTTATCCAAGGCCGTCTTGCCGTCCGACCATTGGGTGCATCTCTGGACGTCCAGGGAATTCATGGGCGGCGAGGTGACGATAGAGGCGCCGCTCGGCTATCCGCCGGTGTTCTACCGGGCGGCGTCGCCCTGGGCCAGTCTATTCGAGAGCCTGCGAAGAACCGCGCGGAAACTGTAGCTAGGGTTCCAGCCGCTCGACCAGGACGATGGCCTGGGCCTCGATAGCCTCGGAGCGGCCGACGTCGCCGAGCCCCTCGCGGGTCTTGGCCTTGACCGACACGGCCCCGACCGACAGGCCGAGCGCGTCGGCCACGGAGGCACGTATATCGTCGGCCAGGGGAGCGAGCCGCGGCCGCTCGAGCACCACCGTCGCGTCGACGTTGACGACGCGCCAGCCGGAGCCGGCGAGGATCTCGGCCGCCCTCTCCACGAACAGGCGGGAGGGCGCGTCCTTCCAGCGAGGGTCCGACGGTGGGAAATGCCGGCCGATGTCGCCGGCGGCTACGGCGCCGAGCATCGCGTCGACGATGGCGTGGAACAGCGCGTCGCCGTCGGAGTGCCCGAGCTCGCCTAGCTCCGACGGAACCTCGACGCCGCCGAGCATCAGCGGCCTGCCCGAGCCGAGCCGGTGCAGGTCCCAGCCCTGCCCCACCCGCAGGCTCACCGGAGGTCCTCCGGGAAGGTGATCTTCACGTTCGCTCGATCGCCATCGACGACCGAGACGGAGCCGCCGGCCATGGCCCAGATCTCCGCGTCGTCGGTGGCCGCCCGCGAGGAGGCCCCGACCGACAGGTAGGCGCCCAGGAGGCCGCGGTAGAGGAAGCCTTGCGGCGTCTGGACGGCACGGAGGGCCGCACGCTCGAGGTGTTCGGCGATCGTGCCGTCGGCGGCCACGCGCTTGATGGTATCGGTCACCGGCACCCCCGGAGCGCAGGCGCCCGAGCGCGCCGCTCCGGCGAGCACGCGGCGAACGAGCTCGGCGCTCGCCCATGGCCTCGCGGCGTCGTGGATCAGCACGTACTCCGGATCGGCGCCGCGCAGGGCCAGAAGCCCGGCGCGCACGCTATCGGCGCGTTCAGCGCCGCCTTCGACGAACAGCAGCCGCGGCCCGGCGCGCGTGATCAGCGCCGGCCCCAGGGCCGCCCTCGCCTCGGCCTCCCCGCCCGGGGGTACCACGACGGCCGCGGCGGCGCAGTCGGGCATCTCGATGAATAACCGTACGGAGTGGGCCAGCACCGGGAGACCGTCGAGGAGCTCGTACTCCTTCTTGGCGCCGCCGAAGCGGACGCTCCTCCCGGCGGCCGCGATGACCGCCGCGAACCGCACGCTAACCTTCGAGCTTGGCGCGGATCATCTCCGCGACGTCGTCTTTCGGCTTGCCGAGCGAGAACGAGACCTCATCCTGCAGGAGGTTGAGGGCGCTATCGTAGAGCTTGCGCTCGAGGATGGGTAGCTCCTTTATCTTGGAGCGATGGAAGAGCGAACGCACCACGCTGGCGATGTCCATCACGGAGCCCTTCTTGAGCAGGTCCAGGTTCATCTGGTACCGGAGCTTCCAGTCGGACGGTATGGGCGCATACTCCTCGGCGATGAACTCGAGCGCTCGCTCCGCCTCGGCGGTCGGCACGATGGGACGGATGCCCAAGTCGCGCGCTTTGTCCACCGGTACCATGACGGTCATGTCGGAGAACTCGAGATAGATGATATAGTAGAGGACGCTCGTTTCCTTGAAGCGCTTTTCCTGGATCTCCACGATCCTGCCGACGCCCTGGCTAGGATAGACGATACGCTGATCTACGCCGAATTCAGTCGTTTTGGACACACTCATACAGACTCCGATTCTACTCCTCCGCCGCCTAAAAGTCAAACACGCCCATACGCGCTCCCATACGCGCTCCTATACGCGCGCCAGGGATGGCGCGCCACAACCCGGCCCGTCCGCAGGACGGGAACGTCACGGATGACGATGCCGCGCACGGATGCGCGGCCACAACCCGGCCCGTCCGCAGGACGGGAACGTCATGGATGACGAAACGTCATGGATGACGAAATAGCTCCCACATGAGGATCGCGCCGGCCGCGCCGACGTTGAGCGAATCGACACCCCCCGCCATCGGCACGATGACGCGTTCGTCACAGGCCGCCGTTACCTCCGAGGGCAACCCCCAGCCCTCGTTTCCGAGGATCAGCGTCACGGGGCGACCGGCGGCCGCCGCCCTCGCCCCATCCGGCGTCAGCGCCCCGGGTACCAGGGCCGCCGCGACGAGCAGGTTCCCGCCCACGGCCCCTCCAACAGCTCCGCGAGCGGACGGCCCCCTGGCCAGCTCGAGCTCCGAGGCGTCGGCTAGCGGCAGTACCGGCAGCCCGAGCGCGCAGGCCATCGAGGCCCGGAGCGCCTTACGGCTATACGGGTCGGCGCAGCCGGGTCCGAGGTAGACGCGGGCCGCTCCGAGCGCCGCCGCGCTCCGTATCAACGCGCCCAGGTTGTCGGGGTCGGTCACGTTCCAGAGCGCGAGGGCCGGCCCGCCAGGCGCGGCGGCAGGCTCGGGCGACGTCGGCCTGTCGGCTAGCGCGAGCAAGCCGCGGTGAAACTGGAAGCCGAGCAAGTCAGCCATGTCGGCACGGCTCAGCGCGGCCACAGGGAAGCGACCGCCCGACACGCCGAGCCACTCCTCCTCGTCGGCCGGCACGCAGAGCATCGAGCGCAGCCGTACGCCGCAGTCGAGGGCCTTCTGGACGACGATACGTCCTTCGCAGACCATCAGCCCGGCGCGGGCGTAGTCCCGGTCGCGCAGGCCGGCGAAGGCCGAGGACGGGTCGGTAGGATCGATCATCGCCGGAGTATACCAAAATCGAGACGCTAGGGCGACAGGCCTGCCGCATTGGCCGAAGCCGACTCTTGCCCTCGCCGGGCTATGCAAGTATGGTTAGTATCCTACGCCCTTCGCGGGCGCGCCCCCTCGGGGCGTTTCGATCACCTGCCCGGGAGGCCGCATGAGATACGAGAACATAGGGCGCCACGCGTCCAGGTTCAAGGAATACGTCGAGCTACGCATCCAGGAGAACCGCTCGATAGGCATCAGCCTGCTCAACGGAGACGTCGTAGGAAACGCGCGCGGCGCTCAGACGGGGCTGTCGGCCCGCGCCTTCAAGAACGGTGTCTGGGGCTTCGCCTCGTCGCCCGAGCTCGACGACGGCGCGATCCGAGCGGCCGTCGACCGGGCGGTCGAGAACGCCCGCTTCCTCGGCGCCAGGGAGGCGGCCGGCGCCCTGACGAAGGGCCCGCTACCGTCCAGGCCGGGTCGCGGCGACTACGGCCTCGGCACCGCCGAGCCCCGCAAGAGCCAGAAGGACCTGATCGAGTTCGTCCGCTCCATCGACGCGTACTGCCAGAAGTACTATCCCGGGCTATCGTCGCGCTCGGTCAGCCTGTCCTGTCTCGACATGGAGAAGACCATCCTGACCGCCGACGGCGCCGAGGCCTATTCGATGACGCCCCGGACGATCATCGCGGTATCGCTGACCGTCGAGGAGGGAGGCGAGCCGATCGACCTATACGAGGTCTACGGCGGCCGCGGCCAGTTCGAGGACGTGTTCGAGGATCCGCGCGACCTGTACCCGAACATCGACGCGCTGGCCGACAACCTGGCCCGCAAGTCCAAGGGCGTCTACGCCCGACCCGGCGTCCACGACGTAGTGCTCGACTCCGACCTAGCCGGCATCCTGGCCCACGAGGCCGTGGGGCACACGGTCGAGGCCGACGGCGTGCTCGGCGGGTCGGTCGCCGCCGACGCCATGGGCCGCCGGGTCGCCAGCCCCCTCGTCACCCTGGTCGACTTCGCCAACACGGCGCTCGGCGAGACCTGTCCCGTGCCGATCTGGGTCGACGACGAGGGCGTCGAGGCGCGCGACGCCGTGCTGATCGAGGAAGGCGTCCTGCGCTCCTACATGCACAACAAAGAGTCGGCCGCCCACTTCGGCGCCGAGCCGACCGGCAACGCCCGCGCCTACGGCTTCTACGACGAACCCCTGATCCGGATGCGCAATACCGCGATCCTGCCAGGCGAGTCCAAGCTCCAGGACATGATAGCCTCGGTCGACGACGGCTACTATTTCCTGCGCTCGTCCAACGGCCAGGCGGACTCGACGAGCGAGTTCATGTTCGGCGTCGTGCTGGGCTTCGAGATCAAGGGCGGCAAGCTCGGCGAGGCCGTCCGCGACACGACGATCTCGGGCGTCGCCTTCGACATGCTCAAGACCGTAGCGGCCGTGTCCGACGACATGAGCTGGTCCTGCGGCGGCATGTGCGGCAAGAAGCAATCGATACCCGTAGGCATGGGCGGCCCGGCCGTCCGATGCCGCGTCAACGTGGGAGGGCGGGCGTAATGGCAGAATTCAACGGCATGGAACTCGTCAGGAAGGCCGTCCAGGCCATGAGGGACGAGGGGGCCGACAAGGCCCAGGCGTCGCTGTCGCGCGGCGAGCAGAGCGAGCTGAACGTCGACGCGGGCCGCATGAGCCTGTACCGCACCACCGTGAACGTGTCCATACGGCTCAACGCCCACGTCGGCGGCCGTAAGGGCACGGTATCGCTCAACCGCTACGACGACGAGGCGATACGCACCGCCGCCTCCGAGGCGATCGCGATGGCCCGTTCGAGCGAGCCCGACCCAGCCAACGACGTATCGCCGGCCCGCGCCCTCGAAAGCTTCTCCGCGGGCGACGAGGAGCCGGACAGCGAGGCCATGTACGAGCGCCTCCGCGAGTTCGTCGACTACGCGGCCTCCGCCTACCCCAAGACGAGGCTCGAGCAGTGCATCCTCGATTTCAGCCGCGGCCAGTCCTTCTACTCGAACTCGAACGGGGCCGAATTCGAGGAGCGCTCCGGGCTCTACGGCTTCTTCGCGATGTTCACCAGCAAGGACGGCGAGGCCGCCTCGAGCTTCAACTACTCCGGCGCCTCGCACCGCGGCCTCCGCAAGCCGCTCAAGGCCTGGGGCAGTATCGACGAGCTGATGCGGCAGTCGGCCGAGCAGACCCGCGTCGAGCCGCTGTCCGGGGCCTTTTCCGGGGACCTCGTCCTGACGCCGGACTGCCTCGGCGACTTCATCGGCTACCTCGACGGCGTCTATCTCGGCGACTACCCGCTGATCACCGGCAACTCGCCATGGAAGGACAGGCTCGGCGAGCAAGTCGTCTCGCCGCTCGTGACCATACGCTCCGAGCCGAGCGGCCCGCGCGTCGAGATCGGCTACGGCTACACCGGCGACGGCTTCCGCGCCGAGAACTGCCCCATCATCGAGGGCGGTCGCCTGGCCAACTACACGATAGGCTTCTACGCGTCGAACAAGACCGGCAAGGCCCGCTGCCCCTCGGGCGGAGGCGCCGTCGTCGTCGAGCCGGGCGAGACAGCCCTCGAGGACATGATACGCGACGTCAAGCGCGGCATCCTGCTCGCGCGCTTCTCAGGCGGCAACCCGTCGGACAACGGCGACTTCTCCGGCGTGGCCAAGAACTCCTACCTGATAGAGGACGGCCGTATCGTACGCCCGGTCGGCGAGACCATGATAGCCGGCAACGTGGCCAAGCTCTTCGAGTCGGTCCGCGCCGTGTCCGCCGAGACCGTCGACTACGGCTCCGGCGTCCTGCCGTGGATGCTCGCGGGCGGGGTGAGCGTGTCCGGGAAGTAGGCTACGCCAAGGCCCGCCGTACGAGCAGCCCCAGCACCAGCGTGACGCAGACCGAGGCCATGGTACCTACCAGGAAGTACTCGGTGAAGTTGCCCGAGACGATGAGCACGTACAGGATGGTCCGCTCGAGCGCGCCGATCAGCTGGCCCATGCCCGGCCTATCGTCCCTGGCTCCGTTTTTGAGAAAGGCTGAGAAGCGTTTGAGCGCCGCCACGACCAGGTAGTTCGCCTCGACGGCGCACAGCTCCAGGCCCACGGCGACGAGCAGGCCGCGCCGTAGCGCCCCGGCCGATAGCCAGGGCCAACCCGGCCAGGCGGCTCCTTCTCCAGGCGCCCGAGGCCGGCCGCAACCGCCGCGAAGAGCGCGGCCGCGTCGCGGAGCCCCCTCGTCGCCATGGCCTTGTAGACCATGCGCCGCGTCACGCCCGCCTCCTCCGCGACCTCATCCAGGGACAGTCCGTTCATGAGACCTGCGAACGCGCAGACGGCGGTAGCGTTCCAGCCCTCCATACCGTGGGCGAAGGAACGGAGCGACGCGTTGACGAGCGCTACCCACGGCGAGCCCGGCCAGCTCACGTCCAGGATCATACGTTTCTCGGCCTTTAGGCCCTCGAGCGCGTCGCGCGCCGCGTGGAACGCCAGCCCGTCCATCCCGAGGGCCTCACGAACGTTGCTGTCGGTGCTTATATCGTCATAGGCGGCTGATAGGCGCGCCCGTTGCGGGAAGATGGCCCAGGCGAGCCAGGCGAAATCGGCGAGCAGGGTGCCGGAATCGCGATACAAAGCCTGGAACTCGTCCCCCAGCGTGATCGTATATGGCGAGAGAAGCCTGGCTCCCCGCCGCGAGCTCAGGGCCTCGAGACTCGCCTTAAGGCCTCGTTGGAAGCGCCCGCGGTCGGCGATGCCCCTCGAGTCGACTAAATCCGCGATGACACAGAGAGCCTTCACGGAATCAAGAGTACCACTATGGTTCATCAGCTGTCATGTGTTAATTTTAGTTCGTTTTTAAAGAGAGAACTAAATACGCACAGAGATACCCACTCCTCGCAGGTGAAGCTCGTACGCCTCGTCGCCCGCCCTACGCCGTCCTCGGCTGGGACAGTTCCAGGTCCATGCGCTTGAGCTTCTTGCGGAAGTTGGTCGTGGCGTCGTCGAGGATGCCCTGCAGGTAGGCCATCTGGCGGTCCATCGACTCGGCGTAGAGGTCGCGGTCTATCCCCCAACGCTCGGCGAAATGCCGGCGCGCCGAGGAGCGGACGCCGCCGTACTTGTCGTCGAGCAGGGCGACGGTCATGTCGTAGAAGCCCATCGTCTTGCGCAGCATATCGAACTCGGTCTCGTAGCCGGGGAACCCGGCCTCCTTGAACTCGTAGTAGAGGAACAGGAGCTTCTCGAGGTACGCGCGGTCGGACATCTGGCCGACGAGATCGGCGCTCGCGATCAACGCGCCGGCCTGCCTCTCGTCGAAGCCGGCCCAGGCCTGCTCCCCGTACTCGCCCTTGGTGCCCGTGGCGTACACGAGCCGGGCGACGCGCTCGGCGCTAGCGGGGCCGAGGCCGAAGCTCGCCGCCTTGTCGACGGCGAAGGCAACGGACCGGGCTACGTGGACGGCGGTGAAGCGGGCTCCGGTACCGCCATCCTCATCCACTGTTCGTATATAGCCGGTATCGTGACAGACGGCAGCGACGAGCAGGTCCCGCGTCAGATCGGCGGGATAGGCCCCGCGCTCGATGAACAAGCCGTCCGCGATCCTCGCCGTGGCGAGCAGGACGGCCATGGTATGGCGTATATCGTGGTAGTCAGTATCGCAGGCCCGGTAGCCCGGGAAACGCCCTTCGAACAGGTCGACTATGGCCGCGGCCGATCGGGCCACGGGCTCCCATTCCTCGTCCCCGTACCAGAACCTGAAAATCCTCTCGGCCTCCGCGACTACGGCCGCGGGACTCTCTCCGTCGACCAGCGTGGATACCTGCACGACATCGGGATCGCCCATCGACGGATCCTCCTTATTTGCGTATCCATTTTATGATAGCACGCCGAGGCCGACGAGACAGGCCGCGCGAAGAAAAAACGAGCGGCTCAGAGAGCGACGGTACGGTTCCGGCCGGCGCGCTTCGCGGCCAGCAGGGCCTCGTCGGCGCGGCCGATAAGGGAGTAGAAGCTCTCGTCGGGCCTGAGCGTGGCGACCCCGGCGCTCAGGGTGAGCGACATGCCGCCTTCGGCGGAACACAGCCCGACGGCGGAGGCCCTGAACTTATCGGCGGCCACGACCGAGCCGGCCGAGTCGCAGGACTCGAGCAGCGCGACGAACTCGTCGCCGCCCCAGCGGCACAGCGGGTCGCTTTGCCGTAGCCCGGACTGGCCGCCGGCGGCGACCAGCTTCAGGGCCTTGTCGGAAGCCTGCCTGCCCTGCCTCTCGACGACCTCTGCGAAATCGTCGATATCGAACATCGCCACCGACAGGGGCGTACCGTTCCGCCTGGCTTCCTTGACCGCGTGATCGCAGAGGACGGAGAACGCCATGCAGTTGAAGGCGCCGGTCAGCTGGTCGTACGACGCGCTACGCTCGAGCCGGCGCTGGAAACGGTCGAGCGTACGAGAGGCCGATAGGACGGCGAACGCTATGGCCACCGCGGCCACAGCCGCGGCCGCTACCAACCCGTAAGAACCATCCGATGCCGAGGCGAATAGCAACGATACCGAGAATCCCACGGTTAAGAGGCCGATCAGGGTAGCGACGAGCTGTCCCTTCTCGCCCAGTCCGGTCTTAGGTAGTTCTTCCATAATAAGATATTGTCCACCACTTCAGTAAATCGCGCAATACCGAAGCCCTAGTCGGCCGGCGCGAAGGCCGCGGCGCCGCAGCAGTAGGCGCCGGCCAGGGCCAGGGCGCCACGCAGAGCCTCGCGGTGCGTCCGCTCGTAACCGTGCGACGCCTGTACCCCGGGGCCGATGAGCGCGTGCCTGATATCGTAGCCGGCCTTGAGCGCGGCGCCGGCGTCGGAGCCGTAGAACGGGAAGACATCGACCGCGTGGCGCAGTTCTAGGCCGCGGGCGAGGGCGATCAGCGCGTCGGTCATCTCGAGGTCGTAAGGCCCGCCCGAGTCCTTGGCGCAGATCGACACGCTGCGGTCGTCAGCGCCGAGGTCGTCGCCGATGGCGCCCATGTCGACAGCCAGGAATTCCTCGACGCCGGCAGGCAGGCCGGCCGAGCCGCCGTGGCCGACCTCCTCGAAATTCGTAAACAAGAGCCAGGTCTCTCGTTCGGGCGAGGCCGCGCCATCGGCTATCATCTTGGCGAGGGCCAGGAGCACTCCGGAACTGGCCTTGTCGTCGAGGTGGCGGCTCTTGATATAGCCCGACTCGGTGACGACGGTTCGAGGATCGAACGACACGAAGTCGCCTGAGCCGATGCCGAGCGCCTTGGTATCGTCGGCCTTGGAGACGGGTTCGTCGAGCACGATCTCCAGGCTCAGGTCGTCGCGCTTGGCGCCGCCAACGTCGGCGTTGACGTGGACCGCCGGCTTGTCCAGGAGGAAGCGCCCCGTGAAGCGCTTGCCGCCCCTCGTATGCACGACGCAGTTCTCGCCCTCGATGTAGTTCTCGGGAAAGCCGCCTAGTTTGGCGACGCGGAGCGCCCCGGACGGCTTGACCGAGCGCACCATGGCGCCGAGCGTGTCGATATGGGCCGCGAGCACGAGCGGGCGGCCGGAGCCGCCGAGCCTGACCCGCACCGAACGCTTGTTCGTGTACTCGGGTTCGTAGCCGAGCCGCTCGAGCTCGGCGAAGACGTAGGCCTCGGCCTCGCGGGTATAGCCGGTCGGGCTCGGTATGCCGCACAAATCGACGACGCGCGCCACGGCGTAGTCGAGTATCGTTTGATCCATGATGTACTCCTCGCGCGGTATTGTACCACACGCGGCGACCCCGGCGGCCAGCGCTTACTTCCTCAGGAGCCTCCGTTGCTCGTCCGGCAGGTCGAGCGCTAGCGTTCCGCCGGGGTTCATGATGCCCTTGGGGTCGAAGTGGCGCTTGAGGGCGCGGTAGACGGCCATGGCCTCGGGGCCGACGTCGCCCTCGAGCCAGGGCGCGAAGGCCTTGCCGATGCCATGGTGATGGCTCATCGTCGCCCCGAATTTCTGGATATGGTCCAGGATGCCCGCCTGGTAGGCCAGGTACTCGTCGAGGTCATCCATCTTGGCTATGAAGATGAAGTACAGGTTGCAGCCCTGCGGGTAGAAGTGGGACATGTGGGTCATGCAGATGGTGCCGGGCCGCGAGTGGCAGAATGCGCGGACGCCGGTATGGACTTCCTCGAGGTTGGTCCAGGTGACGGTACACTCGAGGGTATCGATCATGATACCGAAGTCCTGCAGGTCCTCGCGCAGGTAGGGGTCGCGGAAGCGGCCGTGCTCCCAGGCCCGCGTGACGTAGGAGGTGGTGCCCATGGCGCCGTGCCGCCTGCAGATCCGCTTGATCCTGCGCTCGACGTGACGAGCGAAGCCGCGCTCGCCGTCGGCGGTGCCGAGCATCAGGCAGCGCTCGCCCGGCTTGTAGCCGAACGCGGTCATAGCCGCGTCGAGCGCGGTGCCGGAGACGCCGTACAGCCTGAGCGCCACGTCCGACTCCTCGGGGTCCGACAGCCTGAACACGCTCGGCATGCCGAACTCGCCCTGCATGACCTCGCGCGCCGCCTCCTTGGCGCTCTCCCAGTCGCGGAAGATGAACGAGTAGCGGCGCGTATTCTCCGGCATGTACCTGCGCACCCTGAGCGTGGCCGAGTACAGGACGCCGAAGGTCCCCTCGCTGCCCATCATGATCTGGTCCAGGTCGGGGCCGTCGGCCGCGGCGGGGAACTCGCGGGTGCGCAGGTCGACGCCGCCGGGGCAGACGTAGTCCTGGGCCAGCACGATATCCTCGATCTTGCCGTAGTAGGTCGAGTTCTGCCCCGCCCCGCGGGTGACCGTCCAGCCGCCGACCACCGAGTACTCGAAGCTCTGCGGCAGGTGGCCGGCGGTGTAGCGTCCCGTCGCCCCGAGCGTCTCGGGCGCGTTCCTGAGCAAACGCTCCAGCTCCGGGCCGTCCATGCCGGCCTCGACGGTGATCGTCTGGTTCCTCTCGTCGAACTTGATCACGCGCTTCAGGTGGACGCGCATGTCCAGGCTGACGCCGCCCGAGAACGGCTCGACGCCTCGCGTAACCGACGAGCCGCCGCCGTAGACGTAGACCGGTATCGCGTTCGCCTCGCAGTAGTCGACGATGGCGCGCAGGTCGTCGCGGCCGCGCGGCCATAGGGCCATGTCCGGCAGGTGCTCGATCACGCCGTAGCGCAGGCGCATCAGGTCGACCATCGTCTTGCCGTAGGCTATCCGCAGCCGGTTATAGGTATCGAGATGGGCGTTCTCGGGACCCACGATGGCGGTCAGCGCCGCGACGTGCTCAGGGGCCAGGCGGCAGGGCGACGACTCGGGTACGACGCCGAGGCCCTCGTCGCGCCGCTTCTTGAACCACTCGTCGTCGAGGCCGAAGGTCTCCTTCATCAGCGCGTACAGCTTGCGGTTCGGGTGCTTGTACTCGTTCGGGTCGCCCCACTTGAGGATGGACCGGAAACTGCGCACGGGCAGTTCGCCCTCGAACCAATCCGGCCTGAAGTCGTCTTGCTTAGCCACATCGTCCTCCTTTAGACGGCCCGCTCGGGGTATCCGGTGATATCCCTGATGCTCTCGTACAGGGGCCCGAGGGCCCGATACATGCGCTTGTAGACGCGGCGGTACAGCTCGGCGTATAGCTCCGCGTTGACCCCGTCAGGCTCGAAGACGCGGGACGACGACGACATGGCCGCGCTCGCCGCCTCCACGCCCGGATACCAGCCCAGCCCGGCGGCGGCGCACATCGCCGCCCCGAGGCCCGAGGCCTCGCAGGTGCGCCCCCGCTCCATCGGCAGGTCGAGCACGTCGGCCGAGGCTTGGCAGATCGCGTCGCTCTGGCTGGCGCCGCCCGAGACCCGCAGCGAGCGCACCCTCGTCCCGGACGCCCGCTCTATCGCCTCGAGGCCCTCCTTGAGGCCGTAGGCCAGGCCCTCGACGATGGCGCGGTACAGGTGCGATCGCTCGTGCACGTCGCCGAAGCCTATGATGGCGCCTTTCGCCGAGGGCGACGACAGGCCGGCCGTCCAGTAAGGCTGCATCACGAGGCCGTGGCCGCCCGGCGGCGTCGAGCGCAGGAGCTCGTCGAGCATCGCCTCGGGCGCCATGCAGCGGCTCTCGGCCTCGAGTACCTCCGCGTAGGCGAACTGGCTCTTGAACCACGATATCATCCAGTAGCCGCGGAAAATCTCGACCTCCGGGTTGTAGCGGCCCGGGATGGCTGCCGGGTACGGCGGCATGAAGGCTATCGGCTCGCGGTAGCGGCGGCTGGTCGTCTGCACGGTAGCCGTCGTGCCGAAGGAGAGGCTCGCGGCCGTCTCGTCGACCACGCCCGAGCCTATCGTCTCGCAGCCCTTGTCGCTACCGGCCGCCATCACCGGCAGGCCGGCGGGCAGCCCGAGCTCGGCCGCCGCCCGGGCCGACAGGCGCCCGAGTTCCGTACCGGCGGGCGCGAGGCGCGGCAGCTTCTCCGGCGCTATCGGGAACATCCTCGCGTTGCGGCTACCCGGGGCGGCCCAGGCCTGCCGCCGGTAATCGAAGGGCAGGTGGCCGATCTGCGACGCGGTCGAGTCCGCCAGCTCGCCCGAGAGCCTCGCGTTCAGGAAACCGGAGACCAGCACGCAGGCCCGCGTCCGTTCCCAGAGCCCCGGCTCGTTGGCCATGATCCAGTTGCACTTGCCGGCTTCCTGCGTCTTTTGGAGAGCCTCGCGCATGCCGACGAGGGACACGCCGAGGGCCACCAGGGCCGATGGATGGTACGGCGCCGGCGCCCTGCGCGCGTCGAGCCACAGGATGGCCGGGCGCAGGGGGCGGAGGTCCCCGTCCAGGCAGACGATCGTGTCGCGCTGGGTCGTCACCGCCAGGGCCGCGATCCGGTCGGCGCCGCCAGGTAGTTCGGCGACGAGCCCGCTAGAGGCCGCGACGAGCGATCGCCACCACAGCTCGGGGTCCTGCTCGGCCCAACCGGGGCGCGAGCTGAAGTACGGTTCGTATGCCACCTTACGCCGCGCGACGAGCGCGCCACGCCCGTCGAAGGCCAGCGCCCGAAGGCTCTGGGTGCCGCAGTCAATGGCCAGAACCAGGTCGGCCGAGGACGCGGCGCTCATCGTCCGTCCCCGAGGAGGTCGTCGGTGGCGACGAGGTCGACGCCGAGGCCGAGGAGGTCGCGAACGACGACGTCGCCGCGACGGAACGGCGGACGGACGACGATGGGGTCGATGGCGGCCATCGCGTCGAGGAGGCGGCCGAGAGGAAGGACCCCATCGGAGCGCACCGGAAGGCGCTTCCTGGCCGAGCCGTCGACCGCGACGGTCGTGGTCAGGACGCGCATAGGGGACACGGCCTCCTGAGCGCCCCAAACGGCACCCTTGGGGCAGGCGTTGCCGCTCACCATCGCGCGAGCGCCGTCCACCTCGACCGTCAGCCGGCAGCCGCGAGGGCATTCGATACAGGTCAGTTCCTTGCGCTCGCTCATCGGTCCTCCACTCCATCTGGTTCGATCGTTAGGCTGGCGCCGCGCCCCGGCTCCGCCTGACTAGCCAGAGGGGCGGCCAGGGCGCCAGTGGCCGCCTTGATACGCTCCATCTCGGGCGGGCGCAAGGCGCGGTACCGCCGCTCGAGTAGCGCAGCCCCGCCGGGCCCGTCCCCGACGGCCAGTCTCGCGGTCGCGCCGACTGGCATGGTCCGGTTCGAGCGGAAGTAGACGCATAGGTCGTCGCGAGTTCCGGCGGCGCGATCGAGCGCGTCCAGGTCCAGGAGCTGCGGCACGACGTAGAGGCAGCCGGCCCCCGCGACGAGCGGCGACAGGCGGCGCTTACGGCCCGCCGAGCCGGGGCCGGAGCGCGCGTACGCCGCCGCGGCCGAGCCGGCCCGCTCGCCCGACTCGGAGACGTAGTCGGCCAGGTCGTTCACATGGACCGCGTTACCGCAGGCGAACACCCCGTCGACGAGGGTGTGCATGTTCTGGTCGACCCGCGGGCCGCGCGTCCGCGGGTCGAGCGGCACACCGAGGCTCTTGGCCAGCTCGTTCTCGGGTATCAGTCCGACCGACAGCACGAGGGTGTCGCAGCTCAGGTCGCGCTCCGTGCCGGGTATCGGCCGCATCGAGCCGTCGACGAGGGCCGTCGTTACGCCCTCGACGCGGCGCTCGCCGTGAACCGCCGTCACGGTGGACGACAGGGTCAGCGGGATGCCGTAGTCATCGAGGCACTGGCGCAGGTTGCGCGACAAGCCCGAGGGCTCCGGTTTGGCCTCGTAGGCGCCAAGCACCTCCATGCCCTCGAGGGTCATGCGGCGGGCCATGATCAGGCCGATGTCTCCGGAGCCGAGGATCACGGCGCGGCGGCCGGGCAGGAGGCCCTGCACGTTGATCATGTACTGGGCCAGGCCCGCGGTGAACACGCCGGCCGGCCGGTCGCCGTGCACGAAGACCTGGCGGTCGGTGCGCTCGCGGCAACCGGTCGCCAGTACGAGGGCCGCGGACCGTAGCAGGCAGGCGCCGCCGCGGTCGACGCAGGCCAGCTCGAAGCCGCCTCCGTCCTTGCGAACCGCCGACGTGACGAAGGCCTCGAGCATGGCCAGGCCGCCGAGCGCGCCGAAGCGGTCGGCGTCGCGCAGGGCGTACTCGGGCCCGGACAGCTGGCGGCCGTAGCGCGCCAGGCCGAAACCGTCGTGGATGCACTGCTTGAGGATGCCGCCGGTCCGCTCCTCGCGCTCTACGACGACGACGCGGGCGCCGGCCTCCATCGCGGCGCAGGCCGCGGCCAGGCCGGCTGGGCCGGCGCCGAGCACCACGACGTCGGTCTCGAAACGCCGGATCACGGCTCTATCCCGCCGGCGTCGGCGTGCGCGGCATCGGCGTGCGCGGCATCGGCAGAGAAGCGCGGCGGGCTGGCCTTGGTCGGGCCGACGCACAGCTCCGAGCCCGGGCCCTTCTTGGTAACGGCCCAGGCCGGCAGCCCCGTCTCTCGCGCCACGAGCTCCATGACCCGCGGCGTGCAGAAGCCGCCGTGGCAGCG
>Ga0209717_1003061_pt1 | contig 15053 bp, 14 predicted proteins | sample AD_UKC048_MetaG_FD_184418 | JGI IMG/M metagenome (GOLD analysis project Ga0209717, IMG submission 184418) | Active sludge microbial communities of municipal wastewater-treating anaerobic digesters from USA - AD_UKC048_MetaG (SPAdes) (version 2) | ecosystem: Engineered > Bioreactor > Anaerobic >... | reverse complement strand
GACCGATGCCGAACTGCGCGCGCTTGCCGAAAAGGGTGGCGTCGCCGGCATCTACCTGATGCCGTTCCTGCGCGAAAAAGGACAGCCGATGGCCGATGACCTGATCGCGCACATCGAACATGCGGTCAGGACCTGCGGTGAAGACCATGTCGGTATCGGCAGCGACGGCACGATCTCGCCAATCGACTTCAATGCCGAGTTCAAGCGCAAGCACGCCGAAGACGTCGCGGATCGGCGCGCCCGCGGAATTTCCGCGCCAGGCGAGGATGCGAACGTCTATACCTTCGTGCCCGATCTCAATTCGGCCGATCGACTCGATACTGTCGCCCACCTGCTTTCGGCACGCGGCCACTCCGACAGCCGCATCGCCAAGATCATCGGCGGGAATTTCGCGCGCCTGTTTGCGCAAACCTGGAGCCCGACAGCGGCGAATCCGCCGCATGCCAGGAAGGTTTGACGCGCTCAGTTCTTGCCGAACGGCTTGCGCAGACGCTTGAACAGCGAAGACATCCTGCCTTCGTCCTCGGGCTCGGCGTGACGTGGCGGTCGCGGCGTCCAGCTCAGGCAGCCGATCGCATCGTAGGCGTTGACCACCGCGAATACCTTGTCCATCGTCGTCCCGCAGGACGCGGCGATCTCATGCAGGCGCGCCGGCTGCATCATCGCGGCCGATATCCGCGAGTACTGCGGATAGTCGCGCGCGATCTCGATCCAGCGCTTGAGTTCGTAGGTCCCACCGGGATCGAGGTGCGCTGCAAGCTTTCCTTCGGAATGCAGCAGCACATCGAGCCAGACCAGCTTCTGATAGGGCTGCGCAGGTTGCGTATCGCGGATCTCGGCGAACTCGGCCGTCGTCAACCGGCGCCAGTCGCTGCGGCGCGGCGATTGGCGGCAATACACTTCGAGCTCGGCCAGGGTCTGCGCGCTGTGATAGACCTTGTTCTTCGGATCGACCGTGAGAATGCCGGCGTCGGGCCAGGCGATCTGCACGGGCCCGCCGAGCAGGTTGCCTTCGAGATATTCGCGCAGACGATGGGCTGCGTTCGCTTGAGGGTCCGCCCGCTTTGCGGTCGGTGAGCGCTCCGCCCTGGAGGTTGCCAGCGGGTCCCCCAGTGTCTCGCGCTCGCGCTCGGCGCGCGCCTCGCTGCGCCGGGTTTGTTCTCCACTCGCCTCGAGACTGGTCGATCCATCGAATCGTGCCGGCTCGAGGTTGGCAAAAGGATCGGCGAGAGGATTTCCGCGGATCATCTCGTCGAGCCCCTGGGCGACATCGACGCCGCCGAACCTGCGCTCGCTCGGCACATCGCCGTCAAACGGCAGACTGGAGTCACCCAGCAACAATCCGGCGTCGCGCAGGCTCGCCTCGAGAAAATCCTCGCCGGGCATCGGTTTCGACGACAACATCATCGTCGTGCCGCTGGCATCCTCAAGAACCTGGATGACATTCTCGACCTGGAATGGCCGGCGCAACGCGGGCTCGCCATCAGTCGTGGCATCGGCAGCGCAGACGACCGCGACGCGCATGCCGGAAACCCGGCCGCGCGCCAAGGCCATCTGTCCGGCGAACACCGACGTGTCGACGACCAGCAGGTCGGCACTGGTGTCGGAACCCCAGCGCCACGCATGCTGCAGACTGCTGGCGGCCTTGCGCATCAACAGGCGCAGATGGGCCACATCCTCGTCGGAGACACCTACCGCCGCAATGATTTTTTCGCTTGCCAAACTGACCTCGCCGACTCGATTGCTGGCCGTCCGATCCCTGCTGCCCCGACGGGCGACGCAACGTCGAGCCGACTCCTGCGCTAGCGTGCGGCTTTGCTTCGATCAATGCAATCTGTTCACGCCAGGCGTTCAGGTTGTCCCGTTTTTCGACCGATCGACCGGCTTGCGTTTGGGCTTCAGCATCGTGCCGATACAACGGGCGTGGCCGCAGCGACATTCCCAGATCTTCTTGAGCCGCGGGGTCAGGCGTTCGCCAAGGCTGATGCCGTAGTCGTAGGTCAATTCCTCGCCTGCGGCGATCTCGCGCAGGGATTCGATCAGCACGCGATCCTCACGACGCCTGCCCTGCTGGTTTTCCTCGACGACGGCGCGACAGTTCGGCACACAACTGTGGTTGATCCAGCGGGCGACGTTGCCCTCGAAATTGGCATCGATCACGTATCGCTCATTGAGCGTGAACAGAAAGGTGTGGCCGGTGTCGGTCGTGCCGTCATACATGCGATCGGCCTGTGCATGGGTAAGCAGGCGCCCGCGATACTCGACGAGTTCGGTCTTTGCCGGGATGGTGGCGACGGCGAACACGCCGTTGCCATGGATGGGTGAGCGACGCTGCTTGAAGAGTCGGGACATGGGCACGAATTGTGGGAGCGACAGCCGTCCATCATAGCGATTCCCGGCCACCCTGTTCACTGCAAATGGATGTCGCCGGATCGCGTTCCTGATAGCGTCGCCCTGCATCCCTGCATGGAGTCCCGTGATGCTTACGCAACGCGCCCGCAGAAACATCGTTGCCGTCATCGTCCTGATCGCTGCCGGCGCGTATGCCTTGCTCGAACGCGACGGCCACTCCGGTGCCGGCCAGACCGGATCGGCGCGTGGCCAGCAGCCTGCCGGATTCGACTACTACCTGATCGCCCTGTCCTGGTCGCCGACCTGGTGCGAGAGCAACCCCGATGATGTAGAGCAATGCGGGCGGCGTGGCTACGGCTTCGTCCTGCATGGCCTGTGGCCGCAATACGAGCGCGGCGGCGGCCCAAGGGATTGCGCAACGTCGCAACGTCCGGACTCGGGCACGATCTCGAGGACGCTGGCCTTCATGCCGAGCCGAGGCCTGATCGCGCATGAATGGAGCGCACACGGAAGCTGTTCGGGGCTTGCCCCCGAACCGTACTTCAGCCTGGCCGATCGTGCCTACGCCACGATCCGCGTTCCGCCACAACTGACGCCCGCCTCGAAACCCGGATCGATGACGGCAGAGGACGTGCGGCAAGCCTTCGTCGATGCCAATCCCGGCTTGACCCGCGACATGCTCGGAGTGAGTTGCCACGGACGCGATCTCGGCGAAGTGCGGATCTGCGTCGACAACGACATGCAACCGCGCCGCTGCGGCCGCGGCGTACGCATGAGCTGCCCGAACAACACGGCGCTGCGCATCCCTCTGATCCGCAACTGATCGGGCCTGAGGACAGTATCAATTCAACGGCACAATCCCTTCTCGCGCTGGCGGGAGAAGGTCCCGAAGGGAGATGAGGACGGCGCTCTTGATTCGCCAGGTTTCACATCGTGCTTCGTGGTTCCACCCTCATCAGCCTGTCGGCAGCTTCTCCCGCCAGCGGGAGAAGCGCTGGGTCGATACATCTTGGGGGCCGAACCAATAGACGTGTGCGGCTCTATCCACGGTCCGCAGGAAACGGCGGTCGCTCAAACCGGCTTGCCGAAAAGGACCTGGGTCTTGATGCGCGAAAACCCCTCGCGTTCGTAGAAGCGATGGGCCGACTCGCGGATCGTGTTGCTGCGCACGCGCAACTCCGCACGCCCCTGTGCACGCGCCCAATCCGCTGCCGCTATTGCGAGGCGCTTGCCGATGCCTTGCCCGCGTACGGCCTCATCGACGACGAGTCCGGCGATTTCGGCTCCGGCGGGTCCGGTCAGGGAAAACGTCGACATCACCATGATCCAGCCGCAGACATCGCCTTGCTGCTCGGCGATGAACACCGACGCATCGGCGCGGCTGCGAATCAGCTCGAGACGGCTGAGGATTTCCGCGCCAGTCGACGCATAACCCAGTTGGGTGGCGAGCTCGGCGATGCGCGCCGCATCGCCATCGCCCGCTTCACGCACGATCGCTTCGCCACGCGTTGCCATCGCCCGGGATTCAGCAGCAGCCATCCCCGCCCTTGACGGTATGCGCATGCGTCGCAGCGATGCCCTGGGTCAAGCCCTTGCCACTCGCCACATGATGATCGGCAATCACTTTCGCCACGCACGCGCTGACGCGCTTGCCCGTCGGGATGTGCAGGAACTCGTTCGGTCCATGCGCATTCGAATGCGGACCGAGCACGCCGGTGATGAGGAACTGCGCGCCCGGAAATTTCTCGCCCAGCATGCCCATGAACGGAATCGAGCCGCCTTCACCCATGTAGGCCGGTGGCGGTCCGAAAAAGGTGCGCGACGCTGCATCGACCGATTGCTCGAGCCATGGCGAAAGCGCCGGCGCATCCCATCCACTGCCCGCCTTTTCGAGATTGAACACGACCGACGCACCGTAGGGCGGATCGGCTTCGAGCAGTTGCTTGAGGAATTCGCCGCTCTTCACGGCATCGGACGACGGTGGCAGGCGCAGGCTCAACTTCACGGACGTGAACGGTCGCAACACATTGCCGGCCGAGTCGAGCGCAGGCAGGCCATTCACGCCGGTGATCGACAGGGCCGGACGCCAGGTCCGGTTGAGCACGAGCTCGGTCAGGTCATGCGTGGTTGGCTGCATGCCCTTGTGCAGCGGGAACTTCGAATAGACCGCATCGCCGAGCACCTCGGCGCCGCGCCTGGCCTGATCCCTGCGCTGGGCCGGGATATCCACGTGCAATTCCTTGGGCTTGATCTCGCCGGTGTTCTCGTCTTCGAGGCGCGACAGGACCTGGCGCAAAATGCGGAAGCTCGAGGCGACCACGCCCGAGGCATCGCCCGAATGGACGCCCTCGTCGAGCACGGTGACCGTGAGATTGCCGCCGGTCATGCCGCGCAGCGATGTGGTCAGCCACATCTGGTCATAGTTGCCGCAACCGGAATCGAGGCAGACGATCAGGGACGGCTTGCCGATGCGTGCAGCCAGATGATCGACGTAGTACGGCAAGTCGTAACTGCCCGACTCCTCGCAGGCCTCGATCATCACCACGCAGCGCGAATGCGGGATGTTCTGCGCCTGCAGGGCCAGGATGGCAGCCAGCGAACCGAAGATCGCATAGCCGTCATCGGCGCCGCCACGGCCGTAAAGGCGGTCGCCTTCGATCACCGGCTGCCACGGTCCCAGGTGGTCGGACCAGCCGGTCATTTCGGGCTGCTTGTCGAGATGACCGTAGAGCAGGATGCAGTCATCGCCCTGCCCCGGGATCTCGATGAAGATCAACGGCGTGCGCCCGGCAAGGCGGACCACCTCGATCTGCATGCCCGGAATCGGCTGCGCGCGCGCCCAGGCCTCCATCAATGCGACGGCCTTGTCCATGTAACCGTGCTCCGCCCACTTCGCATCGAACATCGGCGACTTGTTGGGAATGCGGATGTAGTCGACCAGTTGCGGAACGATCTGCGCGTCCCAGAGTTCGCCGACGAATGTGCTGATAGCGCCCGAATCCATGATGGTTCCCGTTGGTACGCGCTGCGCATCGCAGCGGAACTGACGATTCTAGCGCCTCCGCGGCCATGCCCGAATGTGCTGTAGGAAAAGTACTACGCAGGGCCGCTGGCGCGACCTACGCCAGGCTGCGGCGGATTGCCATCCCCACGTGGAAAGGATCGGCGGAGACTTTGTTCACCGGGGACACAAGGACCCGGCCCCAACCAAAACCAAGGAGCACTGCCATGAACTTCAAGTCCGCACTCGCCAGCCTCGTCCTCTCGCTCGCCCTCGCCCTGCCGGCATTTGCCGCCGAGCCGGTCGACATCAACAGCGCCGACGCAAAGACACTCGCCGAAGGCCTCAACGGTGTCGGCATGAGCAAGGCCGAAGCGATTGTCGAATACCGTGACGAGCACGGCCCGTTCACCAGCGCCGAGGATCTGGCCCTGGTCAAGGGCATCGGCGACAAGACCGTCGAAAAGAACCTCGACAACATCGTTGTCGGTGGCAGCAAGGCCAAGTCGAAGGCGACCGCAAACCGCGCACCCGCAAAGGCCAAGGCCGAAGCTTCCGCCGCCGAATGAACACGGCCGATCGGGCTGCTGCGACCCCTCCGGTCGCAGCAGCCCGATTCAGGTATCGAGGCTCCTGCGCCGCGCATTCAGCATGTCCTCGCACCCCCCGGCTCGCCCGTCGGGCGCCGCAAGAGCGTGCAGCCCTCCCGACCGGGCATGTTAGACTTCGCACCCCCCGTTGGTGCGCACATGATCCTTCCCCGCTACCACATCAGCCCGTCGAGGATTCCGGGCGCCGGCAAAGGCGTGTTCATCGACGAGCCGGCCGACAAGGGCAGCATCCTGATCGCACCCGATGCGATACCGCGCACCTGGACCTTCGGCGAGATCGAGGCGATGCCGGACGCGAAGGAGTTGCTCCCGGCCACCGTGCGCTGGTTCGAGAATCGCTATACGATCTCGACCGACTGGCCCGACGAATGCTTCGTCAACCATTCCTTCGAACCCAGCGGGCTCTGGCATCTCGGATTCATCTTTGCAACAACCCGGCTCGATGCCGGCACTGAAATCACCGTCGATTACCGCCACCTGCTCGCCCCGGGGCAGGAGGAAGATTTCCACGATGCGCAAAGCGGAAGGCCCATCGTCGGATTCACCTGGAATGAGAGTCTCAGAGCGTCCTCGCAGGCGTTGCTCGGACTCCTCGGCTGAACGAACATCATGCTTGAGATCCCGGTCCTGATCACCGAGCGACTGCGCCTGACCGCGTTGTCCGAACGCCACTTCGAGCACTATTCGCAGATGCTGGCCGATGCGACCAGCACGAAATACGTCGGCGACGGCCAGCCCCTCGATCGCATGAACGCGTGGCGCTCGATGGCCATGCTGATTGGCCATTGGGCCCTGCGCGGATATGGCATGTGGGCGGTCGAGTTGAAGGACAGTGCCGAGTTCATCGGCCGGGTCGGCCTGCACAACCCGGAAGGCTGGCCCGATCTCGAAGTGGGCTGGATGCTGCGCCCCGAACACCGTCACAAGGGCTATGCGACCGAAGCCGGACGCGCGGTGCTGGCCCATGCCTTCAACCAGCTCGGCGCGGAACGCGCGATAAGCCTGATCCGCACCGAGAACACCGAATCCGAACGCGTTGCCCGCCGGCTGGGCGGACGCCAGTCGACGACGATCGACTTTCTCGGCAGCGCGACCCTTGTCTATACCTATCACCGTCCCGACGGCACGAACTGACGCAGGCTCTGCCGGTATGCGCCTGTTGCGAGCGAGGGATTATCGACGCACCCGCTGGAAGAACGACGGCGGCTGGACCACCGAAATCGCCAGCGCGCAAATCCCCGGATCCGACACGGGCTTTCGCTGGCGCGTCAGCATCGCCGACATCGAGACCGACGGCCCGTTCTCGTCGTTTCCGGCGATCGAGCGCGACCTGCTCCTGCTCGCCGGCAACGGCATCGAGCTCGACATCAACGAAGCGGCGCCGCTGCGCCTGGACCAGCGATTCCAGCGCGTTCATTTCGCCGGCGAAGATCAGGTTCATTGTCGCCTGCTGGCCGGGCCGACCCGCGACTTCAACGTCATGGCGCATCGCGATTCCGTCACCGCCGAAGTGCTCGCGCGTCCGCTCAACGGAACCATGCTGGTCTTCGTCGAACCCGCCTCCACCTGGTTGATCTATGTGTTCGCGGGCCAGGCGCGAGCACGCGGCGATCATCGTGTCGAAACCGCTGAAACCGGCGAGACGCTGTTGATCGAATCGTCGAGTGACGCGCGCGAGCGCATAGTCATCGAAGGCGGCGGCGAACTCGTCCTCGTCAAATTCAGCGCTGCGGGCGATCCGGTCGAGTCGATCACGGCGGATTGACCGGGGTTTTCGTTCCCGCGTTGGCTCGCGGGTCGCGCACCGATATCCCGCTTTCAGGCCCGCTCGGCCGGCACCGGCATCACTCAGCGATCATCGCGCGAGTAGACCCAGCCGTCCTCGATCTTGACCGGAAACTTCGCGGTCGGCTCGTAGGCCGGCGGACACAGCGCGGCGCCGGTGCGCACGTCGAAGCGCGCGCCGTGGCGCGGGCACTCGACTTCGTAACCCACGACCGGACCGCCGGTCAGCTCGCTGCCATCGTGCGTGCAGATATCCTCGATCGCATAGACCTCGCCGTCGACATTGAACACCGCAATCGGCGTATCGCCATCCCAGCCGGTCTGGCATTCACCAGGCAACAACTCGGCCAGGTGGCAGATTCGTACCCAGTTGCTCATGACAGGTCGGCGATCAGGACGTTGCTCGATACCAGTGCGCAGATGCTTCGTATGTCGCCATCCATCGCCCGATCGCGCTGCATGAAATCGATGCTTTCGCGGATCTTCGCGTGTGCCTTGCGCACCGCCACACCGGCATGAAACTCGCCGGCGTTGGTCAGCGCCTTCATCAACGCGCGGATCTCGCTCTCGAACGTCGCATGACTCGCATGGTCCTCGCGCGGCGCATTGCCGATCTTTGCCGCCAGAGCCTTCCAGTCGCCGCGATCGGCGAGGCCGCGCGCCGCGTTGAGCATGTCCTGCCGATATTCGAGCGCCTGTGCCGCCGTGTACAACTCGAGTGCGAGCACATGGCCGAGGTCGTCGGTCATGTCGAGCACATGGCGAGCCTCGTTGGTGCCCATCGAGACATGATCCTCGGCGTTCGCACTGGTCGGAATCGAATACACCGACGCCGGATGGGCACGTGTCGCAAGATCGTTGACCAGCGCCGCCGCGGTGTACTGCACGATCATGAAGCCCGAATCGGTTCCATCCTCGTTGCCGATCAGGAAGCCCGGCAGGCCATCGTTGTTGGCCGGGTCGACGAGCTTGTTCAGGCGTCGCTCGGAAATCGAGGCCAGCACCGGGATCGCGGCCTTCACGTAACTCATCGCGAGGGCCAGCGGCATGCCGTGGAAGTGCCCTGCAGAAATGACCTGGTCCTCGATGTAGCGCGGGTTCTCGGCATCCGGGAATACCAGCGGATTGTCGGTGACCGAGTTCAGCTCGATATCGATGATGCGACAGGCCTGCTCCCAGGCATCGCGCACGGCACCATGCACTTGCGGCATGCAACGCAGGCAATAGGCATCCTGCGGCTGGTGCTTCTTGCCTCCCTTGAACGGCAGGTAGCGCTCGTAGAATGCCTCGCGACCGTGACGCTGCGGCGGCGGCACGTAGTCCCAGGCGATATCGAATCGTCGCTCCTGCTCGACCGGATCGCTCCAGGCATCGGCGGTCCAGCTGCGGAAGCGCGGCACCAGGTGATACGGGATATCGACGAGGGTCGAGCCTTCGAGCAGTTCGCGGATGTGCCGCGCTGTCTCCACCTGGCCCGGATGCGGACGCAAGGCATGCACCTCGGGCCGCAGCGCACCACTGCGTCCGGCAAACGCATCGAGCGTCATCGCCGCCGCGAGATCGGCCGTTGCCAGCAGGTTCTCGATACGCGACAGGGCCAGCACGGCCGTCGCGAGCATCTGCGTCGTGCCGTTGTTGAGGGCCAGACCCTCCTTGAACGAAAGCCGGATCGGCTCGATGCCGACGCGCCGGATCGCTTCGGCACCGCTGACGCGCTCGCCATCGACAAAGGCCTCACCGCCACCGAGCAGGACGATCGCCAGATGCGACAACGGCGCGAGATCGCCACTCGCACCGACCGAACCCTTGGCCGGAATCACCGGAATCACGTTGCGGTTGAGCAAGGCGGTCAGCGCTTCGAGCGTCGATACGCGGATTCCCGAGTGCCCGCGCAACAGCGTGTTGATGCGGATCGCGAGCATCGCGCGCACGACGTCAACGGCCAGCGGCTCACCGACGCAGACCGCGTGGGTGATCAGCAGGTTGTGCTGCAGTTCCTCGAGCAAGGTGGTGCCGTCGCGCTGCCCGGCACTTCCGCCATGCAGTTCGTCGCGCACGCGATGCGCGCCGAGCAGTTTGTCGGCATTGCTGCCGAAGCCCGTGGTGACGCCATAGACCGGCTCGCCGCAACTGACCTTCTCGGCAAGGAAGTCGGCCGCGCGGCGCACGCGCACCAGCGCTTCCGGCGAAAGCGATACATCGCTGCCCTCGCACGCGATCTGGATGACCTGGCTGCGGGTCAGCGAGGAACCATCGAGTTCGATCGTCATGCCCGCACTCCCGTCCCCGCGCCCTGCTCGAGTTCCGCGCGCAAGGTCCTGGCCAGATCCGTGCGCGCTACCTCGAACTGGTTCTCCCGGCGCAGGTCCTTGACCGTCACGGTGCCGTTGGCGATTTCGTTGTCGCCGAGAACGAGCACGAAACGGATCCCGGCCTTGTCGGCGTACTTGAACTGCTTGCCGAGCTTGGACGATTCCATGACCGCTTCGGTATTGATCCCGGCCTGGCGCAATTCGGTAGCGAGCGCGAGATAGACCGGCAATTGCGCCTCGTCCATCTGGGTAACCAGGGCCTGCACCGTACTCGTCGCGGTACCGATCAGGCCGGCCTCGCGCAGTTGCCAGTACAGGCGCGTTGCGCCGATCGAGATGCCGACGCCGGGCAGGCTCGACTTCGTGTAGTTGCCGGCCAGGTTTTCGTAGCGGCCGCCCGAGCAGATCGAGCCGATCTGCGGATGGTCATTGAGCGTGGTCTCGTAGACCGTGCCGGTGTAGTAGTCGAGGCCGCGCGCGATCGAGAGGTTCAGCGCAAAGTGCGACTCGGGCACGCCGAACGCCTTGATCAGGCCCAGCACGTCGCGCAACTCGTTGCGACCCTGCTCGAAGGTCTCGCTACCCGAGCCGAGCGCATCGAGTTTCTCGAGCGCATCGGCCAGCGAGGTCGAGCGCACCTGGACGAAGGCGAGGATCCTGTCGACTGCTTCCGTCGAGAGGCCGAATGCCGCGCCGGTCAGCGTCTCGCGCACATGATCGAGACCGCGCTTGTCGAGCTTGTCGACTTCGCGCAGCACGGCCATCTGCCGGTCGCCATCGGCAATGCCGAGCCCCTCGAACCAGCCGCGCATGAGGCGACGGTTGTTGAGCTGGATCGTGAACGGGCCGATCGCGAGATCGCGGAACACGCCATAGATCGTCGCGGGAATCTCGGCGTCGTAGCGGACCGAAAGCGAATCCTTGCCGATCACGTCGACATCGCACTGGTAGAACTCGCGGAAACGCCCGCGCTGGGCGCGCTCACCGCGATAGACGCGCTGGATCTGGTAGCGGCGGAACGGGAAATTCAGGGAATGCTCGTGCTCGGCCACGTAGCGCGCCAGCGGCACGGTCAGGTCGAAGCGCAAGGCCAGCTCGGGCTTGTCGCCCTGCTCGAGCGCGCCGGTCGACTGGACGAAATAGACCTGCCGCTCGGTCTCGCCGCCGGACTTGGTCAGCAAGACGTCAGCGAACTCCATCACCGGCGTCTCGATCGGCAGGAATCCGAAGCGTTCGAAATTGCTGCGCACCGTATCCAGCATGCCCTGGAAGGCGATCTGGTCGAGCGGCAGCAGCTCCAGCACGCCAGGCATGGTGCGGGCGGTTGTCAGGGCCATGAAATCCTCGGAAAGTCAGCCACCACGGCAGCTCACGCGCCGCGCAGCCGGCCCGTTAGATTATCAGATCACCCCGTGCCCTTTTATCCAGACGTTGCGCTGCACCAGCACCACCGCTATTATTCGCGGCCCGCCAAACGCGGGCCGGTATCGGGGTGTAGCTCAGTCTGGTAGAGCGCTACGTTCGGGACGTAGAGGTCGCAGGTTCGAATCCTGTCTCCCCGACCAATCATTCAAGGCTTCACGACAAACCCGGCCATGCGCCGGGTTTTGTTTGCCTGCGATTTCATAGACCGCGCACTCAGACGAGTACCTTCGCCGAGTGGTCTAAACTCAACATGCGCATCGAGAAGTGAAGCCTGACTAGGACTTCTCATGCTTTCGGCTTGGAGCAAGATGTGAACCTTGCCCGAGACCGCATTGAGCTCCTGATTGTCCATCTCGCCGCCCCTGTGGATTGTGTTCCTGGCCAAGTACGGCGTCTCGGCACTGTAAAGATCACACTCCCTTACGGCTTCGCAATGCCCATGTGGTTCATCAACTCCGCAAGTTGCGACACATTCTCTCTGGCTTGATCGAGCACATCGCGACCAAGGAGCCGCCCCATCCAGTCAGGCTCATGTGCTTCGCATCCTGTGCGCTCCTTGAACGCCCGCTTCATGTGCTTGGTGTCACCCTCGGTTGTGACACCAAGTATCTTCAAGAGCCAGGCCTCAAGGCATGGATTGGATTCGATGACATCAAGCCTTCCACGCTTGCCGATACGGCTCCTTCGCGCCTTGGCGCGATCTGCATCGTCCCAGTCCGTATCGGTATCCAGCAGCAGAACTACCTTGTCGTACGCACGATTGTTGTTCGCGCGACGGCGCGCTGTTTCCAATACGTTCCGACCGCCCCTGCCTTTCGCGTTGTGCTCCTGGACGGCTCGTCCGAGCGAATCGGCATATGTTCGCTTTACATGGCGAACGAAAGCGATGTCTGCGTCCCCTTCACCGACAATGAGCAGAGATTCCTTGACGGCACGCGGTTTGGCCGGCGGACGCAACGTCATAGTTGAGGGACTGCTCCATAAGCGCCGCTCATGTATTTCGCATAGAGGTTGTCCTGGCTGCGCACACCCTCCATCGTGTCCAGGCGCCAGGCTTCACTCTCGCAATCCTTCTTTTCCACCAAGAACACTTGTGACTTGCCGAGCAGGCCGATCACCTCGATCGAATGACTGGTGAAGATGATCTGCGCATTGTGCGGGTTGGTATTTATGCTGGAAAACAGATCGAGAAAGGGTTCGATCATGTGCGGGTGCATGTCGCTTTCCAATTCGTCGATCACCGCGATGCCACCGCTGGCCAGCACACTCAACAGATACGCAAGTTGCACGAAGGCGGTGCGCGTGCCGCTGGACTCCTCTGCCATTTGCAATTCATGGCTTGAACCGTCCTTCAGGGCATGGACGCCGAATGTCAGATACCGCGCCGGCATTTTCACGTCTTCCGGGCGTCTGGCTTCCGGCGGCGCAGGGAAATCCAGTTTCCGGATCTCCACCCCAGACAGACCAAGATCCAGATTCCGCAACAAGGCCTCCATCTGCTTCTTCAATGCCGCATTCTCGAAGTAGAGCATGGATGCATCCAGGAACCCGCTGGTGGAATCGACACGACCGAACTGGAGGATGTTGGTTTCGACGTGCGCGCCAATCAGGTGTTGTGCAACCTCAACGCCATACTGCGCCGCTGTCGACACCAATGAGGCGTTCGGACGGACCTTTCTCGCCTCGGCGGGATCCAAGCCGAAACCCTCCTGCTTAATTGCGTACTCCTGCGAGGCTTCATTCCACTCGCGCACGAACACATAGGAAAACTTTGCGCGCTTCTTGTTCGGCCGCTTGTAGACGGCTTCGCGCAGAACGCGCTCTGGCGTGGCCATCAATTCATAGCGCCATAGCGTGCCGTTCACGTCGTCGGCCTCAACTTCGAACTCTATCGGTTCGTTCGGCGAAGAAAAGTGAGGCTTGAGCGGCAGCGGCGCACTCCGCTGGCTTTGGAACGAATGGGTGATGAACCAATTAAGGAACGCCAAGGGCTTGATCAACGAGGTCTTGCCCGCGCCATTGGCACCGATCACGGCCATCGCCGTCGCAAGGCGCTGGCCGGCGGGCGATGTTACGTCCCAACCGTGCGCACTGGCCTTTTTGGTCAGGACGAACGACACCTCGGTTCGCTCCTTGAAGCTGAGGAAGTTCTTGAACGCAAAGAAGTGAAGCATGACCGAACTCGCTGCACAGGGCCAATAGTGGCCGCGAAATTCATTATCCGACAAAAATATGTCGATAATCAAGTTTCATGGCCACGAACACGTCGGATCAGGCCGAATCTTCATCTCCTTATATGGCGACTGCGTGCTGCAATACGATGGGCTGAGTTGAGTCCGAAATATTCCGCAGTTCACTACCGTTGGTGCTGAACTGCACGGCGGAACGACGAGCGAAGCAGAATTTTGTGTGCTTCAGCGAGTAGGCGAGATCTTGTCATCCTCGATCTTCGCCATCGAAGGCGCTTCGCTTGCCTGCAAGTTCCGCGCGACGGCTTCATTGGCACGCATGACGCGCAGCATGTTGCCGCCGGCGACGGCGGCGAGTTCGGCATCGGTCCAGCCGCGGCGGGCCAGTTCGACGAGCAGGGCCGGATACTTGTCGACGCCATCGAGGCCCTCGGGCGTGCTCGATATGCCGTCGAAATCGGAGCCGAGGCCAACGCTTTCGTTGCCGGCGATCTTGCGGATGTGGTCGAGGTGATCGGCGACGATGCTCAGCGGAACGAGCGGTGATGGATGCAGGCGATCCCACTCGGCCATCGCTGCTGCGGCGCGTTCGGGTTGGCCGATGTACAGGCCGTCGTACGGCGGCGCGTTGTAGCGCGTCGCTTCCGCCGCACGATCCGCGTTCCAGCGCGCGCGTTCGGCGGAAAGGTAGGGCGGAAAGAAATTGACCATGACGATGCCATGGTTCTTCGCCACGAGAAGCAGTACGTCATCCGGCACATCGCGCGGGTGATCGATCAGGCCGCGCGCACCGGAATGCGAAAACATCACCGGCGAACGACTCGCGGCGATGGCATCCTTCATCGTCTTGGTCGAAACATGACTGAGGTCGACGATCATGCCGAGGCGGTTCATCTCGCCGACCACGGCACGGCCAAACCCGGTCAATCCATCATGTTGCGGGTCGGCCGTGGCGGAATCGGCCCAGTCGTTGTTGATCGTATGCGTCAAGGTCATGTAGCGCGTGCCGAGCCGATACATCTGGCGCAGCGCTGCCATCGAGTTGCCGATCTGGTGCCCGCCTTCGATGCCGATCAGCGAGGCGACCTTGCCGGCCTTGTGGATGCGCACGATGTCATCGGCGGCGTAGGCCATCTCGAACGCCTGCGGATATCGGGCGACCATGGTGTGGACAATGTCGATCTGCTCGATCGTGGTCTTGATCGCTTCCGCGCCCGTCGTCGCCGACGGAATCCATACCGACCAGAACTGCGCGCCGACCCGACCGGCGCGCAAACGCGGAATGTCGGTCATCAGGCCGATCCAGTCCTTCGGCGCATCCGCAGGCCGCGGCTGGTTCGTGTGATCGATGGCAAGATCGACACCTTCGACACGCGAA
>Ga0209717_1003060_pt1 | contig 15054 bp, 10 predicted proteins | sample AD_UKC048_MetaG_FD_184418 | JGI IMG/M metagenome (GOLD analysis project Ga0209717, IMG submission 184418) | Active sludge microbial communities of municipal wastewater-treating anaerobic digesters from USA - AD_UKC048_MetaG (SPAdes) (version 2) | ecosystem: Engineered > Bioreactor > Anaerobic >... | reverse complement strand
ACCAGGGAGAATGGTGCCATGCAGAATAAATGGGGAATATCGGCCATGATCATGATTATGTTCAGCATGATGTGCCATAAGGCGCCAAGCCGGGAGGAACTGGCCTCACAAATCCAGATGGCTGGCTTTTTGGTGCAGCAGCAGGGGTATGAAAAAGCCATGCAGAAATACATCGATCCCCTGATCGCGCATTTTGAAAAAAGCTATGGGCATGAGAACGGTCTCATCTATTGTGCAAATGGCCAGGTCGAGACCCTGCTCTATCTGGCGCAGGCGGCAAATCTGAAGCAGAAAGCTGTCGCTCTGGACAAGTCCTATGCCTATGCCTATTATCTCAAGGGCTACGTGCTGATCGAGATGGGCCAGCATGCAGAGGCACGTCCCTTTCTTGAAAAGGCCGTGACCCTTTCGCCCAGCGATCCGCAGTTTCTTTGCGAACTCGGCAATTGGCATCAGAATGGTCAGGAATGGCAGCAGGCTCTGAGCTTATATGAACGTGCGGAAGAAGGAGCCAAACTCCTGGAACCGGAAGGCACGACTGAAGCCCAGCGGCGTGCGTTGCGGGGTAAAGGCTTCGTCTATACTGAACTGGGGCGGTTCGACGAGGCCGAAGAAATGTATCGATCCTGCCTGCAACTTGATCCCGGCGATGAAGTGGCCGCGGGTGAACTGGAATATGTCATCAACAGCCGCCAGGATGCCCAGCCCTCCCTCTGAGCCGACACCCCATCCTCCCTTTTCCCGCATTGGGATTGCGTTCAAAGAAAACCAGAGCTGGCGGCCGCTACAACGGTCGCGCCGGCATCTCCTGATGCGGCCTCAGGCGGCAGGCCCCGGATCTTTTTCCCCGGCATGAGTCGCATGGCCGGAGCACTTTGTGCATCGATGGTCCAGCCGGGCCTTATGCCGCTGGTTCACGACCAGCCGGGTCCCTGCCGTTAGTGACTTGAAAAACTATGGCAGATTAGTGTAAAATCAAACCCGGCCTCCGCCGGTTGCAGGCGAGGGAAGAACAAAACAGCTTTAAATTCTCAAGTAACTTTTTCCCGGGCATTGCATAGTATATCTAAAACAGGCTGCCCATGACCGATTTCCACAAGCTTTACACCCTCTATGCGGATGATATTTACCGTTTTTCCCTCTTTCTCTGCGGCGATGCTGTGGAGGCCCAGGATATCACCGCCGAGACCTTCGCCCGCGCGCTGACTGGTAAAGCCCCGCTGGTATCGGCTACGGTCAAGGGCTATCTGCTCATCATCGCCCGGAATTTATATCTCGAGTCCCTGCGGCGGCGCAAGCGGCTGGTGCGGCTCGCACCGGAGCTGCCCGATGTGAGCGCGCATCTTGAGCAGGCCGTCAGTGATAGAGCCGAATGGGAGGCCCTGCAGCACTATCTGCAGGAATTTGCAGAGGTGGACCGTGCCGCACTGCTGCTGCGCAGCGACGGACTCTCCTATGAAGAGATTGCGCGCGCCCTCAACATCTCGCTAGCCTCTGCCAAAGTCAAGGTGCACAGGCTGCGGCTCAAGCTGGCCGAGTGGCGGGCGAGTCGCGAAAAGGATTAACCTGCAACCGGAGAAACCAATGGAAACCATGCCCCGCAATGTTATACTCGACCTGCTGCCGGCTTATCTCGCCGGGGAGGCCAGTGAGGAAACGCGCGCCCTGGTTGAAGGTTACGCGCAAACCGACGTTCAGATCGCCAGGCTGATCCGCACGCGCACGCTCGCGCCCGAGGTGGTGCCAGCCGTGCCGGCTGAGCTGGAGATGAAAACACTCAGGAACATCCGCCGGAGCATCCGCCGCAAGATGGGCTATGTCGCCCTCGCTACCGCAGCCATTCTGATGCTCCCTCTGGCGGCAATGCAGTTCACCAGGGAGGTCAACTGGAGTTTGTTCGATTTCCTGGTGATGGGCGTTCTCCTGGGCGGCTCCGGTCTGGCGTATGTGCTCCTGTCCACCATCTCGAGCAATACCGCCTACCGGGCGGGCACTGCCGTCGCTGTGGCGGCGGGATTGCTCCTGGTCTGGGTGAATCTCGCCGTCGGGATCATCGGCTCGGAGGATAATCCCGCCAATGTGCTCTATGCCGGGGTGGTGCTGGTCGGCCTTCTCGGCGCCGGGATCGCTCGTCTCCAGCCGCGCGGCATGGCGCGCGCCCTGTTTGCGGCAGCGATCACCCAGATGCTGGTCCCGGTGACGGCGCTGCTGATCTGGCGGCCCGCTCTGAACGATCCCCCCGGAATAGCCGGCGTCTTTATGCTCAATGCCTTTTTCGCTGCGCTCTTTGTCGTCTCCGGGCTGCTGTTCCGGCATGCCAGCACCACGACGTCGGTTCAGGAGTGAAAGGTGCAGCGCCAGCTTCACCATCTTTTATGCGCGGCGTACATTCACCTCCGGCCAGTGGCTGCCGGGTTTGCGCGGTGTGAACTTGCGCAGGTGGCTTTCGGCGTCGCGCGCCTTGATTAGGCTGCCCACCCAGCCAAAAGAGAGCGCCTCCTCCATATATTCTTCGTAACTCACGCGGGTTTGCCGGAGCCCTCTTTATGGAAAATCAACCAGACTTCGGTGCAGCTCTGGTGGAAAAAGACACAAACTCTGCAATCTTGATCTTTCGCCAGTAGTCTCTTATACAGGCCAACCGGTCCAGTAATAAATATTGATTTGAATTAAAGGGAACACGTATGTCTGTCAGAATAGCGGATGACGCCATCTATACGAGGGGAACTTCTTTTCGCGCCAGAGCCGAGGCCCAGCAGCGTCTCTTCCGTGAAAACATTCTGAAGGCCGGCCACGACCGATGGGGGCATATTTTACTACCAACGGATGCCAATAACGGATTAAACTTCGCTGGTCCAGGAGCATTCGAAGCGGCACGCAAGCGGCAGCAGGAAGGCAAGGGAGTCGCCGACCGAACCTTCCATAACCTGTTATCCAGCCAGGCCATGTGTTTCAATATTTTCTCTCTGCTGGATCTGGACAAGGATCTCGCTGCGAGAGCTCTTTCACCCTTTTTCCCGCATCTGACTGCCGTGAACGAAATAATTATTGAATTCACTCCAGATGAGGATATGTTTGGCGATCAGAGCAAATTCGGAGGAGTGGATTCAGACGTATACATCCAGGGAGAAACAGTTGACAGGCAGACCATGATCATCCTGCTGGAGACCAAATTCGTTGAGCCGGAGTTCAGTATTTGTGGCTTTCGCAAAGCAGGCAGAGCTGAAAACAAGAAATCCGTCTGCCCCGATGCCATTCAGCTTGGCCAGGAGATGAAAAACTGCCTCTATACCAGCAAAAAGCATTATTCCTACTGGAAGCGAAGCCTTGAACATAATATTTTGAAAAAGGATGCCGTGCCCGAAAGAGGCTGCCCTTTTGCAGGGCCGCTCTGGCAGCTGTGGGTGAATTTTACCCTGGCTCACGCTGTTGCTCACTCCGAAAAGGCTGGCATCGCCTGTTTTGGCGTTATCGCCCCCGCCGCGAATACTCGGCTGTTGGGCGCAGAGCACGAGCTGATCCCCCGTTTTAAATTTCTCCTGAATCATCCAGAAAGAATGGTCTATATCGACAGCGATCAATTGATTCGGTCGATTAAAACCCATGTCGCCGAAGAAAAACTGCCCTTTACAAAGTGGGCGGACTATCTGGAGGAGCGCTATCTCATCAGATAATCCAGGCACCCACTTATCAGCCACTCGACCAAATCTTGGCTTAGTGCCCGTCTTCTCTCCACTGACTCCAGCGCTTCCTTTCAGATTCCGGCAATCACTTTACTGTATGTATTATAAAACACTTCACTTATCCCCATTGAATATTTTCCCTTAATCAGCAATTTCCTGTTGCTTTTCGCAAAAAATGCTTCTATATTGTTTCGCCGGCAAGTTTGCCGGCGAAAATCGGGAGCATCCATGCAAAACGATCCCCTTCTGCAAAATCTGCCTGCCGCCGAACTCCATAGCCTGGCTGGATTCGGCTTTCGCTTCGGCGATAGAGGGGCCCACACCAGTCGCACCATCATGCTTAAAGAGCTCGAGGTACTTCTCAGCTCTTGCCCGCCCTCGGCAAGCCGCACTGAATATGATCAGGCCATCATCGAACAAAACTGCCTCGGCAAGCAAACTGCCTCCAGCCGGGAACTCACGGCGCAGCGGCTGCGCGAACTCTACGCGCTGGAACCTGCTGTCGCCATATTTCGCCTCATGAGAGTTTTCTGGGCCATGGACGAGAAGAGCAAGCCCTTGCTGGCCCTTTATGCCGCCCTGGCCCGCGATCCGATCCTGCGCCTCACCGCCGGCCCCATCCTCGAGCTGACGCCTGGCCATGAACTGAGCCGGCAAAAAATGCTGGATGCACTGGCCGGTCCTCTGCAATCACGGCTTAATGCGGCTACTATGGATAAGGTGATGCGCAACACCTCCTCCTCCTGGACCCAATCCGGACATCTGACCGGCCGCATGCGCAAGGTGCGGCGGCAAGTGGAGCCATCGATCCTCGCCGTCACTTTTGCGCTGCTCCTGGGCTACCTCCTCGGCCATCGCGGCGAAGCACTACTGCGCACGCTCTGGGCACAACTGCTCGATCTGAGTGAGATGCGAATCAGCGAACTGGCGCTGGATGCCAAAAGAATGGGACTGCTGGAGATGAGCCAGTCGGGCGGCATCCTGACCATCTCTTTCAACACCCTGCTGACAAATGAAGAAAGGCAGCTGGTCCATGGGACGCATTGAGAACCTTGTCGCCAAATATAAAAACCATATTGCCATGCCCTGGCAAAAGAACCTTGCCGGCGATCAAAAGACTATTTTCGTGGTCTATCCCGAAACCGAAGAACGCCGCCTGCGCGCCAGGTTGCCGCTTTTCGAGATCGCTACCAATCGCACAGGCCATCGCTGGAAAGCCTTTGATTTCACCCGCACTTTTTCCACCTGGATGGCACGGGTCGAATACAAGGAGATCTATTTCGAAGAACCGGATTCGATTTCTATGAAACTGCACAGCGATTTTTTGCGTTATGCCGCCGATCAGCTCCTCGAAGCGCTCACCGCCGAGGAGGTCGATGAAAATACGGTGGTCGCGGTTCATGGCGTCGCCAGCCTCTACGGACTAGCCAAGGTCTCCCTGCTCCTGAAAGAGGTCGTTCATGAGATACGCGGACGCCTGGTGCTCTTTTTCCCCGGGGAGTATGAAAACAATCACTATCGGCTATTGGATGCACGCGATAACTGGAATTACCTGGCGGTGCCCATCACCTGTCAGGACGGCATGAATGAGTAAGGCTTCTACAGGCCGGGCTACGATCATTTCAGCATGGAGTGGATGAATGAAGAACAGGGAACTTTTTGTACGGGATCCTCTGGCGGTTCAACTGATGAACGACGGCGTAGCAGCCGTGAACGAAGGCCGCACGGAAAAAGAGGAAGCAACCCTTCGCTTCGAGCTGGAGCATTTTGTCTGCGAAGGCCAGTACAAGTCCGGCCTGATCCGCATCCTGGAATCCTACCTCGGCAGCGTGGACGCCGCCGTGCAGTCGGCTGCCTGGGTGAGCGGCTTTTTCGGCAGCGGCAAGTCGCATCTGTTGAAAATGTTCCGCCATCTTTGGGTCAACACGGTTTTCGCTTCGGACGGCGCCAGCGCGCGCGGACTGGTGCATCTTCCGGTCGAAGTCACCGATCTTTTGAAGGAGCTGGATACGCTCAGTCGCCGCGCCGGCGGTTTGCATGCCGCTGCCGGCACCCTTCCCTCCGGCGGGGGCGAAAGCGTCCGTCTCGCCATCCTCGGCATCCTCTTTCGCTCTCTGAATCTGCCAACCTCTTATCCCCAGGCCAGGTTCTGGCTCTGGCTTAAAAAAAACGGGATTTTCGACCAGGTCGCCGCTGTCGTGGAAAAAGCCGGCAAGAGCCTGCTGGCTGAACTGGATGATCTCTATGTGAGTCCGGTCATCGCCTGTGCCCTGGAAGAGATCTATCCCGATTTTGCTCCCAATGCTAGAGAAGTGCGCTCCATTTTAAAAAACCAGTTTCCGGTTGTGCAGGATATCTCGACCGCCGATTTTATCCAGACCATCCGCCAGGTTCTCCCCCGCAACGGCCAGCTGCCCTGCACGGTGCTGGTCCTGGACGAAGTGCAGCTTTTCATCGGCGACAGCGCGCAGCGTTCGACCGAGGTTCAGGAAGTGGCTGAAGCGCTGTGCAAGCAGTTGGACAGCCGGCTGCTACTGATCGGATCCGGTCAGACCGCCCTGGCCGGCAGCGTGCCCCTGCTGCAGCGGCTGCGCGATCGCTTTACCATCGCCGTCGAGCTCTCCGATACCGATGTCGAAACCGTGACCCGGCGCGTGGTTCTGGCCAAAAAAGCCGACAAGCGCAAAAGCGTCGAAAGCCTGCTCCAGACTTTTTCCGGCGAGATCGATCGCCATCTGATTGGCACCCGCATCGGTCCGAAGAGCGAAGACCGCAGTACCTTTGTCGACGATTATCCGCTGCTGCCGGTGCGCCGCCGGTTCTGGGAAAGCGTGCTGCGCGCGGTCGACATTCCGGGCACAGCCAGTCAATTGCGCACCCAGCTGCGCGTGGTCTATGACGCCGTGCGCGAGATCGCCGAAAAACCGATCGGCACTGTCACAGCGGCGGATTTTATTTTCGACGCGCAGCGCGCCACCATGCTCCAGTCCGGCGTGCTGCTGCGCGAGATCGACGAGACCATCCAGGGACTGGATGACGGCAGCCCGGAGGGCGTGCTCGCCAAACGCCTCTGCAGCCTCATCTTTCTCATCCGCAAGCTGCCGCGCGAGCAGGTCGCCGATGTCGGCGTGCGCGCGACCCCGGTAATGCTCGCGGATTTGCTCATCCAGGACCTGGATCATGACGGCGCCTCTTTGCGCCAGCGCATCCCCCTGGTCCTGGACAGACTGACGGAACAGGGCAAGCTGATCAAACTGGATGATGAATACAGCCTGCAGACGCGCGAGAGCGCAGAATGGGACCGAGAATTCCGCAATCGCCAGACCCGCATCGCCAGTGACCTCACCTCCCTCTCGCAGAAACGCACCAATCTGCTCAGCGAGGCCTGCGACAAGCTCCTCAGCGCACAAAAGCTGCTGCACGGCAAAAGCAAGCATCCGCGCAAGCTGCTGATTCACTACGGACAGGAACGGCCTGCTGCCCAAGGCCATGAAATTCCGGTGTGGATCCGAGATGGCTGGGGCGACAACGAAAAAAGCGTCGTCGATGATGCCCGGGCCGATGGGCCCGAGAGTCCGATTATCTACGTCTATATACCTAAAGCCTCAGCCGATGATCTTAAAAAAGCGATCATCGACCATGAAGCGGCCGTGCGCACCCTCGAGTTCAAGGGCACGCCCAGCACCGATGAAGGCCGCGATGCGCGCGACGCCATGGCCACTCGACTCTCCTCCGCCGAGGATAATCGCAAACGGATTGTCCAGGAGGTGGTCAACAACGCTAAAGTCTTTCAGGGCGGCGGCAACGAGCGCTTTGAACTGGACTTGATCGAAAAAGTGCGCCGCGCAGCTGAAGCCTCTCTGGATCGCCTCTTTCCGCATTTCCACGATGCGGATGACTCGCGCTGGCCCAGTGTGATCAATCGCGCAAAGGGGGGCGACGAGGCGGCGCTGCAAGCCATCGGCTGGCAGGATGCGGCGTCAAGGCATCCTGTTTGCGCTGCCATTGCGGGCAGAATCGGCGCCGGCAAATCAGGCCGCGACATCCGCAATGAATTTGAGGATGCCCCATACGGGTGGCCGCGCGATGCCATCGATGCCAGCCTCATGGTTTTGCATACCTGCAACCACCTCCGCGCCAACTACAAGGGCGACGCCCTCAGGGCCGGACAACTGGACCAGAATCGCATCCCCATGACCGATTTTCGCGTGGAAACCGCCTCCCTGAGCGCCCTGGATCGCATCAAGCTGCGCGGATTGTACCAGATCGCCTCCATCTCGTGCAAATCCGGCCAGGAGGGCGAAAAAGCGGCTGAATTCATCGCGCATCTGACCGATCTCGCCCAGCGCGCCGGCGGAGAGCCGCCCCTGCCGGCTAGACCCGCTGCAGCGCACCTCGAGTCGCTGCGCACACTGGCGGGAAATGAGCAGCTCCAGGGACTGCTGGCCCAGTCGGCCGTATTGGAGCAAAACCTCCGCGATTGGCCGCAACTCGCGGATCTGGCCGGGCAGCGGATGGCTGTCTGGCACGCTATGGAAAAACTCGTGGTCCACGGCCGCGATCTGGAGATTGCAGGAATAGAGCAACAGCTCGAGGCAATCCGGCAAGAGCGCCGGCTGCTGGAAGAGCACAATCCCCTGCAAACCCTGCGTCAGCAGCTGCTCTCTCTGCTGCGTAAAGCACTTAAAGAGCAGCATAAAGCCTGCAAAGGGCGCTACGAAGAGTCGCTGCAGGCGCTGCAGCGCAATCCGGAATGGGCCAAGTTAACCCCGGCGCAGCAGAAGCAAATCCTCAGTAACAATGGCGTTGCCTGCGTACCGGAAATTGAGACCGGCGATGAGGCTGCTCTGTTGGCCAGTCTTGAAGAGATATCGCTGGCTGACTGGCGGACCAGAATGCAGGCATTGCCGCAGCAATTCGCCGCTGTCCAGCTCGCGGCGGCCCGGCTCCTGGAGCCCAAAACCCAAACTGTCCATATTGCCAGCAAGACCCTGCACACAGCCGAAGAGGTCAAGGCCTGGCTGCAAGAGACGGAGAAGGCATTGATGAAAAAGATCCAGGATGGACCGGTTTTGATTTCGTGAAAAATTCGCTGATGCAAATAATCATGCTGCCGTTTTAACTGGAAAGAATTCGATCCGCTATGCCGTCCTTAACCTCTGAACAGCGCAGAAAACTGGAAAACACCGTCATCCTGGCGCGGGATGTCGCTGAAGAGGGCGCCAGACTGGCGCTGGAAGCTCTGGCCGTGCACGAAGCCAGGCCCTATGAGCACATGAACGAGGAGCAGCGCCGGCTGCGCAACCACCTGGCTGCGCGCAGCCGCCAGCTCGGCGATTCTCTTGCCAACCGCTCCATGCCCCACCTTATCAGCGAGTGCGCCTATGAGCACTGGCATCGCATGCTCTTTGCCCGCTGTCTAGCGGAGAACCACTTGCTGGTGCATCCGGACATGGGCGTGGCGATCACCCTCGAGGAATGCGAAGAGCTGGCCAAGGAGGGCCACGCCGACAAATGGCAGCTGGCCAGCCTGCTGGCGCAGCACATGCTGCCGCAGATTTTTCGGCCCGATGACCCGGTTCTGCAGCTCAGCCTGCCGCGCGAATTTCAGCTCAAGTTGGAGCAATTGCTCGGCGATCTGGACAAAGAGATTTTCATTGCCGCCGATGCGATCGGTTGGGTCTATCAGTTCTGGCAGACCAAACGCAAAAAAGAGGTCAATGACAGCAACGGCAAGATCGGCGCCGACGAACTGGCGGCCGTGACCCAGCTCTTCACCGAGGATTATATGGTCGACTTTATGCTCGACAACACCCTCGGCGCCTGGTGGGTCTCACGCCACCCTGAATCGTCGGATAAAGCCGCCGAGGGACAATCCTATGAGGTTTTACATTTCAAGTATCTGCGCCGGCGAGCGGATGGCTCGCCCATGGCCGGAAATTTTGCGGACTGGCCCGACCGGGCGGCTGCGCTGAAATGCCTGGACCTTAGCTGCGGCTCCGGTCACTTTTTGGCTGCGCTGTTTGAGCGCCTGGTCGCCATGCGCAGGGCCGAAGAAAATTTTTCCAAAACCGCAGCGGCGCATGCGGTTCTGCGCGACAACCTGTTCGGACTGGAAATCGATCCGCGCTGCACCCAACTGGCCGCCTTTAATCTGGCGCTGGCCGCCTGGAAACTCGATCCATCCGCGGTGCTGCAGCCCCTGCCTTCGCTGAATATCGCCTGCTGCGGACTCGAGATCGGCGTTTCTCTGGCGGAATGGAAAGCCCTGGCGCCGGAACAGGGCTATCTGATGAACGAGCTTTACAAACTCTTTGACAACGCCGTCACCTACGGCAGCCTCATCCATCCACAGCAGCAGATCAAGACCGTTAATAAAAACGATCTCGCCAAATTGACCGCGGTGATCGAAGCGGGATTGTCCGCTGCCGGCGGCCGCGATTACGGCGCCGAAGAGCTGGGCGTGACCGCCAAGGGATTGACGGCCGCCTATCGCATCCTCAGCGACCGCTACCATCTGGTGGCCACCAACGTGCCCTATCTGGCGCGTGGCAAGCAGGATGAGGTGCTGCGCAGTTTTATCGAGACCCATTATCCGGCCGGCAAGCAGGACCTGGCCACCGCGTTCGTGGAACGCAGCCGGGATTTCTGTTTGCCCGGCGCTACCGCAGTGCTGGTGACGCCGCAGAACTGGCTCTTTCTCGGCTCCTATGCCAAATTGCGCGAAAAGTTGCTCAAGCAGGTGCAGTGGGATTGGGTGGCGCGCTTGGGACCCAAGGGCTTTCAAACACCCATGTGGGATTTTAATGTCATGATGTTGTCATTAACCAATCGTCAGCCCGAAGAGTTGCATGAGCTGGCCGGGCTGGATGTATCTGCGGCCAAGACGCCGGCGGACAAGGCGCAGCGGCTGCAGAGCGACGAGGCGGTCTTCGTCAGCCAGGCGGGGCAGTTGGGCAACCCGGATGGGAGGATAGCGTTTTCGGAATCACAAAAAGGCAAATTACTTTCAAATTTTGCAATATCCATGCGAGGAATTGTAAGCGGTGATGGTGATCATTGGCTAAGAAATTTTTGGGAGATAAACAGAAAGGCAAATCGCTGGTTCTTCATTCAGAGCACAATTATAAGCAACATTGAATATGGCGGAAGAGAGTATATTATTGATTGGATAGATAATGGCAAGGAAAAACTACGACCTGGTACTCAAAATGAAGCCTATGGCAAGCAAGGTGCTGCAATTGGTCAAATGCGGTCTTTGCCAACAACATTATATACCGGCGAATTTTATGATAATAATACGGCGACAATTATTCCAAATAATCCCTCCCATCTCCCCGCCATCTGGTGTTTTTGCTCCTCGCCGGAATATAACCAGGAGGTGCGCAAGATCGACCAGAAACTCAATGTCACAAATGCTACATTAGTCAAAGTCCCCTTTGATCTGGAGCGATGGCAAAAAGTCGCTGCCGAAAAGTATCCCAACGGCCTGCCCGAGCCCTACAGCGACGACCCGACTCAGTGGATTTTCCACGGCTATCCAATCGTGACCGCCGTAGCCGGCGCTTCCAGCTCCGGTGCTGGAGCTGGAAGCGCCAGCCTGCAAAACACTCTGCAAATCGCCGTTGCCCGGCTTATGGGCTATCGCTGGCCCGCCGAGCTGGATCCAGCCATGCGCCTCTCCCGGGAAGCGCGGCAGCTCGTGCAGAGGTGCGAAGCGCTGTTGCCCCTGGTCGACGAAGACGGCATCGCCTGCATCCCCTTTGTGCGCGGCGAAGAGCCCGCGGCCGAGCGCCTGCGCAGCCTGCTGAAAAAAGCCTTTGGCGAAGCCTGGAATGAAAACAGCGAGCGAGAGCTCATCCGCGCCGCCATGCAGAGCGCGGGCAAATCCGTAACCACAACCGCCGCTCTTCCCTCGTTGGACACCTGGCTGCGCGACGAGTTTTTCGAGCAGCACTGCAAGCTCTTTCACCATCGTCCCTTCATCTGGCACATCTGGGACGGCCGCCGCCGCGACGGCTTTCACTGCCTGATCAACTATCACAAACTGGCCGAGGGCGAGGGTAAGGGCAGAAAACTACTCGAAAACCTGACCTACAGCTATCTGGGCGACTGGATCAACCGGCAAAAGGATGGCGTGCGCCGCGACGAGGCCGGCGCCGAGGACCGCCTGGCCGCCGCGTTGGAGCTGCAGAGCCGGCTCATCAAAATCCTCGACGGCGAGCCGCCCTTTGATATTTTTGTGCGCTGGAAGCCGCTGTCGGGCCAGGCCATCGGCTGGGAACCGGACATCAACGACGGCGTGCGCCTCAACATCCGGCCGTTCCTCGCCGGCGATCTGCCCAACGGCCGCAAGGGCGCAGGCATACTGCGCTGGCAGCCGAACATCAAATGGGACAAGGACCGCGGCAAAGAGCCGCAGCGGCCGCAGGAGGAATTTCCCTGGTTCTGGGAGAACGGCGTTTTCACCGGTAATCGGGTCAACGACGAGCATCTGACTATTCAGAAGAAGCGAAAAGCGCGGGAAACCAGGCGGGATAAAAAATAAAACGACCGCCCTGACTATCCACGGAAGAACCCCCTGGGTTCTTGTCATCAGAGCGGAACCTTTTTTAAAAAACACCACCTGCGGCGCATTCGCGCATTCAGTGGTTCTATCAAAGTTATATCGACCATATATTAAAATCAATATTTTTATTCTATGATTTTGCTGCATGAATGATGCCCAGTGTTCGTATATAGCTGCTTGGAAAGGCGATTCCTCGATGGCTTCAACAATGTGATGTGTTCTGCAAATTAACGGGGCAAGGGCATCGTCCGAAATCAATATTCTGCTTGAGCTTGTCCACATTCAAGAGGAAATTAAAAGTCCAAAATGTAAAGGAGAAGCATTCGCCATGCCTCAGAAAATCGAAAGTGATAAATTATTCATCAAAGAAGTCTTTAAAAAGTGGTATCGCATTCCTGAATATCAACGGCCTTTCGTATGGGGGCCAGACCAAGTGATAGAATTGCTGGACGACATATACAGCGCTTGGCAATCAAATCCTGGATCCCAGTATTTCCTTGGATCTTTGGTTCTTAAAAAGACGGAAAAGCAGCAAGGGAATCTTTCATATGAGGAGTATGACCTGTTAGATGGACAGCAGCGTTTGACAACTTTACTTTTAATCACGGCTGTTGTAAGAGATCTAACCTCACCATCTGATCACGCACGGATTCGCACATGTCAAGAAACCATATATCAAATGGCTAATCCAGATGATAGCATCCCGGAGAGGCACCGAATTGTATTTGATATCAGAGAACAAGTTCGTGATTTTATCCGAGATTATGTCAAGGAGGATGGTGGAACCAACAAAATTTCTGAACTCGAACAATTAACACTTAAAAGCGATGAAGATATCTCCATCAGGAATATGGCTCAAGCGATTTTGACGATAAGAAATTATTTTCAAAATGGACACTCATTGGATAGTTTCTTCCCTTACTTTCGATCAAATGTTTTAATGATTTATGTCGCAGCTGAACAGCTTGAGGATGCCTTCCATCTTTTTACTGTCATGAACAACCGCGGCATCAAGCTGCGCAATAGCGATATTCTAAAAGCAGAGAACCTCGCCAAGGTTGATGATGCTGCAGAACGCACAAAATATGCCAAAACCTGGGAGATGATCGAAGAATACTTTGCCGAAGATTTTGATAATTTTCTTGCCCATCTCAGATCGATCCTGGTCAAACAAAAAGCAGGCTACAATCTGCTCAAGGAGTATGAGGATAATATATATAATCCGCAGGAATATGACCGGAATAGCAAAACATATAAAAAATTGCCTGCTTTGCTAACCAAAGGTGTTTCGACCTTTAATTTTATTCAGAGATATTACAATAATTATATCAGCCTATTTGAAAATGATCATTACCAATTGAATAAAAGCTATGAGTTTAAAAATCAATTAACTCTGATGACTACTGGATTCGAAGCAGATATTTGGATAGCTCCATTGTTGCGCTATTATGATAAATTCAAGACCAATGAACTTATTGCATTTTTGTACAAGCTGGATGCCAAGTTTTCAGCGGATTGGATAATCGGTTTATCCCCCTCAAAGCGAATAGAAAATACAAATGCCATCATTAAAGAAATCGAGAATGCCAAGGATCCAGATCACCTTTTTGCATCATCAGTATTTGCATTCAACGTTCAAAATCTTAAATATGTCCTGGCTGGAGCGTTATATGGCCGGCACTCATGTCGATATATTCTTTTAAAAATAGATCTGTTTCATCATGGTCATTCCACTCTCTTTAGTCCGCCTCAAACAATTAGCGTTGAGCATATCCTTCCCCAAACTCCAGATAAAACAAGCAGATGGGTATCCGATTTTGACGAGAAACAAAGAAAAAAATGGACAGATCGACTGGGAAATCTGATCCTTCTTTCTCGTAGGAAAAACACCTCTTTGAGCAATCTCGATTTTACTCAAAAACAGAAAAAATATTTTAAGGAAAATATCGAACTTTTCAGCAAGTCGATCAAAATTTTACACGAATATTCGACGTGGACTCAACAGGAATTAAGAACGAATCATATAAGTACTTTAAAGAATTTACTGCATCTATATGGTGTGGAGATGACCAGCGATGAATTGAACAAAATGTCAGACATCGATTAATGTCGTGAAATTAGCGCTCTTGTTGGCGCAAACCAGATCTACGATACAAGACGTATGTAAATTTCGCGGAGCCAATGCCAGGCTTTACAAATAAAATCGATTTTGGCACAGTTAAATTTGCATTCACTGCTCTACTCTTGCAGCCGAATGGTATCCAATTAAACCGGCATAAAAACCCAGCTATTGTTAAAAAAAAGCAATTGGTTGCAATAAGTATCAAATATTCTGTTATTGCAATATATTGTTAAATATTATTATAAATCAATCAGATCTTCAACAGGTTAGTTGCAATTGGTTGCAATTAGTTGCAATAGTTTTTGGGTTGAGTGGATTTCATAACCCCTCGTGAACCAGTTCCGACGCGAAAGAGTGTCATATTCTAATAAAAAAGGCCCTTGCGGGCCCCGAAGGTATTCACCTTCCACCTCCAGAAACTGGATTGATTGAATATGCAAAATAAAGGGCCCGATGTCAAGAACTATCGTAAATGTAGCTTACCTGAATAATTTGTAACCGCCAGAGTGTGTACGTTTCGTGCTTTAGCAAAATTGGGAAGTCAAGTCCAAAATGTTGTGTAAAAGTCATGCCTTTCTGGCGTAAACCCATTAAGGTGTAACCTTAATGGGTTTACGCGGCATCCTTTTCATCGCTTTCTGATAAGCTGGTTTCCTGCTCTTTGTCAAAATGGAGATAGC
>Ga0209717_1003059_pt1:12500-15054 | contig 15054 bp, 8 predicted proteins | sample AD_UKC048_MetaG_FD_184418 | JGI IMG/M metagenome (GOLD analysis project Ga0209717, IMG submission 184418) | Active sludge microbial communities of municipal wastewater-treating anaerobic digesters from USA - AD_UKC048_MetaG (SPAdes) (version 2) | ecosystem: Engineered > Bioreactor >... | reverse complement strand
AGATCGCTTGGTTGAAGCCGGATACGTAATCCGAGAGGGGAATATCCGCTGAAATGATTTCTGAATCAACCGACTTTTCTTCAGCCAGAATCTCGCTCAGGATCATCTCCCTACCTAAAGAGCCGATTATCTGCCCTTCAATTCCTATCGCCTTAGCCATTCTAGTTACATAGGAATTAAGGCTAAGCACCTCCGCTCCAAGAAGCCCCCTGCCCTCGTTTAGATTCATCAATTGAAGCTTGACTAAGTTTGCAGCCCTTGCGCTTCTGCAGAGAACTATACAGCCTTCCTTTAATTCTTTTATCTGCTGATAAAGGATATCTATGGCAGAGTCCGGCATGATTACCTCCATATTCTTTTTAATAGGGTTTCCTGGTGGGTCGGTCCAGATAGAAGGCTAAGATAAGTATATCAGAAAGGAATTATCCTTGAGTTCATCTAGAATGTCATGAATATAAAACGACACCCTGCCTAAAAGGGCAGGGTGTCATCAAAGGATCCGGCGGCGACCTACTCTCCCGGGCCGTTGCCAGCCGAGTACCATCGGCGCTGGAGGGCTTAACTACTGTGTTCGGAATGGGAACAGGTGTGGCCCCTCCGCCATTGCCACCGGAAAATGCTCTCAGGTAACCGCACGGGAGAAGAGGACGGAGTGGTTGTGGGCAAATGGGCATGGCAGGCCTTGACATGGCGGGTACCCTTCTTACGACGGGACCGCCGGTGAAAGGTCAAGCCCTCGACCTATTAGTACCGGTGAACTTAGCGCATTGCGGCGCTTGCATTGCCGGCCTATCGACCTTGTGTTCTGCAAGGGGTCTTACCCGGTTGGCCCGGTGGGAGGTCTCATCTTGGGGCCGGTTTCGCGCTTAGATGCTTTCAGCGCTTATCCGATCCGCACTTGGCTATCCGGCTGTGCCACTGGCGTGACAACCGGTGCACCAGAGGTGCGTCCGTCCCGGTCCTCTCGTACTAGGGACCGAGCCCCTCAAACCTCCTGCGCCCGCGACAGATAGGGACCGAACTGTCTCACGACGTTCTGAACCCAGCTCACGTACCGCTTTAATGGGCGAACAGCCCAACCCTTGGAACCTACTTCAGCTCCAGGATGCGATGAGCCGACATCGAGGTGCCAAACCTCCCCGTCGATATGGACTCTTGGGGGAGATAAGCCTGTTATCCCCAGGGTAGCTTTTGTCCGTTAAGCGATGGCCCTTCCACTCGGTACCACCTGATCACTAAGTCCGACTTTCGTCCCTGCTCGACTTGTCAGTCTCGCAGTCAAGCCCTCTTACGCCTTTACACTCCGTGCGCGATTTCTAACCGCGCTGAGAGGACCTTTGAGCGCCTCCGTTACTCTTTGGGAGGCGACCGCCCCAGTCAAACTGCCCGCCTGAGATTGTCCCGCCCCCGGATTACGGGATGCGGTTAGAACCCCGGCAAAACAAGGGTGGTATCCCAACGTCCGCTCCGCACAGGCTTGCGCCCGTGCATCCCAGCGTCCCACCTATCCTGTACATGCCCTGCCAAGATCCAATCTCAGGTTACAGTGAAGCTCCATGGGGTCTTTCCGTCTAGTCGCGGGTAACTTGTATCTTCACAAGTATTTACAGTTTCGCCGAGTACCTCGTTGAGACAGCGCCCAAGTCGTTACGCCATTCGTGCAGGTCGGAACTTACCCGACAAGGAATTTCGCTACCTTAGGACTGTTATAGTTACAGCCGCCGTTCACCGGGGCTTCGGTTCAGAGCTTCGGTTGCCCTAACCCCTCCCCTTAACCTTCCGGCACTGGGCAGGCGTCAGCCCCTATACTTCGTCTTGCGACTTAGCAGAGACCTGTGTTTTTGTTAAACAGTCGCTTGGGCCGTTTCTCTGCGACCCCCGGAGGCTGTTAACCCCCAAGGGCATCCCTTCTTCCTAGGTTACGGGATCATTTTGCCGAGTTCCTTAACGAGGTTTCTCTCGCGCGCCTTGGGATCCTCTCCCCACCTACCTGTGTCGGTTTGCGGTACGGGCGCCAATATCGCTCGCTGCGTGGCTTTTCTAGTCGGCATGGGATCAACCGTTCCGCTACTCTAATTTCGCTCCCCGTCACGTCTCGGGCTCACGCACCCCGGATTTGCCTGGGATGCACCCTGCTCGCTTGGACAGGCCATTCCATCGGCCTGATGGTCTACCCTTCCGCCCCCCCACTTCGCTCAGACGCGATGCTGGCGGTATCTGAATTTCAACAGATTGTCCATCGGCTACGCCCTTCGGCCTCGCCTTAGGTCCCGACTCACCCTGAGAGGACGAACCTTCCTCAGGAAACCTTAGGTTTACGGCGGACAGGATTCTCACCTGTCTTTTCGCTACTCATACCGGCATTCTCTCTTCCGTACCCTCCACGAGTCCTTACGGTCCCGCTTCTCCGGATACGCAACGCTCCCCTACCATTCGTAATTAAACAAATCCGCGACTTCGGTTCATGGCTTCAGCCCCGGACATTTTCGGCGCGGTTCCGCTTGACCAGTGAGCTATTACGCACTCTTTCAATGTATGGCTGCTTCTAAGCCAA
>Ga0209717_1003059_pt1:0-7500 | contig 15054 bp, 8 predicted proteins | sample AD_UKC048_MetaG_FD_184418 | JGI IMG/M metagenome (GOLD analysis project Ga0209717, IMG submission 184418) | Active sludge microbial communities of municipal wastewater-treating anaerobic digesters from USA - AD_UKC048_MetaG (SPAdes) (version 2) | ecosystem: Engineered > Bioreactor >... | reverse complement strand
CTTCAGTCATGACGAGCAGGTCATCCTTCTCGGACACGAACTTTACGCTGGCGATCTTGCCCGTCTTCTTCGTAAGGTTCATCGCCTTGACGCCGCTGCCGCCCCTAGTCTGGCACCTGTACTGCGAGAACTCCGTGCGCTTTCCGTAGCCGTTCTCGGTTATGACCAAAACTTCGTGCTCGTCCTTTGCTATGTCGGCGCCGACTACGATGTCCCCGTCCTTAAGGCGCATCCCGCGCACTCCCGCCGCCGTACGCCCCATGGTCCTCACGTCGCTCTCCTTGAACCTTATGCTCATGCCCTTCTTGCTGACCATGATGATCTCATCGCTCTCCGTGACCTGCTTCACGACGATCAGCTCGTCGTCCTCACTGAGGTTGAGGGCTATGAGCCCGACTTTCCTGATGTTGGCGAAATGGTCCAGGGAAGTCTTCTTGACCGTGCCGTTCTGGGTTACGAAGAACACCTTGATGTCTTCGGCGAACTCGTTGACAGGCAGTACAGCTGTGACCTTCTCGTTGCTGTCTATCTGTATGAGGTTGACCACGGCGGTACCTCTTGCCTGCCGGCTTGCCTCGGGTATGTTGTAGCCTTTGAGGCTGTAGACCTTTCCTTTGTTCGTGAAGAACAGGATCGTGGAGTGCGTGCTCGTGCAGATGACCCCCTCGACCACGTCCTCGTCCTTTAGGGTAGCGCCCGACACACCCCTGCCGCCCCTTCTCTGGGATTTGTAGGTGGTTGCCGGCATGCGCTTGATGTAGCCGAAGCTGCTCATGGAGATGATTATCTCCTGGACGGGGATGAGGTCCTCGTCCACTATCTCCCCTTCATCCGGAACGAGGTCGGTGCGCCTGGAGTCTGCGAACTTCGCCTTGATGTCAAGAAGCTCGTCCTTGATCAATTGCTTAAGGAGCCCCTCGTCCGAAAGGATGGCGTTGAGCCTCTCGATCGTCTCCTTCAGCAGCTTGTACTCATCTTCGATCTTGCCCCGTTCCAGCCCCGTCAGGCGCTTCAGCCTCATGTCGAGAATAGCCTGCGCTTGCTTCTCCGTGAGACCGAATGTCTCCATTAGGCCCGTCCTCGCCTCGTTGTCGTCCTTCGACGCCCTTATGAGGGCGATGACCTCGTCGATACGGTCGAGGGCGATGAGCAGGCCTTCCAGTATATGGGCCCGCTCCTGCGCCTTGCCAAGCTCGAATCTCGTGCGCCTCGTTACGACTTCCTTCTGGTGCTTGACGTACTCGGTAAGGACCTCGGACAGCGTGAGCACCCTCGGTATGTTGTTGACCAGCGTCAACATTATCACGCCGAAGTTGGTCTCCAGCGGAGTGTGCTTATATAGCTGGTTGAGGACCACGTTCGGGTTCGCGTCCTTCTTCAGCTCGACCACGACCCTAAGCCCGTTCCTGTCTGACTCGTCCCTCAGGTCCGTGATGCCGCTGATCTTCTTGTCCTTGTGAAGGTCCGCGATCTTCCTTACCATCTCGGCCTTGTTCACCATGTAGGGGATCTCGTCCACGACTATCCTGGTCTTGCCGCCGCTCATGGGCTCGAAGTGCACCTTGGCCCGTATCTTTATGCTTCCTCTTCCCGTATTGTAAGCGTCCCTTATGCCCTGGGTGCCCAGGATCTGCGCGCCCGTCGGGAAGTCAGGGCCTAGGATGTACTGGTTGAGCTCGTCAGGAGTAAGGTCCGGATTGTCGATCAGCGCGACGGTGCCGTCTATCACCTCGCCCAGGTTGTGCGGGGGTATGTTCGTGGCCATGCCTACCGCGATGCCTGAAGAGCCGTTGACGAGCAGCTGCGGGAACCTTGCCGGCAGCACCACCGGCTCCTTAAGGGATTCGTCGAAGTTGGGCGCCATATCCACGGTTTCCTTGTCTATATCGGCGAGCATGAAGGCGGACAGCTTCGCCATCCTGACCTCCGTATACCTCTGTGCCGCCGGCGGGTCGCCGTCCACGGAACCGAAGTTGCCGTGCCCGTCGACCAGCATGTTCCTGAACGAGAAATCCTGTGCCATCCTCACCATGGCGTCGTAGACGGACGATTCTCCGTGCGGATGGTACTTACCTATGACTTCGCCGACCACCGTGGCCGACTTCCTGTATGGTTTGTCCCCGGTAAGTCCCAATGTGTCCATGGCGTACAGGATCCTTCTGTGGATCGGCTTCAGGCCGTCGCGCACGTCGGGAAGCGCCCTTCCGACGATAACGCTCATCGAATATTGCAGATATGACCACTTCAGCTCTTGCTCGATGTCCCTGTCGTGGTAAGTGGCTCCCTGCAGGAGCTCCATTTCTTCAGACATATGTTCACCTCTTGGGTCGAATTCTTGTTAGATGTCTATGTTCTTCGCATATATCGCATGGGTCTCTATGAATTTGCGCCTCGGCTCGACGGCGTCTCCCATGAGGATCGAGAACAGCTCGTCCGCCTTCCTCGCATCTTCCATGGCGACCCTGAACATCGTCCTTGTTTCGGGGTTCATCGTCGTCTCCCAGAGCTGTTCGGCGTTCATCTCTCCTAGGCCCTTGTATCTCTGGATGTTGTAGTTGTCCCGCCCGATCTGGTCTAGAGCCTTCTGCAGCTCCTCGTCCGAGTAGACGTACTTCTCGATCTTCCCGGCCTTGATCTTGTAGAGCGGGGGCTGAGCTATGTATATGTGGCCTTCTCTTATGAGGTCCGGCATGTAACGGTAGAAGAACGTCAGCAGCAGAGTCCTTATGTGGGCGCCGTCGATGTCGGCGTCCGTCATGATCACTACTTTGTGATATCTCAGCGAGTCGAGGTTGAAGCTCTTCTTAGTGCCGTTACCGTTGTCTTCTTCGTCCGTCGGAACCGCGTTCGGGCCCTCTTCGTCGAATCCGGCGTCCAGCGCCGTAATTATGGACCTTATCTCGTTGTTCTCCAAGACTCTTTTGATATCGGCCTTGTAGACGTTTATAACCTTGCCCCTCAGCGGCATTATCGCCTGGAATCGACGATCCCGGCCTGATTTTGCGCTTCCTCCAGCGGAGTCTCCCTCCACAAGGAATATCTCGCACTTGGACGGGTCCTTGTCCGAGCAGTCGGCAAGCTTGCCAGGAAGGGCCGAGATCTCGAGCTCGCTTTTTCTCCTGACTAGGTCCTTGGCCTTCTGGGCTGCCTTCCTGGCCTTCGCCGTGGACAGGCACTTCATGATTATGGCCTTCGCCGTGCGCGGGTTCTCCTCCAGGTATTCGGCCAGCAGCTCCGTCACGGAACTTTCCACTATGCCCTTTACCTCGCTGTTGCCGAGCTTCGCCTTGGTCTGGCCTTCGAATTGCGGCTCGGGGAGCTTTATGGATATCACTGCGGTGAGGCCCTCTCGGACGTCATCGCCCATCAGGTTCTCGTCGAAGTCCTTGAACTGGTCCTTCCTGCTCCTGGCGTAATCGTTGATGGTCTTCGTGAGGGCCGATTTCAGGCCCGACATATGGGTGCCGCCGTCTGCGGTGTTCACGTTGTTCGCAAAGGAGTATATGCTCTCGGAGTAGTTGTCCGTATATTGCATGGCGACTTCTACCTGGACTTTTTCGGGGGTTTCCTTCTTTAGGTAGATGATGTCCTCATGTATCTTCTCCCGGGCGACGTTCATGTGCTCCACCATGGACTTTATGCCGCCCTCGAAATGGAACGATTCATGCTGGCCGTCCCTTTCGTCTATGAGCTCGAGCTTGAGGCCGGCGGTAAGGTATGCTACCTCTTCGAACCTGTGGCTGAGCGTCTCGAAACAGAAGTCCTGTGTCTCCTTGAAGATCGCCGGGTCCGGTTTGAACCTTATCGTAGTACCGCTCGTGACGGCGTCTCCTATCACCCTTATCTGGCCTAGGGACTTGCCCTTCGAGAATGCCTGGTAGTATTCCTTACCGTCCTTCTTTACCCACACTTCCATTATCTCGGACAGAGCGTTCACGACTGACGCGCCCACTCCGTGCAGGCCGGTTGAAATCATATAGCTGCTCTTCCTGAACTTGCCGCCGGCATGGAGCATCGTAAGCACGACCTCCAGGGCCGATTTGCCGACCTTTGGGTGTATGTCAACAGGGATCCCCCTACCGTTGTCGCAGATCGTGGCAGAGCCGTCCTTGCCCAGCGTTACGGTTATGGTATCGGCGACTCCGGCCAGCGCCTCGTCGACGCTGTTGTCCACTATCTCGTATACCAGATGGTGCAGGCCCCTCGTATCCGTGCTGCCTATGTACATAGCGGGGCGCGCCCTGACTCCTTCGAGCCCTTCGAGCACATCTATGTCTGCGGAGCTGTAATGCTCCTCCGTTATCGCAGCCTTATTTAGTTCTTTCTCCAAAATGGTTTCCTCCCGGGAAAAGTATTGCCAATTAACACAATTCATTATACCATAAATGGCTTCCTAATTGGCGTTCTATGTGGCTTTATACTCATATTTCGATGAAAAAATCATGCCTTCTGGCACGAAGGCATGAGGCCTATTCCTATGCCTTTTCCGGCTACTCCACGACCACCGCCGTACCCGACGCTGTGACCATCAGCATGTTGCCGTGCTCTCCCAGCACCTCATAATCCACGTCCACGCCCACGACCGCATTAGCGCCCAGCTTCCTGGCCCTTTCCATCATTTCGTGGACCGCGTTCATCCTCGCTTCGATGAGCTCGCTCTCGTATTCACCGGACCTTCCCCCGAGGATGTTGGTTATGCCGGCCGCGAAGTCCTTGATGAAGTTCACCCCCGACACGACCTCCCCGAACACCAGGCCCTTGTAATCGGTTATCTTCCTGCCCTCTACCCCGGGCGTAGTCGTCACAACCATGCCAGCCCCTCCTTGTGTGGATCTATCTCTCCGCCTTTTTGCCGCCTATCAGTCCAAGCTCTTCAAGAATGCCCTCCGGTACATAGTTTTCGAGCCCTTGCGACATCACTGCGTCGTAAGTCTCCCCCGTCGACGCACACACGCCCGCTACCAGCAACGGCCAGGCTTTATTCTCCCCGTCTGCGCCGGTGGCCGGTCCTTCCCTGACCGCCTCGCCGATCAGCCTCTTTCCGGCCATCCTCCTTGCGAAGGCGACTATATCGAGCACGAGCTCTTCTTCAAGGCCGGCCAGCCCCGATACCTCAATCAGGTCCGCATCCGACGAAAGGGGGCTCTCCATCAGGAAAGAGACCGCCGTTTCGGTCCTGGCCTTTTCCTTCCTCAAGGCACAGACCTGGCAGTACCGGCTCTTGGTGGGAAGCCCTATGCCGCATATAGGGCATGCTTTCGAATCCTTCAGCCTCGCTATGGCCTCCGTCTTGACGTGAAGCTCCAATACCTTGTGAAGTTCCTTGGGAAGGCGCCGCGCCATCCTTTCGAACCTGGCCAGATCCTCCCCCGACAGCGACACCGCGTTGAGCTCCTTGGTAACCGGCCACTCGTCCTGCCTTCTGAGGGACTTCGTCCTCGTAGGCCTCGAACGCACTGTGTTGCCGAAGCTCATGAACCTGATGTCCTTGATGCCGGAAAGGTCGCAATGCTTACCGAGCTCTTCAAGTATCTCCTTGCCCAGCATGCTCATCTGCTGGGCCCAGACGGGCTCGTCCACCGAGATGCGTATTACTCCGTCCGTTATCGAATTTACGGCGCTTCCCGCTGCGAACATTCCCCTCATGTGCTCTTCCCAGGCCATCGCGATCGAGGCAAGGCCCATGGACCTGGACAGTCCCGATCTCCTGCCTTTGGATTCGAGGACATCGCCTATGCTCTTGAATCCTTTCTTCATAAGGGCGCCACCTCGCCTGCCGCTACGCGATACGACAGGCATCCTGGCATCGAGAACGCATACTCCGCGTCCGTAGCCGTTATGACGGTCTGGCACCTGCCCAGGAACCTGCGTATGAGCCTCTGCCTGCGTGATTCGTCCAGCTCGGAAAGCACGTCGTCCAGCAGCACCACGGGGGATTCCCCTCTCGCTGCTGTTATGGCCTCTGCCTCGGCGAGCTTCAGGGAGATGACCGCCGTGCGTTGCTGGCCTTGTGAACCGAAGCTGGACGCCGCCCTGCCGCTGATCGAAAGCCCCAGATCGTCCCTTTGAGGGCCGACGAGGCACGCCCCTCTTGCGATCTCCGCCGCCCTGTGCGTAGCGAGCTTCTTTGCGAAAGACTCCTTGACCGATTCCAGATCCGGCCTTTGCCCTACTTCCACCGAAGGCATGTAAGTGACTTCAAGCTCTTCTGACGAATCCGCTATGTACCCATAGTTGCCCGCGGCGAGCGGTGCAAGGGCCTCGACGGCATCGGACCTCATCTTCACCAGCAATGATCCCTCTCTTACCAGGCCTTCGTTGAAGATGTCCAGAAGGCGCGGCGAGTCCGGCATCTCGTGGTAATTCTTTAGTAGCGCGTTCTTCTGCAGCACCGTCCGCGAATAGACGATGAGCGTCTGCCTGTATACTGGTGAGAGCTGCGATATCTGCAGGTCGAGGAACTTGCGCCTTGCCGCAGGGGACCCTTTCACTAGGTCCAGGTCATCCGGGATGAAGGCGACCGCGTTCAGCCTGTCAGAAAGCTCGGATGGCCTTATCTTCTCCACGTCGTTCAACCTTGCAGTCTTCCTCCCGGCTGAGCTGACCGACAAGGACACGGTGAAATCGGAGTATTCGCCGGACACCCAACCCTTGGCCCAGGCGGCCTCCTCTCCCCAGAGAACCATCTCGGAATCCTTCGCGGCCCTGAAGCTCCTGCCCGCCGAAAGGGCGTATATGCCTTCGAGCAGGTTGGTCTTGCCCTGGGCGTTGCTGCCCGAAAAGAGCGTGACCCCCTCGGAAAGGTCCACGTCCAGCGCCCTATAGTTCCTGAAACCCCTCAGGGAAATCCTCTTTAGGACCAAAGCTACGAGTCCTTGCCTTTCATCACTATGACTTCACGGCTACCGAACGAGATGGTGTCTCCGTCCCGGAGCTTGCGCCCTCTCCTGGTTTCGGTTTCTCCGTTGACCGTCACTTGCCCATCCGCTATTGCCATCTTGCCCTCTCCCCCCGTCATAACAAGACCAGCCCATTTTAGGAGCTGGTCGAGTGTTATGTATTCGGTGGAGATGTATACCTGCTTTGCGCCCATGAGCGCAACCTCCTCACCCGGCTTAGGCATGCATCATCCCGTTATCGGCATCACCAGGTACAGATAATCTTCCTTGTCCGTCTCCTTGACGCAGACCGGGCTCCTGCCGCTGTTGAATCCTATTTCCACATCGTCCGACTCCAGGACCTGCAGAACCTCCTTGAGGTACTTGGCCCTTATAGATACTACCATCTCTGCGTTGCCCTGCAGAGATACAGGCAAATCCTCCACGGCCTCGCCCAGCTCCGGGGTCACGACCTTTATCGTCAGGAAGCCGGGGCTGTCCAGCTCTCCGCCTGTGTAGGACATCTTTATCGCTGAAAGGTCGTCCTTGCACATCACCGATACCCTGCCTATCGCGGACAAGAAGCTGTTGGTGTCGGTGGTGATCCTGGTGGACAAGTTCT
>Ga0209717_1003054_pt1 | contig 15070 bp, 14 predicted proteins | sample AD_UKC048_MetaG_FD_184418 | JGI IMG/M metagenome (GOLD analysis project Ga0209717, IMG submission 184418) | Active sludge microbial communities of municipal wastewater-treating anaerobic digesters from USA - AD_UKC048_MetaG (SPAdes) (version 2) | ecosystem: Engineered > Bioreactor > Anaerobic >... | reverse complement strand
CAGGTCAAAGAACAGGTGAGTATAACGCTTTTCGCCGGGGGAATTAATTTCTTTATTCATAGATAAGTTTGCAATTTACAGAACAATTCAGACAGGTATGGAAAGGAATAGTCAACTCAACGTAGTGGTGACCGGTGCTTCGAAAGGAATCGGGAAAGCAATAGCCGAAATATTTGCAGCGAATGGCGCCAGTCTTTACCTCTGTTCCAGGGGAGAAGGGGCCCTTTATAAAACCATGGAGGAATTGCAAACCCGTTATCCGCAGGCCACCGTGAAAGCACGTCCGGCCGATTTACGGGTAAAAGAGGAAACGATTGCTTTTGGGAACTGGTGCCTGTCACAGGCCATACCGGATATACTGGTCAATAATGCCGGCTTGTTTGAACCCGGGAGTGTACACAATGAACCTGAGGGAGTACTGGAGAGTCAACTCAACATAAACCTCTTCAGTGCCTATCACCTTACCCGCAGTCTGCTGCCGGCCATGATGAACCGTAAACAGGGCCATATTTTCAATATGTGCTCTATCGCCTCCCTGCATGCCTACGCCAATGGAGGAGCGTATAGTATCAGCAAGTTTGCAATGTATGGCTTTAGTAAAAACCTGCGGGAGGAACTCAAACCACATGGTATCAAGGTTACGTCTGTTCATCCCGGAGCCGTACTGACCAATTCCTGGGGTGATTTTGATAATTCATCCAACCGCATCATGGAAGCTGCCGATATTGCCAAAATGGTCTGGGCGGCCTCTTCTTTATCCGTCCAGGCCTGTGTGGAGGATATCTTGATCCGCCCTCAACTGGGCGATCTGTAACAGCGCTCCGGGCCGTTTAACCATTTTTTAGGTTTTTTATTGAAAGTCGGGCTTTACTTTTAGACCTGCTTACATGAAAAAAACCAAAGCTATATTTTTCCTTCTGCTGATTTCACTTACGGGGTCATCCCAGGTTGTCTTTAAGACTATTGCCCCCACCGAACCGGTTGTGGCCGGGGAATCGTTCCGCATCCAGTTTTATGTGGAAGGATCACCGGCACATGAACTCATTCCGCCCGATTTTTATCCATTCCGCCTGGTAGAGGGTCCGGACATTTATCCTGGTAAATCAAAAGGCACCGGACTACTTTTCAAAAATTATATATACACCCTGGTGGCTGCACAACCTGGTGAATACCGGATTCCCGGTGCGAGCCTGCGTACCGGCAACAGTATTTTGCAAAGTAGTAACGCCCGTATTACTGTTATATCCGCTGCCCGTTCCATGGAATCGGTGAATACGGCAAACGGTCCCACCGGTTATTATCTCGGACCTGAGGAAAATGCACAGATAAAAATCAAAGAGAATCTTTTTTTGCGGGTGTCCGCTGATAAAAAGACCTGTTATGTAGGCGAGCCGGTACTCGTGATCTATAAATTATATTCCAGGTTAGAATCCAGTACCGATATCATCAAGAACCCCGGTTTTTATGGATTTACCGTACAAGATATGATTGGGCTGCAGGAACAAAAACTCAGCACCGAACAATTGAATGGGAAAGAGTTTTATGTACATATCATCCGTAAACTTCAGCTATATCCTTTACAGGCCGGACGTTTCACGATTGATCCGATGGAAATAAAAAACAGGGTGAAATTTTCAACCCGGGTTATGAACCGCAAAACAGAACAACGGATTGCGGAAGGGATGTTGGGTGCCAGTGAAGAAGAGCCGGAGGAGGAAGGAGTCACCATCGTAGAGAACCAGCTGCGTACCGAGCCCCTGTCAATAGAAGTGAAACCGCTCCCGGAAAAAAATAAACCCGTGGATTTTAATGCGGCGGTCGGGAAGTTTACTTTACAAACCCGGCTGGAGCAACCCACCCTGTCCAGGAATGAAGAAGGGTTCCTGCTGGTAACGATTGAAGGGGAAGGAAATTTTATACAACTCTCTGCACCCGTTATCGAATGGCCGGCCGGTATGGAAGGTTTTGGCGCCGTGGTGACTGATTCACTGGACAAATTAAAGATCCCCCTGGCTGGCAAGCGACAGTTCAGGTTTGGATTTGTTTGTACTGAGCCCGGTGCCTATAAATTGCCCGTTGTCCGTTTTTCTTTTTTTGATACGGATAGTAACCGGTACAGTAGCCTGGTAAGTAAAGTGCTGGAAGTAAATATCAGTAACCAGGAGAAGAAGCGGTTACAGAACGAAGAACATAAGATTTCGATTGATGAACTGAGTCAGCAGAAAAGCCGCATTGCCATCATTGTGGTTTTCCTGCTGGTATCCTCGGTACTGGCTTATTGGGCATTGAAGAAAAAACCAGCAGCGGGAATACCCGTCCCGGTAAAAAAAGTAAAGCCCGATATCAGTGAAGTATTGTCTGATGCTGCCGGAATGGTAGCCGGAGAAGACAACGCTTTTTATGCCACACTGCACCGTTCTATCTGGAACTATTTTCAGGATTATTTTGAGCTCGCCGGCAGTGCACGGAATAAAGAAAACCTGTTTGATTTGTTGAAACAAAAAGGGGCGGGTGACGATGCGATTCATTCACTCAGTACCATCTTTTCCGATTGTGAAACGGGCATCTACACCAGTGCGGTGACAGGCAAATCCAATGCGGTATTGCTGGAAGAGACCCGGGAGTTGCTGGAGAAAATGAACGGGATCTTATTCTGAATACTTGTAACCTACGCCACGTACAGAATGAAAGTACCGGGGATTACGGCTGTCTTCCTCGAAATATTTCCGGAAGTTCAGGATGAAATTATCAATGGTGCGGGTGGTGGGGTACACATTATAGCCCCAAACGGATTGCAGGATCTTCTCGCGCGGCACTACTTCATTTTTATTTTCAATGAGCAGTTTGAGCAGCATGGTTTCCTTTTTGCTCAGTTGTATTTTCTCCCCGTTAAAACTGGTGGCTTCCTGTGCTTTAAAATCCACCTGGTTATTGCCAAACTCATAGTGATCTCCCAGGGTGGTTTTGTCCTGCAGTTTTTTGTTCTTATTAATCAGTTTATAAACCCGGAGCAGGAGTTCTTCCAGGTTAAAAGGTTTGGTGAGATAATCATCGGCTCCTTTTTTCAATCCCAGTACCCGGTCTGCACTGCTGTTTTTGGCACTGAGGATCAGTACCGGTACATCATTATTGCTGAGGCGGATCGTTTCGGTAACGGTGATGCCGTCCATTTCAGGCAACATGACATCTAAAATGATCAGGTCAAAATACTCATTGCTGACCGCTTTCAGCGCAGCGGCCCCGTCGAAAGCAGAAGTGACTTCATAGCCTTCCAGTTCCAGGTTCAGCTTTAACGCTTCATGAAGATTCTCTTCATCTTCCACCAGCAGGATGGATGTTTTTTTATCTCCGCTCATGTCTTAAAAATAACTGCAAAATTACTGCCTGTGGGCAGATTATTTGTCACCGCAATGTCGCCATTATGGTCGCGGGCAATCTTACGGCAAAGGTACAGTCCCAGGCCGGTTCCCTGCGCTTTTCGGGTAGATTCGTTACCAATCCGGTAAAATTTGGAAAAGACACGGGTCTTCTCCTCTTCCGGTATGCCCGGTCCTTCGTCAATGATCTGGAGCCGGATCGACCCGGAGGCTTTGGCAAGTACGGCTTTGATCTTTCCTTCTTTCGGGGAATACTTGATGGCATTTTCCACCAGGTTATTGATCAGCATCTGTAATAAAAGGGGATCTCCCTGGATATCTGCTTCTTCTTCGATCTGTTCTTCAAACACGCGGTCCGGGAACCGTTTCCTGAAATCACGCATACAATCTTTCAGCAAGGTGGAAAGGTCCAGTTCTTCCATAGCAGAATGATACCGGTCGGAGTCAAGCTGTGAGGAAACCAGGATATTATTAGTCAGCAGGTGAAGCCGGGTGGTTTCATCGAGCGTGTTCCGGATCAGCTTTTTCTGTTTCTCCGGATCAAGGGTATATTTCTGCAAAGTCTCCAGGTTCAGCCTGGCTACGGCAATCGGGGTCTTGAGTTCATGCGTGACGGCCATCATGAAATTCTGTTGCTGTTGCTGCAGGTTGAATTGTTTCCGGATCGACCGGTAGACCAGGATGGCGCCTATCACAATCAGGATCAGGAAGGTGATCCCTTCGGCTATATACTTCCGGGTATTGCGTTTTTCTTCTTTGACGATAGATTGCATTTCGTCCGCCAGTTTCAATACACTCAGCGAACCAGACCGGACTGACAGGTTTTCATATTGCTGCCGGGCAATTTCCTTGCTTTGTTTTTCGAGGGAGATAAACCACCAGACCAGTGCGGCCAATACATAGAACAGCAGGGTGAAATAAATGAACGTGGTGCGTTTCAGGCCTTTTCGGTTCGCATCCTGCATGATGAAACTATTTTTTCTTTTCAATCCGTAATCCGGCGTTCAGCACATTTTCCAGGGGATCCTGGCGCATGATCTGTTCAATAGTGAACGTATATTCTCCGGGTTTTCGGAAATAAAAAGCTTGTTCAGATGATCTTGGCGTAAGCGGTACCCGGTGCTCATAAATATCATCCATTCCACTCCCCAGCCAGCCGCTTTCGTCGGTACCCAGGCGGATATCGTAAGTAACGCCCTGAGTCGAATCCTGTCCGGGCCCCTTGGCAAACAGGTTCACATAAATATTGTTGAAACTATAGCGGTCATTGTGCCGGATGATCAGATAGACCATGTAGGGCGAACTGGTATCCTTAATGGTAAAACTGAAAGAAGGTTTGAAATTACTCTTCCAGCTATGTTCCGGAATCACGGCTGTTTTTTCAAACAGGTCAGTCTGCGTGCAGGAAAAGGTTCCGAGCAACAGGACGATAAAGGCGAATGACTGTAGGGGTTTCAAATAAACGGTTTTTACAAAAATAAACAGAACACAACTTTCAGAGTACATTCAGTACCTGTTCTTTTGCCTTTTCCAGTTCATCTTTCATCTGCACCACACATTTCTGGATGGTGGAGTCATAGGCTTTGGAACCGGTGGTGTTGATCTCCCGGCCGATTTCCTGGAGGATAAAGGAGAGTTTCTTTCCTTTGGAATCGTCCGGATCAGCCAGCAGGTCCTTGAAATAGTCCAGGTGATTTTTCAACCGCACCTGCTCTTCGCTGATATCGATCTTTTCAATATAATAGATAAGTTCCTGCTCCAGCCGGTTGCCGTCATAATTTTCCTTGCCCACATTTTCTTCCAGGAGCCGGGTAATGCCTTCGCGGATTTTTTGTTTACGGAGAGGTTCCAGGCTGATCACTTCTTCCTGCAACTTGCCGATATTATTAATCCGGGCGGTCAGGTCATCTTCAAGGGATTTGCCTTCATCCAGGCGATGTGTGTTCAGGTTGCCGATAGCGGTTTCCAGTACCGACTGGAATTGGTTCCATTCCGCATCGGTGAGGGTATCGCTGCTGGGTGTGATCACTTCCGGTAATTTAACCAGGGTGCTCAGAATATTCGAAGCATCCAGGTTGAGGGCTTTGGATAATTCGGCGAGGGGCTGATAATAGGCCTTGGCCAGGTCGGTGTTAATAGTAACGGGTTTGGCGGTGCCGGTATCCTTCAGACTGATGATGCAATCCACACTACCCCTTCCCAGTTTTTCCGACAAGAGTCGACGGATGTCAAATTCAAAGGGTTTCAGGAAAGCGGGGATTTTCAACTGCAATTCAAACTGTTTTCCATTGAGCGATTTAATATCCACCAGGAAGGTCTTGTCAGCTACATTCTTTTCTGCTCTTCCAAAACCGGTCATTGATTTAAGCATGGAACGGGATTTATGATTCAGGTAAAGGTATTTTTTATTATTGATTATTCAGCCGGGTAAAATAGGTTGAGAAGAAGCCGGGGATTGAACAGGAATAGTATAATAAGTCTGTCTTTAATTGATACAAGGCTAAAAAAAATCCCTCCGTAGTAAGCGGAGGGATAATATATGGATGGGTTAGTAAGTACAGGGAATTTGCATTCCCTATGCAATATTAAAAATTATTTCATATAACAAAAAAAAATTTCCAAACTATTTTATTAACATTTTAAAATCAGCTGTGGATAAACCGAAGCATTTTTCATCATTCACAGACAATCCTGATCAATGCATTTCGATCGACGACATAGAAAATATTTCTTTACACAAAACTCAGGATTGCCTGAAACATGCATGAACAGCGGGTTTCAGGCGTATTGTTTTTTTTATGCAACAACAACGGATCATAAATGCAACAACAACGACTGAAAAAAAACAACTGAATTATACGGAGAAAACAGTAGCGTAAAGACACGCGATTACTGACAACGGTATCAGCGGCTCCTGATTGCAAAAAGGGCCATTTCGCCAATGATTCCCTTATTACCTTTGGCAAAACGAATACTATGCGATTTGAACAACCGGTTCCCCTGACTACTATTGCCTCAATGATTGGTGCCACCCTTATTGGCAATAAAGAGGGGATGGCCACCGGCATCAATGAGATACACAAAGTAGAAACAGGCGACCTGGTCTTTGTGGATCATCCCAAGTATTATGCCACCTGTATCAACTCAGCCGCCAGTTTTATTATTATCAATACCGAAACCACCATACCGGAAGGGAAGGCCCTGCTGGTAGTTAATGATCCGTTTGAAGCATACCTGAAGATTGTACAGTTTTACCGGCCCTTCATGCCTTCCGGGAAAGCAATCAGTGATTCAGCCACTATCGGTGAGGGCAGCGTGGTGATGCCCGGGGCGTTTATCGGGCATCACGTTCAGGTCGGAAAGAATTGTGTCATTCATCCTAATGTCAGCATCCTGGATCATTGTATCCTCGGTGATGAAGTGATCATTCAGGCCGGTACGGTGATCGGCAGTGACGCCTTCTACTACAATAAAAAAACCAACCGGGATATACATTACAAACGGATGGCCAGTTGCGGACGGGTGATCATTGAAAATGCGGTGGAGATTGGCGCTAACTGCACCATTGATCGCGGGGTTACCCATGATACTATACTGGGTGCCGGCAGCAAACTGGATAACCTGGTACATATCGGTCACGATACCACCGTGGGTAAGAATTGTCTGATTGCCGCCCAGGTGGGCGTTGCCGGAGCGGTTACTATAGAGGACAATGTGATTCTTTGGGGTCAGGTGGGCGTCAACAAAACACTCACGATCGGTGAAGGGGCCATTGTGCTGGGACAAACAGGAGTGACGAATACGATCGACGGGAATAAGACCTATTTTGGCACCCCCATGGAAGATGCCCGGATCAAACGAAGAGAACTGGTATGGGTAAAACGGATTCCCCTGCTCTGGGAAAAAGTGATGGGTCAGAAAGACAAAGACTGATCATCGGGGATACTAATCCGGCATATAATCATAAGGTAACAGGTCGGCCAGGTTCTTCCAGCTCCAGTAGCCCTGGTTGATCCAGTCCTTCTGTTCATAGTAATACCCGTTCTCTGTAATGACGATCGTATCCTTCAGGTCAATATACGAAGTGGCATAAGGCACACTCTTCGGCAGGTTCATCTTCTTCAGGTACTCCGGCTCCGGACTTTTCTTTGTATACATTACACTGATCTTCCGCGGGTACCAGATCTCGATCTGGTTGGTACTGTCCAGTCCGCCATAATAAACCGTATCATACGGGTCTTTAATCTTATTAAACTTTTTATCATTGGTGGAATCCAGCAGGGAAAGCACAAACCCATCTTCCAGCAGGGTGCTGTCATAATAACTGTGCATGAAATGGAGTTTGGAGCCGCTATAGGCATCGACCCGGGCTTTTGCCCATTGCTTCTTCAGGCTGTCACTGCCTTCCATTTCCATAAACAGGCAATAACCCCGATAGGAATTGATATTGTTATTATAGAAATATACAAAGGAATCCAGCTGATAGCGGAGCTCATATCCCAATGCCCGGTTCGTAATCTGCAGGGCATCCGTGGCCATCACTTTCAGCCGGTTTGTTTTTTTATAAAAGAAAAACTTCAGCACTTCGGGATTGTTTAATACTGCTTTTTCCGCATTGGGGGTGCTGCCGATAAAATTCTTCAGGAAAAAATCGCCGTATTTCTGCCAGCCATCAGCCACTTCAAAACTGCTTTTCAGTACCACTTCCTCCATGCTGTTATCTTTTTTCACCAGCAGTACTTCCAGTTTGTTCTGCTCACTCACCCGGATGGTTTGTGTATGATACCCGGTATAACTGAAGACCAGGTCATATCCGCCGGATTTGAGGCTGAGGTTAAACGCCCCTTCTTTATTGGTGAGCGTTCCGAGTGTGGTGTTCTGACAAAACACGGAAGCCTTGGATAAAGGTTCCCTGGAGGCAGAATCCAGGATCACCCCGCTGATATCAAACTGGGCCTGTAAAAGGAAAGAATAAAAAGAAAGAAACAGTACCAGTAAGGTCCGGCGCTTTTGCATAGAAATATGATTATGGACTAAAGATAGTTTTCCGTTCACTGCGGTTGCATGGCAGGAATAGTGCCAAGGTAGTTTTCGCAGGCCTTTTTTATGGTTTCTTCCAGCGGAGTAAAGGAAAATCCCGGTAGCGTCCTGAGGAGTTTATCGTTTTCAAACAGGGTCTGGCTGATAGCCACCCTTGCACTCTCTTTGGTAAGCAGGGGCCGTTTACCGGTGAAAACGGATTTCAGTTTCTCCAGCCGCCAGGCAATATTCAGTAATCCGGGGGTAGCTTCTTTGTATGGAGGCTTCTTGCTAAAACCGGTCGCAATAGTTTCCTGGAGTTTACGGAAAGTCCAGTTATCGCCGGTAACCACATAACGCTGTTCACTGATACCCGCTTCCATCAACAGGACCGTGGCCCGGGACACATCCTGCACATCCACAAATCCGTTGATGCCCGATGTATACCATTTAAAACCCTCGTAAACCTGTTTGAAAATGGCGCAACTGCTCTGGTGCCAGTCACCATAACCGAGTATGGTACCCGGATTGAGGATCACCGCATCCAGTCCCTCGCTGATTCCTCTCCACACATGCAGCTCTGCCTTGAATTTGCTTTTGGCATAATGGGTATTGATCTTATTGTCTTCCCATTTCTTTTCTTCATTCACGTGCCCGCCCATGGCATTCCGTCCGAGTGCCGCTACCGAACTGATATGGACCAGTTTTTGAATATTTTTTTCAAGGGCAATATTCACCACATTGGCCGTCCCCTCCACATTTACCTGGTACATCTGGTTCCGGTCTTTTTTTACAAAAGAAACCACCGCGGCGGAATGAATCACGGTATCGATCCCTTCCATGGCATCCTCGAGGGAAACCACATCCAGGATATCGCCTTCCACCCATTCCACTTGCTGCAACACGGATGCGGGAATCCAGCCGGGTAATTTATTGCCCCGCCGGATGGCGCGGACAGTATAATTCTTCTCCACCAGTTCTTTGATGATATAAGAACCAAGAAATCCCGTGCCGCCGGTGACCAGTATTTTTTTTGACAAATGGATGGTTTATCAGGTGAATGAGGAGCGAAGATAATCCTTGTACCGTTTCTGTTTATTCGTATTTGTAAAAGCCTTCTCCCGTTTTTTTGCCCAGCTTTCCCTGTTTTACTATTTCTTCCTGTAATAAAGATGGTTTCAATCGTTCCGGCCGGCCCAATTGTTCCCAAACGGAACAACTCACTGCGTAATTGATATCATGCCCGATCAGGTCCATCAGTTTAAACGGACCCATTTTAAATCCGGTGGCTTCCAGCAAACGGTCCAGCTGCTCTTTTTCCGCATGGCCTTCTTCCAGCAAACGCAACGATTCAATATAGTATGGACGGGCTACCCGGTTCACGATAAATCCAGGGGAGTCAATGCAGACCACCGCCGTTTTTTTCAGTTGTTTCGCCAGTGAAATGATGGTTTCAGTCGTAGCGGTGTTTGTAAAAGGCGTATTTACCACTTCCACCAGTTTCATAATGGTAGCCGGATTGAAAAAATGCATACCGATCACCCGTTCAGGATGCAGCACTCCTTTGGCAATTTCAGTAATGGAAAGAGAAGAGGTATTGCTGGCGAAGATTACATCTCCATGGTTGAGTTCGGCCAGTTGATTAAATAAAGCAATCTTCAGTTCAGGTTTTTCCACAATGGCTTCAATAAATACATCGGCAAGACAGGTTTGCAGGTCATCCGTAAACCGGATCAGTCCGAATACCTTTTGTTTTTCTTCCGCCGTCATTTTTCCTTTCTCCACCAGTGACTGCAGGTTTCGGTCGATACCGGCTTTGGCCTTTTCCAATACGGCTGCATTCAATTCATACAGGATCGTGGCCAACCCCGACTGGGCCGCTGCCTGTGCAATGCCACTGCCCATCGTACCCGCCCCGCAAACGCAAATACTGTTGATCTCCATAAACCAGATTATTCCGTAAAGATAAGCCGGTTACTGAACTGTGCCTGCTTTAGCTTAACTTGAAAAAAATTTTTAATCATGGAAACCAGTCAGACAGAAACCCCAGCAATGCCTGTAACACCTGTGCCTCAAACACCGGGTATACTGGCTACAAAAATTCCGGCCACGACCAGTTTTGTTATTGCTATAGCCGTTTTCCTGATGCCTTTTCTGGATATCCGCTGTAATGAAATGTCATTGAAAAAAATCAACGGCGTGGAACTGGCAACGGGTTACCAGATAGATAGTCCCGGAAAGAATAATTCATTGCTTGGGGGGCTTGAAAATAAGGAAACCGGCAGTTTTTCAAAGAATGAAAAAAAGGAGTCAAATATATATGCAATGGCTGCTTTGCTGATCGGTGCAGCCGGCCTGGTACTATCCTTATTGAATGCAAAAACGGCAATGGCCGCTGCTGCTGCCACAGGGGCACTGGCAGCCGTAGCGCTGATCGGACTCATGCTGGATATCAACCGGCAGGTTAGTACTCAACAGGCGGAGCAAAGTAAGGATGTTGTAATATCTGTCAATTTCACAGTCTGGTTTTATCTTTCCGTCCTGGCATTCCTGGCAGCCGCTTATTTTTCGTATCAACGGATGAGGCAAAGTAAATAAGTACAAAGTACGTACTACGACCCTTCGATACGTCCCGCATGAAAATTTTCATAAGCCCTGAAAAAATACTTTAGCGGGACTACTCAGGGTGACAAGGAGATGCCGTAAAACGGGTATCGATTCGTTATTTTAGGAAAACCTTCTAAGTAAGGGCTGTTTCCTGACAACTGACATCTGACATCCGACAACTGAAACATAACTTTCTTAAAGCAATATGAAGTCCATACCATTCCTGATAGTCTTCTTCATTCAACTTTCCCTGCATTCCCAAACCCGCGAGCGCTGGGAACAAGTAGTGAACTGGGATGGAGTGAGTCACTGGTCACGGTATATGATTACCCTGCCGGCTTTCCAGGGACCGAACTCGTTGCCGGTACCGCAATTGGGCAATGGCCGGATTGATAGTAATTCTTATATCGGGGTATCCGGTGCTTTTCATTTTTCAAAAGGAGATAACACGCAGAATGTAGTGATCAATGGACATCTCGCCGTGGTGAAAGACGTGGTGGGGGTGGAACTGACCTGGATTCCCTGGGAGCATTACACCATGAGCACGGCTATCAAGGAAAAGCGGCATGTGTACTATGAAAAGTTCAATGATAACAAGGCCGCCGGGGACCTGATGCTCAATACCAATTTCAGGGTGCTGAAAAAATGGGCGCCCGTGATGGACCTGATTTTTCAGATCGGCTACCGCATGCCCTCAGGTACGGACTATGGTTCGGCCCGCTACAGTGATGGTCCCGGTTACCACTTTGCTATCAATATGGGAAAGCCGCTGGATAAAGCAAAAACAGTAAAACTGACTGCTATGGCCGGTTTCTATGTATGGCAGATCGAATCTGATATTTTCAAACAGGATGATGCGTTCTTATTCGGGGCGGGAATTGAATACCGGAAAAAGAATTTCAGTCTCCATACCAATATTGCCGGCTACCTCGGCTATCTCGAAAACCAGGGCGATAAACCGGTGGTCTTCCGCACCCGCGCCGAACAACAATTTAAAAAGATGAAACTGGTATTGGGTATCCAGCAGGGGCTCAATGATTTCGACTACAGCAGTTTCGATGCCGGCCTGCGGTTCTATTTCTAATAGGCCTGAATACATTTTTCCCGCAGATTACGCAGATGATAACGCAGATTTGCGCAGATTTTTTTATTTAGTATTTACCGCTAGAGGGGAAATATGATGCTGTAATGAGATCAGAACTTTCGGATTCTAATCTGCGAAAATCTGCGCTAAAAATCAGCGTAATCTGCGGGAAATGTATTTGTATTTAAATCGCCGAAGTAAACTGCTTCAAAAACCTTACGTCATTCTCCGAGAACAACCGCAGGTCATTCACCCCGTATTTCAGCATGGCCGGTCTTTCGATGCCCATGCCAAAGGCGAAGCCCGTGTATTTATTCGGATCGATGCCGCAGTTGCTCAGTACATTGGGATGCACCATGCCGCAACCGAGGATCTCCACCCAACCGGTTTTCTTACAGATATTACAGCCGCTGCCGCCGCAGATAAAACAGGTCACATCCATTTCGGCACTGGGCTCGGTAAAGGGGAAATAGGAGGGACGGAAACGGACTTTTACATCCTTGCCGTACATCTCTTTTACGAAGAAGTATAATGTTTGTTTAAGGTCAGCGAAAGATACATTTTCGTCAATATACAGTCCTTCCACCTGGTGAAAGAAGCAATGGCTCCGGGCGCTCACCGTCTCATTACGGTAAACACGTCCGGGCATCAACATCCGGATCGGCAGTTTGCCCTTTTCCATTTCCCGGATCTGTACACTGGATGTATGCGTACGCAGCACCCAGTCGGGGTTCTGCTGAATATAAAAGGTATCCTGCATGTCCCGGGCCGGGTGATGAGCCGGCAGGTTCAGGGCACCGAAATTATGCCAGTCATCCTCGATCTCCGGACCCTCAGCCACCGCAAATCCCAGTCGCTGAAAGATGGACACGATCCGGTTGCGCATCAGGGTCACCGGGTGACGGGAACCCAGGGGCATGGTATCTCCGGGGAGACTGATATCAATCGAAAAACCGGTCTGTACTGTCCCGGTAGCTGCGGCCTTGAGTTCTTCATACCGGGCTTCCACAAATTGCTTGAATTCATTCAGGATCTGTCCGGCTTCTTTCTTCTGTTCAGGGGCCACATTCTTCATTTCCCCCATGGTGGCCTTAACAATACCCTTGGTACCCAGCCATTTGATGCGGTATTCCTCCACCTGCTTCTCATCGGCAGCCGTGAAGGCACTGATTTCGTTCTTGTATCCGGCGATCTGGTTCAGCAAATTGTCCATGGTGCAAAGATAAGCGATGAGCGGGAAATTGGGAGATGCCTGCGGGGCACTAAAGAGGTCAAAGAGGCAAAGGAGAATTAAGAGGGCGTGATATAAGGAAATGCTTCTCTAAACCTCAAAACCTAAAAGGCCCTGCGGGGCGCTAAAGAGGTCAAAAGAGATAAAGGAGAATAAAGAGGGAGTGATATAATAAAAGACAACTTTAAACGTCAAACGACTAAACCTTTAAACCTATTAGGCCCTGCGGGGCGCTAAAGAGGTCAAAAGAGATAAAGGAGAATAAAGAGGGAGTGATATAATAAAAGACAACTTTAAACGTCAAACGACTAAACCTCTAAACTCTTTAAGATTGCCGCAGGCGAAAAACCTCCATCGTTTGGGTTGGTTAAAGTCTGCAAGCGGCATACGAAAATCAAGATCTCTTTTTTCTCTTTTAATTCTTTTGACCTCTTTAGCGCCCGCCGCAGGCGAAAAACCTCCGTCGTTTGGGTTGGTTAAAGTCTGCAAGCGGTATACGAAAATCAAGATCTCTTTTTTCTCTTTAAATTCTCCTTTGACCTCTTTAGGGCCTCCGCAGGCGAAAAACCTCCATCGTTTGGGTTGGTTAAAGTCTGCAAGCGGCATACGAAAATCAAGATCTCTTTTTTCTCTTTAAATTCTTCTTTGCCTCTTTAGCGCCCGCCGCAGGCGAAAAGCACTCATTGTTTAGGTTGGTTGAAATGTAAAAGGGTATTCGAAATTCAGGCGCTCTTTAACTCTTTTTTTTCTCTTTTGACCTCTTTAGCGCCCGCCGCAGACGTCCCTTTTTTCCATTTTCCCCTAACTTGCACCTATGTCAGACCACCTCAATATATCCGACTTCTTATCCCCCATCAACCTCCACGAACTGTCCAATGACGAAGGCTATAAAGACGGGCAAATGGGAAAAATCATATCCGTATTTGACGAAGAGTTTCCGGACCTCGATGAAGCCCAGCTCGTGATCGTGGGTTGTGGTGAGCAGCGTGGAAGCGGACTGATTCATGGACAAAGTGAGGCCCCGGATCTGATCCGCCGGCATTTTTACAATTTATATTACTGGCACCAGGATATTAAGATCGCCGATGTGGGCAATATAAAGGCCGGCTCCTTATTTACGGATTCCTATGCCGCCCTAAAAACGGTGGTACAGGAACTGATTACAGATGGCAAGACGGTTATTATCCTCGGTGGCTCCCATGACCTGACCCTGCCCCAGTACTATGCCTATTCCGAATTCCGCCGCACGATTGAAGCCAGTTCAGTGGATGCGAAAATTGACCTGAACCTGGATTCGTCCTTCAAGCATGAGAATTTCCTGATGGAAATGCTGACGGGTGAACCCAATTTCCTTCGTCATTATAATCATATTGCTTTCCAGAGTTATTTCGTGCATCCCAAAATGCTGGAGACTCTTGACAAGCTCCGCTTCGATTGTTACCGCGTGGGCAGTGTGAAGGAAAGTATTGATGAAATGGAACCGGTGATCCGCAACAGCAACCTCTTCAGTTTTGATATATCGGCCATTGCCAATGCCTTCGCTCCCGCCAGTAAGATTTCCCCCAATGGATTGAACGGGGAAGAAGCCTGTGTACTGCTCCGTTATGCAGGTATGAGTCCGAATGTAAATACGGTGGGCATCTATGGATACGATCCAAAGCAGGATAAAGAAGAAATGACCGCCAAACAGATCAGTCATATGCTCTGGTACCTGCTCGATGGCCGCAGCCGTGGCCGCCGCGAAGCCACCCT
>Ga0209717_1003050_pt1 | contig 15077 bp, 13 predicted proteins | sample AD_UKC048_MetaG_FD_184418 | JGI IMG/M metagenome (GOLD analysis project Ga0209717, IMG submission 184418) | Active sludge microbial communities of municipal wastewater-treating anaerobic digesters from USA - AD_UKC048_MetaG (SPAdes) (version 2) | ecosystem: Engineered > Bioreactor > Anaerobic >... | reverse complement strand
AAAGGCATTGACCATAGAAAGGCGAAAGATTTATAATCTTGGTAAGTAGATTGGCGGCAAGTGAGCATAACCGAAAACCATCAAGTTAAAGACGGGTCAAAACTCTACACGAGCCTGACTACGCACAGCAGAAGGAAAGGGCGGAAAGAACTTTGCGGTAGCGGGAATTGTGCTTGGATGCGTGTATATCGTAACGCTTACGGTCATTGCAGTTGTAAAAGGGCCGGAGCTTTTGAGCATGATAAAGGGGAGCTGAGTACAATATACGATAATGAAAGGAAGGTGATAAAAGTAAAGGTTTTACCGCAAGAAAAATAAAAAATTACGGGGTGCGTAAATGAAAAAATTAACAGTTGTAATGGTAGTTGTGTTCGCGATGTTGTCCGCGGTTTCTGTGTTCGCGGCTGACAAAGAAGCTTCAAAAGAAAATACGATGAAATGCGGAAAGATGGAAATGAAAAAAGAATGCATGCAGAACAAGGACGGCAAAGGGTGCTGCGGCGGTTTCTGCCTGTGCTGCGGCATTAACGCTGATTTTTCCGTTAAGAACACAAAAGACGGCGCTGTAATTGAACTTAAAGCCACAAAAGACGGCGCTGACGCGGCAAAGATACAGGAATTTGCAAAAGGGTGGCTTGAAAACCGCGGTAAATGTATGGAAAAATGCAAAATGATGAAGGAAAAAAAGTAGTTTTATACGCGATACCGGGCGCTTTAATAAAGGCGCCCGGTATTTATTATGGAGGGTAAAAATGGATGTAAAACTTAAAGTACAGGGAATGCACTGCACAGGGTGTGAGGCAAACATAAACGACGCGCTTGTGGAAATTGAAGGCGTAATAAAAGTAAAAGCGGATTTTAAAAAGGGCGAAGTGAAAGTGAATTTTAACGAAAAAAAAGTAAGTCTGGATAAGATTAAGGAAGCGATAGAGGAAGCAGGGTATAAAGCAGAAGGATAGCGGCTCGGAAAAACAAGCGGTTTAAGCTATAAGCAATTAAGCTATAGCGGAAAAACTGTTCTAAATTCTATGCTTATGCTTAATTGCTTAACTGCCTATAGCTTGAATTTTGGGATATGGGATAATAGGTTATGGGATAGAGATTAGATTTAAAACCGGAGAGAGACAATGCGGGAAAAAGAGTTCAGAATAAAAGGCATGCACTGCGCAAGCTGCGTAAGCGTTATAGAGCGCTCCGTAAAAAAGCAAAAAGGGGTTGAAAGCATATCCGTCAACCTTGCGCTTGAAAACGCGTCGGTAAAATACGACCCCGCGCTTATAGCCGAAAAAGATATAGAAAAAGTTATAGAGTCGCGCGGATATAAGGTCATAAAAGACAGCGATAAAAGGGACGCGCAGAAAGAGGCGTTATTCAAGTTTATATTTGCCCTTGTATTTACCCTGCCTGTTTTCATATTAAGCATGTTCGTCTCCGCGGGCACCATCCCTTATCAGGCGTATATTATATGGCTGCTTGCCACGCCGGTGCAGTTTGTAACCGGCTTTGAATTTTATAAAAAAACAATAGACGCGTTAAAAAGTTTTTCCGCGTCAATGGACACGCTTGTCGCGCTTGGCACAAGCGCCGCGTATTTTTACAGCGTTTACCTTATCTTCGCCGGGCATCCGCATCATCTGTATTTTGAAACATCCTGCGTGCTTATAACCGTGATACTGCTTGGCAGATACCTGGAAGCCGCGGCAAAAAAAAAGGCAGCTGATTCAATACAGAAACTTATAGATTTTGCCCCTAAAACAGCTGTGGTGATAAGAAACGGCAAAGAAGAGACAATAATAACAAATGAAATAGAAAAAGGGGATATTATTGTTTTAAAACCCGGCGATAAAGCCGCGGTTGACGGTGTTGTAACGCAGGGAGAATCATCAATTGATGAAAGCATAGTTACGGGAGAATCCATGCCGGCCGCAAAAAAGCCCGGCGATAAGGTTATGGCCGGTTCCATAAATAAGGAAGGCATATTGTTTTTCCGCGCGGAAAAGGTGGGGCTGGAAACCACCCTTGCGCGCATGATTGTACTTGTGGAACGCGCGCAGGCATCCAAACCGCCTGTTCAGAAGCTGGCAGATACGGTCTCTGCATATTTTGTGCCGGCGGTTATAATAATCGCGATAATTACTTTTATTATATGGATGGCATCAGGTAATCCTTTTGAAACCGCCCTGTCCGCGGCCGTGGCTGTGCTTGTTGTGGCGTGCCCGTGCGCGCTTGGCCTTGCCACGCCGGCTGCCGTTATTGTGGCGTCAGGGCTTGCGGCAAAATCCGGGATACTGGCCAGGGACGCATCCGCCCTTGAACTTGCGGGAAAAGCAAAAAATGTTGTCTTTGACAAGACAGGGACCATTACAGAAGGCAAACCCGCAGTCACGGATATGGAAACATTTGACGTCAATCAGGCAAAAAAAGAAGAGGTAATGAAAATATTTTATTATCTGGAAAAAAATTCAGGCCACCCGCTTGCTTTGGCAATAACAGAATTTGCCGCGCCTGCTTTAAGCGGGACACCGGCGTTAACCGCGGAAAATTTTAAAAATTTTCCCGGCAGGGGCGTGGAAGGAATAATAAACGGCAAAAAGTATTACATTGGCAGCATGAAATTTATTGAAGAGGCAGGCGCGGATATTACAGGATGTGCCGGTAAAATAATGGAAATGGAACAGTCGGGCAAAACGCTTGTGATACTCTCTGACGGAAAAAACTGCCTTGGGTTTGCAGCCGCGCAGGATCCGGTAAAAAAAGATTCATCTGAAGCGGTAAAGCTTTTAAAAGAAATGGGAATTACCGTTCATATGGTGACCGGTGATAATGAAAGGACAGCCGCTGCCGCCGGCAGACAGACAGGAATAGAAAATATCACAGCCGCGGTTATGCCCGAAGGCAAGATAAAAGCCGTGGAAAATCTTAAGAAAAACGGCGTTGTAATTTTCGCGGGCGACGGCATCAATGACGCGCCCGCCCTTGCGTCCGCGGATGTGGGCGCGGCCTTTGCGTCAGGCGCGGACATAGCGTCAGAAGCAGGCAATGTGGTGCTTATGAAAAACAGCCCGCTTGATGTGGTGAAACTTATTCAGATAAGCCGCCTTACGGTAAAAAAAGTTAAGCAGAATTTGTTCTGGGCTTTTATATATAACATAGTGGGAATTCCCGTGGCAGCTTTGGGATTGTTAAATCCCATGATAGCAGGCACTGCCATGGCGTTCAGTTCAGTTTCGGTTCTTTTAAATTCGCTGTCAATGCAGCGTTCACAGCGCAAAAAAATGCGCAGTTAACCCCGGCAAACACCTTTATTTATAAGGTTTTTTTTGCGGTATGATATTTGCTTTTATTCAGGCAGATATCATTAAGGAGGAAGAAATGCTGAAAACCGCAAAATATTTAGTACCTTTGGCGCTGATCTGTTTTACAGGGTGCGCCACAATGCCTGATAAAAGGGTGCAGAATGTCATGACGCCTGAAGAAAAAAAGCAGGAAATTCAGGCGGTAAAAATAAGCAGAAAATTATGGCAGGCAGGGGCAATACTGGCAGGCGTAGGCATAGGGCTTTCATCGCAGGGTGATGCGGGAATGAAGACAGCGGTTACCTGCGCGCTTCCGGTAATGTTTTTAACAACCGTAAGTTTTGCCAACCTTGCAAGTTACGGGGAAAATGAAAGGGAAAGAAAGTACCTGTTTGATTTCATGGTTACGGGATTAATTGCGGGCGCCATAACAGGGGGGCTGTTATACACGGCTGCGGCAACAGGGCCGACAGCTTCAAGGACATCCTACGACGCTGTGATTATACCGTGGATGGCAATAAGCTCGGCGTTTGTTTTCCCGGCGCTCGGCGTTATTTGGGCAAATATTGAAAATCTGTTTGCCGGGAGCGATGAAATATGAAAAAAATAACCGCGGTTATTCTTGTTTTTATAATGGCGCTGAATATTGCCGGCTGTGTCAGCGTGCCGGAAAAAAAGTACATGGACAGGCTGTCCGAAGAAGATAAAAAAGAGGTTCAGAAGGGCATAGAATTTAACCGTTCCATGTGGCAGGCAGGCAGCATCCTTTCAGGCGCGCTTTTGTCAACTTACGGGATGAGTGAAAGGGATATAAACGGAAACATAATTACATTTTCCGTGCTGCCGCTTTCTTTTGCGGGGCTTACCTCGCTTTTTAACCTTCATACTTACAGGGAGGTTGACGCGGAAAGAAACGGGATGTACATAGGGATGCTGGCAGGCGCGCTTACAGCCGCGGGTTTTTCAGCTTATTACATAAGCAAAAATATGTCGCAGCCAAGCCAGTTTTCACTGCTTTCAATATATTCAATATGGCTTGTATTTCCGTTATCGCTTACCGGCGGCGGCCTTGGCGCTATCATAGGGAAGCTATTTAACGGGGAATAACGCCCTTAAAAGTTAATGTTTATTTTTCCGGTTTAATTATTTGGCATAAACTAAATCAGGAACTTTAATTTATTTATGTTAAAATATTAAAAAATTAATGAGGAGCCTTTAATGAAAAGGGTGACTATAAAGGATATTGCAAGGGAGCTTGGTCTTGCTTATTCAACTGTGTCGATGGCTATTAATGATGACAAAGAAATAAGCCTTAAGACAAAGCAGAAAGTAAAGAAAGCCATACAAAAAATGGGATATGTGCCAAATCAGACGGCGCGCAGCCTGGTTAAAGGCCGCACGCATCATATATCAGTTGTAACTCTCGGGCTTTTTTCCCTTTATGAAATGTATATAGTAAGGGGAATTGAACAAAGGATGAAAAACAGCAGGTATGACATAATTTTAAGGTCAGCCAGGTATGACTGGTCTGAAGCTCAGAATGAAATGATAAAAGTACTGCATGAAAGGGCGTCTGACGCCGTAATTATAATAGGCGTTAAACTGATTCAGGAAGTAATTGATGAATATGAAAAAGCAAAAATGCCGCTTATAATAATAGATGCCGGCGCTTCAAAAAAAGGGTGTTATCTTAATATTGATAATCATGAATGCGGCAGGCTTGCGGCGGAGCGTTTTATTAAAATGGGAAAGAAAAAACCCGCGGTGCTTCTGGGAAACACGGAGTATGCTTTTTCCCAGTCAGAAAGAAAAAAAGGTTTTTTATCAGCCCTTTCAAAAAAAGGCATTAAATCCGAAAATGTTCTGGTAAGCGAAAGCCCCGTGTACCTTCCTGAAGACCTGAAACTTTCAGGATACGAAGGCGCCAAAAAAATGGCAAAAAAAGGGGCGGATTGCATATATTGCGCAAGCGGTGATTTTACGGCAATGGGGGCCTATAAATACTGTGTTGAGAAAGGCATAAAAATACCGGGGGAGATATCCATTATAGGGACTGATGATTTTGATGTTGCGGATGCCCTTGAAATAACCACAATAAAACAGCCGCTGATTAAGATGGGGGAAAGGGCGTTTGAACTTGCTGAAAATTTCGCGGATATATGCTCTGTGGAAAATATTGACGAATATTTTGCCCCGGAAATTATTTTAAGAAAAACCTAAAAACTTCCTTGACAAAAAGCTGAACCGGGGGTATATTTATATTAAAACTGAAACGTTTCAGACCATTTAAAAAGAATACCTGAAACGTTTCAGAATAAAAGGAGGCGCTTTATGGGAATAAAAAAGATGCTTATTGTACTTGCGGCCGTGTTTTTATCGGGTATTGTTTATTCGGCACCTGTTACTGTGGATTTGGGAGTGACAGTTAATACAAATACATGTGATACCATAAACTGGACAGATTCTTACGGCCTGCCAAGGTCAGCCAGCGTTGTAAAGGCTTTGGGCAATCCGCATGGCTATAAGGGAGGTTATTTTTCAAAATTTACATATATGGACGGCGCATCTGCCGTAAATATAAATGAAAGCAGTCCTGCCGGAGACCTGTCCGGCCTTGGTTTTATGATAAACCATGTCATATACCTTAAAAGCGGCTACGCGGGGCGGGGCTGGATAAATTCAAAGCAGGACGGTTTTAACGCATCCACATCCCTGTTATTTCAGGGAACCAATCATGCCATATATCAGACAGAAATGGATATATACGGGGATGACGCAGACCATGCTAAAGGCTCTTTCAAGGCGAAGTGGATATATATGGTAAGGACAGGCAATGACTATATTGTGGATTCTATCGCCTATGATTTTTCATCGCAGCCGGCCGGCACATGGGGGCATGACATACGTTCCCCTTACTGTGAGATTAACTGGACAGGTACCGGTGCTTCAAACACGCTTACAGAGAGCATAGACGGCATAGAATTCAGCGCCACGGACAGCAGCGCTGCAAGCTGGATATTTAAAACAACAGGTTCATCCCCGTTTTCATCCGGATATACATATAATACTCCGGGCAAAGGAGTGCCATATACCCTTCAGTGGAAAGATTTGCCTGACAGGGAAGTTGGTTACGTGTCAACTCTTGATTTTACCCAGCAGGCGGCTGCCGGAGGTTTTTTATCCGCGCCTGTTAATATAGGAAGCACATCTGCTTCTATGCCGCCGAACTGGGGTGTTAATTATCAGGCAAACGGATTTCAGAGCTGGTACGGAGACAAAATGACATGGCAGATGCCGTACGGCGCGGCGGGCGGCGAATCAAGCCAGGATGGTACCGTGCATAAATCAACGGTACCTGACTGGACATGGAGAAAAGACTGGCCCGCGTATCCCACAAACGGTTTTACTCTTTTGATTCACATGGGCAAAAAAACAGATGATAAAGTCAGACAGCTTGTAGCGGAATCTTCGGACATACATTCGCTTGTGTCGCCGCTTACGGCTTCGGTGGGTTCAGTAGTGACAACCGGTAAAATGAACCTTTACAGCACTGAAGGAAGTTTTACTTTAAAACCCGCGGGTTATAACCATATTTATCATGCCTGGGAAATAAACTGCGTTTCTGACAGGGCGGATGTAACGCTTGCGCTTGGGGCAAAAACATTAAAAAATCAGACATTTATTTTTAATAATTATAATCAATTATCGGCCGGTGAAATCAGTATAAATGCTGCTGTTCAGACAGAAGGAAGCGACATGTTTACATCGGTTGATAATGTAAATAAAAAACTTTATGTGACTTTTAATAAAACATTTACAGGGACAATTAATATTGCGCTTGGCGGCGCGGCTGCCACAGCCACATATACATACACTGTTGACCCGCTGTCAACCGCGACCTTTACCTCCACGCCGACTGCGACATTACCCGCGGGGACAGACTGCCTTAATTTTTCAATAGACCGCTCCGCGGTGTCGCCGCGTGCTTTTATGAAAAAACTTACTTTAAAAGTGAATGTGGGCACATGCTCTTCTGTTGTTGTTTATGCTGATGGCGTTGAGATTCCGTCTGTTTATAACAGCGCTACAGGTATTGTGATGTTTACTACAACAGGAAATGACATATCAATAATGCGTGCGGCATATTCAGGAGGCGGTACCGGAACTGTTGAAAAAGCGGTTTTATATAATGATAAAAAATGGGCGTATTCATTTACATTTGATGACGGCAGGCCGAATACAAGAATAGTTGCAAAGCCGGTTCTTGATTTATATGGGTTTAAAGCGGGTGTGGCTGTTAACACGCAAAATATGACAGAAAGCACGGACGGGTATGTAATGAGCTGGCAGTCGCTTGATACGCTGTTTGCCGCAGGGTGGAGCGTACATAACCATAATTACAGCCATCAGGCTGCAACTTGCGCGAATATCAGCACTGAAACCCTGCCTGTTAAAACCGCAATTGAAGCAAGATATCCGGGTTATATAAACACCCATTTTGTCTATCCTTATGTAAATACAACCGAATGGGCCTGCATCAGGGATTCAGGGTATTTCCTTTCTGCTGAAGTTTATAACGGCAATAATTACGCCGATACGCTTTCAACAAGCCCGTTTCTTTTAAACAGGAACTCCATGATGTCCGCCGGCAATGCCGGGACAGCGGCTCTTGCAAACGCGCTTGCTGATAATGCCGCGTCAGATGCCCGTCCAAGATGGATGATAATGTTTACACATGACGTGGCGCCGGGCAGCACCGCGCCTGCCACGACTTATGATACAAATGAAGCTGTATTTGGCGCGCATATAGCATATCTGTACAATACATATGGGGCAGGCGGTGTTGATAATATGTGGTTTGCGCCGTCTGATGAAGTTATGCATTATATTCACACCCGTGACAATTCCGTTATCGGTTCTGTAACAACCGGCGCATGCGTGCCTTATATAAGCCCCACGCCCACAAACACGCTTATACCCGGGTCCACAAGCACGTTTACAAACACCGCGACAGCAACACCTATATACACCCAGTGCCTGATGGATGATCTTGAAGACGGGGATGGCGGAAACTTATACGGAGGATACTGGTATACATATGTGTCAGGAGATCCGGCGCTGCCGGGCGAGACATGGATACTGCCTGAAGCAGGCGCGGCATCCTGCCCGCCAACAGCGGGCGGAGCCTTATCTTCAGCTTATGCTATGAGAGTGTCAGGTACGGTGGGTGCAATTGTCGCTGTTGATAATGTTTATCCGTGTATTGGAATCGGTTCACAGTTTAGTCCTGATGCCGGAGCGCCTGCTTACGCGGAAACTGATATAAGTTCATGTGTGGGAATGAGTTTTTATGTAAAAGGCGACGGCAAGTCATATCTTGTAAAAATTTCCTATACAGATTCTTCGGGGGCCAGCCTTACAGGTTATGATGATTATAAATATGTATTCATTGCTCCGGCGTCCTGGACGCAGGTGGTTATACCTTTTTCTTCGCTGACTCAGGCCGGATGGGGAACCGCGGCTGATTTATCAACGGTTTTATCAAACGCAAAAGAAATACAGTGGCAGACAAACTTTAACGGGGCAACAGGTTCGCCTGCTTCCGCTGATTTGTGGCTTGATAATGTAACAATATACGGATGCCCTATCTGCCCTGCTGCTCCTTCACCATCAGAGACAAACACACAGACATCAACGGCAACACAAACCGCAACGGCCACTTATACATATACAGCCGCTGAAACCGCCACGTCAACTTACACTTATACCCCTGAAGGAACGGTTACTTATACTAACACACCCTCTGATACAATAACGCCCGGCGGGCCGTCGCTTACTTTTACGCATACTTTTACGGAAACTGCGACACATACTTTTTCTAACACATATACTGAAACGTTTACAAACACCTATACGGCAACAAATACCGCTACATTTACTCACACAAGTACATTTACGGCTACAAAAACCAATACGGCTGTTTTTACTGATACCGCAACGCCTGTCGCGACAAATACATGGACATATACGGCAACGCATACGCATACAGGTACGGCTTCAGCGACAAATACTTTTGTTAATACCGCTTCATATACGCCAACTTATACCAATACAGCCACGCCTACAAATACTGTTTTTACGCCTTCTTCGGCAACGCCTACTCCTGATACTCAAAGCGGGCTTGAGATAAATGATTTATTTATCTATCCGTGCCCTGTAAATGCCGGTGAAGGAGAAGACATCAGGATAAGGTTTAATGCAAGCAGGGCGTATGCGGGGCTTACGTTTAAATTTTATACCGTAAGTTCAAGGCTTATCAGGTCTGTTGAAACCGGTTTTGGAAACTCCGGTGTTAATACAGTTACAATACCTAATTCAGTTATAAAAGGATTTGCTGCCGGTACTTATTATTTTGTGATTAATTCTGAAAATAATAAAAAGGCCGCTAAAATAGACAAGATTATAGTGATGAAAAAATAATGCGGCCGGCCGCGTACCCGCTTAAATTTGCGGGAGCGGCTCTGCTTTTTTTGAAAGCCTTTTCGCCTCTTTTTGCGGCGGTATATACAATCTGCCCGTCAGGCTGCGATTATACATCAATACAAAGCGCTTATAACGCTGCATCAACAGGAGACACCCTTGAACTAAGGGCAAATTTAAGTGAAAATATGACCTGGGCAACAGCCGGCAAGTCGTGCAATATTACATCGCAGTCCGGCCAGAGGTTTACATGGGACGGAGCTGACAACAGCGGCGCGACTTTTGTCCTGAATAACATAACTACAGCGCTGTCTGCCTGGACAATATCAAATGTGGTTATGAATCATTCAAGTTCTTCCGGCGGAAACGTAATTGAATTAAAAGGCGGAGGGCAGGTGCATCCCAATGTCACTATTGATAACTGCGTTCTGATGAGGACATCAACGTCAACGGTTAATAATAATATTATTGTAAACACCTCATCCTGGGATACAAATACAAATGATCAGGTTACAATTAACCGTACGGAAATAATAGGAAGCCCTTACTGCAATGGCCTTAGTTTCCTGCAGGCAAACGGCGGAGGCAACACGCAGTATACGTATAATCTTACCAACTGCATTATGCGGAATTTTACGGGAACAATGAGCGCTTTTTATGATGACGTTCCCAATCAGGGGTTAAGGGTGCAGGCGGCCAACTGCACTTTTTTTAACAATAATAATGTTTTGCGTTCGTCCGGTGATTACAGAAATACCGTGGGGTTCATTAAGAACTGCTTATTTTTGGGGAATACCAATGACGTTTATAATCTTCATGATTATATGAAGCCTTATTTTACATATTGCGCCATTTCCGGTTCCGGATACGGAACCGGCTGCCAATACAATCCGGCGCTGACGGAGGTTATGGATGCTTCTGTTTCTTCTCCCAATTTAAGGCTTTCTTCGGCTTCGGTTAAGTGTATTGATCTTGGGACCAACACAGGCGCGCCTTTAGTTGATTTTGACAATAACGCAAGGCCTTTTAACGCTGTTACGGATATCGGGGCTTTTGAAAGAAGGCTTAATATTCCAATGATAAAATCCGCAAATCCGATGAAAGGGACAATCGGGGACACAATAACTTTTTGTATTGAATATACAAATGGCAATAGTGAGACTGTTTCATTTAATATATGGGATACTGTGCCGTATGCCATGGATTATGTATCATGCGAATCGGGGTGCGGGGTAAATTATTACGGCGACATAAAAGTTGTATATTGGGTTCTTAACGGAATAGTTCAGGGGGCATCGGGAATTGTCTGTTTTGATGCTGTTATCATGAGGCTTCCTTAGAATCGTAAAAGCGGTTAGTGCCTAAGTTATGCGTATATGTTGAATTTATACTCGTGTTTTTAAGCTTTTATGCTGTTTATTTCAGTTATAAATATAATCTGCCGCCTTTCTTGTCTGCCGTCGCCGTTTTTGGCGCTATGACAGGTAAGTTATTTAATAAATAAAAAAAGTACACTTGACAAATAGTAGTACTATTTGTATCATGTAGTTACTATGATAAAAAGAGAGTACTGGACAGGGCTTATTCAGAAAGCGTTAAAAACAAGGCCTATATTATGGTTAAGGGGCGTAAGGCGTTCCGGAAAAACCGTACTTTGCAGGGCTGTTGAAGGGGCTAAGTATTTTGACTGTGAAATACCTGAAGTCAGAAAACTGGTATCCCACGAATCGTTTCTAAAGGATGAAAACAGCGGATTAATTGTCCTTGACGAAGTGCACAAGCTTGACAATCCCGCGCAGATTCTAAAAATAGCTGCAGACCATTATCCGAAAATTAAGATAATTGCGACAGGTTCATCCTCTCTTGAAACTATAAAAAAATTCAGTGATACGCTTACCGGCAGAAAAAACACAATAACATTGACACCGGCCACGTTTGAAGATTCACAGAATTTTGGAGTAACAGATATAAAAACCAGAATGCTGTTGGGCGGTTTGCCCCCTTTTTTACTGCAAAAAGACAAGGCTGCCGGACATTACGCGGAGTGGGTGGATTCATACTGGTCAAGGGATATACTTGAATTGTTCAGGCTGGAAAAAAGGGAATCTTTTATTAAACTGGTGGAACTTATACTGAATATGAGCGGCATTATGTTTGATGCCACTAAATTCTCGGATATGTGCGAAGTGTCGCGGCATACAGTGAAAAATTATATGGCAATTCTTGAAACTACAGGCGTTGCCTGTGTTATCAGGCCGTTTGCGGGAGGCGGCAAGAGCGAGATAGTCTCAATGCCCAAAGTATATGGTTTTGATACAGGGTTTGTAACTTACGCCAAGGGATGGGACACTCTGCGCGGAGACGATTTTGGGCTTCTCTGGGAGCAGATTGTACTGAATGAACTTACAGCTGTAATGCAGGAACGCGGGATAAATTACTGGAGAGATAAGGCGGGGCATGAAGTGGATTTTGTGGTAAAGCGCGCCAGAAATTGTGTGGATGCGATAGAATGCAAGTGGCAGTATTCTAAATTGAATGTTACGGCGCTTAAAATATTCAGAAAATTGTATCCTGAAGGCGTGAATTATGTAATTTCCCATGATATCAGCGTGCCAAGGCCGGCTGAAGTATCAGGTGTTAAAGTGAAGTTTATAGGTATTAATGATATCAGGGATATTTTTGGGAAAACGTAACGGATCAATCCGTTCTAAATACAGGCATATCAAAATACAGGTGCGAAAAAGCCCCCGGTAAATTAAAACTGCATTTAATAAAATTATGTTTAATTGACTTGCAAAAACCTTATGATATAGTATTTATACCAACAAATCAGGAGGATTAACTATGGAAAAATGGACGTGTGTGGTTTGCGGTTATGTGTATGACCCTGCAAAGGGGGATCCGGAACACGGTATTGCGCCGGGAACGCCTTTTGAACAGATTCCGGATGACTGGACCTGCCCGGAATGCGGAGCTTCCAAATCAGATTTTGAAAAGAACGCGTAAATCATGCGCGTTGTAATAATAGGCAACGGAGCGGCAGGCGCGACAGCGGCGGAGGAAATAAGAAAAGCTGACGGTTCGTGCGAAATCACGGTGATATCGGATGAACGTTATCCCTATTATTCAAGGCCAAGGGTTATTGAATTTTTAACCGGGAAAATTCCCGAAGAAAAAATATTCATAAAAAAACCGGAATGGTACGCTGAGAACAAAATAGAACTTCTGCTTTCAACCGTTGTGGAAAAAATAGACACGGGCGCGAAACAAGTGAAAGCCGGCGGGGTTATTATAAATTATGACAAACTTGTCATAGCCGCGGGCGCGTCTTCTTTCGCACCGCCTTTTCCGGGCGCCAAAGACAAAGGCGTATTTACCCTGCGCACAATTGACGACGCTAAGGGAATTATGCAGTACGCAAAGGGCAGGAAAAAAGCCGTGGTAATAGGCGGCGGGCTTTTGGGGATTGAAGCGGCCAACAGCTTAAAAGAACACGGATTAAAAGTAATAATCGTGGAAGTCTTTGACAGGCTGCTGCCGCGCCAGCTGGACAAAGAGGCCGCCGGAATTTTACAGAAAAAGCTGGAAGAAATGGGATTAAGTTTTATCCTGAACAAACAGACGGCCGCAATTGAAGAAAATTCCGGTAAAAAAAGGGTAAAATTCGCGGATGACACTTTTGAAGAAACCGATATGGTACTGCTGTCTGCGGGCATAAGAAGCAATTTAAAAATAGCAGAAAACACAGCCATTGAAAAAATGCTTGGAATTAAGATAGACGGCTTTGGCAGGACAAACATTGATTCTGTTTACGCGTGCGGAGATATAGCGGAATTTAACGGAAGGGTTTACGGAATATGGCCGGCGGCGCGCGAACAGGCACAGGCTGTCGCTTCGCATATTACCGGAGGCAGTGCCGAATATAAAGGGACTGTGATGTCCGTTAAACTTAAAGTGGCGGGCATAGAACTTGCGTCAATGGGCGATATTTCCGGCGAAGGTACACAGGCGGAAATAAAAACTGAAAATGACAGCTTTAAGAAAATTTTCATAAGGGATAATAAAGCCGCAGGCGCCATTCTTATTGGTGACACAAAAGATTACGTTAAGATACAGAAAATTATAAAAGAAGGCGGCAATTACACAGAAGCGCTTTAATTAATGGTTGACAAAAACGGGGGAAAGTAATATATTGTAATTATTACAAAATTGTAATTATTACAAAATTGGAGGTAATAAGATGAAAATCGGAAATAAGATGGAAGAAGCAATCAACAAACAGGTTAATGCCGAAATTTATTCGGCGTATCTTTACCTTTCCATGTCCGCAAAATGCACGGAAGTAAACCTTAAGGGTTTTGCCAACTGGTTCTATGTTCAGGCGCAGGAAGAAATGACGCACGCGATGAAATTCTACCGGTTCGTTCTTGAAAGGGGCGGCCATGCAATATTCCCGGCGGTTGAAAAAGTGCGCGATGACTGGAAATCTCCGCTTGAAATGTTTGAAGCGGCGTACGCCCACGAACAGAAAGTGACGGCCATGATTAATAACCTTATGGATATAGCAATTACCGAAAAAGACCACGCGTCAGCTTCCATGTTAAAATGGTTTATTGACGAGCAGGTTGAAGAAGAGGCAAATTCATCGGAACTGGCCGATAAACTAAAATTAATAGGTGATTCAAAAGACGCGCTTTTCATGACAGATAAGGAATTATCATTAAGGGTATTTGTGGATTCAACTGTGACAGGCGCGTAAAACGGAGTTTAAGATGGATGGAAATACGGATAATAAAGAAAAAGAAATAAAAGCGCTTTTAAAAGGGAAAAAAATAAGGCCTTCCATTATAAGGGTGAAGGTGCTTAAGTACCTTCTTGATAACAGGAATCACCCGACGGCAGACCGGCTTTTCAGCGCCCTTGAAAATGACATACCCACGCTGTCAAGGACAAGCATATACAATACGTTAAAGACTTTTTTGGATGAAGGCGTTGTGTCTGAAATTACGATAGAAGACGGCAATTCCAGGTATGACGCTTTTACGGGAAAACACGGCCATTTTATATGCGAAAAATGCGGCGGTGTAAGCGATTTTGACGTTAAATGCGCAACATGCGCGCCGGAAAGCCTGAATGGATATAAAATCAATCAGGAACACGTGTATTTAAGGGGCTTGTGCCCGAATTGCATAAAATCAGGGGGGGATGGAAATGAAAAAAACTTCAGAAAAAAAAGGTGTAAAAAAAGCAGTTAAAAAGCCCGCGGTAAAAAAGGGGGGGCTGATTAAATTAAAAGCAGGC
>Ga0209717_1003047_pt1 | contig 15092 bp, 17 predicted proteins | sample AD_UKC048_MetaG_FD_184418 | JGI IMG/M metagenome (GOLD analysis project Ga0209717, IMG submission 184418) | Active sludge microbial communities of municipal wastewater-treating anaerobic digesters from USA - AD_UKC048_MetaG (SPAdes) (version 2) | ecosystem: Engineered > Bioreactor > Anaerobic >... | reverse complement strand
CATTAAGAGTGGCAGGTGGGACTGGTGAAATATCATCTTTAAACATGGGGAGCCAAGAAGAATGAATTCTAAAAATATCAGGAACCTCCTCGCTCTCTGGATCTTTGAGCAGTCGTCCAGCCAGACGAGTTCGATAATCGGTTTTATCATTTTTTTTATAGTTGATTTTGATATTGGGATTTTTACTCTCAAAATCAGAAATTATCCCTTGAAGAACGCTGGAATCTTCCCACAGTCCCCAGTAGGTAATCGTCACTGGTTTAGAGCTATCTTTATTGAAATGAGGGAGGATAAATTTAATAACCAGAAAGGTGAGTAAGGCAATAGCAAAAATAGCTATAATATAGGGTATAAATGATTTTTTGGGAGGAGTAAGACTGCCACGGGTGGGAACAATTTCTGGCGTTACCTGGGGATTAACAGAGGCTGGTGGAGGAGAGGCCTCGACCGGCTCATCGACAACAGTAATCCGCCGTGGTGGGAGAGGTGATTTAAAATCTTCTGGCTGCACAATACTATTATAACTGGCAGAAAGGAAAAAAATGAAGTAGAATGGTGCCCATGAATCCAATATTATTGGCTTTGCTTGCTTCTGGATTAATAAGTCTGGTTTCCCTTCTCGGAATACTGTTTATTAAAATTAAAAAAAATAGATTGAAGGGAGAACTGTTGACCCTAGTGGGAGTAGCCACTGGAGCTCTCCTCGGAGATGCTTTTTTACATTTAATTCCCGAGTCAATGGCGATAATTAACTCTGAAAAAACAGGACTAATGATTATCACCGGGATGCTTATCTTTTTTTCTCTGGAAAAAATATTAAAATGGAGGCACTGTCACGATATCGATTGTGATCAAAACAAGGAGCTGGTGTGGATCAGTCTTCTGGCTGATTCAATTCATAATTTAATCGACGGACTAATAATTGGGAATAGCTTTATGATTAGTATTCCAATTGGAATAAGCACTTCCCTCGCAGTATTTATGCATGAAATTCCCCAGGAGATAGGTGATTTTGCAATCTTGATTCATGGAGGATTTTCAGCTAAAAAAGCAGCTTTAATGAATCTGGGCTCTGCCTTTCTGAGCGTTCTTGGAGTCTTAGTTATCTGGCTTATCAGTGATATCAGTAAAATACAAGGAGAACTAATGGCCATAACCGCGGGTGGCTTTATCTATCTAGCAGCTTCTGATCTCATCCCTGAGCTTCATCGACATGAAAATAAAATTAAACAGAGTTTATGGCAAATGATTTCGGTGCTCATAGGTTTGGGAATAATGTATTTTTTGCTATGATACTTACATGGGAATAAAGGTGTTTACCGATGGAGGCGCTCGGGGTAATCCAGGAATAGCTGGTTACGGAATTTACATTGAAGGTGAAAATAAAAAAACTCTTTTTGAAGAAGCAAAATTTTTGGGAGTAAAAACAAACAATGAGGCAGAATATTTAGGTTTAATTGGGGCGTTAACTTGGATTGGAGAAAACAAAATTGAGTCAGAGATAGAAATTAATTCTGATTCACAGTTACTGGTGCGACAAATGCAAGGAAAATATAAAGTTAAGGCAGAAAATTTAAAAAAACTGTGGTTAATTGCGCAAAATTTATCTAAGAATAAAAAAATTATTTATAAAGAAATAAGACGAGAACACAATTCCCGAGCAGATGCTTTAGCTAACAAAGCGATGGATAACAGATGAAAAATAAAATTTTAATCACTATTAGTATTTTATTTTTGATTCTAGCTAGTTTTCTGGCACCTCTTGGCTTTGGCTTTGGTAAAACAGGCAAAGAAACGACGGTTTTGGGAAAAAACTATTCGCTTTTGGGAAAAAAGGAAATAATCAATAAGTTGAATTCTGATTTTCCCATGGAGGGAAATTTAAATTTTAGAGAGGGAGAAAGAATCTTTACGGTTAATTTGGCTTCTATTTCGGCAAAAATTAACACCGATCAAATGGCATCTGACTTGCTTTTTCGCCGTCTAAAAAAAGGAATTGGCAAATATATTAAGGCCTTTTTTCAGAGTAAAGATTTTGAACTGGAAGTTGATTTTGACCAGGAAAAACTAAACAAAATGGTAGTGGAAATTGCATCTCAGATTGATAAACCTTTTATCCCGGCTGAAGTAGTTTTGGATAAAAAAATTGAGATAATCGAAGGAGAGCTTGGACTAAGTACCAACCAAGAGCTTCTCAAAGAGATTATCATCAGCAAGTTAAAAAAATATGAAATAGACAGTGAAGTTCAAATACCAGTCGAGATAATTGGAGAAATACCAAGTGACAAAGATAAGAAAGAGGCGCTAGAAATGGCAAAAAACTATATCGGAAAATCAGTGATTTTTAAAGATGGAGAAGTAAGCACTGAAATTGACGATAAGGTCCTTGTCAATTGGATTAGTTTTGGAGGTGGCTGTCAATCTCAAAAAGTAAGTGAGTATGTTGATAATTTAAGCCAAAGCTTAAACAAAGAGCCACAAGATGCGGTTTTTAAATTTGAGAATGGAAAGGTAATTGATTTTCTTCCTGCCAAAGAGGGATATTCGATAGATACGGAAAAAATGAAAACGGAGATATGTCGTGATTTTTTAAACTGGAGAAATTCAAGTGAAAAAAAGATAATCAGCGGACTGCCACTAGTTAAGGTTCAACCAAAAATAAATAATTCTGATGTCAATAGCCTAGGGATTAAAGAACTGCTGGGAAGAGGAACTTCTAGTTTTAAACATAGTAGTGAAATCAGAAATTGGAACGTAGAAAAAGGAGCTTCAATTGTGAACCGGATTTTGGTAGCACCGGGAGAAACTTTTTCTTTTATTAAATCTCTCGGAGAGGTAAGTCTCGATAATGGCTATAAAAAGGCATATATCATCAGACAGGGAAAAACAGAACTGGATGTTGGTGGTGGAATTTGTCAAGTTTCAACGACTTTATTTAGAGCCATGCTTGATGCCGGAGTTGACATTACTGCCCGTCAGCCTCATGCTTACCGGGTTTCCTATTATGAAGAAGACTCCAAGCCAGGTTTTGATGCGACAGTCTTTATCCCTAAACCAGATTTAGCCTTTGTCAACGATACAGGACATCACCTTCTAATTCAAAGTTATTATGATGGCAAAAGTAAAAAATTAACTTATGAGATTTACGGAACTTCAGATGGCAGAAAAACAGTAATTGATAATTATAAACAGTGGGGGGCGGCGCCAGCGCCACCAGATGTGTGGATCGACGATCCAACCCTGCCAGCGGGTAAAGTAGTTAAGGATGAAAGCCGAGTACCCGGATTAAAAACGGCTTTTGATTGGACCGTAACCAGAAACGGAGAAATAATTCATAAAAAAACTTTTACCAGTAGCTATGTCCCTTGGGCGGCAGTATATAGAAGAGGAACAGGACAATGATATACCATTATTTTGTAGCAAGATCGTAAGTGTTTTGAAGGAGAGAGGCAACGGTCATGGGGCCAACGCCACCAAAAGTAGGGGTGATATAGGTAGATTTTTTAGAAACGTTATCAAAATCAATATCTCCCCCACCGACATCAATTGCGATGACACCATCTTTGACCATATCCGCTGTAATTAAATTTTTTACTCCGGTGGCAGAGATTAGAATATCGGCTTTTTTTGTAAAAGAAGTAAGATCTGTTGTTTGATCATTGAGTAAAATAACTTGAGAAGTAAAATCAGAAAAATATTTTTTAAGGGGCTGGCCAATTAAATTTGAGTCATTAACAATGACAATATTTTGGTCATTAAAAGAAATTTGATAGTGTTTCAAAAGAGAAATAATTCCCCTGACTACTGCTGGAGTAACCCCCGAATTGGGGTTTAAACCATCAGCATCTTTATGAATACTTATATTATTCAAAAGTGAAGAAATTTGACGAATATTGGGGACTGGTAATTGAATGAAATAAGCGGTGGTATCGTGGTTCTTATTTAATTTATTGAATAGTTCGAGAATTTGTTTTTGAGAAATAGTATCAGGAAGATGATATAGTTGACCACCAATACCGACCTCACTGGCTCTTTTTTGTTTAAGGGAAATGTATTTTAAAGAAGATGGATTGTCCCCGACTAAAACAATGTCTAAATTAATCTTTGACCTATAATCTTTCCGCCAGAGGCGGATCCGCCTTTGGCGGACAATCTTCAGCTTTAGATCGGAGAGAATTTTTTCTGAGAGAGATTTACCATCGAGAAGAATCATAATTTGGTTAGTATCTCCACCCCTGAACCAGTAACCAGAATAGTATGTTCAAACTGGGCCGAAAGAGAACCATCTTCCGTCCGGATGGTCCAGCCATCATTTTTGTCCTGATAAATATGCCAATTAGGAGAAGCATTAACCATCGGTTCAATAGTAAAAATCATGCCCGCTTTTAGCAAAATATGATTCTCTGGAGTATTGTGATGAAAAACAAAAGGGTCTTCATGAAACTTAAGACCGACACCGTGACCACCCAGATCACGGACGATAGAATAACCAAAAGGAGTAAGATAATCTTCGATTATTTTACCGACACAATCATTGAGATACTGGCCGGCTTTAACCGATTTGATGGCAAGGTCGAGTGATTTTTTAGTCCTCTCGATTAGCAATTTTGCCTCAGAAGAAATTTTTCCCACTGGATAGGTGGCTGAAGTGTCACCATAATAACCATTTAAAATGGTGGTAACATCGATATTAACAATATCCCCTTCTTTTAGAATTTCCTTTTTTGAAGGAATACCGTGACAAACAACATTATTAATTGAGGTGCAAATACTTTTGGGAAAACCGCCATAATTGAGAGGCGCGGGAATGGCTTTATGGGCGATTATATAATCGTGAGCTTTTTGATTTAAAAACTCAGTAGAAATACCGCTTTTAATAAAAGAGGCAGTGTATTTTAGAGTGGCAGCGGCAAGTTTTGAAGAAGCTCGAATGCCATCAATTTGGGATGGGGTTTTGATTAAAATCACAGCCAATTATACCGCGTTTTTGATTTCTATTCGACGAAAGATTTAAAATGCAATTAATAAAATACATAAAAGCAATATTGTAGTTAAGGAGGGTTTCATCAGGAGCCGTATTATTGTAATCTGGATTACATAATGTAATAATTTTATTTATGTCAAATAGTTACTTATTGATATTTTACACCGATAAAAAAGGAAAAAGTCCAATTACAGAATTTCTTGATAATTGTGATGAGAGACTGAGATCAAAGATACTTCGTCAATTTATGTACGCTAGAGAATTTGGATTGACACCAAAAATTCCGAATATTAAAAAAGTAGCAGGAACAGATTTTTGGGAATTGAGAATACTGGGAAGAGATAACATTCGAATATTCTGTCTTAGCAAACAAAATAATATTTATATTATTCATATTTTTGCAAAGAAAAAACAAAAAACACCAATAAAAGAAATTAAAATCGCAGTAGAAAGAATAAAGAGCCTTGACATCTGATATTGTATTGGATATCATAGCAATATGAACACAATAAAATTTGAAGATTACTTAAATCAACAGCTCAAAAAAGATAGTTTTAGAAAAGAATGGAAAAAGAGTGAAACTCAGTATCAGCTAACTCGACAATTAATAAAAGCTAGAATCGAACAAGGCTACAATCAAAGACAGTTGGCAAAAAAAGCTAAAACAACTCAGGCAGTTTTATCGAGACTAGAATCAATGAGCTTTAACCCATCCCTCGGGCTAATTGAAAAGATCGCTAAAGCCTTAGGTAAAAAAGTGGAAATTAAATTAGGTTAAATTTAAAAAAGATACTAAGATATAATCAATTAACTATGAAAACACTAAACATAATCCCCCTCCCCTATACCTATGAAGAACTCGAGCCAGTAATTTCGAGAAAAATAATGGAGCTACACCACGATAAACATTATGTGGCTTACATCAACGGAGCCAATACAGCTTTAGAAAAACCAGAAAAAAGCCGAGAAGTAATGAGAGATTTTAGTTTTAACTATAACGGTGCCAAATTACACGAATTGTTTTTTGCCAATTTAAGAAAGGCAGATGAAAATAATAAACCAGCTGATAATATTTTGACAGCCATAAATTCAAATTTTGGCAACTGGGAAAATTTTCAAAAAGAATTTAGCCAGGCGGCGGTGAGCGTGGAAGGATCGGGTTGGGCGGTACTGTGGAAAGATGAAGAGAATAATTTGACGATTGGACAATTGGAAAAACACAACTTATTGGGTTTAAATGGAATGAAACCAATACTAGTATTGGATGTTTGGGAACATGCTTATTATCTAGATTATCTCAGTGACAGAAAAACATTTGTTGATAATTTTTGGAAAATAATTAACTGGGATGAGGTGGAAAAAAGATATTCATAAAACTGCCTGGAAGGACAAGGTGGCACAGTGGTACAAAAAAAGCGTTGGAGTTGGGGGTAGCTATTATCATCAGGAAGTAATCATTCCAAATTCACTGCGATTACTCGATATAAAAGCTGGGGAAAAAATACTGGATCTTGGCTGTGGCCAAGGTATAATGGGAAGACAAATTAAAAATAAATATCTGGGAATCGATTTATCGACAGAATTAATTGAAGAAGCCAAAAAACTGGATAAAAATATTAACCACACTTATCTGGTTGAAGATATAACTAAAGAATTAAAAATATACGGCAGCTTTGATAAGGGAATGATAATTTTAGCTCTCCAAAATGTGAAAAAACCTTTTGGAGTAATTAGGAATTTTTCAAAATTATTAAACAAAAATGGAGAACTATTGATCGTTATTAATCATCCAGCTTTTAGAATCCCCAAACACAGTGACTGGGTAGTTAAAGATAATAAACAGTTCAGAATAATAGAAAGTTATTTGTCACCACTGGAAATTCCCATAGAATCCAGCCCTTTTGATAAAAAAGACAACCAAATTTCTTATAGCTATCACTATCCCCTGTCGGCATACATGGAGATGCTTTCCGATAACGGATTTTTAATAAAAAATTTGGAGGAGTGGATTTCACCAAAGAAATCTGAGGGGCCAATGGTTATAATAGAAGATAGAGCGAGGGCCGAGTTCCCTCTGTTTTTAGCAATTAAAGCGGTAAAAAATGGATAAAAAAAACAGGTACTGGTGGTCGGGAATTATCGTTTTTTTGATAATACTGGTGGCCATTTTAATTGTTGATGGCCAAAAGGAGCTGGGGCTGATAAATAATTGTAAAAGTTTAAGAATTAGGCCACTATCGGAAAAATTTTTTACCTGGGAAGGAATTCTGGAGCTGAATCAAAAAGGCGAATACCAACCAAAATGCATTTAAAAAAATGACTAGATTATTGGGCGCTGGCTTTTGTAGGGGCGCCGCTGGCCGGCGCCCCATGCATTATGGCTGGCTGAGAATTATATTTTATTTCAATAGGAAAAAGCTCAAGATTTTCAATTTTTGTTTTTGAGAGGATAAGCCGGGCAATCTGGGAATGAGAAGTTTCGTAGGACCACGACTGATCAAAGATAAAATTACCAAAAGAATAAAAGATGGGTTTATCTTTATAAATTTCGTAATCTTGCCAGACATGAGGATGGTGACCGTGAATAATATCGGCACCGGCATCAACCAACTCTCTAGCCAAATTTACCCGCCAGGTCTCAGCCTTGGGTAAATATTCGTTACCCCAGTGAATAGAAACAATAAGCCAGTCAATCTCCGGATTATATTTCTCAACATCAGCAATTATTTGGGATTGCCGCGCTTCGCTCGCAATGACAGGATAGGTAATAAAATCGTAACCCAAAAAACCAAAACTAATGCCATTAATTTTTTTAGTTGTAAATTCCGGGAAATAAATAATATTATTTTCTGATAAAAAGTTATGGGTTTGAGATAAGCCATCAGGGCCATAATTTAAAATGTGATTATTGGCTAAATTTAAAACAAATTTATTTGACTTAAGATAAGGTAAAAATTTTTCGTCGCCACAAAAAGTAAAAGTTCCCGTTTTGCCTTCAGGACAACTAGTGATAATAGGACTTTCTAAATTGGCTAAATTAAAATCATTTGACAATAGCCATGGAGAAATTTCTCTAAAGGACCAGGAAAAATCTTGTTTATTTCGGGCAGTCGAGGTGATGTAACGACCGAGACTTAAATCACCGACTAGGCCAAGGGTAACAGTGGAAATTGGGGTGGGAGTGGGGGTAGGAATAAATCCCCCTTCCTCGGTAGACTTCGGCGAGACAATGGGAGATGAAATAAAATATAATAGGAGAGAGAAAATGATTAGAAAAAAAATAAATATCAGTTTAGTTATTGTATTATTCAGTGCTTTATTACTGGGTGCCTGTGGGGTTGAAAAATCTGGAGTGGAAATTGTGAGCTCGCCCATAGCTAAAGTATATCTTAACGGGAAAGAAAGCGGAATGACGCCTTATAAAAATAATTCTCTAGTACCAGGAAAAATTACAATTAAACTAGAAGATGAGGGCAATAGCTGGGAAAGAGAGATAAAACTGGAAAATAATGTGACGACGGTAATTAATTGGAAGCTTAGTAAAGATAATAGTAGTGGTTATATTTTATCGATGGAAAAAAGCGGCGAAAGTGATGGTTTACTTATCAATTCAATTCCTGGTGGGGCAATGATTTTTGTTGATGGAGAATTAAAAGCAATCAGTCCAAATAAAATTGAAAATTTGGGAGAGGGTGATAAAAAAATTTCACTGAGTTATCCCGGTTTTAAAAGTGTTAATTTAATCGTTAAAATGGTTAAAAACTACCAAATAGTAATTGACGCGAAGCTAGAAAAAGAGGAAAAAACAAAAATAAGTGAAGTCCCAAGTCCAACTCCACTTAAACAAATAGTTCCCATGGTTAAAATAAAAGAAACAGAAACTGGATGGCTAAGAGTGAGAAGTAATGCGAGTGGTGGTGGAGCAGAGGTAGGCCGGGTCAAACCAGGAGAAAGCTACGAACTACTAGGTCAAAATAGCGATTGGTATCAAATTAAATTTGATGGTAAAAGCGGGTGGATCTCAGTTAAATACGCCGAAAAAATTTAAGAGTAAAACCAAAAAAGATAATTGCCAGACCAATAAAAACATAAAATTTTTGCTGACTGTTTAAAATCAGGGACAAAAAACCTAATGCCAGACTGAGAAACCAATAAAAAAAAGAAATCCGCCGTCTCCCCCAGCCGAGCTTTAATAGCTGGTGGTGAAGATGATTACTATCAGACTTAAAAGGAGAGTGGTGATGCCAGAGGCGGTAAACAATAACAAAGATAGCGTCAAGCATGGGCAGACCAAGTAAAAAAATAACCGTGGCAAGCTTGGCTCCCGATAAAATAGAAAGAATGGCCAGTAACAGCCCAGCTAGAGATTTGCCACTATAACCAGGCATGATTTTTTGAGGATAAAAATTGAAAGGTAAAAAACCCAGATAAGCACCGGCAACGGTAAAAGCCAGAATAATTACTGGCCATTGAGTCACATCATTTTGAAATTTTAGACCAAGAATACCAATAAAAATAGCAGAAATAGAAATAAAACCAGGAAGCTGACCATCTACCCCAGAGGACCAGCCAACAAAATTCATACACCAGACAATCCAAAAGATGGCTAATAGATCAGCCAAAAGCCAGATTGAATGAGTCCCTCCCATAAAGGAAAAAAAGATTTGGGGGTGAGATAAATCAAAAACACCACCAAAGGGATTTGAAACATAGGCAATGCCAATACCAGCCGCCACCACAATCATGGCAGAAATAAAATTAGTAAAGAGACGAAAAAGAGGACTTATATCTTTCAAATCGTCGAAAAGACCAATTATTAGGGCAAAAAATGAGGCCATTAAAATACCAATTAAATGCTGGTCTAAGGGCAAAAAGATTAAAGAAGTTATAAAAACACTGATAAAGATTGGTAGACCGCCACCTCTCGGGACAGGCTTTGTAGCCGTGGCATTACCACTTTTTAGTTGTTTGATTTTTGGATCTTCGATCCAATGATGAGTATGGAAAAATTTAATTACCAAAGGGGTAACAAAATAAGAAATTAAAAAAGCGGTAGGTAAGGCTAGTAAATAAAGAAAATTCATTAGATGGCCAGGCTTATAATCTGTAAAAGTGAAATGATAGAAAAGAGAGAAATAATAAATCCAAAAATCACTAAAAGTTGAGAGAGGAGAATTTTTTTGGTGTAAAAATAAAGAGCCAGAAAATAATTTATAAGTAAAGTAATTAAGGAGAATAAGGGAAGAATAAAAATTGAAGCTGAAGAGGATAACCAGGACTGGCCCCAAGGGCGGGAAAAATAAATTGGAATTTCCGGAGGTAATTGATTATAAAACCAAGTAATTATAACTATTTGGGCTAGGAACAAAAATAAACTATAACGGAAAAAACGGGAGTTCAGACTACCCTGCCAAAACTTACCTAAATTACCAAAAAAAGAAGAAAAAACGTTCATGATTTAGTCTCGAAATTTAAAAAGGTAAGCGGAGCCAATCTGGTCAATAAGAACATAATAATTAGCGATAAAATCATCAAGCTGCGGAAAGGGGCGTGAAGGCTGAGGATAATAAATTATTAATTTGGGAATATTTAATTTAAGCTGGGAAATGGTCAGGTCGTGAGCTCTAAAATCAACAACATGATAAGAAACGAGATACTTGGTGGCTGGAAGCCGATCACTTAGGGGAAAGAGATAAGACTGATCTCCCCAAACGTAAATTTTGTCACTCGGACTCGTTAGGGATTTTATTTTACTAGCCAGGAGATAATTTTGAGACACGTCATAACCAAAATACTGCCGATAATTATCAGTATTTTTTTTACCAAGAGCATAACTATAAAAGTTAAGATAATATGGTAATACAGGATAAAAATAAAATTTATAGCGAAAGAGAGAAACAATAAAGAGAGAAAAAACAAAGAGAACCCATAATTTTGATTTCAAAAAGAAAAACAGGAGAAGACAAAGAGGAGGTAAAACCTGAATTAAATAATGAGGATAAGGCCGGCCGGAAAGTAAAGCCCCAAAAAGAGCGGCAAAAAACCAAGCCGAAAGAAAAAATAGATGTTTAGAAATTTTTTTGAAATGAAAAAGAAGAAATGAAATAAGCCAAAGTATTAAAAGAACTATCCCCCGATTAATTAAGCCACCGGAGGCAACAGAGGCTTGTTGATTCCCGGTTGACCAGGAAGAGAGATAGCCAAAATTTTGAAGTAACGCGGCAAAAAGAAAAGGCTGGAGAGCACCCTTAAGAGCAAAATAGATTAAATAAAGAGTAATCGGAACTAAAAAAGAAAAAGAAAAAATAAAAAGATTTTTAAGTTTTGATTTGTAAAAAATTAAAAGCCAAAGACAAAGAAAAGCAAATTCAATCGCTACGGGAACTTTGATGGTAAAAGCCAGACCAAGCAGAAGACCCGCCGACGCCAAGGCTTTGGCGGGCAAGCTAGAAACTGAGGAATATTTATAAAAGATGTAAACGGCAAGAATGGTGGGAAGAAGCATGAAAACTTCAGCATTGGCGATATTACCCTCAAAAAGAGGGATGGAGGTAAGAATAAGAAACAAGAGAGTAGACAATTGAAACGAGAGACGAGAAACGAGAATTTTTTTTGAGAGTAAATAAAAAACGTAAACAGTAGGAATCATGACTAAAAACAAGAGTAAGCGAAAACCAAAAACCGTATGCGCCAAAGCGGCCAGATAATAAAGAGTTGGGGGTTTATTGTCATGTATTTGCTGAAATAACAATAGACCGTGGCGAAGAGCTTGTCCTATGGTTAAATATATTCCCTCGTCGCCATACCAATAGGGTTCAAAAAGTGAGGGTAAACGGAGAAGAAAAAATAGAATGGCGTAAAACATATTATCTTTATTTTACACTAGAGGTCTTGACAGTCGTCTTATATTCAAGACGGCGGCCAAATAGAAGTCGGGTATGGGAATGAAGTCCGGGTAGGACTGACATAGCCAGGGTGGCGATAGGCATCATTGGCCATTGAAGAATATTTTTGAGAATATTCCCAAAACCCTTTTTTTGATAGGCTGGGCGAAGTTTCCAATCGAGAACAATTAAAATGAACATGGGAACAAGGCAAATCGTCAAAATTAGATTGGCAATTCTGGGTAAATTGTAACCAAGAGTAGTATTGAAAAAATAAGGGTTAAGGGCAACGGGCAAAGAAGTCCCAAGAGTCAAAATAAACCAATTGGTGGACCAGATAAAATGAGTTTGAATTAATTTATAAATTCTGAGGGCCCTCGTTAGCCAAGGAATCTCGGGATGAAGACGAGACTGCTCAATAGCATAGGGAATATCAATAGCCCCCCAGGCATGACGAAGACACTGGTTGTAGCGATTTTTGAGAGCGGAAAAATAATTTTTTCCGTCTGGAGCATCAACAATAGTAGGTAAGAAAATCGGGTTAACCGTGGTTCGGCCACCAGTAGCAAAAAAGGTCTGTAAAAAAATGTGCCAATCTTCGGGAATCATATCGGGATCCCAATAGCCAACCGAATCAATTAATTTGTAGGAAGAAGAATAGCAGGAATAGTTAAAGAAAATGCCATCGGGCTCCTGAATATTGGCAATGTGAATGGCGTTGCCCATAATTCCGGTGATTCTAATAAAGGCGGGGACACTATTGATATTGTGGTGCCAAAAAATGGGTGATTGCCAAAAACGAAAATAACGGTTTGGATTCGAGGCAAAATTATAGGTCAGGGCAGAAAAATATTTGGGGTTAAAAATAGTATCAACATCACAGGAAGTTAAGGTACAATTTTCAATCTTTAATCTACAATTAGGATTATCAAGGTAATGCTTTTTGAAATATTTAGCGGCCCAGGCTTCATTGGTGTGTTTACCGGCAATTTCGCCGGGTAAATTACTGGGATGTTCGGTAAAAATTAATGAGCCAAAAACTGATTTATATTTTTTTTGAAAATAATTAATTGTTTTTTGATTATTTTCTTCCCCGGCTCGGGCTTCTTGGGCCAAAATAACATGGATTTTTTTGAGATCGATATCAATTTGAGAGGAAAGACTAGAAAAAGCCATTTCAATAATCTCGAGGGGCTCTTTGTATGAGGAAATAATGACGACATGATTAATATCTTGATAACGAAGCCAAGAAGCCCGAAAATCCTGTTTAAATTTTTCAAGCCAATCAGTGCCCTTTGCTTTTTGAATTTTGAAATAGCCGAGAACAGCCAAGATGGCCGACTTGAATGATTCATAAAGCCAGTAAACTAAAAAAGCCAAGACGAAGTAGGCAACGACTTTGGGCAGTAAAAAAGATCCCCAAATGGGAAAAAGAATCACAAACCAAGCAAAAATGCCGGGAATCATTTCATAAAAGCGATATCTTCTAGTATTTTTATTCATTTGAGACTTAGGTATTATAACAATAAGAGGGTAAAATACGTTAATGGACGAGCTAAAAATAGCAATTAATAAAACACGAAATTATGCAAAAAAATACGGACAAAGTCTTAATGACCAGCAGTTGTTTTTGAGATTAATTTCACAAAAGAGCTATCAATTAACTGAGATAATGGGGAAAGGAAATAAAAAGATAACCCAAAATGACTGGCAAAATAAATTAAAGAAAGCAGAATTGTTTACTCAAAAATATTTGGGAAAAATGGGAGGTATTTTAATGGTTGGAGTGACCGGATCGGTGGCCGCGGAATTTGCCTTTAAAAATGAAGATATTGACCTTTTAATAGTGACCAAAAATAATGAACTATGGTGGTGGCGTTTATATTTAAGATTTTTTATTTGGTGGCATAAAATTCCTCATCGAAAATTTGGGGAAAAAGAAAATGCTGATGAATTTTGTTTTAATTTGTGGCTCGACGAAAATAATCTCAGCCTTCCCAAAAACAAAAGAAACTTAAAAAATGCCACCGATTTAATTTTGATGAAACCGGTTTGGGAAAAGAATAATATCTATTATAAATTTTTGAAAAACAATAAATGGGTAAAAAAATATTTAGCGACAGGATACGAATATCGAAAAAACATGAAAAAATCTAAATCCAAAAAACAAAATAATAACAGAATTAAAAAAATTATTAATATAATTCTTTTTGGAGGACAATATCTCTACATGCGAATAGTAAATAAACAAAAACCAAAAAGAAATGAGATTAATTTAGGTCAGGCGTTTTTTCATAAAAACGGTTAGGGTACAATAAAGGATACGAAAATAAAAACATTATTTTTAGCTTTGTTTGTTTTTACCCTGGCCAACGGCATACTCTTGGTCTCAATCTCTAGAGCCTCACTAGAAATAATGAGTAAACAAGAAAGAGAAGGCCGGCTGAGAACTGAGCCAGTAATTATTGATGGAGTAGAAATATATAAACTACCCCAAAGCCGAGTGTTACCAAATAGCGGTTATTACTGGATAAAAAAAATTCGGGACTGGTTTTGGCAAAAATTTAGTTTTGATGAAGAAAAGATAATTCAAATAACTTTAATATTGGCAGATAAAAAAGTCTCTGAAGCCAGAAACCTGATGGAAAAAGAAAAATATAGTTTAGCCCTAGATAGCTACCATAAAGCTATAGAAAAATTAACAGAGGCGAAAAATCTGATCAATAAATTTGAAAATAAGCCTATCTATAAAAATGAGATAAATAATCAAATAAAAAAAATGGCAGAAGTATATAGAAAGATGATTGAAGAAGTGGGTAAAAATGATAAAATCGATGAGCAAAAATATTTAAGACTTTTGCAAGAAATAAATGAGTTTGAAAAAAAACAAAATTAATAGAAAAAGGCTGATCTGGTCACTGGTAATAGTGGCTGCTGGTATATTACTTTACTTGCTTTTCAAAGATATACCCAACCCCAAAAAGTTAGGATCTGGAGAGTATGCCGAATCGTCACAGATAATGGATAGAAACGGAAAAATGCTTTATGAGATTTATGTGGATAAAAATAGAACCAGTGTAACCCTTGCCGATATTCCAGACAAAATGATTAAGGCAACTCTAGCAATTGAAGATAATAATTTTTATAAACACGCTGGTTTTGATATCAAGGGAATAATTAGAGGTTTATATCGAACGATCTTTCAAAAAAGACTTCAGGGGGGT